>ENA-OQDT01001490-OQDT01001490.1-human-gut-metagenome-genome-assembly--contig:-NODE-1490-length-13512-cov-4.706687_pt1 | contig 13512 bp, 13 predicted proteins | sample MGYA00242786_ERZ504617 | MGnify/ENA primary metagenome ERZ504617 (study PRJEB26092, sample SAMD00036337) | human gut metagenome | host: Homo sapiens | study: EMG produced TPA metagenomics assembly of...
GCATGGTAACAACCATGCTCGACAAAGCTTTTGCAACCATACCGGATGGTACCGGACTGATTCTCCACTCTGACCAAGGCTGGCAATACCAGCACAAGCAGTACCAGCAGATGCTCAAGGCAAAAGGTGTCCGGCAAAGTATGAGCCGAAAAGGAAACTGCCTGGACAATGCAGTCGCAGAAAACTTCTTTGGCTTGCTCAAAAGTGAGCTGCTCTACCTGCAAAAGTTCCATTCTATGGAACACTTCAAACAAGAACTCATTGACTATCTGGATTACTACAATAACCGACGTATCAAGGCAAAGCTAAAGGGCTTGCCGCCTGCTATTCACAGACTACAAGCCCTTTCGGTTGCTTGAACAATTTTTAATCCAAAATATTGTCTAACTTTTGGGGGTCAGTTCACAGCTTGCCGGAGCGGTAGTATTCTTTTATTTCGCTTTTTGTCATCCATTTTGCATCTGCCACCTCGTCGGTCGTTGCGTTTTCCAGCAAAATCTCCCCGTCGTAAGGGAAGAGCCAAACGTCTTTAATATCATTGAATACTGTGCCGTTTACAATTTTTCGCACCTCAGAATCCACCAAAATCCCGGCCGCAGGAGATAAATCAATACCGACCTCTTCCTTGACCTCCCGCACAGCGCCGTCCACACTGGATTCTCCTCGCAACACGGAGCCGCCGACACATTCCCACATCAGCGGGTAGGAGGGCCTGCTTGCGGCGCGCTGCGAAATCAGATATTCTCCTTTCGCATTCACAATCCATACATGCACCACCAGATGAAAGCGATTTTTTGGGAGCGCTGTTCCGCGAAGATGCGTTTCTCCTGTTTTAATCCGGCCTTCCGTGTAAAGATCCCAAACTTCCATTTTGCACTTCCTTTGCCCATCCATCGGTTGAAAAATGGTATCATACCACGAAACAAGGGTATGATACCACATTTTTTGATTGCAGTCGATTTTATTTTGTGACGGGCAGCCGCAGCACGGTTTTTAAGCGCTCCGGCGCTGTCCGCCGCGGGTCGGACAGATAGATTTCATGGTGCCGGTGTGTCTCGTCGTTTAAAAGTGAACAGCCGTTTTCACGCAGGAATGTATGCATTTTCTCAAGAGACGCAGGCTCTTCGGAATAAGGCCCCACATGCATTATCTGGACGCACAGCCCCTCTCGCAGCGTTTCAAAACGCACGCCGGATACATCGACTTCAGGCTTTTTGCTCCCGCATTCCGCGACGGCCCAGTGGAATACCTCTTCTGTGACGAATTCCGGCTGGCGGAAGAAGAAGGCGCTTTTAACATTCCATTTGTGCGGAGCACCGACTCGTAAATAGGTTCTCCCAGTTACAAACGGATTTTATCTGCAATCCGTGGCGCTTTGTTTCCGATGAGAAACCTTCTTCTTGAAAAAGGATAGCATAGAAAATATGACGTCTACCTGTCAGCTTTCAAGGAATGGCTCCTCCAAAACTTTGGAGGAGCCATTTGTGAAGGTGGAGATTTTGCGCCGGGATTGTCCTAGCCGTAGCCCTCATTTCAATCCACTCCGCCCGTGTGGGCGGAGACTGTCTCTGCGGTGCGGGGCATCGACACCGCAAGCTGATTTCAATCCACTCCGCCCGTGTGGGCGGAGACTTTTCCAAGCGTTTTATATACCCCTCATAAGACCTATTTCAATCCACTCCGCCCGTGTGGGCGGAGACGATCGCAGATGTGCAAATCATGCTTTGGCAAATGATTTCAATCCACTCCACCCCGTGTGGGGCGGAGACCACGCCCTTAGCAAAGAGCTGTAGATCCAATTTATTTCAATCCACTCCGCCCGTGTGGGCGGAGACTCAGGGAGCCAGTGATTGCGTTCAGGCCTTGGTTATTTCAATCCACTCCGCCCGTGTGGGCGGAGACGTATTTGGCGCATGAATACCAGGTAAAAAAGCAGTTTCAATCCACTCCGCCCGTGTGGGCGGAGACGGAATAGAAGCGTCCATTCCGCACAGGCACACCGATTTCAATCCACTCCGCCCGTGTGGGCGGAGACGCTTTGGATAATATCGTATAAATTTTTCCCCAAATTTCAATACACTCGCCCGTGTGGGCGGAGACCGAATTAAGGAATTTTTTTTCGAGTCTGGGGGATAATTTCAATCCACTCCGCCCGTGTGGGCGGAGACGTTATGGGAATGCTGCGCAAAGTAGTCGCTGTCGTGATTTCAATCCACTCCGCCCGTGTGGGCGGAGACTGGAGGGGCTGCCGATGTTGATTGAAACAATACTATTTCAATCCACTCCGCCCGTGTGGGCGGAGACAGCAAAAGAAACCATTTTTTCGTCTCTTAAGCATCTCTATTACAACATATTTTACAGAAAAAAGCAAGAGAACTCGATGTAAATTCTCTCATTTGGGATATTTATTCCAATATTCCCTTTTGATTTTGGTGCGAACCTCCCTATATGTTGATGTTTGATTCCGATTCGCACTGAGCAAATTTAGAAAACGGACGTATGCATTTTGAGATTCATTTGCATACGTCCATTTTTTCATATTCTATTGTTTTATTTCTCAGGCTTTCTGCTCTTCCCTCGCCGCCAATACACCGTCTAGCCACTTCATGATATCGTTATAAATCTTTTCGTGGTCATTTTCGTTGAGAATTTCGTGCCGGTCGTTCGGGTAGAGGATCACCGTCGGCTCATTGCCTGCAAGCTCCAGATTATCCGACACAGCCAAAACGCCTCTGCCGTTGAAGCCAACGGAATCTTTCGCGCCGGAGATCAGCATAATGGGCAGATCCTGAGGCACCTTCTGCGCCCAATCCTTGCGGCTGACCTCCATTAAAATACGCACTACATCGCGTGTGCCGCCGAGCTTGAAGTTAAATCCACAGAGCGGATCATCGAGATAGCGGTCGAGATTTTCCTCGCTTGTGCTGATCCAGTCAACATTGGTGCGTGGGTTTTTAAACTGCGCATTGAACACGCCGTTGCCAATTTTGAAGAGCAGATCCGCATTGGCATGCGGGCCAATTTTATCTACCACCTTGTCGAAGGCAGATACCACACCCTCCAGGGAGGCGGGAAGCTCGCCCGTACCACAGAAGATTGCACCTGCCAGCTCCTTGCCGAAGTGTGCGGCGTAGGAGCGGGAAAGGAAGGAACCCATGCTGTGGCCAAAGAGAAAATAGGGTAGGTCAGGGTAGCGCTTGTGCATGATGTGATGCAGGATATGCATATCATCAACCATGCGGATATGGCCGTTTTTATCGTCCATATACCCGAGATCATCCAAGGAGTTGACAGATTTTCCGTGCCCCAGGTGGTCATTGCCGCACACGATAAAGCCATGCCCAGCGAGGAAACAGGCAAAATCGTCGTATCGCTCAATATGCTCAGACATACCATGCGCAATTTGAAATAGCGCGATGGGCTTCACCGCATCGTCTTGCCAGATCATGCAGTGGATTTTATTTTTACCGGTGGAAGAGTTGAAATATGCTTCTTTGCGAATGATCGCCATTCGAATCGACTCCCTCTGCTCAAAATATAGATATTTGTATTATACACGAAACTGATAAAAAAGTCATCGTCTTTTCTCAATAAACCGGAAATTTCGCCCCTTTTTATGCCGTTGCCTATCCAATTGCGTGGTCGCCGGGAAGGTTTGCACCTGACCAGGCTTTTTCCCAAGTTGTGGGCTGTTCTGCATCCGTCCAGAAGGCGTCATCCGGCGAAAGGCCGAGCGGGAGAAAGATGGTAGAGCAAAGATAAAGGCTGCCGGTGTTGATATAAGATTCCGCCAGCCCCGGCTGGAGGCCGGAAAGCCCCTTTTGCAGAAAGCCGCTTGGATCGAATAATTCCTGAGAAAAAAATCATTTTTCGTAGCGCGAGGCTGAGAGCTCGGCGCACCTGCCCGGGCGGGAGAGAAGGGGGCAGGTGCCCGCTCAGCGCCGCGTGGGCGAGCGCGTGGAATGCCCCCGTACGGTAAACGATGGAACGGCCCATGCAGGGATAGGAGCCGTCCGGTGAAATCATTCGCTCAAGCAATTCACAATAGCGCATCAGGCTTTTTACAAACTGCGCACGGTAGCGCTTATCCGCAATGAGCGGCTCTGCGGTGCGGGAAACCTCCTCGAGCATCGGCTGAATGACAAAGCTGTTGTAATAATCCCAGTGGAATGCGTCCCCATCGCCATAAGCACCGTCCCCTTTATACCATTCAAAATGCTTGCTTAGCGCGTATTCAATGCGCATACCGTCGCCGATTCCAGTGAAGCGATAGCGCATCGCCTCAATCGTCGCGGCAAAGAGCAGCCAGTTATTGCGCACGGGGCGCATTAGGCGTGCCTGTTCAAAGGCGGCGAGCAGCTTCCCGCGTACCTCCGGCGGTTGGATCGTAAACAGTTGAGTGGGCGCTTTCAGCAGGGCGCTTGCTAGAAACGCTGCATCGACGAGCGGCTGGTCAGGCGAGAGAAGGGCGCCGGTTTGATTCCATACGCAGTAATCCGCTGCGCAAGGATTACAGATGTTGGCGAGCGCTTTGCGGGCGAAAGCCCGGTATTGCTTCTGCAAAGCGCGCTCTTCCTCTGATGTGCTGCGAGGGAGGGAGAGCTCCAGCCAGGGCGCAATGCCAATCATCGTCCGGCCCACGGCTTCCAGATAGGCCACGCCGCGCTGTTTCTCCTTCCTATCCAGCGGGAGGGTATCATGCAGGCGGTTTTCCGCTGCTGCTGAAAGCACAGGAAACGCAATTTTGTGCATCGCCCGCAGCCATTCAGCACGGGCGCTTTCCGCTTGTTTCATAAAAAAGGCTGAGCCTCCTTTCCTATCAGGAGTTTGTTTCAATGTAGCACCTTTTCCGGGCGGTGTCAATTGCGCTTTGGGAAAACATAATCCGCCCAGTATGCGCATATAGATTGAGGGAAATAGAAAGGCAGGTTTCACTTTAACGGAAAACGGAGGGGCTCATCTTGAAAGGTATCGTGGAAGAAAGAGCCGTAGAACTCGGCGAATATATCATTGCGCACAAGGCGACGGTACGGGCGGCGGCAAAGGAGTTCGGAATCAGTAAATCTACCGTACATATGGAAGTGATAAATTAGAACGGTTGATATGGGCGATACAGTAAGCGCCCATACAGGCAAGTAGGCGGCATAGATCAGCACCGGGGACGGGCTGGCCTATGCCGCCTGCTTGCGTTTTGGAGGGATGGGGTATAGCCGCACTTTTGTGTAGGCTGTACCGGCTTCCCGACAAAACTGGGGTTCCCAAAGGGGCCTCCCTTTGGCACACGGCTTTGCTTGCAAAGTGTAGTGTGTTATACCTGCTGTCACGGCTGACGGGTAAAATGAGGGTTTCGCCGGATGGAAACGCTCACTTTGCCCGGCAGGAAAACGGACAGGTTTTTGCAGATGGGGATGAGCAAAAACCTGGGCGGTTTTGAGAGTGGCAGCAGGGATATAATCAACCGTAATAAAATTAGTCTTCGGGGTCTTCCGTTACAGCAGTAGTGGAATTGGCTTGCATTTTTTCATATAGGGTTAATTGTGCAGCTTCCAGTTCAGAGGTCAATCCAAAGAGAAAATCTTTCATTACGTTATATCTAATCATTCGATTGGTGTGCTTATTTAGTCCTTCGGACGATGCGAGTTTATATTTTTTCAGCCAGTCAAATAGGTTCTTTTCTTGGTCGCTAATTTCCCCTGTTAAATCCATGTCATTATCAAAGATAGAGTATAGTTTTACAAATGATTCTAAACGGTCTTTTTGGTATTGCTCGACTTCGATGTTCTCTCGTTGCATATAAAATACGACAGAAAACAACGTATAAAGTTGTGCTTTTCTTCGCAGAAATTTTGTAACACTGTCAGATACAAAGAATAATGAAATTGTTTCTATTGCGGCACAAACTGCTTCTTTATCACGTTCTGCATCTTTGTAGCCAACCTGCAATTCTTCATACGCTTGGTTAAGGGCAGATTGATCTGTTTGGTCGATTATTCCTTTGCGGTATAGCAACACAATAGATGCACAAAATTCGACATCTTTCATACGCTTTACATCCGGCCCAGTGAATAGCCGTTTTTTCATCCCACAAGGGATTATCAGATAACTCTCGCGCAAGTGCAGCAAACTCGCCGGAAACGCTGTTCCGTTTTTCTTGATCGTTAAGACTGTAGTCTGTAAGGTTAAGACGATTAAACATTGTTATTATATCATCTCGAGTTGCCTTTGAATCAATTTCTATTATCATTAACTGATAATTCCAAAAAGCTTTTCTTGTTTCTGCATCCAAATCCTTGAAGTACTTATTAGAATATTCCGACTTGATACCGCCATCCAATAAGTATTGCGGTTTTAGCTTGAACTCATTATTGATAAAAGAGTAAATTGCTTTTATCCTTTGCTGCCCATCAACGATATGGGTAGTCGACACGCCTGTTTCTGGGTCTGTATCTGCTTTCCAGAAAAAAAGTTCGGGTATAACCAATTGGAGCAGAATAGTTTCGATTAGGCGCACCTTATCTTTTTCACTCCATACAGAGCGGCGCTGATAGGTGTCATCGACAATTAGTTTTCCTTCATCAAACATCGTAAATATTTCATTAACGGTTTTCCTGTTATCATTAAAACTAAACATTTTTCTTTCCCTCCAAAGCAGCTCTCGCCTTAGATATGCCTATCAGTTGATATTCCTCTAAATCTTCCCAACTTCTATAAATGCGATAGGTAATCGGATGTTCAAAGCGCAACTTATCTTGTAGTGCCACATTTATAGGTGCCACTAAATCATCCCACTCTTCACGAATACCATCAATATTCCGAAGATTTTTATCATTGATATATCCACGAAAAATTGATGCGGTCAAATATTTGTAATAATATTGGTTGTATATACCCTTTGTGTTCCTCAAAAGCGCCCAGAAATACAAATATAATTTTTCGGAGATTACGGCAATATCTATATCTGATGAATCCATTTTGCTATCACGATTATGAAATGGCTGCAAAACCTTTTTAGGGGATAAACTATACCCTATCTTCGCACTTCCCACTATTTGCATACTATGAAAGTTGATTCCTAAATTCGTAGAAACAATTTCCTTAAAAAAGTCCATTTGATCTATGATTTCATTCGATGGTACATGAAGATACTCAGAGAAATACCAATTATGCGACTTGACAATGTGTTTTAGATAAAATGCTTTTGGTTCTAATGTCAGAAGATCTTCTTTAAGAACCTCTTGTGTAGTCATGACTTTATTCCTCTATTCTATGTAAGAACTGCTCAATCCATTCAGAAATATCCTTTGCAATACCAAACGCCAAAAGATAAGGCACACCGTTTCCCACCATCTTGAACTTTGCCGAAAGTGGTAAATCAGAAGGCAAGGAGAAATCCGACGGCAAGGATTGTATTGCTAATGCCTCTGCTACGCTAATTCTTCTGGGAAGGTACGGATGAAGGTGGACCTCGTTATTCCCATAAGCTGCTGTTGGGGAGTATCTCCAACGATGCAAACGCTTAAAGGATTTCCCACCAGAATCTCCTTCCGGGATGGAAGTGAATTTTGGGAGACTTTTGACTGCAAATATATCGTTTGCATTGGGATGATGTAGTACGTCATTTTGAATAAACCAATGCTCAACTGTTAAATCATCTATTAGGTCATTTGGTTTACATAAAATTCTGTTTTCTTCAAATGGCGTCGTTTGAGGCCAATTTATTTTTTGAATATCTTCCATCGTATATTGGCGATGCTGCCCAATTTGAAAAGCCAAATGTTTCCCAAACTTACTTCTGAGTAACCCTACCAGAACAAGTCTATCCCTATACTGAGGTACACCATATTCCAAGGCATTTTCCAATGAGTCGAACAGAGAATAGCCAGATCGGTAAAGTTTTCGTTTCATCCGCTCATAAAACTCTTTATGCTTTTTTGTTTGAACTAAGCCTTTTACATTTTCTAACACGAAAAAATCCGGCTTATATTTTGTGATAAGTTTTACATATACTGATGTCAGCTGCCCATTTTTCCCTTTTTCCCCTTCGTTTTTCCCAGCCGTAGAAAAGTCCGGGCAAGGAGGCCCACCAATAAATCCGATTAACTTGTTCTCTCGATTGTCATAATTGGGAAAAGTCTTTTTCCATAGAGCGTCTGATAAATAGTCTCTAATATCTTTTTCGCTATATCCATAAGCTGGAGTATGCCTGCTATTTCTTCTCGCATATTGATATGCACTCAAAAAACGTTTATTGTGCTCGTTAACAAAGACGATGTTGAAGCCGGCATTTTCAAATCCCAAATCCAAAAAGCCCAATCCAGAGAAAAAAGAAAACACTTCAACATCCATCTTCTTCTCTCCCTACAAGTTTATTTTAATTCCCCGAATTAAACTCCACAAGTTTCTCCCAATCAATGCTGCCATCCTCAAAACAGAATTCCTGGGTGAACTCGCGAACGAGCCGGTTAGCCGCTTTCTGATAAGAGGCATCGAATTCCTCCACATACTTTTCCGGCAGCTTGTCCATGAAACGGATCAGCTTTATGTAGAATTCTTCATCACCGGTCAGTTCCGTCCAGAAATCCTTGCCCGCCAATTCCATATAAAACTTGGGAAGCCCGCGGTTGGAGGTTTTCTTCTTCCCATAGCCATAGCCGACAATCGGGACAAATCGCTTCTTTGCCTGCTGTGCCAGCTTGCTTGCTGCCATAAAGTTCTGTTCCTGCTTCTTGCGGCTGTCCGCATTGAAAACGCTGGTACCGGATTTCACTGCGATGGCATAGATGGTATTGTCCCGTTCCACCATGATGTCCACGCCCTCCGCCAATGCTTTCTGCCCTTGTGCAGCTGCGGTTGCAATCGGCTCAAAGAACACATTCCCGAAAATCGTTTCCTCGGACGAGGACACAAAAGCAGCGAGGATTGCGTCAATAATCTGGGCTGCCCCGTTCATGGCTTTGGCCCGGAACAGGTACGGGTTCTTGCGCTTCATAACGGCCTTAACATTAAGGCTATCAACCTTTTTAATCAGGTTCGTATAGAAATTGTCCAGCGCGGTTGCAATCGCTTCTACGATGGCATCTTCGTTGTAGCTGTTATTTATGGGCATAGCAGTTTCCTCCTATTTCAATGGCTTGTTTCAGTTTTTGATGGATGTCCGTCCCTCTGAACCGTTTCGTGTGTATTTCGGCAGATTGATCCGCAACAGAAAGCACCGCGTTCCCAAGTGCCAACGCTAGACCTACCGGAACAGCATTACCAATCTGGCGGTATTTAGCAACAGTGGTCCCCATGAACTCCCAATCATCGGGGAACTGCTGGATGCGGGCATATTCCCGGATGCTCAAGGGGCGGTCTTGGGTCGGATGGCACATCATGGTTGCCTTTTGCACCGGGGATGTAACCAATGTCGGGGATGGCTGGCTGTACGACAGCCGCCGGTAGAAGCCGACTTTCCCACCGCCAGAGCCATAAGCGCCGCCCATGGCCTCTTTCCGTATATCTTCCGGGAGGTCGCGCCAATTCCCACCATCTGGGACAAGGCGGAGGTATGCAAGGCGGTCTTTGCTGAATGCGGCACACTCTCCACAGTCATATTCCAAATCCTTGATGGTGTCCTGCAAAGTGCGCCAGCGGTATTGCGGGTCTTGGTGCATCTGGAAGTGGGTCGGGAATGGCAGAAAAATATCTTCATTGTCCCGGCTTCCAATCAAAACAAACCGTTCCCGGAATTGTGGAACGCCATAATTGACAGCATCCAATATCCCGTATACTGTTTTATATCCCAACTTGTTAAACTCGGAGAGGATCACATCCAAAACAGTCCCCAGCCGCTGATCCGGGTCATTTTTATCCCGTTCCGCCAGCGGGGTGTGCTTGAGCGGGGCAGACATGATCCCTTTGACGTTTTCCATGATAAAGAATCGGGGTCGGATATAGTCAATCATTCGGATAAAATCCATGAACAGGCTACCCCGGGGGTCGTTGATCCCCATCCGTTTGCCAGCAGTGGAAAATGGCTGGCAAGGAGGCCCACCGCAAATGAGGAAAGGCTCCCCCCGCGCCAGCCCGGTCTGTTCCAGTAAATCCGCCTCATCTATTTCGCGGATATCCCCGCCCAGCACCTTATGCCCATTCGCACGCATGGTAGCAACGCAGGCGGGGTCAAAATCCTGCCCGATTACAATATTTAGGCCAGCTTTTGCAAGGCCGATATCCAGCCCCATCGCCCCAGAAAACAGGGAGATTACATCCCGGTTTGAAGCGTTATCTTTGAAATGCAGTAAATCCATAATGCCCTCCTATCAAACCTTTTCGCCATCTGGAAGGACAAAATGGCGTTCAAAAGAACACCCCACTGTTTCTGCCAGATATTCTAAGTCAGAAATTGTGAAGCTCTCCCGCTTCATTTTTGAGTTGAAGTTTTGCGGCGTAGTCCCCATCCGCCTTGCAAGTTCCGCAACGCTGATATTGGAGCGAACACACAGCACTTTGATCTGTTCTGATATTGTCATAAGGGTACTCCTTGTAAATCATCAATTTATAAGTTGAAGATATAAAAATATTATTTTATATCTTCAACACAGTTCCTCATATCCTCTATCATACCATCAAACTGCATCATCTGCAACTCAAAAATCAAATCTTCGACAGCTTCCACACATTCCACTGTCCGCTTTTGTATCTCCTGCCCCCAAAAGTGCATGGGCACCCAATCCATTGCAATCAGCTTGAAGTCGTTCTCCCTGTCACGGGCCATATTGCGCTCAATCTTTTTGATCCAATATTCCCGGTTGTTGCCCAGCTTTTGTTTCTTGATCTCCCAATTATAGCCATGGAAAAACTCGCTGTCGCAAAAGATAGCAATCCTGTATTTGGTTATCGCTATATCCGGGGTGCCCGGTAGTTTTTTATAGTTCTTCCGGTATCGGATACCCTTATGCCAAAGGGCTTTCCGCAATAATACCTCTATGCTGGTATCTTTCCCTTTGATATGGCTCATTGCCTGGCTCCGCTGCTCCGGGGTCATTACATCATTCATGGTTTTTCTGCGTTTTGTGTACCGCCCGCTTGCTCCATCATCTTCTTTGCTAACTGCCGGAACTGCTCTGCCGTTTCTTCATCCATCGGGACGAATTGCCCAAGCTGGCCGACAACCATCCCGGCAACATCATCCATTGTTACCGGCTCCCGCTGTTGCTCCGCCAGCGTGTCCCTCATGGTTTGGAGCATCGCAGCGGTGGCGACTTCTCGCGGCAGTTCGCCGCTGCCCATATCTTTCTTAATATCCCGCAGGATTGCAAGGAACACATTTTTGATTTTTTCAATCTCTGCTTCGTGTTCGCCCATCTTCTGTGCATTCAGAAATTGCAAATCCTGTCTTGCTTCTGCCCGATGTTCCGGGTGTTCTTTCATAAGATCGGACAAGGAAGCCGTTGCCAGTTCAATCAGCTGGTTTCTTGTCATGATACCCCTCGCCGCCGCATCTTGGAAGTAAACCCGTATCAGATGGATTAGCCGGGGGAAACTCTTGTGTCCCAGCAGGCGGTTTAGGATTCCCACATCAATCGTACCCGTCACAAGCCCTTTGACCGCTTCATTCGACAGGCCTAATTCAGAAATATCATAGCTTTTGGGGACGCTGACAGAGGTAAGCCCCAAGATATAATCCGTAGATGTTTTCAATTCCTTTGCCAGCTTTATTAAATAATCGCTGCTGATGGTTTTGAGGGTGCCGTTTTCAATGCGGGTAATCTGGGATGCGTCGATCCCGGTTTTCTGGCTCAACTCCCTCTTTGTCATCCCCAGGTTCGTCCTCAAATCACCAATCCGGTCGCCTGGATGCCCGTCAAGCTGCTTTGCCGCCATATTTCCGCCTCCTTGCCTGTATTTCTTTCAGTTTACCATACTGTATAGCATTTAGGAATAAGCAATAATTGCAGATTTACAATTCAAAGGTCTACACGATGGCAAAAATGCAATTCCCGCAGGAAACCGGGAATTGCATTTTTCATGATAAACTGATCTCACAACCGGTTGAATACAACAAGAAATGAGGGATTAGCATCCATTCCATCAAAACTTTGCCGCCCATAGAGCGCAAGCATGACGGTTCCCTTTACCGCATGACATCGGCACAGAGGAAACAGGCAAACGCCCTGATCCGCCGGGAGTGCTGCTGTTATGAGGACGGCAATTGCATCGTTCTTGACATGGGGGACACCTGCGCCTGCCCGCAGACGGCTTCTTTCTCGGTCTGCTGTAAGTGGTTCCGCTGGTCGGTTTTGCCGCAAGTCGGAACGCTGGAAGCGGAGATTTTTCCGGGATAAGGAGCTAAAACGCTGTGCGGTCTTGCGGCAGAGTGCTTCGTCCCAAAGTCCAACCGGGCGAAATACTGTCCCGGCTGTGCCGCCAGAGTTCACAGGCGGCAGAAAACAGAAAGTGAACGGAAAAGGAGGTCTTGTGTGGACAGTTAGGGGCTGAAAAGTCCTTGATTTACAAGGCTTTGCAAGCACAGAACAGGGGCAGGCAATAGAAACTACCGTCTGCCCCCGGAAACAGGCTTCTAACCGTCCACAAAACACGATATGACAAACACCATTTATATCCATCAGCCGGAAAAGGTGGTCAGCTTTATCCGGCTTCCCAATTTCCTCTTTGAAGCCCCCACATTCACGCCCCTGTCCAACGAAGCGAAGATACTGTACGCCTTTATCCTGCGCCGGACAGACCTGTCCCGGAAAAACGGCTGGGCGGACGAATATGGGCGCATTTACCTCTACTATCCCATCAATGAGGTAGTGGAACTGCTCCACTGCGAGCGGCAGAAGGCGGTCAACACCCTGCGGGAGCTGCAATATGCCGGACTGGTGGAGATCCAGAAGCAGGGCTGTGGAAAACCCAACCGCATTTACCCCAAATCCTATGAAGCGGTTCCAAACACCGACTTCAAGAAATCCGGTTATGGTACGCCGGAGGACTGAAAACCGCACTCCACAAGTACGATAATCAATCCTCTTGAAGTACGAAAACTGGACGGTATATAGAAATACAGAGATTAAAACGATTTTATTTATATCTTATCCATTCCTATCCTATCTGAGATATTTTCTGCGGGATTTTCCTGTGGAAAAGTCCCGGAAAGGAATGGAATGGGGAAAGGAGTTTCATGGCACAACACGCAATCTTGCGATTTGAAAAACACAAGGGCAATCCGGCAAGACCGCTGGAAGCCCATCACGAACGGCAAAAGGAACAGTACGCCAGCAATCCCGACATTGACACAAGCCGGATGCCGCACCCGCAAGGATAGCACACGCTTTGTCGATACGCTGATAACCGCCAGCCCGGAGTTTTTCAAGGGGAAATCCCCAAAGGAGATACAGGCGTTTTTCCAGAGGGCGGCTGATTTCTTAATCGGGCGGGTAGGGAAAGAAAATATCGTGTCGGCGGTGGTACACATGGACGAGAAAACGCCCCACCTGCATTTGGTCTTTGTCCCGCTGACAGAGGACA
>ENA-OQDT01001492-OQDT01001492.1-human-gut-metagenome-genome-assembly--contig:-NODE-1492-length-13475-cov-3.340426_pt1 | contig 13475 bp, 19 predicted proteins | sample MGYA00242786_ERZ504617 | MGnify/ENA primary metagenome ERZ504617 (study PRJEB26092, sample SAMD00036337) | human gut metagenome | host: Homo sapiens | study: EMG produced TPA metagenomics assembly of...
AATGGCTTTGCTCTTATGTTCCCGAAAGGATTCTGAAAAGGTGGGGGAAACCTATCGTGCAATAAGGAAAAAGCTGTCTGAAAACTGGAATATAGGTACTGTTGATACTTTGATAACAGCCTGCTTTATGCGTATCGACTGCCCTGAGGACGTTGACAATGCAGATATGCTGGTGGACTTTATCGAGCAGTTCAAGCATCGTGAACCTGAAACTGAAAGACTTCTTCATGCAACTGACATAAACTTTTATGACAGCAAACGTCGAAGCGAGGTAGAGAATGCTATAGACAAGGCTCTGGATAATCGTGGTTTTGAGGTATACTATCAGCCGATATATTCAAGTTCAAGAAATAAGATAGTTTCCTGTGAAGCCCCTTGTTAGGCTTAAGGATGAAAAGCTTGGATTTATCTCTCCGCAGGAATTTATTCCTATAGCTGAGGAAAACGGCAAGATACTTAAAATAGGCAAATATGTTTTTCGAGGAAGCCTGCCGCTTTATAAAGAAAGGCATGGGAACTTCACTTGGTATCGAATATGTGCAGGTAAACCTGTCGGTAGTCCAGTGTATGCAGTCGGACCTTGTAGAGCAGCTTCTCAGCGTTATGGACAGATACAAGGTAGACCCGTCATCTATCTGTCTTGAAGTAACGGAAACTGCGGCGGTGTATACTCCGCACATTATGGAGAAAAACATCAAGACCCTTTCCGATTATGGTGTGAAGTTTGCACTTGACGATTATGGTACGGGATATTCAAATATGACATATCTTCTCAGCCTGCCTTTCAGATTTATCAAGCTTGAAAGGAAATAGTCTGGGAATGTTTCAAGAGCGAAAAGGCGCATATCGCCATTGAGAGTACAGTGGCTATGATAAAGAAGCTCAATATGCAGATAGTTGCCGAGGGTATCGAGGACAAGCACCAACTCGACACGCTTCTTGGCATGGGCTGTGATTTCATTCAGGGATACTACTTCTCAAAGCCTGTTCCTGAAAAAGATTTTATTGAGGTGCTTAAAAAGAATAATACTCAGGCTGTGACGGTTTAAGCAGTCTGATGAAAAAAGCCCTGACTTCGGTCGGGGCTTTTTTTCACATGGTTTTCACTTTGCATTAAGGTTTGTTTAAGTAAGGAACGCTATAATATAGTCATAACAAAACCAAGACGGGAGGCGTTCTTGTGAACGTAAGTAATATGGCTATTCTTATTATTGCGGCTGTGCTGCTTTCTTTGCCGCTTGTTTTATCCGCTGCATTTTGTGTTGAAGAACGCTGGGGTTTTCTTTCACGAAAACATGATAAGTGGATAGACGAACATTACAGATAATAGGCAGACAGATTAAGTATGAGTTGTCCGCCATACAAATACAAGCGTATTTCACAAACATACATCGAAAAAACTATAAAAATTAGTCCATTTATACATTGACTTAATCACGCAAATTCGGTATACTATTTATTGTAACGTCAGCGTGGGAAAAGTACGCAGACAGGATTAATTCTATAGTTTATAAGGGGTTTGTGAAATGACAAAGGTTGTAAAAATTCGGTGGAAGCTCTCTTGCAAGTGCTGAGCAAGTTCAAAAAGGTAAACAGTCATTATGCTACCTCCATAGCTGGATTATATCATATTTCCTATCATAAAATACACAAAAATATATAAAAATGTATTGACACATACAAATGTATGGTATATATTTAAAACACATACAAAAGTAATATTTAAGTAGAACAAGACATACAAAAGTGATGGTACATTGTAGATAAGTGATACTTAAATATTAGCAAAATTGAAACTGAGAGATGTGCTGATGTTACTTAAAGTACAGTTAAAAAACAGGAGGAAAAGCAATGGCAGAGATTATTTTTGGAATTGACCATGGAAACGGAAATATGAAGGGAGAAAGCGTATGTTTCCCATGTGGACTTGTTCGATATGTGTCAGAACCGGGAAGATTTATGAATGAGGATATTTTGGAATACCAGGGAACCTATTATACGTTGTCTGATACAAAAATGCCATTTAAGGCAGACAAAACAGTAGATGATGATTATTTTATTCTGACGTTATATGCTCTTACAATGGAAGCCCGGAATAAGGGGATTACGTTGACGGGAAAAGATGTAGTACTGGGAATCGGATTACCTCCGGCAGATTATGGGCAGCAGGCAACATCATTCAAGAAATATTTTTTAGATCATGCAAAACATGGAATTACATTTAAAATGAATGGTAAAACTGTAAGTTTCTATTTGAAGGATGTATTTGTCAGTCCTCAGAACTTTGCAGCTGTTATATGCTTTAAAGCAAGCCTTTTAAAGAAATACCGCACAGTAAACTGCATTGATATTGGAGACGGAACGGTTGATCTTCTGGTGATTAGAAATGGAAAACCGGATTTATCTGTCCGTGTCAGTGATCGTTCTGGTATGGCAGTTCTCAGGTCGGAAATTTCCAATGCAATACAGCAGAACTATGGTATTCACTTAGATTCTTCCGATGTGGAACAGGTGTTAATGCAGGAGGAAACCATTCTGGAAGAGGAAGTAATTGTGGAAATTCAGAGAATGGCAGAAAACTGGTTACAGAGAATCATCAATAAACTACATACTCATGTGACTGATTTCAGAACTAATCCGGCTGTTTTTCTTGGTGGTGGAAGTTTGCTGTTGAGAAAGCAAATTGAAAATTCCTCAGAGTTTAAATATGTGGAATTTATTGATGATGTGCGTGCTAATGCTATCGGATATGAAAAATTGACAGCAGCTCGCCTGCGTAGAGGGTAGGAGGTGCGGTTCGTGGGACAGATAAAGGTCGTGCTGATTTTCAATGAAGATGATGAACGCCAAAGAGAAGCGGGAGAATATTTAAAGACCAAGAAAAGGTGCAAGACAGCACTTGTGACAGAACTGGTTCATGCCTGGATGAAAAACGGAGAGACAGCAGTGAATACGGTTTCTTCTGCCAGAAGTATAAATATAGAAGACATTAAAAAGCAATTGTTGCAGGATAAAGATTTTTTATCAAGAATTGAGAAATCTATGACTGAGGCAGGTGATCAGAATAAGCCAGAAGCGGAGTCAGAAGATAATGAAAATCTGGATATGGATGAAGATATGATGTTGGCAGGGTTGTCGATGTTTGATTCGGAAATTTAAAATTTGAAGTATGGTATAGGGGAGTTGTGCTGAAAAAGATAGGCACTAACTTCCCTATATGTTGTATATTTGTAAATAATATGTTAGCATATTTAGTATGGATATTGACGGGAGGCGGTAAAATGCGATGGGATAAGAAAGACATTCCACACAAAGGATGGACGGAAATAGGAATGGAAGATTTGGGGGAAGAAGCAGAATTTGGAGAAGATATAGAATACGAACGATGTGAAATGTGTGGTAACGAAAAAATACGATATGTGCATATTATGACACATCCAGAATTCCCAGGAGAATTGAGAGTAGGTTGTATTTGTGCTTGCCATATGACAGATGATTACGAAAATCCGGAAGCAAGGGAAAGAGATTTGAAAAATCGAGTACAACGAAAAAAGAATTTTATGAAAAAAGAATGGCGTCAGGTAGTTAGATCTGGGAACTTTACATTAAAGTATAAAGGCGAAAATATTACAATCATGCGTAGCAAATACGGTACGGGATGGGTGTTTGCTACGCAGGAGAATGGCGTTGGAATTATCATGGGAAAAAGATCTCTGATTTTGACACAGCAAGATTAGTAGCTTTTAATTTGTTTGATGAAATGTATAATTCCAGAAGTGAAGCACAGCCATATTGGGATGGTGATCGGTGGCTGTATTGTGAGTAAGTATATATGTTACTGCTGATATGCAATGATTGTATATCAGCAGTAATGAGTAATTCTGTTAAAAGTTAAAAACAGCACTTATTTGATTTCCACAAACAGGATCGTATTTTACATACTTGCCAAGAAGGTTTCTGGCTCTTTTTCCTAGTTGTTCTTTAACAGAAGAATCGGTGATAAAAGCGGAGCCGATGGTTATGGATGAAATATTTTGGGCATTTTCAATCATTACAGAACCATTTGTTACTGTCTTGCGGTCTGAATTTTTGGAAAGATTGCTCTTTACTAGGAGAATATAATTATCAGGCAAGTTGGTGGTTATTATGATAGAATTGTCATATTTTTGAATGTCAAAGGTGACATATAATTCTTTTCCAACTTCAGGAGCTTCGGGTTGCATACTTGCTGGTAATGGTGGAATTTCTCCCATACGGATTTGGCGTCCATTATAATACCAAGTATGATTCTCATCACATGTAAAATATTCTTTGCCACGGAATAATCCGTGAAAGGTGACAAATTTTGATTCATCTTCTGGAAGGAGGGGAATTTTTGCACCTCTATCAGTATATACCTTATTATCTACTTTCCTAAATTTCCATACGGCATCTAAAAAACTGATATTGAAATATTGAGCAGCGTCTATAAAAATCAGATCATCACCATGAAAGTATCCATATTTATTGTTGTAATCGTCAGCATATTTTTTTACAAATTTATACACTTCTTCATCGAAATTCGTATAACTTAGTTGTTTATGTAAAGCAATTCTATTGAGAAGGGCATTAACACTGGCAGGGATTTGAATTTGATATTTGGAATACACATTTCTGCGTACTCGTGTAAATAACTCATCTACGTCAATGTTTGGTTCTAATATCTCATCACAGATAGCCTGGGTAAATGGACTCATTTGATTGGCAATACCGATAGAAGTATATTGAAACTGAGTTCCGTAAGCAATATATACATCTTCAGCAGCAGTTATCTCAGAATAATATCCTTTAGATAAGCCAAAATCTGAACGACAGGCATCCAGAATGAGGATAAGCCGTCCTTTTCCTTTATATATAGAGATAATATCTTGAATATTCATTGCAGATGCTTCAATATCCTTGCTTTTCTCAAACTTGGATGCAAAATCTACTGGATAAATATAATTATTACCGTTATTATGTCCGCCGTGTCCGGTAAAGTATACGATATGGATAGCATCACAAGGCGAATGGGAAGCATTATCTTCTAAAGCAGGAATGATTTGTTCTTTTGAAATGTTTTCTATTTGTTTGACTTCAAATCCAATTTGGGCAAGTCGTTTATGCATTGCTTGAATGTCATATTTTACACCAGGCAGATCGTCAATTTGGATCAGAGGTGACTTTGTATAATTGCTTGCTGAAAAAAGTATAGCGTTTTTCTTCATATGAATCCTCCGTATTTAATACAAGATTGCAAGGAAGCAAGGCCGTAAAAGGATAAAAGAAGGATGCAGAAATAATAGAGTTTCTGCATCCTTGGATTATTTGACGTGCTTGTAGTTGCGTAATGCAGTTTTAGTTGATTTTATAATTTCCAGTAAAAATTCTTTTTCCTGATTGCTGCAATCAGAAGTAAGTTCTTTTATATCAGCATCGAACTTGGAAACCAGTACTGGGGTATTATCGTATAAGAGCTGATCCACGGTTGTATCAAGACTCTGTGCAATCCCTAACAGAGTAGCCAGACTTAACTTGGTATGTCCGTTTTCGATACTGCTGACATAGGTAGGGGCAACGTCAATCATATTTGAAAGTGTTTCCTGAGTCATTTTTTTTGACAGACGTGCAGTGCGGATTCTCTTTCCAATAGCAAGATAATCAATTTCTACTTCCAAACCTGTCACCTCCTAGACTTTGACTATTAGTTAATGTTTGCAATGAAACTCCACACACATTTGATATTCCTTATTGTATTCCTAAAAGAGATATATTATAATTAAATGTAAGTAGAAGTTTAGTGCAATTATTCATATGTAGTAGAAGAATACATGAAACACCGGGGGTATCAAATTTGGAAGATACAATTACAGGTGTTGAATTTTATTCCAACGTGAAAACCTCGGAGGTGGAATGGATATGGTATCCATATATTCCCTGTGGGAAAATTACAATATTACAGGGTGATCCGGGAGAAGGAAAATCAACATTAATTATTCATATTGCAGCTATATTGACAAAGGGCGGATATTTGCCAGACGGTCAAAAGATAAAAGAACCAGAGATTGTGATTTATCAATGTTCAGAAGATGGAAAAGGAGATACGATAAAACCAAGGCTTGAACAGGCAGGGGCAGATTGTAATAGAGTTGCATTTATAAAAGATGATAACGAAGAACTGACACTGGAAGATGAACGTATAAAGACTGCAATTAACCAGATTGGTGCAAAAATGATTGTGCTTGATCCGATACAGGCATTTATCGGACATAATGGAAATATGACTAATGCCGTAAAAATGCGAGAAACACTGTCAAAACTATCCAAGGTTGCAGAAGAAACAAACTGTGCGATTATTCTGGTGGGACACATGACAAAGAGTAGCGGTGGAAAGCAGATATATAGAGGATTAGGAAGTATTGATATTGCCGCAACAGCGAGAAGTATTCTTATGGTATCAAGAGACAAAGAAGAACCATGGAAAAGATATATGTTTCCGGTGAAATCGAGCCTTGCACCAGAAGGAGAACCAATAGGATTTGAATTGGATAAAGAAAAAGGGTTTCATTGGATGGGAAAATGTCAGATAAATATAGAAGAATTGCTGGCAGTGGAAAAAAGTACTGCCAAAAAAGATGTTGCGGTTGAATATCTTCAAGCGATGTTGGCAGTGGAAGATCTGCCAAGTACATATATCTATGAAAAGATGAAAGAATATGGTATTGGCAAGCGAACGGTACAGGAAGCAAAGAAGATTGCGGAGATTAGTGCATATAAAAAAGGCAAGATATGGTACTGGCACATGGAAGTGGGGGACAGCATATGAATGAACAAGAAAAACATGCTGTAAGCCAGGAAGAACGAAAAGAGAAGATTCGTGCAAGATACAAAGGTGTAGATCGTAGTGAATTGGAGTTCATTCCAGCGAAACAGAAAGAAAAACTATTTGAGGATGCAGGCACAAAAAGAGTGTGTGCATATTGTCGTGTGTCCACGGATGACGCTAATCAGACATCTTCATATGAACTGCAGAAAAATCATTATGAAGATATGATAAAAGAACATGCGGGGTGGAATCTTGTTGGCATATATGCGGATGAAGGTATTTCAGGAACATCCTTATTGCACAGGGATGAATTTAACCGTATGATTGCAGATTGCCAAGCTGGAAAAATAGATTTGATAGTTACCAAAAGCGTATCCAGATTTGCCAGAAATATTGTTGATTGTATTGCTAAAGTCCGTGAACTGGCAAATATGAAGCCACAGGTGGGCGTATTTTTTGAAACAGAGCACATTTATACGCTTGATAATACAAGTGAAATGATGCTTGCAGTGTTGTCGGCAGCAGCACAGGAAGAATCGCACACGAAAAGTGAAATTATGAATATCTCTATTGAACAACGGTTTTCAAGGGGGATTTTTCTGACACCAAAACTCTTAGGATATGATAAAGACGAGGATGGAAATCTTGTTATCAACGAAACAGAAGCAGATACGGTCAGACTGTGTTATTATCTGTTTTTAAGTGGTTTTCCGACTTCTGAAATAGCTGAGATATTAATGGATTTGGAACGGAAAACAAAACTGGGAAACACAAAGTGGACAGGAAGTGCAATTGTAAATATTCTTCGTAATGAAAGGCATTGTGGCGATGTTTTGTCCAGAAAAACATTTACACCCAATTATCTGAATCATAAGTCAAAGAAAAATAACCATGACAGAAATCAATACAGGCAAGCAGATCACCATGAAGCAATAGTAAGCAGAGAAATTTATAATGCGGCACAAAAACTGTTAGAAGCAGGAAAGTATAGTAGAAAAGGGTATCCTCTGCCTACATTGCAAGTAGTTGACCAGGGAGCATTAAAGGGATTTGTGCCGGTAAACCGGGCATGGAATGGATTTTCAACAGATGATTATAAAAAAGCATCATTAAGTGCATATGATGAAGATACGAACGAGATCCAGGCAGAGCAAACGAACAAAAGTGCGTTCGATTTGAGCGGATATGAGATTGTAAGAGCACAGTTTTTTTCAACAAGGTTTGATCCGGCAGTCACAATATCTTCTGGGAAGATTACGTTTAATACTGCGTGTATGAAAAAATTTGAAAATGTAGAATATGTGGAATTGTTATTTAATTCGGTGGAAAAATGTATCGCTGTTCGTCCCTGTGGAAAAAAGTAATGTAAATGCTATAAAATGGGGAACTATACGAAATGGACGATGGGCAGTTCTACCTAAGAGCTGTAAAGGCTTCTCGGAACCGTTATTTGAACTTATGAATTGGGACAGCGATTGCAAATATAAATTACGAGGGCAATTTTGTGGCAATTCAGACGAGCAACTATTGATATTTGAATTGGAAGAACCAGAGGTATTCGTACAAGAATATGTTGAAGAACAACATATAGACTCATCGGTAGAAGCCCCATCTGAAAATATGAAGACTGTTAAGAAAGTACTTTATCCAAAAGCATGGATTCATAATTTTGGAGAAACAACAAACAGAACAGTTTTTCTTCAACGAATAGCATATAAAGGAAATTGGGAAATACTACGCCCGGCAAAGACAGTTGAAGGTATGGAAATTATAACCAGAGAAATATTGGATGATTTGATAGATGAAGCTGAGAAATTGATAGATAGAATGAGGTGTGCTACATATGAGTGATACAACAAATTACACAGATGAGCAGGAGATTGTTGATCAAAAAGCGATAGAGCTGGCAGAGGATTTCAGTTATGACGGTTATCAGGTTGTCAGACGTGAGTTGTTTGCACATTTAAGGGAGCCTGCTGTTGTGATCCGGAGAGACAGCGTAACATTTAATACAGCCTGCATTGCCGGATTGGAGGATGCAGTTTATATACAGATACTTGTAAACCAGGAAAATAAAAGAATGGTTGTCCGAAAGTGCGAAGAAAATGATAAAGACGCACTTCGTTGGTGCGTGGCAAAACCAGATAAAAGAAAAAGCAGGAAAAATGACAAACAAAATCTTTTCTGCCATGATGTATGAAATGATGGGGTGGAATCTGGATTGTCGTTATAAGATTTTAGGACATAAGATTTCGTTTGAAGGTGAGACAATATATGTATTTGATCTGATGGAGACAGAGATATACCTGGATATTAAGGGAAAACGTCAGAAGAAAAATGCAGAAATCAGGAAAATGCAGAGAGTAGCAATAATATAGAAGGAACGTCATTATCAAATGCATCAGAGGATAATACTTCTACTGAAGAAATAAATAAAAAGACTCGTACACCTTTTTATCCGAAAGAATGGAAAGATTCTTTTGGATTGCCAGTAGAGGAACATAAGAAAGCCTTGGAAATAAATATGCTGAAGGGATATGCGGAATTTACAACACCAAAATAGATGAAGACAGGGAAAAGTCTGCTCTGAGATTGGAGGTATCAATATGCAGGAAAACAATATGATGATACCAGGGATTTCTTTGTGCCAAAAATGGGGAAAGATAAGAATTTTTCATTCAACAATAGTGGTACTGGGAGAGCCGAGGTACATACGGTTCCTTTTTAACCCTGATAAGAAAGGCTTAGTGGTACAGGCATGTTCCAGAAAGGAAGCAGAATGTTTTCGTGTGCCTAAATACAATCCGGAGAATTGGGAATTTAAGATTAGTAGTGTGCCAATGTTACGGATAATCTGGAATACATGCAATTGGGATAAAGAAAAGACATACAGATTGGCTGGAACGTGCCATATGGAGCATAACCTAGTCGAGTTTGATATGAAGCTGGCAACAGTGCAGGCAGCAGATGAATTTTAAAGAAATGGCGTAAAATAAGGACTTCTGAGAAATCGGAGGTTCTTTTTTTGTGTGATTTTTTGAGGGTAATTGCATAGCTCTGTGATGAAAAATTTTCTTTGAAAAAAAGTTGTTTCTACCTTTACATCAGGAGGTGATATGAGCATCGTTGGCCCCCGCCCGGCACTTCCCCGCGAAGTGGAACAGTACGGCGACTACGAAAAGCAGCGTTTGTATGTGACACCCGGCCTGAGTTGCTATTGGCAGATTGCCCCGCACCGCAACGACCTCTCTTTTGAGGAGTGGATGGATTTGGACGTGAAATATGTCAAGGAGCGCAGCTTCTGGGTGGATTGGAAGATTATTTTTAAGACCTTCAAGGTGTGCCTGCTGGGGCGTGGGGAGTAAAAGGCTTACATAGGCTTGTGGAAAAAGTGACGAGGAATGTTTGAGGGATGAGGAAGAATAAAATCAGAATACTGCATGTGGCGCAGGCTGCAGGCGGCGTGGACCGTTACATCCGAATGCTTCTCAAGTATTTGGATAAAGAAAAGTTCGAGAATATACTAGTTTGCTCACAGGATTTCCATGAGGAAGATTACAAAGGACTGCTTGATTCTTTTGAACAAATTGAGATGACCAGAGCTATTGGAAGGACTGACTTAAAGGCCATAAAAAAGGTAAGAGCACTGATAAAGAAGTATAACCCTGATATTGTTTATGCTCACTCTAGTAAAAGCTGGAGCCATTGCTCGTGTTGCTGATATCGGTATAAAAAAATTGTTGTGTATCATGCTTCGGCTGTCATGACAGACGGATATCATGGTACGGTTTTCTCTACAATATTTAACAAGCCCATGTATTCCGTGATCAATAACAGGCAAAGCACTGATTCCAGAATTCGGGATTATCTGACCTTGATTGGCCTTGAGAGTAGAATTTTTTATGGTGATGCACCAGTTATTCCAAAAGAAGAGATTGATTACACAGAAGTAGACCCCAAAATTCGATCGGCTGCAGATGCATCAAAGGCATTTCTTCAAAGTGCAATCGATAATGAGAGGGTAGTGAGATGAAAAAAGTTATCTATATAGTGAAATCTGAGTTACATATTTATCCCCCTTGCATTGCACAAATTCGTATGTTGAAGAAGAACGGTGTGGATGTTGAAGTATGGTATGGCTCTTGCGCTAAGCAGCTGCTGGCCATTTTTGATGCAGAAAATATTCCTTATGTTGATCTTCACGAACAGCGTGGAAAACTGCCCGGAAAACTGGATAGACTCAATAACTGGTATCAGTTTGCTTCTGCAGTGAAAAAGAAAATGAAAACTGTAAAGGATGCTTCACAAACGCTGTTTTGGTTTGGAACTGCAGAGACTGCCATGCCGATGGTGGGCAAGTTGAAGGGATATAATTACGCGCTGACGTCCTTGGAACTCTTGGATGACAATAAGACTAAGAACAGACTTTTTAGTATGCTCACAGGAGATGCAAAGTTCATTGTTTGCTGCGAGACAACGAGAGCTTTTATTATGAGAAACTGGTATGGTCTGAAGAAGTTGCCTTATGTTATGCCTAATAAACCATACGATTTTCAAGACGCAAGACGCAAGACTCCATCTATTGAAGCAACCAAGAAAGCAATTGAACTGGTTCAGGATAAGAAATTTATTATCTATCAGGGAATCTTGAAAAGCCGGGATTATATGTTGGAGATGGCAAGGGCAATTCGCGATTCCGGTACTGGCTATTACTTTGTATTGATGGGTCTGGATCCGGAAAATATTTTTGCAGATATTAAAAAAGAATACGATAAGAGTATTTTTATTAAGAACATTCCTGCACCATATCATCTGGAAGTGACTAGCTATGCTGCCATTGGTTTTGTTTTTTATGACGATCGGAATAGTCTGAACCGTGCATTTTGTGCGCCCAATAAGATTTATGAATACTCCGGCCTGCGCATTCCGGCAATCGGAAATGAAGTTCCTGGTCTGGTTAATACAATCGGGGCTGCCAAGGCTGGCGTTTGTGTACCCATGAAAAAAGATGCTTTGATGCGTGCAATTCGTGATATTGAAGAAAACTATGATTTGTATGCTAAAACGCCTATGATTTTATCAGGGAACAGATAATGAAGCACTGATGAGACGGATTATTGAGGAAAATGGTATTTTATGAGGCAAGTGAATTATTTTATACAAAAGAGGTAGATTATGTCTCCCATTGTAGTACTGGCTAATGATTTTGTTCACAACGATTCTAACTATATAAATCATATAAAAAACTTGTTTTTTATAGATATTGTTCTGTATCGTTTTATGTGATATTAATTGTATATATTTTTTGCTGTGTTCCAATTATATTGAATTATCTAATTGGAATGCCCCAATACAACGTTGTATATTGGTATAAAGCTTTTATTGAACCCATGAATAACGTTGATGTTAGTGCCATTTATGATATTTATATAACATTTGCAGTTTTTGCTTTGTATATGTATGGCACTAAAATGAATAGAAGATTGATATCAAGAGCAACTAGATTAAACACAGCTTTGAAAAATGAAAATGAAAGCCTTGGATTTATGTTTTTGGGATTGCTTCGCCAGCACTTTATGTGTTGTTATCTGGTAACGCTAGTAAATTTTTAATTTACAGTTCTATGAGCTTGAGAGGTGTAAGCGAACAGGACAATTTAATTCTAAATTCGCTGATTCTTGTCAGTCTGTTTTGCACATGTATTATGTTGTTCTCTGGAAGAATCACGGCAAAAAAGATGTGCGTGTTAGCATTGATTACATTCATTCTTATTTGGCTACAGGGAAAGCGTTTTATTATTGCAGTTATGGGCGTCTTTTATCTCTTCTTCCTTACAAAGTCAGAATTGGGAGAAAAAGGAAGAACAAGAGTCTTTTGGATACTCCCGATTATGGGAATTACGTTGATTGCTTTCTCGGCCTTTTACTTAGCTATAATTAAACCTCTTTCAAATATGAACTTTGATAGCGTGTACGACATGCTTCGAGTTGATTTCGGAAGAGATGATGTTATTAAATATGTTATATATGAGGAATTTTTCCAAAAAAAATCACATCTTGGATTATCCGGGATCAAAGATTTTTTTTCTACACATTTTCATTTTTGTTCCGAGAATCATTTGGCCCAACAAGCCATATAGTCACTATCAATATTTGACGTCATCTATCCTTGACCTTCCTATTTCAAATTTGCCTGCGGGAACAACACCTTGCTGGTATGAAATGACATTATGCAATTTTGGATATTTTGGTTATCTGGTTGGTATATTCGGACTGATAGGCTTTTGTTATTTTGCAGACGGTATGAAGAAAACTAAATCAAAATCTTTGGTTTTTATGCTCATTCTGGTTTTGCTGACACAGAATACAGATGTATATGTTGTCTATATTCTTTTTATTTTTATGTATTATCTAGAGCAGCATATAAAACATCCGAAAATAGTGTTTAGAATAGGCGGAAAATAGAAGGAGAAAGAGAATGGAATTAGCAAGTAAAGATTCCTGTACTGATTGCGGAAATTGTAGATTGGAACAGATAAGTAAATTGAATAATATTAGTGCGGTAGGGAAAAAAATGTTGCGGATGCACTGCCTGTGTGAATGTCTGCCCCCAAAAAGTAATTTATATGGTT
>ENA-OQDT01001493-OQDT01001493.1-human-gut-metagenome-genome-assembly--contig:-NODE-1493-length-13469-cov-14.204692_pt1 | contig 13469 bp, 7 predicted proteins | sample MGYA00242786_ERZ504617 | MGnify/ENA primary metagenome ERZ504617 (study PRJEB26092, sample SAMD00036337) | human gut metagenome | host: Homo sapiens | study: EMG produced TPA metagenomics assembly of...
ATCAAGCACAGCGCGTAATCGACAACCACCTGAGTTTACAGGAGTGTATCGCTTTTCTAACACACCAGGACTTGAGCCGCGTGCAGGACATCCGATTGCTCCATATAAGCCGCAGGCACGGCGACCCCGACGCTATGCGCCGGGCCGTCGCCGCGGCCACCGGAAAAAGAATCATCATTGCAGAGGAGGAAATATAATATGGCATACATTGAGCACGATCAGTTGGACGCCCAACTGAAAAAATTAGAGAATGTCTGCGCCGAAAATGGGTTTACGTATAAATTTCTTCGGGACAAGTATCCGGTCCGCATCATCATAACGCCGGACGGTACCATGGATGGCCAGATGAGCATGTTGGACAACCCTGTGGGATATAACACCAAAGGCTCCGCACTGGCATTTGTTTTTGTGGATGGCGATGTATATCTCAACCCGGGAAAAGAGGGGGACCTGTCTCTGAGTAAGCGCCTGCAGAACAAACTGCGCACCATCGCGGAAAAGGTATATTTCAATTACCTGAAGGTTTTCTTCATCGACACTTTGGAAGCAAAAAAATGGCGGATAAGCTGCACAATTCCGATGCGGATGAATCCCACACGCAGGACCCCGAATTTGAGGCCATAGGAGACGGGGAAATTCTTGCCGATGAGAATGTCGAAGCCAATGGGAACAGCGCTCCTACGGCCGCACAGGCGGATGCAGCGGACGATTCCGCCAGCGGCAACGATAACGAGTAAAGCGAGGACGAACAATGCCGGACGACGCCGAAAAATCAAAAATACATCCCGATGTTTTATTCGTATATTGAACAGCTTGGCTGTTGTCTCTGGAACAGGTCGGCGCTCTGGTTATGGCGCTGTTGGTGTATGGCCGCGATGGTACTCAGCCCGATTTCCCAAAGGATGGGAACGTATATATGGCATTCTCTTTTATCGCAGACAATTCGATGCGCGCTGAAATCCGCCGACAGGAAATTGTTGAAAAGCGCCGGGAGGCCGGACGCATCAGGGCCTGCATCCGCAGAAAAAGACGAAAACGGACGCTTTGTCCAGCAAAAAGCCAGCAAAAACCAGCACTTTCCAGCAAATCCAGCACCGACCAGCAAGTCCAGCTATACAAATACAAATACAATACAAAGACAATAACAATAACAATCGTCGTATACGCGCGCACGCATACGCGAACGACGACGGGTTCGACGATGGTTGGTCAGAGAGAGAACGGGAGATCGTCGCCTTTTGCCGTGAGGTGGTGAAGGACATAAAGCCCGAGCAAGAACGAAAGGTCCTTGCTGCCGCCGATGGTATGGAGCTGGGAATGGTCCTGGACGCTATATCCATCGCCTACGAAAAAGGATGCAGTTCTCCCGATTACATCGTGAGCAGCATTGAGTCGCAGCGTCACCAGCCTGATCGCCGCCCCGGAAAGATATAATACAGCGCCCGCCCGGCCAACCACCGGGCGGGCATCGTCAAGGAGGACAGTATGGAAAGTTGAACTTAAATAACATTAGCCTGTAAATCAGGTAATTCGGTTAGGAACCCTTCGTGAAAAGGGTTCTTAACCTTTTTGTGTATATATTTAAAATTAAGTTCTACAAATCCATTAACAGATGTCTTCAAATACTGTAAATCAAAGAGTTAATTTTGCTTCGACTAAGAATCCGCTTGAATATCCGGATTTTCTGGAAGTACAATTGAAGTCATTCAAAGACTTTCTACAACTGGACACCCCACCCGAGAAACGTAAGAACGAGGGACTGTATAAAGTATTTGCTGAAAACTTCCCCATTGCCGATACAAGAAATAATTTTGTTCTTGAGTTTTTGGACTACTATATTGATCCGCCGCGCTATACCATTGATGAATGTATAGAGCGAGGGCTTACATATAGCGTGCCTTTGAAGGCAAAATTGAAATTATATTGTACCGACCCCGACCACGAAGATTTTGACACGGTCATTCAGGACGTGTTCCTCGGTCCTATTCCTTACATGACGGATAAGGCAACATTCGTCATCAACGGTGCGGAACGTGTGGTTGTATCCCAGCTTCACCGTTCACCGGGCGTATTCTTCGGACAGAGCGTACATGCCAACGGTACCAAGTTGTACTCAGCCCGTATCATCCCGTTCAAGGGTTCGTGGATTGAGTTTGCCACCGACATCAACAACGTCATGTATGCGTACATTGACCGTAAGAAGAAATTGCCGGTTACCACTTTGCTGAGAGCCATCGGATTTGAGAATGACAAGGACATTCTCGAGATTTTTAATTTGGCGGAAGACGTGAAGGTGAACAAGACGAACCTCAAGAAGATGGTGGGACGTAAGTTGGCCGCACGTGTGTTGAAAACATGGATTGAGGATTTTGTAGACGAAGATACCGGTGAAGTTGTTTCCATCGAGCGTAACGAAGTCGTTATTGACCGTGAAACTGTAATCGAGCCGGAACATGTTGACATTATATTAGAGTCGGGCGTTCAGAATATCCTCGTACACAAGGAAGAACCGAACCAGTCTGACTATTCTATCATATATAATACTCTGCAGAAGGATCCGAGTAACTCGGAAAAAGAAGCTGTACTCTACATCTACCGCCAGTTGCGTAATGCAGACCCTGCCGATGATGCCAGTGCACGCGAGGTTATCAATAACCTGTTCTTCTCAGAGAAGAGATATGACCTGGGTGATGTAGGCCGTTATCGTATCAACAGAAAGTTGAACTTGACGACCGATATGGACGTGCGTGTCCTTACCAAGGAAGATATTATCGAAATTATCAAATATCTCATCGAGTTGATTAACTCGAAAGCGGATGTGGACGATATCGACCACTTGAGCAACCGTCGTGTGCGTACAGTGGGCGAACAGTTGTCCAATCAGTTTGCCATCGGTCTGGCACGTATGTCGCGTACTATCCGCGAGCGTATGAACGTCCGTGACAATGAAGTCTTTACTCCGATTGACCTGATTAACGCCAAGACAATCTCTTCCGTTATCAATTCATTCTTTGGAACGAATGCTTTGTCACAGTTCATGGACCAGACCAACCCGCTGGCCGAGATTACTCACAAGCGCCGTATGTCTGCCCTGGGTCCCGGCGGTCTGTCACGCGAGCGTGCAGGCTTCGAGGTTCGTGACGTACACTATACTCACTACGGACGTCTTTGTCCTATCGAGACTCCTGAAGGTCCGAACATCGGTTTGATTTCTTCACTCTGTGTGTTCGCGAAAATCAACGAGCTTGGCTTCATTGAAACTCCGTACCGCAAGGTGGCAGAGGGTAAGGTTGATCTTTCTGACGAAGGTTTGGTTTACCTCACCGCAGAAGAAGAGGAAGCCAAGATTATTGCTCAGGGTAATGCTCCTTTGAACGATGACGGTACTTTTGTACGTGATAAAGTAAAATCCCGTCAGGATGCCGACTATCCGGTGGTTCCTCCTTCCGAGGTGGAATTGATGGACGTATCTCCCCAGCAGATTGCTTCTATTGCGGCTTCTTTGATTCCGTTCTTGGAGCATGATGACGCCAACCGTGCATTGATGGGATCAAACATGATGCGCCAGGCTGTTCCTTTATTGAAGAGCGAAGCTCCGATTGTAGGTACCGGTATCGAACGCCAGCTGGCACGCGATTCTCGTACGCAGATTACTGCCGAGGGTGACGGTGTGGTTGAATTCGTGGATGCAACGACTATCCGTATTCTGTACGACCGTACGGAGGAGGAAGAGTTCGTAAGCTTCGAGCCTGCATTGAAAGAATATAATATCCCGAAGTGGCGCCGTACCAACCAGAATATGACGATTGACCTCCGTCCGATTTGCGAGAAGGGTCAGCGCGTGACTGCAGGTCAAATCCTGACGGAAGGTTATTCAACCGAAGACGGAGAACTTGCACTGGGTAAGAACCTGCTGGTTGCTTACATGCCGTGGAAGGGCTATAACTATGAGGATGCTATCGTACTGAATGAACGTGTGGTTCGTGAGGACCTTTTGACCTCTGTACACGTAGAAGAATATTCTTTGGAAGTTCGCGAAACGAAGCGTGGTATGGAAGAGTTGACCTCTGACATTCCTAACGTAAGTGAGGAAGCGACTAAAGACCTTGACGAAAACGGTATTGTTCGTGTGGGTGCCCGCATCGAACCGGGTGATATCCTTATCGGTAAGATTACTCCGAAGGGTGAATCGGATCCTTCTCCGGAAGAGAAACTGCTCCGTGCCATCTTCGGTGACAAGGCCGGTGATGTGAAGGATGCTTCTTTGAAAGCCTCTCCTTCTTTGAAGGGTGTTGTTATCGGTAAGCGTCTGTTCTCCCGTGTTGTCAAGACCCGCAGCTCCAAGCTGGCCGACAAGGCTCTGTTACCGAAGATTGACGATGAGTTCGACGCTAAGATTGGTGACCTCAAGAAAGTGTTGATAAACAAGCTGTTGAAGCTTACAGAAAATTATACATCGGAAGGTGTGAAGGATTACATGGGTGCCGACATTATTTCCAAAGGCGCCAGATTCTCTGCTTCCGACTTCAGCGATTTGGACTTCACCGCTGTTCAGTTGAGCAACTGGACGAAGGATGAACATACCAACGGACTGATTCGTGCATTGGTGATGAACTTCATCAAGAAGTACAAGGAACTCGATGCCGAGCTGAAACGCAAGAAGTTCGCCATCACTATCGGTGACGAGTTGCCCGCAGGTATCATTCAGATGGCCAAGGTATACATTGCCAAGAAACGTAAGATTGGTGTCGGTGACAAGATGGCCGGTCGTCACGGTAACAAGGGTATTGTTTCCCGTGTGGTACGCCAGGAAGACATGCCGTTCCTTGCTGACGGTACTCCGGTAGACATCGTGCTGAATCCGTTGGGTGTGCCTTCACGTATGAACATCGGTCAGATATTCGAGGCCGTTCTCGGGCGTGCCGGAAAAAACCTGGGCGTGAAGTTTGCCACTCCTATCTTTGACGGTGCATCTTTGGACGATTTGAACGAATGGACCGATAAGGCCGGCTTGCCTCGCTACGGCAAGACAACGCTGTATGATGGTGGTACCGGTGAAGCATTCGAGCAGCAGGCTACGGTAGGTGTGACTTACATGCTGAAGCTCGGTCACATGGTTGAAGACAAGATGCACGCACGTTCCATCGGTCCGTACTCACTCATTACGCAACAGCCGTTGGGTGGTAAGGCACAGTTCGGTGGTCAGCGTTTTGGAGAAATGGAAGTTTGGGCACTCGAAGCGTTCGGTGCCGCACACATTCTGCAGGAAATCCTGACTATCAAGTCTGATGACGTTGTAGGACGTTCCAAGGCTTATGAAGCAATCGTGAAGGGTGAACCGATGCCTGCTCCGGGTATCCCCGAGTCACTGAACGTATTGCTGCACGAGTTGAGAGGTTTGGGCTTGAGCATCAACTTAGAATAATGGATAATTGATAATTGAGAGTGGATAATGCAAGTTACCATTCTCAATTATCGGTTTTCAGTTTTTCAATTTCAATTTTCCATTGTCAATTATCAATTAAATAAATTTATGGCTTTTAGAAAAGATAACAAGATAAAGAGTAATTTCTCGAAAATCTCTATCGGTTTGGCTTCTCCTGAGGAAATCCTTGAGAATTCGAGTGGTGAAGTTTTAAAGCCTGAAACCATCAACTATCGTACGTATAAGCCCGAACGCGACGGATTGTTCTGCGAGCGCATCTTTGGTCCTATCAAGGATTACGAGTGCCATTGCGGTAAGTACAAGCGTATCCGTTACAAAGGCATCGTCTGCGACCGTTGTGGTGTGGAAGTGACTGAAAAGAAAGTGCGCCGTGAGCGTATGGGACACATCCAGCTCGTTGTGCCCGTGGCTCACATCTGGTACTTCCGTTCACTTCCCAACAAAATCGGTTACTTGTTGGGCTTGCCCACCAAGAAGCTGGATGCCATTATCTATTACGAGCGTTATGTTGTCATTCAGCCGGGTGTACTGTCCGATGAAGTGGCACAGTATGACTTGCTTGAAGAAGGAGAATACCTGGACTTGCTGGAAAAGTTGCCGAAAGACAACCAGTTCCTCGAAGATTCAGATCCCAATAAGTTCATTGCCAAGATGGGCGCGGAAGCTATCTACGATTTGCTGTCACGCCTCGACCTTGACTCTTTGTCTTACGAACTGCGTAACCGTGCCGGAAGCGATGCTTCACAGCAACGCAAGACCGAAGCTCTGAAACGTCTTCAGGTAGTTGAGTCGTTCCGTGCATCACGCGGACGCAACAAGCCCGAGTGGATGATTGTACGCATTGTACCGGTTATTCCACCCGAACTTCGTCCGTTGGTCCCATTGGATGGCGGCCGTTTCGCAACTTCTGACTTGAATGACCTTTACCGTCGTGTCATCATCCGTAACAACCGTCTGAAGAGATTGATTGAAATCAAAGCTCCTGAAGTGATTTTGCGTAATGAAAAACGTATGTTGCAGGAAGCTGTCGACTCTCTGTTTGATAACTCCCGTAAATCGAGTGCAGTGAAGACCGACGCTAACCGTCCGTTGAAGTCACTTTCCGACAGTTTGAAGGGTAAGCAAGGACGTTTCCGTCAGAACTTGTTGGGTAAGCGTGTCGACTATTCCGCACGTTCTGTAATCGTTGTAGGTCCGGAGCTGAAGATGGGCGAATGCGGTATCCCTAAACTGATGGCAGCCGAGCTTTACAAGCCGTTCATCATTCGTAAGCTCATTGAGCGTGGTATCGTGAAGACGGTAAAGAGCGCCAAGAAGATTGTAGACCGCAAGGAACCCGTTATCTGGGACATTTTGGAACACGTGATGAAGGGGCATCCGGTGCTGTTGAACCGTGCCCCGACACTTCACCGTCTGGGTATCCAGGCATTCCAGCCTAAAATGATTGAAGGTAAGGCAATCCAGCTGCACCCGTTGGCATGTACGGCGTTCAATGCCGACTTCGACGGTGACCAGATGGCCGTGCACTTGCCGTTGAGCAACGAAGCGATTCTGGAAGCACAGATGCTAATGCTCCAGTCACACAATATATTGAACCCTGCCAACGGTGCTCCTATCACTGTGCCTGCTCAGGATATGGTACTTGGTCTGTACTATATTACGAAGCTGCGTAAGGGTGCCAAGGGTGAAGGCCTGACATTCTACGGTCCTGAGGAAGCGCTGATTGCCTACAATGAAGGTAAGTGCGACATCCATGCTCCGGTAAGCGTAATAGTGAAAGACGTTGACGAGAATGGTAACATTGTGGACAAGATGATGCACGATACCTCCGTGGGCCGTGTCATTGTCAACGAAATTGTTCCGGCAGAAGCAGGATATATCAATACGATTATCTCCAAGAAGTCACTCCGAGACATCATCAGTCACGTAATCAAGGTGTGTGGTGTTGCCAAGGCAGCCGACTTCCTCGACGGAATCAAGAACCTCGGTTATTACATGGCCTTCAAGGGTGGTTTGTCGTTCAACTTGGGCGATATCATTATCCCGGAAGAGAAGGAAGCATTAGTACAGAAAGGTTATGATGAAGTAGAGCAGGTAATCAATAACTATAACATGGGTTTCATCACGAACAACGAGCGTTACAACCAGGTAATCGATATCTGGACGCACGTGAACTCTGAGTTGTCCAACATCCTGATGAAAACCATTTCAAGCGACGACCAGGGTTTCAACTCTGTATACATGATGCTGGATTCCGGTGCCCGTGGTTCTAAGGAACAGATTCGTCAGCTCTCCGGTATGCGTGGTTTGATGGCGAAGCCCCAGAAAGCAGGTGCCGAAGGCGGTCAGATTATCGAAAACCCGATTCTTTCTAACTTTAAGGAAGGTCTGTCCGTGTTGGAGTACTTTATCTCTACCCACGGTGCCCGTAAGGGTCTTGCCGATACCGCTTTGAAGACGGCCGATGCCGGATACCTGACCCGTCGTCTGGTTGACGTATCGCATGATGTGATTATTAATGAAGAAGACTGCGGCACGCTCCGCGGATTGGTTTGTACGGCACTGAAGAACAATGATGAAACCATTGCCACTCTGTATGAACGTATCCTGGGTCGTGTATCCGTACATGATATTGTTCATCCTACAACTGGCGAACTGATTGTGGCCGGCGGTGAGGAAATTACCGAGGACATTGCACAACGCATTGAAGACTCTCCAATCGAGAGCGTTGAAATCCGTTCTGTATTGACCTGCGAATCCAAGAAAGGTGTTTGTGCCAAGTGTTACGGACGTAACCTGGCTTCCAGCCGTATGGTTCAGAAGGGCGAGGCAGTCGGCGTAATCGCTGCACAGTCTATCGGTGAGCCGGGTACACAGTTGACACTGCGTACATTCCATGCCGGTGGTACGGCAGCCAATATTGCTGCCAACGCAAGCATCGTGGCCAAGAATCCTGCCCGTCTGGAATTCGAAGAACTCCGTACGGTAGACGTTATCGACGAAGCAGGCGAACCGGCAAAGGTAGTGGTAGGCCGTTTGGCCGAAGTGCGTTTTGTGGATGTCAACACGGGTATTGTGCTTTCCACTCATAATGTACCCTACGGTTCTACGCTCTATGCAGCCGATGGTGAAATGGTAGAGAAAGGCAAGATGATTGCCCGTTGGGACCCGTTCAACGCGGTTATCATTACCGAAGCTACCGGTAAGATTGAATTTGAAGGCGTTATTGAAAACGTGACTTATAAGGTAGAGTCTGATGAATCTACCGGTTTGCGCGAAATCATCATCATTGAGTCTAAGGATAAGACGAAGGTGCCTACCGCACACATCATGACAGAAGACGGCGAACTGATCCGTACATACAACTTGCCAGTAGGTGGCCACGTAGTGGTTGAAGACGGTCAGAAGGTAAAGGCCGGTGAAGTTATCGTGAAGATTCCGCGTGCCGTAGGTAAAGCGGGTGATATCACGGGTGGTCTTCCCCGTGTCACTGAGTTGTTCGAGGCACGTAACCCGTCTAATCCTGCTGTGGTTTCAGAAATCGACGGTGAGGTTACCATGGGTAAGGTGAAACGCGGTAATCGCGAAATCATCGTTACTTCCAAGACCGGTGAAGTGAAGAAGTACCTCGTACCGTTGTCCAAGCAGATTCTGGTTCAGGAGAACGACTATGTACGCGCCGGTACTCCGTTGTCTGACGGTGCTATCACACCTGCGGACATCCTGGCTATCAAAGGTCCTACGGCCGTGCAGGAATATATTGTGAACGAGGTTCAGGACGTTTACCGTCTGCAGGGTGTGAAGATTAATGATAAGCACTTTGAAATCATCGTTCGTCAGATGATGCGCAAGGTGGAAATCGACGAGCCAGGTGATACCCGCTTCTTGGAACAGCAAGTTGTTGACAAGATGGAATTCATGGAAGAGAACGACCGTATCTGGGGAAAGAAGGTGGTAGTGGATGCTGGAGATTCCCAGAGTCTGCAGGCTGGCCAGATTGTGACGGCTCGCAAGCTGCGTGACGAGAACTCCATGTTGAAACGCCGCGACTTGAAACCCGTGGAAGTGCGCGACGCTGTACCTGCGACTTCTACTCAGATTCTTCAAGGTATCACCCGTGCTGCATTGCAGACTTCAAGCTTCATGTCGGCTGCTTCCTTCCAGGAAACGACGAAGGTACTGAACGAGGCTGCCATCAACGGAAAGGTGGACCGTCTGGAAGGTATGAAGGAGAACGTAATTTGCGGTCACCTGATTCCTGCCGGTACCGGACAACGCGAGTTCGAGAAGATTATCGTTGGCTCCAAAGAAGAGTACGACCGTATGCTTGCCAACAAGAAGACGGTACTTGATTATGCTGTAGACGAGAAAGTAGAGGGATAGCCTTACAACGTCAATATAATTCTATTAAATAGAGAGGGAATATCCTATAAGAAGGAGTATTCCCTCTCTGTTTTGTCTTTGCCTCTTCCTTCTGTACTGCAATGCTTCTGTATGTTTGTTACAGTGCTACTGCAAAACGGTTGCAGTGGCTTGCTCCTTTTTCAGAACGGATTATTATGTGTCTTTTTGAGCTTAAATGTATATCATCCGAAAAAAAAGAGTACTTTTGGTCTATCTTTTAAGAACATTTTAAAAACAATTGTGCAACATGGAAAATCAAGAAAACAACAACGGTCAACTCCAGATAGAATTGAAGGAAGAAGTGGCGCAAGGTACATATGCCAATTTGGCTATTATAACTCATTCCAGTTCGGAATTTATTCTCGACTTTATCCGCGTGATGCCTGGAATGCCAAAGGCTGGCGTGCAATCGCGCATAGTTTTGGCACCCGAACATGCCAAGCGTTTGCTGCGTGCACTCGAAGAGAATATTGGGAAATATGAACGCGCTTTCGGACTGATTCGCATGCCGGACGAACAAACATTTCCGCCTCTTCCCAATATCAAGGGTGAAGCGTAAAATCAAAAAAAAACTTGTAGTGCATTGATTATTCAAAACTTATTAGTATCTTTGCAGCCCAAAAGTGTATAGTTTTGAATTAATATAAACAATAATATATAACTAAAAACAATTAAAATGCCTACAATTCAGCAATTAGTAAGAAAAGGACGCGAAGTGCTGGTGGAGAAATCAAAGTCTCCAGCCTTGGACTCTTGTCCTCAAAGACGTGGCGTTTGCGTGAGAGTGTATACAACCACTCCGAAGAAGCCGAATTCAGCTATGCGTAAAGTAGCTCGTGTACGTTTGACCAATGGTAAAGAGGTGAACTCTTATATTCCGGGAGAAGGTCACAACTTGCAGGAACACTCTATCGTGTTGGTACGTGGTGGTCGTGTAAAAGACCTTCCGGGTGTGCGTTATCACATCGTACGTGGTACTTTGGATACTGCAGGTGTTGCAGGTCGTACACAAAGACGTTCCAAATACGGCGCAAAACGTCCGAAACCGGGTCAAGCAGCTCCTGCTAAGAAGAAATAATCTGGTGGCCTGATTCCCAAAATAGGAAAATTTAAAGTAATAACTTACGTTTTAGTTTGTTGGAAATGCTAAAGGTTGAGTAAATTCTCCGGAGGGAGAGTTGAAGAAGACAGAAGTAAACAACCAAGAACGAAAAACATTATTCTTTCAGACAAATGAGAAAAGCAAAACCAAAAAAACGCGTTATCCTTCCGGATCCCGTGTTCAATGATGTAAAAGTTTCCAAGTTCGTGAATCACTTGATGTACGATGGAAAGAAGAACACTTCTTATGAAATCTTCTATGCTGCGTTGGAAACAGTGAAGAACAAAATGCAGAACGAAGAGAAATCCGCTCTTGAAATCTGGAAAAAAGCTCTGGATAATGTGACTCCTCAAGTGGAAGTTAAGTCTCGCCGTGTGGGTGGTGCTACTTTCCAGGTTCCTACAGAAATCCGTGCTGACCGTAAGGAATCAATTTCCATGAAGAACTTGATTATCTTTGCACGTAAGCGTGGCGGTAAATCAATGGCTGATAAGCTGGCTGCCGAAATCATGGATGCTTTCAATGAACAGGGCGGTGCTTACAAACGTAAAGAAGATATGCATAGAATGGCAGAAGCTAACCGTGCATTTGCTCATTTCAGATTCTAATACTATAAGAGACTAACCAATTAGAAGATTAAAAAACTTAAAGTAAGGGAATTAGAAAATGGCAAAGCATGATTTACATTTGACACGTAATATCGGTATCATGGCCCACATCGATGCCGGAAAGACAACGACTTCTGAACGTATTTTGTTTTACACGGGTTTGACCCACAAAATCGGTGAGGTACACGATGGTGCCGCTACAATGGACTGGATGGAGCAAGAACAAGAACGTGGTATCACTATCACTTCTGCTGCTACTACCACTCGTTGGAAATATGCCGGTGATACTTATAAAATTAACTTGATTGACACTCCGGGGCACGTTGACTTTACCGCTGAGGTAGAACGCTCTTTGCGTATTCTTGATGGTGCCGTTGCTGCTTATTGTGCAGTAGGTGGTGTTGAACCGCAATCTGAGACAGTTTGGCGCCAGGCTGATAAATATAACGTACCGCGTATCGCTTACGTTAATAAGATGGACCGTTCGGGTGCTGACTTCTTTGAGGTAGTCCGCCAGATGAAGGACGTTTTGGGTGCTAATCCGTGTCCTATCGTCGTTCCTATCGGTGCTGAGGAATCTTTCAAAGGTCTGGTAGACCTTATCAAAATGAAAGCTATCTATTGGCATGATGAAACAATGGGTGCTGACTATACAGTAGAAGAAATTCCTGCAAATCTGGTAGACGAAGCTAACGAATGGAGAGATAAGATGCTCGAAAAAGTGGCTGAGTTTGACGATGCTTTGATGGAGAAATATTTCGATGATCCTTCTACCATTACAGAAGAAGAGGTTTTGAGAGCTCTCCGTAACGCAACAGTGCAAATGGCTGTCGTTCCGATGCTTTGCGGTTCTTCATTCAAGAACAAAGGTGTACAGACATTGCTCGATTACGTGTGTGCATTCTTGCCTTCTCCGCTGGATACAGAGAACGTTATCGGTACAAACCCCGAAACTGGTGCTGAAGAAGACCGTAAACCGAGCGAAGACGAAAAGACTTCTGCTTTGGCATTTAAGATTGCAACAGACCCGTATGTAGGTCGTTTGACTTTCTTCCGCGTTTATTCCGGTAAGATTGAGGCTGGTTCTTATATCTATAACTCTCGTTCTGGTAAGAAAGAACGCGTATCCCGTCTGTTCCAGATGCACTCAAACAAGCAGAATCCGGTAGAAGTTATCGGTGCTGGTGATATTGGTGCTGGCGTAGGTTTCAAGGATATACATACTGGTGATACATTGTGTGACGAAACTGCACCGATTGTATTGGAGTCTATGGACTTCCCGGAACCGGTAATTGGTATCGCAGTTGAGCCTAAGACTCAGAAGGATATGGATAAACTGTCAAATGGCTTGGCTAAGCTGGCTGAAGAAGATCCGACGTTTACAGTTAAGACTGACGAACAGACTGGTCAGACAGTTATCTCTGGTATGGGTGAGCTTCACTTGGATATTATCATCGACCGTCTGAAACGTGAGTTCAAGGTTGAATGTAACCAAGGTAAGCCTCAAGTTAACTATAAGGAAGCTATCACTAAGACAGTCAACTTGCGTGAAGTTTACAAGAAGCAGTCCGGTGGTCGTGGTAAGTTCGCTGATATTATCGTGAACATCGGCCCGGTTGATGAAGACTTCAAGGAAGGCGGATTGCAATTCGTCGACGAAGTGAAGGGTGGTAACATTCCTAAGGAATTTATCCCGTCTGTACAGAAGGGTTTCACTACTGCCATGAAGAATGGTGTGTTGGCAGGTCCAGGTACTGACCTTTTTTATACTGAGTTTCATTAAAAGTGAGCATAGCAATCTTCTGTAAACAGACGTGACTGGCTATACGTAGCCGATGCGAATACCCGTTTCGAGAAATTATACTGTAATCCGGCATACCATCCTTTCATGGGCAGTACCTGCATACGT
>ENA-OQDT01001495-OQDT01001495.1-human-gut-metagenome-genome-assembly--contig:-NODE-1495-length-13455-cov-4.205282_pt1 | contig 13455 bp, 10 predicted proteins | sample MGYA00242786_ERZ504617 | MGnify/ENA primary metagenome ERZ504617 (study PRJEB26092, sample SAMD00036337) | human gut metagenome | host: Homo sapiens | study: EMG produced TPA metagenomics assembly of...
AGCGATTGTCTGAGCCGCAAGGCGGCGAGTTTTCGCGAATGGCGGATAATCGATGCACGGATCGAGTAGGAAACGCAGTGGGTCACGGGTTCTGGCTTTTTGCTGACAGCATCCTGATAAAATGCTCCGTATTTCAATTCCTTACACCTGCCAGGAAACCACCGACAAATTCTTAATGGTCCTCTCCCTTACTTCTCATCCACTACCTGAAAAATGTAGAACTTCAGATAATAAGACTCTTCTGCCGCCCACAGGATCGGGTGATCCGGTGCCTGGGTGCGGTACTCGACCTGACGCAGGCGTTTGTGGACATTTCTTGCTGCCTGATGGATGGTCTGTGTAAACAGTTCATAGGTCATAAAGTGTGAACAGGAGCAGGTTGCAAGGAAACCGCCGTCACGCACCAGCTTCATCGCACGCAGGTTGATCTCACGGTAGCCTTTTACGGCATTTTTTACGGAATTTCTGGACTTGGTGAAAGCCGGCGGGTCAAGGATGACTACATCGAATTTTTCCCCTTTTTCTTCCAGTACCGGGAGCAGTTCAAAGACATCTCGGCAGATAAATTTCACGCGGTCCTCCATGCCGTTTAACTTGGAGTTCAGTGTTGCCTGCTCTACCGCAAGTTCAGAAGCATCGACTCCGGTCACTTCTTTCGCCCCGCCGTATCCGGCATTTAAGGCAAAGGAACCGGTGTGTGTAAAGCAGTCGAGCACTTTTGCATTTTTGCAGAGACGCTGGATCGCTTTTCGGTTGTATTTCTGGTCGAGGAAGAATCCTGTTTTCTGTCCGTCTTTGACATCGACCATATAGCGGACACCATTCTCTTCGATCTCCACGTTTGTATCAAACGGCTCTCCGATAAATCCTTTGTACAGCTCCATGCCTTCCTGGCGGCGTACTTTTGCATCGCTTCGCTCATAGACACCGCGGATCTCGATTCCGTCCGCTGCCAGCACTTCTTTTAACAGTTCTACAATCTGATCTTTCAGGCGGTCGATGCCAAGTGCCAGGGACTGCACGACAAGTACATCGGAAAATTTATCCACGACAAGTCCCGGCAGAAAGTCTGCCTCGCCGAAGATCACGCGGCAGCTTCCGGTATCGCTGACTTTTTTGCGGTAATTCCATGCCTCCTGCACACGCATCTTCAGAAATGCCTCATCAATCTCCTGATGACGGTTTCTTGTCATCATCCGCACACGGATTTTGGAATTGCGGTTGATAAAGCCTTTGCCAAGTCCGTAGCCGTCAAAATCATGTACTGCCACGATATCTCCGTCCTCAAAGCTTCCGAGGATACTTGCGATCTCATTGTCAAAGATCCACAGTCCGCCTGCTTTTAACATTCTTCCTTCGCCCTTTTTCAGGGTAACGATTGCTTCGCTCATTCTTTTTCTCCTTATCTATCCTACCAGATCAAACAGCGACAGCTGATTGCTCTCTGGCAGATCGCCCAGAATTCCCAGATCATCCATCAGGTCGATGACTGTCTTGCTGACTTTTGTCCGGTCTCTGAAATCATCTTTTGATAAAAATTTTCCTTCTTTTGCCGCATCCATAACGGCATCCGCAGCCTTCTCTCCAAGACCCTCGATCGTACTTAACGCCGGCATCAGCTTGCCGTCGATGATCTTAAAACGTCTCGCATCTGCCTGATAGAGATCGAGCGGCAGAAAATCATAACCTCTGGCATACATTTCCTGCACGATTTTCATATCTTTCATGGAATCCTGCTCTTTTTTGGAGAGTGCATCGCCTTTTTTGCGGTATTCGTCCATGTAGTGAAGCAGTTTTTCCTGTCCCTGACACATCAGCTCATAGCTGAAGGCAGAAGCTCGTATACTAAAATATGCCGCATAATATGCCAGCGGATAAAAAATCTTGTACCAGGCAATGCGGAATGCCATCATAACATAAGCTGCCGCATGTGCTTTCGGGAACATGTACTTGATCTTTTTACACGACCAGATATACCAGTCCGGCACATCATGTGCCAGCATCTCTTCTTCCCACTCCGGTTTCAGTCCTTTCCCCTTTCGCACACTCTCCATGATCGTGAACGACTGCTCACTGTCCAGCCCTTTTCCGATCAGGTAGGTCATGATATCATCACGCGTACAGATTGCCGTAGAAATGGTTGCCTTGCCTTCTTCGATCAGGGTCTGTGCATTTCCAAGCCATACGTCTGTTCCATGGGACAGACCGGAAATGCGGACCAGATCTGAAAAGCTCTGCGGTTTGGTATCTACAAGCATCTGGATAACGAAATCGGTTCCAAACTCCGGAATACCAAGCGAACCGAGCGGACAGCCTCCAAGCTGCTCCGGTGTAACGCCAAGTGCCTCCGTGCTGACAAAAAGCGACATGACTTCTTTATTGTCCAGCGGAATGTCCTGTGCATTGATGTCTGTTAAATCCTCCAGCATACGGATCATCGTCGGATCATCGTGTCCGAGAATATCGAGCTTCAAGAGGTTGTGGTCGATGGAATGGTAGTCGAAATGTGTTGTTATAATATCCGTCGTCATATCGTTTGCCGGGTGCTGCACCGGTGTGAACGAATCAATCTCTTCGCCCAGCGGCAGAACAATGATACCGCCCGGATGCTGTCCCGTTGTCCTTCGCACGCCGGTACATCCTTTTACGATACGGTTGATCTCGCAGGTACGCTTCCGCTCGCCGCGTTCTTCGTAATAATTTTTCACATACCCAAACGCCGTCTTGTCCGCAAGCGTACCGATCGTTCCGGCACGGTAAGTCTGACCTTTTCCGAAAATAACCTCGGTATAGCGATGGGCATTTCCCTGATAGTCACCGGAAAAGTTCAGGTCGATATCCGGCTCTTTGTTTCCTTTAAATCCAAGAAATGTTTCAAACGGAATGTCAAATCCTTCTTTTCGAAGCTTCGCTCCGCAGACCGGGCAGTTCTTATCCGGCATGTCACACCCGGCTCTTCCGGCATAGGCTTTCACATCGTCTGAATCAAAATCGCTGTAGTGGCATTTTTCACAGTAATAGTGCGGACGCAGCGGATTTACCTCGGTGATCCCTGCCATCGTCGCTACAAAAGAAGATCCGACCGAACCTCGTGATCCTACCAGATAGCCGTCCTCGTTCGACTTCCACACCAGTTTCTGTGCGATGATGTACATAACGGCAAATCCATTGGAAATGATGGAGTTCAACTCTCTCTCCAGCCGCTCGACAACGACTTCCGGAAGATCCCCGCCATAAATCTCATGGGCACGGTTGTAGCAGATCTCACGCAGGTTCTTATCCGAATCCGGGATGACCGGCGGACATTTATCCGGTCTTACCGGAGATATTTTTTCGCACATATCGGCGATCTTGTTCGGGTTTGTGATCACGACTTCTTCTGCTTTTTCACTGCCAAGATATTCAAACTCTTTGAGCATCTCTTCTGTGGTACGCAGGTAAAGCGGTGCCTGTTCGTCGGCATCGGTAAATCCTTTGCCCGCCATAATGATGCGGCGGTAAACTTCATCCTCCGGATTTAAGAAATGCACATCGCAGGTCGCCACGACCATTTTGTTGAACTGTTCTCCGAGTTTTACGATCTTGCGGTTGATCTCCTGAAGTATCTTCGATCGTCTCCACATCAGTCCTGTCGCTTCGCAGCATAAAAGCATTGTTGCCGATCGGCTGGATCTCCAGATAATCATAGAAATTGACCAGTCTTGCGATCTCCTGATCCGAGCGATGGTTTAACACAGCCTGATACAGTTCGCCCGCCTCACAGGCAGAACCAAGCAGCAGTCCCTCTCTGTAACGCACAAATTCGCTCTTCGGGATCAGCGGTCTTCGGTTATAATATTTCAAATGTGAACAGGAAACCAGGCGGTAGAGATTGATACGTCCAAGATCGTTTGTCGCCAGCAAAATTGCATGGTGCGACGGACTCTTGCGGATCTTATCCACGGAAGTACGACCCAGTTCATTGACTCCATCCAGCGTTGTAATATCTCTCTGCTGAAGCATCTCAATAAATTTCACAAAAATCTCTGCCGTACATCCGGCATCATCAACTGCCCGATGATGGTTCTCCAATGATACTTTCAGTGCTTTTGCAACCGTATCCAGCTTGAAACGGTTCAACTGCGGCATCAGCACTCTTGCCAGGGCAACGGTATCGACTATGGTAAATTCTTTTTCAATACCCTGTCGTTTACAGTTTGCCTCGATAAATCCCATATCAAACGATGCATTGTGTGCGACCATCACGCATCCTTCCGAAAATTCCAGAAATTTTGGAAGGATTTCTTCAATCGTTGGTGCATCCAGCACCATGTTGTCGTTGATACTGGTCAGTTCCTCGATTTTATATGGAATCGGCACTTCGGGATTGACAAAGGTGCTGAATTTATCTGTGATCTTTCCATTTAGCACTTTGACAGCACCGATCTCGATGATCTTGTTTGCCGCCGTACTGAAACCGGTCGTCTCCAGGTCGAATACCACATAGGCATCCTCCAGGCTCTGATTTTGGGAATTGACAACGAGATCCTGCAGGTCATCCACCAGATAGGCTTCACATCCATAAATAATCTTGAAATCCTCATCCGGCGAAACTGCATGATTGGCATCCGGAAATGCCTGCACGACACCATGGTCCGTGATGGCGATCGCCTTATGTCCCCAGGATTTTGCACGTTTGATGATATCTTTTACATCGGAAACACCGTCCATGTCACTCATTTTTGTATGACAATGTAGTTCCACTCGTTTTTCCGGCCAGGTATCCACCCTCTGTCTGCGGAAATCCTGGATTTTTTTGATACCAGACACAGAACCGATACTGAGCTGTCCGTCAAACCGGTCGATCGTCGTCACGCCGCGGATTTTCAGGAACACACCTTCCTTAATCTCTTTTAAAATCTCCGCTACCTGCTCTGTCTGTGCAAAGATTTTGATCACGATAGTGTCTGTAAAATCGGTCACTTCCATCATAATAATTGTTTTATTATTACGAATGTCACGCGTCTCCAGCATCTGAACCTGACCACGGACCGTCACTTCACCCATCTCACCCTGGATCTGCTCGATGGCCAGCGATTCTCCTTCAAAATCACGTCCGTAAAGCACATCCGGATTGTCCGAGCGGCGCACACTTCGAGGTCCGTCTCCTCTTGAAAATCCGGAACGGGATCCTCCCTTTCCCTGGAAATTTCCTCTGCCTTTTGGCATATCTGCTGCTTGTTTCTCGACTTTTTTCTCGCTCTTTCCGTCGTTTTTCTTTTCTGGCTTTGCTTTTTCCTTTTTCGCTGCTTCTGCCTTTCCTTCTGCTTTTGCAGACTCCGGCAGTTGTCCGTTTTCTTCCGGCAGATTCTGAGGCTCTTCCGGATTGCCAAGCACGGCATTCTGCAGGATCGCATCGACTTCCTGCTGGATACGCAGCTCGCTGTTTTTATGCGACTTGCTCTCCACCGGATCTTTGAAAACGGTCTGCACTTTAAAATGCATGCCGCAGCGTTCGCAGAAGATCTTCTCCAGAATCTGCAGAAGCTCCTCCAGACGTTCTTCCGCCACCACGTTTTTCTCGATGGTCAGCGTCATCTCATCATCTGCCGTAAACGTACATTCTGCCTGACGCAGGATGCTGTAAAGGAAGATATTATAATCTCTGATTTCGGATAAAATACTACTTTCATACTCCTGCATCAGGGTTCTCGGTGTATATTGTCTGGATAACTGAAATTTGACAATGATCTTTACGTCCATTGACGCATTGTCAAAAATCTGTCTCTTTATCTCCCTCTCCGTATCCTGCACGGACTGCCAGTACAGAAGCCTCGGGCTTTCCAGATATACCCGCATCCGGTCTCTTGCAGAAGTGACGGTTACTCTCGTAACCGTCGCCTGAGAAAGTAATCCTCTTAAGTTGTCATTTACCTTTAAAGTCGGAAATACATCAAAAAACTCTTTAGGCATGAATCTCATTCCAGTGAAGAAGCTCTTCTCTGAGAGCATCCAGAAGTTCACTCTCAGGCACTTTCTTCACCACTTCCCCCTTCCTGATCAAAAGACCTTCGCCTTTTCCGCCGGCGATCCCGATATCCGCTTCTCTTGCCTCTCCAGGGCCATTTACCACACATCCCATAACAGCAACTTTGATATCCAGTGGAATATCTTCTACCATATTTTCTACTTTATTTGCCAGAGAGATCAGATCGATCTGTGTGCGCCCACAGGTAGGACAGGACACAACCTCAATACCGCCTTTTCGAAGTCCCAGCGTACGCAGGATCAGTTTGGCTGATTTGATCTCTTCTTTCGGGTCTCCGGTCAGAGATACACGGATCGTATCACCGATGCCCTGCGAAAGAATGATACCAAGTCCGACAGCGGATTTGATGTTTCCGGATAAAACTGTTCCGGACTCTGTGATACCGACATGGAGCGGATGACCGGTCTTTGGTGCGATCAGCTCATGTGCTTTTGCACACATCAGTACATCGGAAGATTTGATGCTGATGACCAGATTGTCATAGCCCATATCTTCGATCATATGCACTTTATCCAGGGCACTCTCCACGATCCCTTCTGCCGTCACGCCGCCGTATTTTTTCACCAGGTCTTTTTCCAGAGAACCACTGTTTACACCGACACGAATCGGAATGTTTCGCTCTTTTGCCGCATCAACCACTGCCTGTACACGCTCTCTGCTGCCAATGTTGCCCGGATTGATACGGATCTTGTCCGCGCCATTTTCGATCGCTGCGATCGCCAGTTTATGATCAAAATGAATATCTGCAACAAGTGGTATCGCAATCTGCTTTTTAATCTCCTTCAATGCCCTCGCAGCTTCCTGCGTCGGAACTGCACATCTTATAATATCGCATCCTGCCGCGGTCAGAGCCTGGATCTGTGCCACGGTAGCCTGCACATCTTCTGTTTTTGTATTTGTCATCGACTGGATCAGGATCGGATTTCCGCCTCCGATCACCCGGCCGCCGATCTTCACCGCTTTTGTATGTTCTCTGTACATAAATCAGACCTCCCTAATGTCAGCAAAGCTGACCAGAATCACATACCAAGTCTCACGTATGTTCGACTTGAATTCACTGCACCTTTTTTTCGTATTTCACAAAATAGTATTCCAGATCAAAGTATGTCTGCTCATCACTGGTCGCCGTGATCTTCCATTCATCCCTCTCATCCAGATTCGGAAAATACGCATCTGCTTCGTATGCATGATCGATCCTGGTCATATGCGCCGTGTCGCAGTATGGAAGCATCTGACGGTAGATCTGCTCTCCGCCGATCACGTAAACATCTTCGCTGTCATATTTTTTCAGCTCTTCCATCACTTCCTCGACACTGTGCACGATGATGGCACCTTTGACCTGATAATTCTGATTTTTCGTCAGGACAATGTTGACTCTGTTTTTGAGCGGCAGTCCGTTCGGAAAACTCTCCAGTGTCTTTCTGCCCATCACTACCACTTTTCCGGTTGTCATCTGACGAAACATCTTCATATCATTCGGAATGCTGACCAGCAGTTCGTTATTCTTACCGATCGCCCAGTTCTTATCCACAGCAGCAATCAAATTCATCTTACTTATCCTCCTCTTTTCTCATTTTTTACACTTTTTTTATCCGGTAAATGTATTCTGTCATGCCAGCTTTTACACTGCAACCGGTATATGTTTGATCTGCGGTCCGGTTACGTAATCTTCTACATGCAGATCATCCACGGTAAATCCATAGAAATCTTTTTTCTCCGGGTTCAGCCATACTTTCGGAGCCGGATGTCTCTTCTCTTGTGATCAGCTCCTCGATCAGCGGGATATGTCGGTCATAATATGGGCATCTGCGATCACATGCACCAGCTCGCCGACATACATATCACATACCTGTGCCAGCATATGCACAAGAAGCGCATACTGTGCCACGTTCCAGTTGTTTGCTGTCAGCACATCATTTGATCTCTGATTCAGGATGGCATTGAGTGTCAGCTTATCTTCACCCTTTCTCTGTGTCACATTGAACGTCATGCTGTAGGCACACGGATAAAGGTTCATCTCATGCAGATCCTGATGTACATAAATGTTCGTCATGATCCTGCGGCTGTACGGATTATTTTTCAGGTCGTAGATCACACGGTCTACCTGATCCATCTCACCTTCTTTGTACTGATGTTTTACACCAAGCTGATAGCCGTAAGCCTTGCCGATCGAGCCGTCCTCATCTGCCCATGCATCCCAGATGTGGGAATTCAGATCATGCACATTGCTGGACTTTTTCTGCCAGATCCACAGAAGCTCGTCAAATGCACTTTTCAGTGCCGTTTTGCGAAGTGTCAGTGCCGGAAATTCTCTTCGCAGGTCATAGCGGTTGACCACGCCGAATTTCTTGATCGTGTATGCCGACTCGTTCGTATCCTCCCAGATCGGGCGCACCTTTTCTCCTTCTGTACTCACTCCATTGTCCAGAATGTCTCTGCACATTTCCTTAAATACTTTATCTGCATAGCTCATGCTGCTTTCTCCTCTCTTTTACCCCGTTTTTAGTTGCCAAGCTTGATCAGACTGGTGTCCTCTGCAAATCCGGCTGCATTATACAGAAACAGAACATCTGTATAATCACCTTTTTCCATATATTCTTTCAGACTTTCATTATAATAACGAAGATCCACAAATCTACTTCTGAAAAATCATGCAGTGTAAACGGAATAAAGCAGTGTGCATAAGAATCCTGCACGACCAAAAGTTTCCGTTTGCTTTTGCTGTTTGTCTTTACTTCCACCAGACTCTGGTTTCCGCCAAAATAAACACTGTATTTGTCGCGTGTATTCAGATAATCATACTGATAAATATCATCTGCTGTCTCATTTTTTGTTACATAATTTACCTGATACTCTGCTTTCTTTTTCGGTTTATAAACATGGATCGCATCACTTTTATTTTTCCCGCCGACTTTTGCATCGATTGTACCATAGAAATCCTCAGTGACAGTTTCTTTCGTATAACCAGAAAGTGAAAGCGGCGAAAAACCTTTTTCAAAAGCCCAGGCTGCATATACATAATAAGCTGCCTCAGTCGTCCAGTGATGATCTGTACGATAATAAAGCTGAATATCCATATGGTCACGAAGAACACTGCTGCTGTCAAACCAGGTCCCCTGCGGCATGGCATCTGCAATGCTTTGCAGATAGACTTCCTCATCATAAGGGGCTGCATGTTTGGGAAGCAGGTTTCTCAGGATATCCACTGCATTTGGCACGATCATTGCCGTTACATGTTCTTTGCCATACTTTTCCACACAGGTTTCCATAAAATTCTTCAGATATCCAATATTCGCCGCAGCCTGTGGTCCTCTGAAACTTTGGGAATGTGCCTCGATCAGATAATCTTCTTTTGCAAAATAAATATCTTTTGTCTCCGTTTTAAACGAAGCCCTCTCAATCGCTGTTTTCATGCCAATCCATCCATCACGCCATGGAAACTGATCTGTCAGATATGTCTCGTAATCTTTTTCGAATTTTCCGGAAAAACAACGTTCCACAGATGGAGCAGGAATCATTGCCAGTGCCCGGTTTTCACGCTCTGAAAACTCTTTTTCGGTGAAACCAGCGTCCAGATTGCTGTACCGAAGACCAGAACCAGGAAAACCACGATTGTTGCCAAATTCTGTTTTTTTGTACTCATATATTCTTATCTCCCTATCATTATCAGGTTTTAACCCTGGCATCGTTTGATGTTAATCAAAAGATGCCATACGAATTGTTCCGTACTTCGTACTCCCACAATTCTTCCCGCTATTCGCATATCGTGAAGCTTACGCTCCACTTTTATGCTCATATCGGGCGGGTCATTAAGCCATAAAACCACTCCTGTGCAAGCACATCGTGGTTTCAGGCTTTTGACCCTGGCATCGTTAAAATCTAAAATACAAAAATGGGTTATACGTTGCATCTACCAGATAAGCGACAGAAACCACAAAAATAACTGCATAAAACAGAATCCGCAACGTGTTTTCTGCCCAGGTTCGCTTCGGACCTGCCCCCATCAACATGCCTGCTGCCTTCTTCGGAATCGTTGTTGATCCCAGGATTGCCAGTACAAACAGTACAGCATAATTTCCGAGCAGATAAATCGTCTGCTGATTGCAAAGACCGGCTCCAAAGCCGCCAAACATTGCTTTCAAATAAGAAAGTCCATATGACATATCCTCACATTTAAAAATAATCCAGCCGATCATAACAAAAAACAACGTGTAAATATGCCGTAGTACAGATGGGCATTTATCCAGCACCCTTTTTAATACCAGTTTTTCAAAAAGAAGCAGGATTCCATAATAACATCCCCAGATCACATAATTCCAGTTTGCACCATGCCAGATTCCTGTCAGCATCCAGACGAGCAGAATATTGCGGATCTGCTTTGTCTTTGTGCATCGGTTTCCTCCAAGCGGGATGTATACATACTCTTTAAACCAGGAACTAAGGGAAATATGCCAGCGTCTCCAGAATTCGGTAATGCTTCTGGAAATATAGGGATAATCAAAATTTTCCAGAAAATGAAAACCAAACATCTTGCCAAGTCCGATCGCCATATCTGAATATCCGGCAAAATCAAAATAAATCTGGAACGTATAGGCAAATGCACCAAGCCATGCCGTACCAGCCGCCAGTCCGCTCACCGGAAGGACTTCAATCGCATCCCACAGCACACCGATGTTGTTGGCGATCAGCACCTTTTTTCCAAGTCCGATCATAAACCGGTGGATTCCTTCTGCAAAATCATCTGTATTCTCCCGCCTCTGTTCCATCTGCGTTGCGATCGTCTTATACTGGACAATCGGTCCTGCGATCAACTGTGGAAACATCGACACGTACGTGCCGTACTTGATCCAGTTTTTCTGCACCTTTGTGCTTCCTTTATATACATCGATCGTATAGGACATGGTCTGGAACGTAAAAAAAGAAATGCCAATCGGAAGTGGTATACCAAGCAGCGGCAGCCCGGCGCCGGTCAGTGTATTAACCGTTCCAATCAGAAAATCCGCATATTTGAAAAATCCAAGTATTGACAGATCTACAATGATCGAAATCAGTAAAAACTTTTTCGCTTTCTTCTGATTTCCTTCCTCTTTTGCCTTTGCAATCCCTTTTCCGGTAAAAAAGTCAAGTGTAATCGTAAAAAGCATCAGAAATACATACCGCGGCTCACCCCAGGCATAAAAAAACAGGCTGAACAGAAACAGGATCACATTTCGAAACTTTCTCGGTGCTGCATAATATAAGATCAGAACTGCCGGCAAAAAACGAAACAGAAACAACAAACTGCTGAAAACCATAATAAAAAAACTCCCATCAAAAAAACTATTTACAATTAACGTGATTATTATATAATATAGTAGACGAAAAGAAAAGACAAGATACAAATATAGATAGATTTAAGAGGGGAAATTATGGCACAACAGAGAAAACGAAGACCGCGGCGCACGACACGCTTTTTGAATATGCTGCTTCTCATATTTGCATTTTTAGTGGTATTTGAGGGTCGCCTGATCATAAATATCGCTTCAAGGGGAGGTATTCACAATCAGGTTCAGGAACAGCTTGACGAAATTTTTTCTTCCAGTGATTTCCGTCAGGAAGAAGCTTCTGCCGAAAGCGAAACTTCTTCTGAGACTGCAAAAGACAGCACTACTGTTCCGAAAAACATCACACCATTTGCAGAGGATTCTGCCGTTTCTGCTGCAAATGCCAAATGCGCAGTCAAGGCTCAGCCGACCGCGATGAACGATTCTTATTTTTCCGATGCAGTTTTTATCGGCGATTCCAGAGTAGAGGGTTTCCATATGCAGTCCGGCATTACACAGGGTACATTCCTGACTGGTATCGGTATGAATTCTTCTGATATTTTTGAGACTGCGTATATCACTACTTCCAGCGGAAACGTAACGGTATTTCAGGCACTGAAAAATAATAATTTCAAAAAAATGTACATTATGATCGGCACAAACGATCTTGGTTATCCTGATTTCGAAGAATTCCGCAAAAACTATACCAAATGTCTTGCAGAACTGCGTAAGCTGATGCCGGATGCTGTTTTTTATGTCAGTGCCGTGCCTTATGTAGAAGAATCCAAGGTTCAGACAGGTGATTACGTCAACAATAAAAACATTGATACCGTAAACCAGATTATTCTTGACATCTGCAGTACAAACAATTATTATTATCTGAACCCGAATGAAGTGTTATCAGACGGAAATGGAGCCCTGATCCAGGATGCGACCAGCGATGGTATCCATATGTATCCGGAATATTGTGCCAAGTGGCTTGACTATCTGCGTACACATTATGTAACTGCATCCGATGGATCAGAATCTTCTTCCTCAGAAAGTGAGACTTCCAGCGAAAGCACTTCCGCAGCCCAATGATTTTTCAACGAAATGCCATCACCTCATTACCGCAGGTGACTTGCAAATATTTACATTACAAAGGAGAGTATAATAATGAAACGAATGATCACCCTTTTACTGACGGTTGCCATGGCCGCCCTGCTGCTTGCCGGATGCGGTTCCAAATCAAAAGAAATCACCGTTCAGCCTGCCAAGCTTGCTGAAGACCTTTCCAAAACTGCAAGCGGAGATACGCTTTCTTCTATTTCTGAGACAATCTTAGCTTCTACTTACCTGGTGGATATCTCCAAAATCGAAGACTGTGCCGCTTATGTCGGAACCGGTGCTACTGCCTGCGAAGCCGTTGTGGTCAAATGCAGTGACAGCGACTACGTTTCTGAAGTAAAAAGCCTGTTTGAGTCCCGTGTAAAAAACCAGACAGACCTTTACGCTTCCTATAATGCAGATGAAGTAAAAAATCTGAACAATGCGATCATCAAAACTTCCGGAAATTATGCAGTTCTGTGTGTCACAAACGATACCTCCGCAGCCGAAAGTATTCTGAAAGAAGCTGGATTTTAATTCTTCTTTCTGATCGAACATTCATAAAAGAGCAGATGCCGAAAACGGAATCTGCTCTTTTTTTATACGATCATCTGATAAATATCCGGAAAAATTTCTACACTTCTTTTTAAAATCCCATTCATGTAAGCGATTGCCACTCCATAATTGGTAATTGGGATATCCGCATCTTTTGCACAGGCAATACGGTATTTGATTTCTCTTTCATTCAGCATGCAGCCTCCGCAATGTATGATAAGCTGATATGCCTTCAAATTTTCCGGAAATGCTCCGCCGCTGGTAAATTCAAACACCGGTTCCTTTTTCGTATAATTCCGGATCCATGCCGGAAGTTTCACCGTGCCGATGTCGTCACACTGTCTGTGATGTGTACACCCTTCACAGACCAGAATAAGATCCCCATCCTGAATGGAATCCAGCTTCTTCGCCCCGTTTACCTGAGTTCTCAGTTCTCCTTTATAACGTGCAAACAGAATCGAAAACGAAGTCAGAAGCACCTTC
>ENA-OQDT01001499-OQDT01001499.1-human-gut-metagenome-genome-assembly--contig:-NODE-1499-length-13438-cov-2.325670_pt1 | contig 13438 bp, 11 predicted proteins | sample MGYA00242786_ERZ504617 | MGnify/ENA primary metagenome ERZ504617 (study PRJEB26092, sample SAMD00036337) | human gut metagenome | host: Homo sapiens | study: EMG produced TPA metagenomics assembly of...
GGATATTGGCCTCCGCAAGCGCTGCCTGTGCGCCGCCGCCAATGCCGCCGCAGATCAGCGTATCCACACCGAGCTGTGCCAGCAGGCCGGCCAGCGCACCGTGACCGCTGCCGTTCGTATCCACCACCTGTGTATGCAGCAGCTTGCCGCCGGATACCTCGTATAGCTTAAACTGCTCCGTGTGGCCAAAATGCTGGAAAACCTCTCCGTTTTCATAGGTAACTGCGATCTTCATAACTATTTCCTCCGAATTCATTTCCGACATATGTCAATAACGTTACTTATAGTTTATCACGTTTTCGGCATATGTCAATAATAAGTTTTGGCATACCGCTATCTCATTATATAGGAAGCAGATGCCGATATCCGGATAAAGCAAAAACCCTTCCGAAAATCGGAAGGGTTTTGCCTTGCGTTGATGGAAAAGATACGTTCAAAGCGCTAAAGGTGAAAAATCTGCTGTTTTTCAAATTAAGTATTGGCACTCATATCCTCTCACACAACTCCTACAATAATAATTAAGGTTTAAGGCGCGGCCGCCAGCCGCGTCTTTTTCCATCTCAAAGCCGAAGCTGTTAGAATAAGAGAGTAATGGTCTGACCCGTTTCACCTTGGGCTAACACGCCCGTAAGTGAGTCCGTCAGCCGCCTCTCTTATTCGCAGCATTCGATTTACGCAGGTAGAGCTACTCACTTCTATTGGACAGCGAGAAATATGATTTGAGTTCGCCCCATGGGCATCATTATTTAAGGAGCTGTTTCAAATCTTCTTCCGGCGTGGTGATGGGAGCAATGCCGAAATTCTCTACGAGGTAGTTCAGCACATTGGGAGAGATGAACGCCGGCAGTGTGGGACCAAGGCGAATATTCTTGATCCCCAGATGCAGCAGCGTCAGCAGGATGCACACCGCCTTCTGCTCATACCACGAGAGCACCAGAGACAGCGGCAGGTCGTTGACCCCACAGCCGAACGCCTCCGCCAAGGCCAGCGCGATTTTGACAGCTCCGTAAGCGTCGTTGCACTGGCCCACATCCATGAGCCGAGGCAGGCCGCCAATGGTTCCGAGGTCAAGGTCGTTGAAGCGGTATTTGCCGCAGGCCAGCGTCAGCACCACGGTATCGGCAGGCGTCTGCTTGACAAACTCAGTATAGTAGTTCCGCCCGGGACGGGCTCCGTCACAGCCGCCCACCAGGAAAAAGTGCCGGATCGCGCCGCTCTTTACCGCCTCGATCACCTGATCCGCCACGCCAAGCACCGCGCCATGACCGAAGCCGGTCATGACCGTGCCGCCGCCGTTGATGCCGGTGAACGGCTTGTCCTCGTTGTAGCCGCCAAGCTCCAATGCCTTTTCGATGACAGGGGTAAAGTCCTTATCCTCGCCGATGTGCGTCAGTTCCGGGTAGGATACCACCGCCGTGGTGAACACGCGGTCGGCGTAGCTTGCTTTCGGCGGCATCAGGCAGTTGGTGGTAAACAGCACCGGTGCGGGGATGTCGGCAAATTCTCTTTGCTGATTCTGCCACGCCGTGCCGAAGTTGCCCTTGAGATGGGCATATTTTTTCAGTTCAGGATAACCGTGGGCAGGCAGCATTTCGCCGTGGGTGTAGATGTTGACGCCTTTGCCCTCAGTCTGCTCCAGCAGCAGTTTGAGATCGTGGAGGTCGTGGCCGGTGATGACGATGAAGGGCCCCTTCTCCACCGTCAGCGGAACGGTGACAGGCGCGGGCGTACCGTAGCTTTCGGTGTTGGCCTTATCCAGCAGCGCCATGCACTTGAGGTTTTTCTCGCCCACCTCCATGACGATGGGCAGCAGCGCGTCCATATCCCAGTCCTCGCCCACGGCAAAAAGAGCCTTGGCGAAAAAGCGGTTCACTTCCTCGTCGGCATAACCCAGCATCATCGCGTGATGGGCGTAGGCCGCCATGCCGCGCACGCCGAAGAGGATCAGGGATTTGAGGCTGCGAATATCCTCCTGCGCGTTCCAGAGCAAGTTCATATCATAATCATCGTTTCTCCCGCAGCGGGAGCCGCAGCCGGAGCAGCCGGGAACAAGGCGGGCCTTTTCCTCGTGTACCTGATCGATCAGCTCCCGAATGGTCTTTTCGTTGAAGCTCACATTGGTGACGGTGGTGAACAGGCCCTCGATCATCAGCTGCCAGGTCTCCGGACCTGCGTCGGGACTGGTGTCCGCCGCGCGCGCCAGACCGATCAGTGCTCCGGTCAGCCGGTCCTGCACCTGCGCAGTCTGCGCGTCCTTGCCGCAGACGCCGCGGCTCGTGCAGCCGGTGCAGCCTGCGGTCTGCTCACATTTGAAAAGGCAAAATCATGTTGTGGTCCCATGGGGAAAAACTCCTTCTTGTGGTTTTGGGGGCTTCACTTCATGGACACATCATACCAAATGACAGCACGCAAATATGTTGGTATGCCAACATAACGGACGCGATTTTCGTTCCAAATTCAGGGAAGCATAAATTCGGCGGGGATCGATACGCCGTTCATGAAAACGGCAAGGCAGATATAGTTTCCATCCGTCGTGATGCTGGCATTGTCCTTCCATGCCGCGGTGATCGCCTCGTCTGTGCCCTCGCTCTCGACGGCGCCCTCGTCCACGGCCTTCTGCAGGATGTCCACGACCTTCTGCACGTCGGCGCTGTTCTCAACCTCAAGCAGAACGACCTCGTCCGGCGCGCCGGTCACGGGGGAGAGGCCGCCGCTGACCTGCCGGAACGAAATTTCCTCCAGTCCGGGGAACAGGGACTCAGCTCCGAAATGTCCGAGACCGGGAACAGGACCGGCGCGTCGCGCCCATGGCGGTGATGCCGCTCTGATAGAGCATCTGCAGATCGCGCGATGAGGTTGGCTCGGTCGGCGCGGGTTCCGTCGGGGCGGGCTTGCTGCCGCAGGCCGCAAGCAGCACGAGAACGCAGACCAGTGCGAGGAGCAGGAACGTCTTCTTCATAAAAAATGCCTCCCTTTTCTGTATGGATCCGGTCAGCCTGCTGCGCTGACCCCCTTGTATCCATCAAGACGGCGCACGGGAAGAATTGTTTCGCGAATTGCAATCCATAAAAAAAGTATGGTATCATAAACTCAACGCAGGTTATCCCTTTATTAATGGAAAAGGGTCAAAAAACGAAGTGACTGCAGGCCCTCTGCGGTCCAATATAAAAAATATGATACGAAAGGAGAACCGGACATGGAACGGATCAAAAAGAACTTCGGCTTTGGCTTTATGCGCCTTCCGATGCAGGACGGCGAGGTCGATATCGCGGAAACGAACCGCATGGTAGACGCATTTCTGGACGCAGGCTTCAACTATTTTGACACGGCGCACGGCTATCTGCAGGGCAAGAGCGAAAAGACGCTCAAGACCTGCCTGACGAGCCGTTATCTGCGCGACCGCTACATCCTGACGGACAAGCTGACGGAGAACTTTTTCAAGACCGAGGCGGACATCCGCCCGGTGTTCGAGAGCCAGCTCGAGGCCTGCGGCGTCGATTATTTTGATTTCTACCTCATGCATTCGCAGTGCTCGGAGAACTATGGCCATTTCAAGGCCTGCCGCGCTTATGAGACGGCGTTTGCTCTGAAGGAAGAGGGCAAGGTCCGCCACGTCGGCATTTCGTTTCATGGCCGCCCCGAGCTGCTCGAGCAGATCCTGACGGAGTATCCCGCGATCGAGGTCGTGCAGATCCAGTTCAATTATGTTGACTATGACGATCCCTCTGTCCAGAGCCGCAAGTGCTATGAGGTCTGCCGGAAGTTCAACAAGCCGGTCATCGTCATGGAGCCGGTCAAGGGTGGAAACCTTGTCAAGCTGCCGGACGATGCACGCGCCGTTCTGGATGCCCTGCATGGCGGCAGCCCGGCCAGCTATGCCATCCGCTTCGCTGCGGGCTTCCCCGGCATGCTGATGGTGCTCTCCGGTATGAGCACGCCAGAGCAGGTGCAGGACAATATCTCGTTCATGAAGGACTTTAAGCCGCTGGACGAAACGGAGCTTGCTGCCATCGCGAAGGTGCAGGAGATCTTCCGCAGCAAGAACCTCATCCCGTGCACCGGCTGCCGATACTGCACGGACGGCTGCCCGAAGCAGATCGCCATCCCGGAACTGTTCGCCACGATGAACGCGAAGCAGATCCACCACGACTGGCATACGGATTATTACTACAATGCCGTCTACGCACTGCCCGGTCATAAGGCCTCGGACTGCGTGAAGTGCGGCAAGTGCGAGTCCGTCTGCCCGCAGCACCTGCCCATCCGCCAGCTGCTGGAGAATGTGGCGAAGGAGTTCGAAAAGAAGGAAGCGTAAGGGAAATACGAGCCGGAATATGGAGTAAAGAGACGCCCTGCAAAATTGCGGGGCGTCTTTTTATATGGCTGAATCGGCGTGGAACCTGTGAAATACAGATAAAATTAAGCAATAAATTTTGCTAAAATAGTTGAAATTTGACAGTGTACTGTGATATACTTTTCACACACAAGCTTTCACACAACAAAATATCGGATTTTTCTGTCAGGCCTGAAAAGGAAAACTTGTTCCATCTGCTTGGTAATCGAAAAGAACATAAAATGGGAGGATGAACTATGCAAAAGCGAATGATCAGCGTCATTCTCTGCCTGACCCTGCTGATTGGCATGCTGCCAGCTGCAGTTGCAGTCGTGCCGGGAATGAAGGGCGGGACATCAACCAATGTGGGCAATTCTGAAGGATTACAGGATTTGACAATTGAAGACGGCATTGCTGCCGTTCGATTTGCAGTATCTGAGGATGCCGAGCTTGTGGTTGCCGTGTATGAGGAAGAATCCGGACGTCAGATCGCATCTGCTAAGACAACAGTGCGACCGAGCGACTCGACGGCGATCCTTCCTCTGGATACCGCACTGCCGCAGAATTTCCATGCGGAGGCTTTTTTACTTTCGCCCAATGATTATACTCCGCTTTGTGAGAGCCTGCGTGTTGAGGTAAATGAGCCAACCCTGCCGACTGAGCCGAGTGAGCCGACAGAGACCACCGCACCGACGGAACCGAGTGAGCCGACAGAGACCGCTGCACCGACGGAACCAACCGAGCCAACTGAGCCCCCGGAAAGCAACTCCGGCACTTGCGGAGAAAATCTGACGTGGACACTGGATGAAAACGGTGTTCTGACGATCTCCGGCACAGGAGATATGTATAATTACAACTCAAATAACAAAGCTCCGTGGTTCGGTCGGACGATAAATGCTGCCGTGATCGAAGATGGCGTTACCAGCATAGGAAGCGAGGCGTTCAATAGCTGCTCCTATATGACGAATGTTACGATTGCATCGAGCGTTACAAGAATTGGAACATCTGCGTTCACCCTATGCTCCAGTCTGACAGACGTTGTAGTTCCGTTCGGTGTAACGAACCTTGAAGGCGGCGTATTTGGACAGTGTGGTAATTTGCGCAGTGTCACGCTTCCTGAGGGAATAACATCCATTGGATACGCTACATTTTTTGACTGTAACAAGCTGGCAAGCATTGTGATCCCGTCGAGCGTGACCAGCATTGGGGGAGTGGCGTTCTTCAATTGCAATAAAATGACGAACATTTCGCTCCCGGATGGCATTACAGAGATTGGAAAAGAAGCATTTTGGAACTGCTGCAAGCTGGAAAGTGTAAAAATTCCATCGAGCTTAACCAAAATCAATGAGAAGGCTTTCTATGGCTGCTCCAGCTTGACGGATATTACAATTCCGGAAGGTGTAACAAGTATCGAAGCGTCGGCGTTTGCTTATTGCTCCAAAGCGGAAAGTATCACGATCCCGTCAAGCGTGACAAGGATCGGCGCGGCTGCGTTCAAGGAATGCAGCAAAGTCACGAGCGTTACGATCCCGTCCAGCGTGACGGACCTCGAAGGCGGCGTTTTCAGTGGTTGTAAACTTCTGGCCAATGTTACGCTCCCGGAGGGAATGGATAAAATTCCGGGCAGTATGTTCTACAACTGCAGTGAATTACGGAGCTTCACGATTCCCGCAAGTGTAACAAGCATTGGTGACTATGCATTTTCGAGATGTTTTGGCCTCAGAACGATTTCAATCCCTGCAGGAGTAACGAGCATTGGAAAAAATGCATTTGATCAATGTGAGATTCTGAATCATATCACGATTCCGTCAAGCGTAAAAACCATTGGAATGGAAGCTTTCAGATGGTGCTTTGGCCTGAGTGATATAACGATCGAGTCAGGGGTGAGCAGCATTGGATATGGTGCATTCGATCGCTGCAGAAGCCTGTCGAGTATTACGTTACCGGCAAGTGTTACAGAGTTGGGAGAAAAAATATTCAGTAACTGCTTCAGTCTGACTGCAATTTGGGTCGACGAAGGCAATGAAACATATGCAAGTGATGAAAGCGGAGTGCTTTTGAATAAGGATAAAACAGAATTGATCTGCTATCCGGTCGGACGAACCGGTGCATATGAAATCCCGGCGGGTGTAACAACGATCAAATCAAAGGCGTTCGATGGCTGTACCGAACTGACAAGTCTGATGTTCCCCTCGAGTATAACAAACATTGAGGAATATGCATTTTCTTACAGTTCCAAACTGACAAGCTATATTTCTTCGGTGACGGACCGGACATTAATTGGGCTGCATTTGATAATGTTGATGTCACGGCATATTATCCTGCCGAAAACAGTACCTGGGAGAAAACAATTGGGACAATTTACTCCTTCGGCAAAGTGAAATGGGTCCCTTGGACGCCTGAAAAAGACGCTCAGGCTGCTCCCGTGGTGCGCGGCCTGCACACGGGCAAGGCGGACGGCAGTACGGTCAGCTTCTCTGGCCTTACGAGTGGAGAGCAGTATGTCCTGATCATGGCGAAGGACAAAACGGCGACCTTCTGGACTCCTGAAACTTGCTTACATGCGCAGGGGCTGCGGATGCCGACGGTGCGCTGACGTTCGCCACAGCGCCGCGCGAGTCAGCAGAAAATGCATTTGTCGCTCTGTATGGGCCGGGTGAATCTGTGCAGCCGGGTTATCAGCCCTGCGACGGCTCCAACTGCCCCGGCCGCGTCTTCTCGGACATGCCGGTGCGCGGAAACTGGGCGCATGATCCGATCGACTGGGCGATCGGCGGCGGCGTTACGAACGGCACCTCTGCCACGACGTTCAGTCCCGAGGAGGGTTGCACACGTGCGCAGGTCATGACATTCCTGTGGCGCGCGGCCGGGCAGCCGGAGCCGACGAGCAGTGCCAACCCATTTGCCGACGTCAAGGCTGGGCAGTACTATTACAAGGCCGTTCTGTGGGCTGTCGAGCACGGCATCACAAATGGTATGAGCGCGACAGAGTTTGGCCCGGACAATACCTGCACCCGTGCGCAGATCGTCACGTTCCTCTGGCGCTACGAGGGCAAGCCCGCGCCGTCCAGCACGCGCAATCCGTTTGCCGACGTGAGCACTGGCTCGTATTACGGCAGCGCCGTTCTGTGGGCCGTGGAGCACGGCATTACGAACGGTATGAGCGCGACGGAATTCTGCCCGGAGAATACCTGCACGCGCGCACAGGTCGTGACATTCCTGTATCGCGACGTCGTCAATCAGTAAAAACTCACAGCCGCTGCGGTCGATTGGCCGCGGCGGCTGCATTTTGTCTCCGCTCCGGGGCGGGGCTTGCTTTTTCCTTCCCGGTGCGCTATACTTTGGCGCATGAAGACGAATACGGGAGGTATGCATATGAATGCGGTGATCTTTGACATGGATGGCGTGCTCGTGGACAGCGAGCGCGTGGTCTGGGAAGTTTTCGTATGCGGGCGAGAAGACCGGCGTTCCCAATGTGGAGCGGATGGCGATCATCGGCCTCGGACTCAACGACGAGGCGTGGATCAAACGGTTCCGGCAGGAATTCGGCGCGGATTCGGACCGAATCCTGGAGCACGAGGAGGCCTATCTGCAGAATTTTTACGCCAATGGAGCAGCTCCGGCAAAAAAATGGCGCGCAGCGGCTGCTGGAGCAGCTGTGCGCGTGGAATATCCCGGTTGCAGTCGCGTCGTCGTCTCCGGCGGCCGTCGTGCGCGGCCGGCTTGAACGGGTCGGACTGCTGCAATATTTTACTGCGGTCATTTCCGGCGACATGGTCGGCCGCTCGAAGCCGGAGCCGGACATTTTCCTCGAGGCGGCGCGGCAGCTGGGCAGACCGGCGGCGGAGTGCACCGTGATCGAGGATTCGCCGAACGGCCTGCGCGCAAGCAGACGCGCCGGATGCCGGACATTGTTCGTGCCGGACCTCTGGCAGCCGGAGGAGGAGCACCCGGAGCTCTATGACGCGCGCTTTGCCGATCTGGACGCCGTGCGCGAATTTTTTGCTGCGGAGCATTAAGCTCTGCGGGTTGCGGCGGACGGAATCTGCAGCAGCTGGCGGTATTTTGCCACGGTGCGGCGCGAGATGTCGATGCCCTGCGCTTGCAGCCGCTCGGCAAGCACCTGATCGGACAGGGGAGCGTGCTTATCCTCCTGCTGCACAAGCACGGCGATGGCCTGCTGTGCCATGACGCCGGAGACCTCACCGCCTGCCAGCTTTGCGGAAAACAGGCTGCGCAGCAGGCGGACGCCCTGCGGCGTCTGGATATACTTCCCGCTGAGCGCGCGGCTGACGGTGGAGGTGTGCAGGCCGATGGCCTGCGCGATGTCCTGCATCGTCATCGGAGCGAGCGCCTGCCCGGAACGGAAATACGGCAGCTGCCGCTTCAGAATTTCCTGACAGCAGCGCAGGAGCGTCTCCTCCCGCTGCCGGATGCAGCTGATGAGCCATTCCGCCTGCGAGACCTTTTTGACGATATACTGCCGCGCCTCCGGATCGTCCGTCTCGCGGACGAGGGAGCGGTAGAAGCTGCTGACGGACAGCTCCGGCGTGTAGGCCCTGTTGACGGCGACGCTGAGCACGCCGTCTTTTTCCTGCAGGAGCACGTCGGGGACGACATAGCCGTCGTCCTGCGCGCGGCTGAATTCCGCGCACGGGTAGGGCGAAAGGCTCTGGATCTGCCGGTAGGCCTCCTGCACGGCGGCAAGGGGAACATGCTCGCTCGCGGCGATGGCCGCAAAAGCGTGATGCCCAGCCTGCTCGAGATAGTGCTCCGCGATCGTGCAGGCCAGCCCGGACTCGCCGAGCGCCTGCAGCTGCAGGCAGAGGCATTCCGAGAGTGTTCTTGCGCCGACGCCGGGCGGGTCAAGGCGCTGGATGATCTGGACGGCGGCATCGACAAGCGCGGCCGGGCCGAGCGCGGAGACATCGGTGCGCAGATAGCCGTCGGCATCGAGCGCATGGATGACGGCGAGCACGGCGCGCTGCAGCTCCGGCTCCAGCGACAGGCGCTCCGCCTGAAACTGCAGATGGGTCGTCAGGTCTTCGCCGTAGGCGACGGCGTCCCGGTCGGCAAAATCCGGCTGCATGTGCTCCGCATCCTCGCCCGCGGCGGCATGCCCGCCGGCGGAGAGATCGTCAAGCAGACTCACGCCCGGCGCGGCCCCGCATTCCAGTGTGGGATTTTCCAGCAGAGCGGTATTGATATAGGACTGCAGCTGGCATACGTCCAGCTGTAAAATTTCAACAGCGGCGTACATCTGCGGTCGCTGCTGTTGAACGGGCTTCTGTTCCTGAAAGATCTGCATAAAAAAAGTCCTCTTCCGACGGTAAACGATGCGCTTTTTAGTGATATTCCATTATATCGGCTCGCCGGGTGGATGTCAAGGCATCCGCCCCGTATCGAAATTTTTCCGGTTGATACTACTCGTAGTGGCATGAAATTTGCTATAATAGAAAGGCACAGGGAGGTGCAAACCGATGAAACAAGAAAACTTTGTAGAGAACATCCCGGGCATCCTGCTGCTGTCGCACGGCCCGTTCTGCCAGGCTCTGCTCGAGTCTGCCCAGATGATCGGCGGCGAGGCAGTGAACGTGGTGGCGCTGCCGCTGCTGGAGAACGCGAGCATTGACGAATACGGCGAGAAGGCCATGCAGACGTTCAAGCAGATGCCCGAGGGCTCGATCGTTCTGTTCGACCTGGCAAGCGGCACACCGTTCAATCAGATGATGATGAAGAGCGGCGGCGAGGAATTCCCCGGCCTGTGCGGCATGAACCTGCCGGTCCTGCTGGAGGCGATGACCATGCGCGAGGCCATGAAGGGCAGCGAGCTAGTCGCCCTGCTGGAGGAATCCGCCAAGGCGGCAGTCGTCAATATCAAGAGCTTTTTCGAACCGTAAGCAGGGTACATAATTTCTGCGGAAGGGAGGTCAGTACATGCGCAGAGATCATGTGTTACAATTTGTCCTGGAAACGGCGCAGACACCGGATTTTCAGGGCGTGACGGCACAGGCTGTTGCAGATGCCCTGAGCATCTGGCGCAACGATGCTGCAGTCGAGCTCAACAAGCTTGTCGCAGAGGGAAAGCTGCGGCGGGTCGGCAAGAAAAACGTGCGTTTCTTCCCCGCATCGGAGGAGACGGCGGACATCCGGTCGGAGCCGGCCGTGCAGGAGGAGCCGCCGCAGGCAGAAGAGGAGACCGGACAGTACCGGGCGTTCTCCGGCCTTGTCGGCGCGGACGGCAGCCTGAAATACGGCTGCGGGTCGCCATGGCGGCCGTTGCCTATCCCCCGAACGGCCTGAATATGCTCATCACCGGCTCGACCGGCAGCGGCAAGAGCCATTTTGCCCGAACGATCTGGGAATACGCAAAGGAGACGAAGGCGCTTTGCGGCGCGCATGCACCGATTCCCTTCGTGGAGTTCAACTGCGCGGAATATGCGGACAATCCGCAGCTGCTGCTGTCCCACCTGTTCGGCTATAAAAAGGGCGCGTTCACGGGCGCGCTCGAGGATAAGCCGGGTCTTGTGGAGCAGGCGAACGGCGGCATTCTGTTCCTCGACGAGATCCACGGCCTGTCGTCGACCGGGCAGGAGATGTTTTTCTCCCTGCTCGACACGGGCGTGTTCCGCCGCGTCGGCGACAATACGCCTCGCACCTCGCGCTTTATGCTTATCGGCGCGACAACAAAGCCGCTGACCGATCTGCTCGAGACGTTCCTGCGCCGTATGCCGGTGCTCATCTCCATGCCGACGCTCTCGGACCGCCCGATGAAGGAGCGGCTGGAGCTGGTGGAGCATTTTTACGCAGAGGAGGCCGCCCACATCGGCCGCACGCTGCGCATCCAGAAGGGCGCGCTCAACAGCATTCTGGACTATTCGCTGCATTCCAATTTGGGCGTTCTGAAGAATCTGGTACAGCTGTCCTGTGCCAAGGCGTTCCTGCGCGAGAACGTTGCGGGGAACCGGACGGGGGAGATCGCGGTCACGTTTTCTGACCTCTCGTTCCAGACCTATAACGTCTCGGCCGAGACGGAAAAATACGCGCACGGCGACCTGCATTTTGCGGAGGATCTTGTCGTGCCGAACCAGCGCATCCAGAGCAGCGCGGCGGACGTTGCCTCGTTCGTCGACGTCTATGACTTTGTGGAATCGCGCCTGTCCGGCGAGCAGGAGCAGCACCATGACGCCGGAAATCTGCAGCAGATCATTGCTGCGGAGATCGATAATTATTATGTGGACATGGAGCGGGCCCTGCAGGCCCCGGATGTCGACCGCAGCCTGCTCGACAGCGTGCTGTTCCCCGGCAGCATCGGCATCTGCAGCGAGTTTCTCAGCCGGGCCTCTTATGCGCTCAACCATGTCTATCCGTCCATTGCGGCGACGCTGCTTGCCATGCATCTCAGCCAGTATGTCAGCCGCATGCGCTCGGAGCAGCCGGCCTTCCCGCTGAGCGTGCGGGGCGGCCTGCAGGGCTACGGCGCGGAGCTGGACTTCCTGCGGGAGAACCGGCAGTGGCTGGCGCAGGCCATCAAGGTGCACATCTCGACCGACGAGATGAACTGCCTTGCCGTCCTGCTGCGTCAGGCGGGCAAAAAGCGGGAGAAGCCGCCGGTCTGGCTGACGCTGGCCTCCGGCAGCGACGGCGTGGCGGCCGGTATGGCGCGCCATCTCAACGCCGTCTATGACACAAATCACGTCCACTGGGTGGATTCCGCACGGGGCGGCAGCCTGTTCCAGTCCCTGTGCGACCATATCGCAACATTCCACGGCGAGGCGGGCAACCTGATCTTCACGGATATGAAGGTGCTCACCACGCTGGAGCCGGAGCTGACGAAGGCGACGGGCGTGCCGTGCCGGGTCATCCCCATTCTGGAGCAGCGTCTGCTGCTCGAGGCGAGCCGCCTGACGCTGCATCCGGCGCAGCAGGACCTCAACGAGCTGCGGGATCAGATCCTTGAGGCCTATTTCCGGCAGATGAGTCATCTGTTCCAGACCTCCGGCCTCGATCTGCCCGCGCTGCGGGAAAAGTACGCGGAGCAGACGCCGGAAAAGGTCATTCTGTCGACCTGCATCACCGGCATCGGCAGCGCCCGCACCATTCAGGAGATCCTGCAGAAGCGGCTTGCCTATATCCCGCGTCTGCACGTCGTCGCGGTCAGCGCGCTCGACAGCGTGGAAAAGCTGGCCGAGCAGTACGGAAGCTCCCTACGGCTCGTGGTCGGCACGGTCGAACCGAACATTCCGGGCGTGCCGTTCATCACGGCGGACCGCGTGTTCAGCCGGGAGGGCATCATGGCCATCGCCTCTATCGTGGACGATTGGGGCATGGACACCAAGCAGATGCTCTCCGGGCAGGAGGAGACCTCCGGCGGCGAGACGATCAGCCTGCTGGCGCAGAGCCTGCGCTATATCGCGCCCCATGTTGAGCAGCAGCTGGCCATCGACTGCATCGAGACCATGACGCGCCAGCTCGAGACCGGCTATTACCGGCGGGCCCTGCCGCAGGATGTGCGCGTGCGGCTGTTCATGCACGCGGCGTCTATGCTGGAGCGCATCGTCAACGGCAATCCGCTCGCGATGGAGCCCCCTTCAATGAATCAGCATCATATGCTTCTATGTTCAAACCTTCCACCTACAATTCTTATTATCTCGTAACATAACTTCCATTCAATGTCCCAACTTAATTTTAGTACTTGTTCCAACTATTTTCAATACTTATTTTCCGTATTGACGCATTTCTTCGCCAATCGTATAATTAAGTTAGATACAGAGCATTTCTGTTATCAAAATATTGCCCGCCCACCATTGGCGACTTATAAATGATTGGCTCGAAAATATTGTTCGCTTACCGGAAGCGTCTAATAAATGTCCGGCTTGAAAATTATTTAGAAATAATTTCTGTTTTTGATATTATGTTTTTATCACACATTGCATATACTATAAATACACAAAAAAGCCAAAAAAGAGGAGGTGTTAGTATGGCTACTTCAAGTATTACTCATAATTTTGTCGTATCCAATCCAAATAGCGTAAAGCGTTTTGTCGCAGCAATTGACGAAGCCGACCGTGACCGCACACCAAAGCAGACACTTCCCGGACGTCAGTT
>ENA-OQDT01001501-OQDT01001501.1-human-gut-metagenome-genome-assembly--contig:-NODE-1501-length-13419-cov-2.834788_pt1 | contig 13419 bp, 17 predicted proteins | sample MGYA00242786_ERZ504617 | MGnify/ENA primary metagenome ERZ504617 (study PRJEB26092, sample SAMD00036337) | human gut metagenome | host: Homo sapiens | study: EMG produced TPA metagenomics assembly of...
AATAGAAGCATCGAAGATGCGATTTTGCGAATGGGGTTCTGAATAGTTACAAGTATTTATAATATAAGAAGGGTGTCATATGGACGAGAAGCTTAAACAAAAATTAATTGAAGCTGTTAAGGCAGGCGATGAAAATCAGGCAAGTGAGCTTTTTGTGGCAGCTTGTAATTGATTGCCAGAACTGTCCGTTTAAGACTGTGTCAGGTCTTCCATTTTCCTATACTATTAAACGTGGACGAAATGGAGAACTGACAAAAGAGTTATGGATTGACAGACGGGAGAATAGTAAGTCATTGGCGTGGAGCAGTATCAGACTGGCATTTTCAAATGCAATGAAAATAAAGAGTGCGGATCGCCCTAAAGCGCTTGGCGATATTCGCGGTGTTTCTTATATCTACCCTATGCTGTGGCGCTTTGGTGTGCTTGAGGTACCGCAAACAGCAAAATCGCATATGATACAGAACTGTAAAAATAATGTACGATGGAGGCGGGAATATGGATCATTTTAAACTGGTGTCTGAGTATGCACCGACTGGCGATCAGCCAAGGGCGATTGAGGAGCTTGTAAAAGGATTTAAAGAGGGAAATCAGTTCGAGACACTTCTCGGTGTAACTGGTTCGGGAAAGACATTTACTATGGCAAATGTACATTCAGGCATTAAATAAGCCAACATTGATTATTTCCCACAATAAGACGCTTGCCGGTCAGCTATATGGTGAGACACAGTCTGTTTACGAAATGTATTACGAATTTGAAGAGCCGGTGAAGAAGCTGGCTGGACATCGTGTGCTGGCGTTGAACCGCGGTGAGAAAGAGAAATTCCTTACTATTAAGATAGCAGCACCGGAGGAAGATATTCTCCGCTACCTGGAGAAGCAGGTGATCACCCGTGAAAACCCGTTTACCACACCAATCCTGAAAGAGGTAACAGAGGACAGCTACAAGCGTCTTATTGCGCCGGCAATCGAGCGTGAGATCAGAAGTGACCTGACAGAGAAGGCAGAAGACGGTGCTATCAAAGTCTTTGGCAAGAACCTGGAGCAGCTTCTCATGCAGCCTCCAATCGCCGGACAGACTGTCCTTGGATGGGATCCGGCCTTCCGTACAGGCTGTAAGCTGGCTGTTGTAGATCCTACTGGAAAAGTTCTGGATACCACAGTTGTTTATCCAACTGCTCCTACTAACGAGAAGAAGATTCGCGCTGCGAAGGATACAGTAGAAGCTATGATCAAGAAGTATGGCATTTCCCTGATTTCTGTTGGAAATGGTACTGCTTCCAGAGAGTCTGAGCAGGTTATTGTTGATATGCTGAAGGAGATTCCGGAAGCGAAGGTTCAGTATGTAATTACAAATGAGGCGGGTGCTTCTGTTTACTCTGCAAGCAAGCTTGCTACAGATGAATTTCCCAATTTTGATGTAGGACAGAGAAGTGCCACATCCATTGCAAGACGTGTGCAGGATCCGTTGGCTGAGCTGGTTAAGATCGATCCGAAATCCATTGGTGTAGGGCAGTATCAGCATGATATGAACCAGAAGAAGCTTGGCGAGGCTCTGACAGGTGTGGTTGAGGATTCTGTAAATAAAGTAGGTGTGGATTTAAATACTGCTTCGGCTTCCCTTCTTGAGTATATTTCCGGTGTTTCCAAGGCTATTGCGAAGAACATTGTAGTTTACCGTGAGGAGAATGGCCGTTTCACAAGCCGAAAAGATCTTCTGAAGGTTGCGAAGCTTGGTCCGAAAGCATTCGAGCAGTGTGCTGGTTTCATGCGTATTACAGGCGGCTCCAATCCTCTTGACGCGACAAGCGTTCACCCGGAGAGCTATGAGGCGGCTTCCAGGCTTCTTGAGAAACTGGGATATTCCGCTGAAGATATTGCAGGAGGCAAGCTTGCCGGACTTTCCAGACAGATCAGGGATTACAAGAAGACTGCAGATGAACTGGAAATTGGAGAGATTACTCTTAGGGATATTGTAAAAGAGCTGGAGAAACCGGCACGAGATCCGCGTGATGAGATGCCGAAGCCGATTCTCCGCACAGACGTACTGGATATTAAGGATCTGAAAGAGGGTATGATCCTGAAAGGAACTGTCCGCAACGTAATCGATTTCGGAGCTTTCGTTGATATCGGAGTTCATCAGGACGGACTTGTTCATATTTCCCAGATGAGTGAAAAATTTATCAAACATCCGTTGGAAGCTGTAAGCGTCGGAGATGTTGTGGAGGTTCGTGTTCTCGGTGTGGATGAGAAGAAGAACCGGATCAGCCTTTCTATGAAAGGGTTGAATAAATAAAGAGAAGAGGGAAAACATTATTTCTCTTCTTTTGACATTGCCTTGCAGAAAGCCTTTTTCAAACACGCTTTATAGCGTGCTTGGCAGGGAAATTAGAGAGTTGGATTAAAATGTTAGAAAATATTTTTGTTGTGTATCTGGTTTTAGTTAATATCGCAGCCTTCGGGATGTACGGCATGGACAAGCGGAAAGCCATCAGAAAACAGTGGCGCATCCCAGAGGCTCAGCTTCTTGCGGTGGCTGTCATTGGCGGTTCCGCTGGGGCTCTTCTTGGAATGCAGTTTTTTCATCATAAAACCAGAAAGTGGAAATTTCGCCTGGGTGTGCCGTTAATTCTGGCAGCGCAGTTGATACTGTGGAGAGTTTTGCAGTAGGCGGTGGATAATTTGTTCCCAAAATGAATTTCCGGTGGAAAACAGGGCAGATTGCCCTGTTTTAAATGGGTATTAGTTCCTGCCGCTTTTGCGATTTTGAGCGGAGTGGACGAAATAGTTTTTGGATAATAAGGGACAGAGTTGTTTGTGGGAAAGGACTGAAAAAAGGAGATGGGAATTTGGAAGGACAGGTTATAGAGAATGCAGTTCAGGAGACTGTCCAGGAAACAGTGGATAAAGTAAACTCCAACTGGGATCAGATCAAGGCTTACTTTAACGGTCATATTCCGGATTTGATCAGCTTCGGAATGAAAGTGGTTCTTTCTATTGTAGCGTTTTATGTGGGAACAAAGCTGATCAAGTGGCTTCTGAAGGTTGCGAAGAGTTCCATGGAAAAGGCCGGTATAGACATGGGGGTTGCCCAGTTCATCTGTTCTTTTGGAAAATTTTTGCTGTATCTGATTCTGATTTTTAATATAGCTACTAATTTCGGTGTGAAGGAATCTTCCGTAGCAGCTCTTCTGGGAACTGCCGGCGTTACCATTGGTCTTGCTTTGCAGGGCGGTCTGGAGAATCTGTCTGGCGGTGTTATGCTGCTTTTGTTTAAGCCCTTTCAGGTAGGAGATTATATTATACAGGATCAGGCTGGTGGAACGGAGGGAACCGTATATAAGGTTGAGATGTTCTATACGACCCTGATCACCATTGACAATAAGCACGTAATCATTCCAAATGGAAAATTATCCAACAGCACCATTATCAATGTAACTGCGCAGAATTTGCGTAACCTGGAAATCAAAGTGGAAATTTCCTATGATTCCGATATTAAGAAAGCAAAAAAGCTTTTGCAGCACATTTTACAGGAAGATCCCGGAACCAAATCGGACAAAGACATGCTGGTCTTTGTAGACGAACTTGCTGACAGCGCCGTAGTCATGGGCCTTCGCGTCTGGGTGCCCACCGATAAATATTGGAAGATCAAATGGCGCCTCAATGAGAAAATCAAAGAATCTTTTGATGCCAACGGAATTTCCATTCCGTATCCACAGATGGATGTACATGTTGTGGAGACAAATAAAGACAAATGATAATAGATATATAATAGAAAATATGAAATAGATGTACAAATAGATTTCCTATTGAAATTATCTTATTTCTATTGTATAATCCACCATGAAAAGAAAATTTCTTCGGGGCAGGGTGATCGAAATCCTTGGAAATCGAAATTCCCTACCGGCGGTATAGTCCGCGACCCGCTTTGGCGGCTGATTTGGTGAAATTCCAAAACCGACAGTAAAGTCTGGATGAGAGAAGAACGCGCAGAATATTTAGATCGGTTGATTTTTTTGTACGTGCTCATTGCCCCGGAAGAGATTCCGGGGCTTTTTATGTGGTGATTTTAACGTTACTGTTTACTGGTAACATTTTAATCCCATACTTGCAGAAATTTTCTTTAAATATTATAATTTAAGGAGCAATGAGTATGAGCGAACAAGTAATCAAAAATGGAAACGTAATGGAGCGAAGCCGCACCAGAACCATTGCCCAGGTAGCAATGTTAGGTGCTGTGGCAGGTGTGTTGATGAATTTTGAGGTACCGCTGCCATTTCTGGCACCGTCCTTTTATCAGTTGGATTTCTCTGAGATTCCAGCACTGATCGGTTCTTTTGCAATGGGACCTGTAGCAGGTATACTGATCGAACTGGTGAAGATTCTGGTACATCTGGTAACCAAGGGAACTATGACAGCAGGCGTTGGTGATGTGGCAAACTTCCTCTTTGGCTGTTCTTACGTAGTTCCAGCCGGACTGATTTATCGTTATCAGCATAAGAAGACAAGAACACACGCAGTGGCAGGTATGGCAGCAGGTGTAATTCTTACCACAGTGCTTGCATGCTTTGTAAACGCATTTGTACTTCTTCCGGCATACGGCAAGGCATTTGGAATGCCGGTACAGGCATTTATTGAAATGGGTGCAGCAGTACACAGCGGTGTAACCAACCTTCTTACTTTTGCAATTATGATTCTTGTACCATTCAATTTATTCAAATACACATTAACCTCAGTGATCGTGTTCTTTATTTATAAAAGAATCCGTGTGATTCTTCGCGGTGACTGATTCTCTGTTCCTTGGTGAGATCTAGAGCCTGTTTGAAAAATCATTCCCGCAATCTGCACGCCCCACTTTGCGGTATATTTTGCCCGAATTCGGTTGCCGTAGCCCGCTACGGCGCCCTTATCCGGACAAAATCTCCCACAAATTGTGACGCACATCTTGCAGAAAGCCTTTTTCAAACATGCTCTAGCGAGACCTCTGACCAGAACAGCAAGAACTGACGAAAAGAGGTTCCTATGGGAAAAATCAACAGCATTACCAAACAGACAGATAACCGTTATGTAAACCTTTATAATGTAAAAGCCACCAGTGTGCACAATACCCCGGTAAACTATTTTGTGTCTTCCCGTGCAAAAGATGTAGACAGCCTGAAAATGGTGACACATAAGAACAATCCGGACGGTGTGATCATTTATAGCATTTATGGCGAAAAACATGACAAAGTGGTGTTGATTCGCCAGTATCGTTATACATTAGGTGATTATATTTATGAATTTCCAGCTGGTCTGGTAGAGCCAGATGAGAATTACCATGAAGGCGCAATTCGTGAAATGTACGAGGAAACCGGACTGAAGCTTGATCCTATTCCGGTAGCAGAAGCTTACCAGAAGCCCTATTTCACTACTGTAGGAATGACAGACGAGTCTTGTGCGACTGTATATGGATATGCCAGCGGCGAAATCAGTTCCAAGGCACAGGAAGATACGGAAGAGATTGAAGTGATTCTGGCGGACCGCGAGGAAGTGAAGCGGATTCTGAAGGAAGAGAATGTAGCAATCATGACGGCATATATGCTGATGCATTTTCTGGAAGATAAGGAACCATTTGGATTTTTGAATAAAATCAGATAATAATAAAATCCCCGGAAGTCCGGGATTTTATTATGTTAACAGGAAATTCCGTTTGGAATTTCCAAGCCCTGCCGGGCAGGATTCTTTTTTATTCATAGTATTCAATATCCTGATCGGAGGTATCCTCCGTATAGTCTCCTTCGCTATCGGAGCCAGAACCATCTCCATTATCAATATAATCCCAGTTCTCATTGTTATCTTGTCCGGAATTATCGGAGGTATCTTCTGTATAATCCGGAATATCGGAAGTGTCACTTCCTGAGCTATCTCCAGAATCCTCAGTAGGATAAGTGATCTGGTCGCTTCCTGAAGAATCGCCGCCAGAAGAATCATAGCTGTCATCGTAGGAGCTATCTTCCTGGCTGTAAATTGGAAATTCTTCCTGCTGTGCAGCTTCCGCTTCTGCAGCTGTTTCAGGAGCCTCTGTTAATGTGGTCTTGGCAGTTGGCACTCTGCTTTCTTTGGGAACGACTACGGAAATTCCCACCATAGCCACACTGAGCAGAATCGCAGTGGATGCAATGTGGAACTCATCTCTGTATTTCATAAGCTTTACACCTCGTAAGTATCTTTCATTAATGATTCAATGTTCTATGCTGAACGGAATCATAATATTTCTTTTAACGATATTCAACAGATATTCCCATTATAACATATCTTCAGATGATTTTGTAAAAATAGTATCGTTTTTTTACAATACATATCCATTCCCATAAACTATAATACGAACAACTTAAGAAAAAGAACCAACAACGTAAAAGACAAAGGCGTCTGCAATTATTTTGCAGGCGCCTTTTTGGCGAAGAAAGTCCCGGACAGCAGATTTGTCCGTCTATCAAAAAGGGGGAAATACCATGGGTACACGTATTACAGAGCATCCGATTTTAGGAGTACCGCAGAAGGGAAGATTAGTAAATTTCACATATGATGGTCAGAAGATTCAGGGGTATGAAGGGGAACCAATCGCAGCGGCATTAAAAGCGGCGGGAATTTTGATTCACCGTTACACGAAGAAGGAGCATACGCCTCGAGGAATCTTTTGTGCAATTGGCCGCTGCACAGACTGTGTTATGGTTGTGGACGGAGTTCCGAACGTGAGAACCTGTGTAACCCCGCTGAAGGCAGGAATGAAGGTTCAGACACAATATGGTGTATCGGCAGAGCCATTTGAGGAACAGAAAACAGGAGGACAGACAAGATGAAAAGATATGATTTGATCGTAGTTGGCGCAGGCCCGTCTGGTCTGTCAGCGGCAATTGAGGCAGCAAAAAGAGGATTGAAGGTAGTTGTATTTGATGAGAATGAAAAGCCTGGAGGACAGCTGTTTAAGCAGATCCATAAATTTTTTGGCTCCAAAGAGCATAAGGCGAAGATCAGAGGCTTTGTAATCGGTGAAGAGCTTCTTGCAGAGGCGGCTAAGGCAGGTGTTGATGTAGAACTGAATTCCACAGTCATTGGAATGTATCAGGACAAAGAAATCGTGGTAAAAAAGGGAGAAGAAATTTTCCATTATAAAGGAGATGCCATTATTATTGCCACAGGAGCAGCAGAAAATATGGTTACCTTCGAGGGCTGGACGCTTCCGGGTGTGATTGGAGCAGGAGCCGCACAGACCATGATGAACCTTCACGGTGTAAAGCCTGGAAACCGGATCCTGATGCTGGGAAGCGGAAATGTTGGTCTGGTTGTCAGCTTCCAGCTGAAACAGTGTGGCTGTGATGTGGTTGCATTGGTTGACGCGGCACCGAGAATCGGAGGTTATGGCGTACATGCTGCAAAGGTTGCCAGAACGGGAGTTCCATTTTACCTTTCCCATACCATTGTGAAAGCAGAAGGAAAAGATCATGTGACAGGTGTAACGATTGCGGAAGTTGACAATCATTTTCAGTTTATTCCAGGAACAGAAAAGCATTTCGACGTGGATACCATTTGCCTGGCAGTTGGTCTTTCCCCAATGTCACAGCTGTTAAAAATGGCCGGCTGTGAGATGGAAGATAATCCGAAGCGCGGTGGCCAGGTGCCAATCGTAGATGAGTATGGGGAGACCTCCATTAAAGGAATTTTCGTAGCGGGCGATGTATCCGGAATCGAGGAAGCAAGCTCCGCTATGATCGAGGGAAGAATTGCTGGAATTGCAGCTTCCAGATATCTTGGCTACATAGAGGAGGCAGAACTGGAAGAAGGGGCAAAGGTAAACGAGGCAGCCCTTGACGGACTTCGCCAAGGCATGTTTGCCCCTAAGAACAGAGGCAGGCTGATCGAAAAGACAGAAGAGGGAATCGATGTTTCCATGAATCTTCTCACAAAAGGCTATGTGGCAGATGAGGAAATTGAACGCTTTCCGGGAGTTACCCACAGAGCAGGCGTTCATCCGGTGATGGAATGCACACAGAACATTCCCTGCAACCCCTGTCAGGATGCATGTCCAAAGCACTGCATTAAGATTGGGGCACATATTACCTCCCTTCCGGCTGTGGAGGAAAACGCCACATGTGTTGGATGCGGAATGTGTGTAGCCTCCTGTTCAGGACAGGCCATCTTCCTGGTAGACGAAACCTTTGAACCTGGTTTTGCCACAGTCACCATTCCTTATGAATTTCTTCCTTTGCCGGAAAAGGGGAAAAAGGACTGGGACTTGGAAGAAACGGTCAGTCGGTTTGTGAGGCAGAGGTGATATCGGTAAAGAGTGCGAAAGCCTTTGACCATACCAATCTTCTTACCATAAAGGTTCCGGCAGATATGGCAATGAAGGCCAGATTTTACAGAGCAAAATAAGGCGGAGGGATTGTATGATGGAAAGTATTTATGACAGAACCGTTCAGCTGGGAGAATACGTCCCGGAGCCTGACGATGACAGAATTATATGCAGATGTGAGGAAGTAACAAAAGGAGAAATCAGAAGAGCAGTTCACGATGGAATGTTTACCATCACAGAGATCAGAAGATATCTCCGCTGTGGAATGGGGCTTTGCCAGGGACAGACCTGCGCCAAGCTGGTAAAGAGGATCGTGGCGGCAGAGCTTGGAGTTTCCCCGGCACTTCTGGAACCGGCAACCTCAAGAGCTCCCATGAGACCCTTAGAGATGAAAATTTACGCAAAGGAAGGTGAGGACGATGAGTAAGACAGCAGATGTGATCATTGTGGGAAGCGGCGTAATTGGATGTGCTACAGCCTATTATCTGGCCCAAAAGGGGACTTCCGTAATCGTCCTTGACCGTGATGAGAGTATTGGAAATGGCGGTTCTGCCAGAAATGGAGGCGGTGTCCGCCAGTCAGGCCGAGATCCAAGGGAGTTGCCACTTGCCATGTATGCAGTGAAAAATATGTGGCCGGTTCTTTCAGAGGAGCTTGGAATCAATGTGGAATATCACAAAGAGGGCAACCTGCGGCTTGGAAAAACAGCTCGTCATATGGAAATCCTCCAGGGGCTTACAGACCGGGCAACTGCCTGTGGGCTGGATGTAAAAATGATCGATGGGAAAGAGGTTCGGGAAATCAATCCGTTCTTAAGTGATGAGGTAATTGGAGCCAGCTGGTGCGCCACAGACGGACATGCAAATCCTCTTTTGACCACTCTGGGGTATTACCGGGCAGCAAGGAGACTGGGCGTTCAGTTTTTCACCGGGGAAGAAGTTGTGGAGCTTCAGAAGGTGAAGGGAAAGCTGAGGAAGGTTGTTACGCAGAAAAACGTTTACGAGGGCGATAAGGTAATTGTGGCGGCTGGTTATGCCAGCAGGAAGCTTCTTGGTACTGTGGGAATTGATGTTCCAATGTCAAATGATCTGATCGAGGCGCTGGTTACAGAGGCAGAGCCGAAAATGTTTGGTCAGATGCTTGGTACTGCGGATGCAGATTTCTACGGACACCAGACAGACCATGGCTCTTTTGTATTCGGCGGAGCTTCCGGATTTGAAACAGTGAATAAAGATAATGGACATAATATGACTTCGGGAATTACAGCTCCTTGTATCTGCCGTGGAATTATGAAGTATATCCCGAAGCTGGCAAATGCAAAGATTGTAAGGACCTGGGCTGGTTATGAGGATGTTTGTATTGACGGTGTACCGGTTCTGGGAAATGTGGACGAGGTACCGGGGCTGATCGTGGCATGTGCGTTTACCGGGCATGGATTTGGCATTTCACCGATTGTGGGAAAATTGCTGGCGGAAACGGCACTGGAAGAGGAGACAACGTTAGATCTGTCAGCGTTCAGGTATGATAGGTTTCATGCCGCGATTTAAAATAAGCTAAAAATTTCACACGTTAAAATGCTAGTGTACAAAAATGAAAAGATGTGCTATACTCCATCCTAGCGAAGCCAAGCGAATTAAAGCGGCTCCTGGATGAGTATATTTGACAGCTACAGACTCAGAAGGGAGATTGGAGATATGGATTCCAAGATTGATTTTTTATATTTAAGTGAACCGGATATGATCAAAGCAGGCGTGAAGAACATGAAATCCTGCGTGGATGTGATGGAGGATCTTTTGATTACATTATATAAAGGCGACTATGTAATGGGAGGTGCTAATCATAATTCCCATGGCTGCATGATCATGTTCCCGGATGATCCCCAGTTTCCTGGAATGCCGAAGAATGCAGATGACAGAAGATTTATGGCAATGCCGGCGTATCTGGGCGGCAGCTATCAGATGGCTGGAATGAAATGGTATGGTTCCAATGTAGAGAACAAGAAAGTGGGATTGCCCAGATCTATTCTTATGATGATGCTGAACGATAAGGATACTGGTGCTCCACTGGCGCTGATGTCAGCAAATCTGGTAAGCGCTTACCGTACCGGTGGAATTCCTGGAGTTGGCGCGAAATATCTGGCACGAAAAGACTCCAGGGTAGTTTCCATTATCGGACCTGGTGTTATGGGAAAAACATCTCTGGCAGCTTTCGTCAGTGTCTGCCCGAACCTGGATACGGTGAAAATAAAGGGAAGAAGCCAGCGGTCTCTGGATGCTTTTACCCGGTTTATCAGGGAGGAACTGCCTCAGATCAAAAATATTGAGATCTGTGATTCTGTGGAGGAAGCAGTAAAGGACAGCGATATCATCAGCTTTACCACAACTGTCCGTGATGATGTTTCTTCCTTCCCTTATATTAACGGAGACTGGATCAAAAAGGGCGCGCTGATCAGCATGCCGTCAGCTGCAAGATTTGACGATGATTTTCTTGCAGGCTGTAAGCTGGTGGTAGATAACTCCAAGCTTTATGAGGCCTGGGAGGAAGAGTATCCTTATCCTACCTATCCGCAGGTTCAGATCATCGGAACCAAGTTCACAGACCTGAAGCATGATGGAAAAATTAAGGCAGAGGACATTATCGACATCACAGACATTATTGAGAAGAGACATCCGGGAAGAACAAGTGATGACGAGATTATCGTATATTCTGTAGGAGGCATGCCAGTTGAGGACATTGCCTGGGGTGGAACCGTTTATCGCAATGCAGTGAAGCTTGGCATCGGAATAAAATTACCGCTTTGGGACAAACCGGAGATGGCGTGAGGAAAGGCTCCATAGCGGTGGATTTCAGGAGCTGAGCCTATGGAAGACAAGAAAATCGTAACTCCGGTGCAGCCTTATCTGACACTGGATGCGGAAGATTATCAGGAATTATTGAACAGAAGAATGGGAATTTCCAGTTTTTATGAATTTAATGTAAAAAACGGAAACTCAGGGAATTTTCGGGCAGTTCCAGATGGGAGTACAGATCTTGTTTTTGGAATTGGAGAAAAGGATGTAAAGGTTTTTGTTGGTGGAACGGTGCTGAAGGCAAAGAACTGGGAGTTTGATGATGGGAGATATTATTTTGGGGCAAGATTTTTGCCAGGAAAATGTATTTTGCCCAAATCTCTTTCCATAAAAGAAGTAGTAAATGCAGATGTGGAGATTGACCGGAATGAGTATGGAAGCGGACTTACGGAGAGCCTGGCGGAGGCGGCGGATGTGAAGCAGAGGGCGCAGATCCTGATGCAGTATCTTTCCAGCAATCAGGGAAATCATTCAAAGGATTCTGCACATGTTCTGGAAGAATATATGCGGCAGAGAATTTACGCTACAGATGGAAATATTTCCATTCAGATGCTAAGCCGTGAGACAGGATATTCGGAGTGTTACATCCGCAGAGTGTTTAAGGAAATCCATGGGATCTCGCCCAAAGAGTTTGAGAGGTTTATCCGTTTTCAGGCTTTTCTGGGAGAAATTACCAAGTCGCCAGAGCAGGCGGGAAGTGAGGAGACGGCTTTGAACTGCGGATATTACGACCAGTCTCATATGCTGAAGGATTTCCGGGCTTTTGCAGGGACCACACCGGAGAAATATAAAAAAGTATCTGGCGGCGAAGGACAGAAGTAAGAACTTAGCAGCGGGGAAAATAGAATTGAGAGTTTAAAATTCCAATTTTTGGATGAAAGATAACGGGAATAGAGGATAAAGATATTAATCTGGCTGGAGGATGATTGTTATGGAATTATCAAGAATTGAAATTATCACAGGAATGTCAAAATTTAATGGATTGAAATCTGCTTTGAGCAAGGCTGGTGTTCGTGGAATGACAGTGACACAGGTGCTGGGATGCGGTATTGAGAAAGGCACTAAGGAATATGAAGTGGATGAAAACTATGAGATGGAGTTGCTTCCAAAGCAGCAGATTGCGGTGGTTGTAGAGAAGTCCAAGGTACCGGAGATCGTGGAGCTGATCAAACAGGAGCTTTATACAGGACATATTGGTGACGGAAAGATTTTTGTTTATGATATTACAAATGTGGTCCGTGTGAGAACTGGCGATGAGGGAATTGATGCACTGTAGAGTGTGTTTGAAAAAGGCTTTCTGCAAGCTATTCAAACATGTGTTAGCATTATTCCTCACAGACCAGTACAGCGCGATATTTGATCAGTGACGAAGGAGAGTGATTCAGGATGGAAGAAAAGGACAGAACTTTTGGGACTGCGAAAGTGTGGGTTTCCATCTCGGTTGGACTTGTTATTGCGACCAGTTGTCTGGTTTCTCTGGGACAGGGAGCCGGAAGTATTGGTGTGGTATTTATCGGGGCGATGGTGATTGCCGTCCTTTTGAATATGACCACGGTGGCATCGCTCTCTGAGCTGAATGCCCTGATGCCAAATACCACAGGAGGTCTGGCTCAATATACTCTGGCCTGTATGGGACCCTTTTCCCACACTGATTTCTATGGTAGGCGGATATTTGATCTGCAATATCATGTCATCAGGTGTTGAGGCTTCTACTTTTTGCTTATGCTATGGCATCTACCATTCATCTGCCGATTCCAAGCCTGATGTACACCTTCATTATGACAGTAGTGGTTATGATCGCTAACCTGTACGGTGTGGATATGTTTGCTAAGATCCAGGATCTGGTAGCATTTCTTCTGGTCGGTTCCATGCTGATCCTTGGAGTGATCGGTATGCTGGGACTTGGTACTGGGGAAGTGGTGCATCAGCCTTATAGTATGGCTACGGATTTTAAAGGTGTTGTGTCCACCATAGCAGTGGCATTCTGGCTGTTTATCGGAGCGGAATATGTAATACCGGTATCTAAGAATGTGAAAAATGCCAGAAGAAATGTCCCTCTTGGAATGATGATCGGACTTGCCTTGATCTGTCTGGTGCAGTCTGTGGTGGTTCTTGGTTTCCATAACTATACACCCTGGGCGGAACTGGAAAATTCCGCTGCACCACACCTGCTTTATGGTGGAAATCTTCTTGGCAATGCGGGAAAAGTGTGGATGACGTTTGTTTCGGCACTTGCAGTTG
>ENA-OQDT01001502-OQDT01001502.1-human-gut-metagenome-genome-assembly--contig:-NODE-1502-length-13410-cov-4.624106_pt1 | contig 13410 bp, 16 predicted proteins | sample MGYA00242786_ERZ504617 | MGnify/ENA primary metagenome ERZ504617 (study PRJEB26092, sample SAMD00036337) | human gut metagenome | host: Homo sapiens | study: EMG produced TPA metagenomics assembly of...
CGTCTCTTCAAAATTGTCTGCATGGTAAGGAATATACAAATGGCAATGACAGACAGGAAATAAAGAACTCCAGTCACATCAAAAATACTGTTTGTAAAGTTTTCAAAGTGTGAACTTAAGTTAAACACTTCAAGAACCTTCTGGATTCCTCCTTCAAACACGCTGGATTTTACAACGTAAACGATTACCAGTGCCACTTCTCCAATCACGCAGACAGCACCTGAGATCACTGCATTTTTAATCATACTGTAGATCATAAGGCTAAGCGCTATGATCAAAATGCCAAATGTCACACATGTAGACATTGCCGTCTCTGAGAAAAAGGAAGAAATTCCATTCATCATATAAAAAGCAAATAAAAATACAAAGGTAAGAACTGCTGCAATTACCTGGCTCTCAGTGATTGCTGAGAAAAATACGCCGATCGCAATGTTTGCACTTCCCAGAAGGAAAAATCCAAGGAGTGCTGTGTACGCAGAGCCAAATGCAACGGTTCCGAACTTTGACATGATCAGCGGATAGGTTGCCAGAACTGCAATAGGGATTGCATAAATAGTCACAAGTGCAAGATATTTTCCCATTACGATGCCGGATACAGATACTGGAGAAGTAAGCAGAAGCTGGTCTGTTTTCTGCTTTCTTTCCTCAGCAAGTACACGCATGGTCAGGATCGGCACTGCAATCAGAAACACAAAGGTCATGGCATTTAAAGTATATTCAAATTTCGGATAAGCAGCTGAAAGCTGGTACGCTGAAAAGTAAATACCTGCGATCAGCAACACAAAAAACATAAACAGGTAGCCGACCATGGAGGTCAGGTAGCTTTTCAGCTCTCTTTTATAAATAGCAAGCATGGTTTACTCTTCCCCCTTTTCTTCCTCAGATGCGGCAAAACTATCCTGTTTATCACCAGACAGTCCATTATCTGACACATCATTGGATACTTCGCCCGATTCATCAAACTCTTTTTCTTCAAGTCCATTATCAGGGACAGTATCTTCGTTTTTCTCATTCAAATACTTCTTAGCATCTGCTGCCGTCTTAAAGAAAGATTTTCCGGATTTTTTTCCTGACGCATCTTTATCTTTTTTCTCGCTCTCTGTAAGTTCAAGGAAGATCTCCTCCAGAGAAACTTTCTTAGACTGCATTTCAAGGATCGGACAGCTGGCATTTACCATACTGTAGAACACTTTTTCACGCACATCCATATTCTCTTCTGTTCCCACTGTAATGGCATATACGCCTTCCTCCGGGCTTTTCTTTACCGTAACCTCTTTTACCCCTTCTACGGCCTCCAGAGCGGCTCTGATAGTGTCTTTCTGACCTTTTACAAGCAGATTCAGGTTGTTTGAGCCTGCTGCCAGTTTTCCCAGATTCTCAGGGGTATCGCTGGCTACCAGTTTTCCATGGGAAATGATCAGCACGTAGTCGCAAACGGCGCTGACTTCGGACAAAATATGGGAGCTAAGGATAACGGTGTGTTTCTGTTTCAGGCCTTTGATCAGATCGCGGATTTCGTTGATCTGTTTTGGGTCAAGACCGACAGTCGGCTCATCCAAAATAATAACCTCCGGGTAACCAAGCACAGCCTGCGCAATACCAACCCTCTGTCTGTAACCTTTGGAAAGGTTCTTGATCAGACGATTTTTCATGTCAGTAATCTTTACCATGTCCATGATTTCTTCGATCATAGTGGCTTTTTTATCTTTAGGAATTTTCTTCAGATCTGCTACGAATTTCAGATATTCCAGAACGGTCATATCAAAATAAAGGGGCGGCATTTCGGGTAGATATCCGATGCATTTTTTTGCCTCCTCAGGTTCTTCCAGAATATCATGACCGTCTATGACTACTGTTCCCTCGGTAGATGCAATATAGCCGGTTATCATATTCATGGTTGTGGATTTTCCGGCGCCGTTGGGGCCCAGGAAACCATAAATCTTGCCTTTCTCTATTTCAAAAGAAAGGTGGTCTACAGCGGTGTGATCGCCGTAGCGTTTTACCAGATTTTTTACTTCAATCAAGTTTCTTACCTCCTTCAAGTTGCAGATGCATGGCTTATCCCATGCATCTATCTATGATTATTTTATGTGCAACCTGTGAGGAAATTTAGATAATTATGTGAGAAATATGTGATTATTTTGTGTTAGAAATGTGTCCCAAAATAAAATACATTCCGCAAAGTGGGGCGTGCAGATTGCGGGAATGATTTTTCAAACACGCTCTAAGGCACGGGGATGTGGAATAGAAAAAATCAAAGACAGTTGCGAGGAAGCTGGAAATCCTATGCCAGAATATACGATTAAGTGTGAGGATATTATGGTTATGTTTAAGAGCTTGGTTAGTAGCTTGGTTAATCACACTAACCAAGCTACTAACCAAACTATTCCCAATGAAGACAATTCCTTTGAAAGTGATTGAGACAGAACCTATGTTATCTCAGAAAAAATCGCCGATATTATCGGAGAGAAATATAGTACGGATTTCTTCCTCTTTCAGGACTAAAGTTATCTTAATATTAACACATATTCTACGCCAGCGGCTCCTTCGCCGGCAAGCCAGCCTTCCTGGGGTACTTCTTGGCGGTCGGTTTCATCTTCTTGATCACCACAAAAGAACGATCCATATCCGTGTCCATAAGTGGAAATTTCACTACATCCTGAACTTTTCCACCAAGGATTTTCACAGCATTTTCTGCCTGCGCAAGCTCTTCATCAATCTTGCCGGATTTATAAGAAATAAAGCTGCCTCCTTCTTTTACGAAGGGGATACAATACTCGGAAAGGGTGCTTAGATTGGCTACTGCGCGGGAGACACAGAAGTCGTATTTTTCTCTGTGTTCCTTCTGTTTCGCATAGTCTTCAGCTCTTCCGTGGATGGCTGTTACGTCTTTTAATCCAAGCATTTCGATTACTTCATTAAGGAAATTCACCCTTTTATTCAAAGAATCCAGAAGGGTAATTTTAAGCTCTGGAAAACGCTATTTTCAGCGGAATTCCAGGGAAACCAGCGCCGGTTCCGATGTCGATCACGGACTTTCCCGTCAGCTTTTTCTGGTCAAAACTGCCAACTTTTACGATAGATAAACTGTCAAGAAAATGCTTTAAAATTACCTCGTTGTACTCGGTAATTGCAGTTAAATTCATTACCTTATTTTTCTCTACAAGGTACTCATATAAGTGATAAACTGCTTCTTCTGCTCCTGGGACAGAGCAATTCCAAGCTCTTCTAGTCCTTTCTCAAAGAGTGTTAAATCGTATTCCATATATGTCTCCTTATACCTCAAACTACTTACTTTCCAGTTGCTTAATACACAGCGTTTTTTGCAAGTAATATTTCTTAGCAGGTCATTTCAGGTGCGTTTTTAACGAAGGTGAAAATCCACTAGAGCGTGTTTAAAAAAAGGCTTTCTGCAAGATGTGTGTCACAATTTGTGGGAGATTTCACCCGGATGAGGGCGCTGCAGCGGGCTACGGCAACCGAATTCGGGTGAAATATACCGCAAAGTGGGGCGTGCAGATTGCGGGAACGATTTTTTCAAACAGGCTTTGGCATATGATTATTACTTGCGTAAGCGCAAAAATGCGCCTTTATTAACGATTTTTCCCATACTGCTCCATATAAACCAGCAACACCGAAATATCCGCCGGTGAAACGCCGGAAATTCTGGATGCTGTCCAATGGAAACAGGTCTGTAAAGTTCCAGTTTTTGCCGTGCCTCAATACGTAGGCTCTTTACTTTCTTATAGTCCAGATCCTCTGGAATTTTCTTGGCTTCCAGCTTCTTAAACTGCTCTACCTGCTTCATCTGGCGGCGGATATAGCCATCGTATTTAATATTAATGTTTACCTGCTCCTGCACATCCCAGGCAAGTTCAGGGCGGTTCTTATCAATAGGAGCCACATCTGCATAAGAAAGCTCCGGTCTGCGAATCAGCTCTGCAAGACTGATTCCTGACTTAAGTGGTGTGCTTCCTTTGCTTTCCAGAAGGCTCTGAACAGCCTCTGTCATACCCACATTTGTATTCTCCACACGCTGGATTTCTTCCGCTATCAAGCGTTCTTTTTCCACTACTTTTGCATAGGTTTCGTCATCTACAAGACCTACCTCCCAGCCCCTTTTTACGAAGTCTCAGATCCGCATTATCCTGGCGAAGAAGGAGACGGTACTCGGCACGGCTGGTCATCATACGGTATGGCTCATGGTTCTCTTTTGTAACAAGATCATCAATGAGAACACCGATATAAGCCTCAGAACGATCCAGGATCAGCTGCTCTTTTCCCAGCACTTCCATGGCTGCATTGATACCAGCGATCAGTCCCTGGGCTGCTGCCTCCTCGTAACCTGAACTTCCGTTAAACTGTCCGCCACTGAAAAGACCTTTAATTTTCTTAAACTCCAGCGTTGGATAAAGCTGTCTTGGGTTAATGCAATCGTACTCAATAGCATAAGCATTCTTCACAATTTTTGCATGCTCAAGGCCTGGTACGCTGTGGTACATTTCCTCCTGCACATCTTCCGGCAAAGAGCTGGACATACCGCCAATGTACATCTCATTTGTGTACATTCCCTCTGGCTCAATAAACACCTGATGTCTTTTTTTATCTGCAAAACGAACTACTTTATCCTCAATAGAAGGGCAATAACGCGGACCAGTTCCTTCGATCATACCAGAGTACAGTGGGGAACGATCCAGGTTTGCACGGATGATATCATGGGTAGCCTCATTGGTATAAGTCAGCCAGCAGGATTTCTGCTCGATCTGCACATCCTCCGGATCTGTGGAAAAAGAAAATGGCACTACTCTCTCATCCCCAAACTGCTCTTCCATCTTGCTGTAGTCGATGGTATTTCCTGCAATTCGGGCAGGTGTTCCAGTCTTGAAACGGAACATTTCAATTCCCAGTTCTTTCAGAGAATCAGTCAGATAATTGGCTGCCTGCAGTCCATTTGGACCTGTATAATTGCTTACATCACCGTAAATACAGCGTGCTTTCAGATAAGTTCCAGTACACAAAACTACCGCCTTACAATGGTAGACAGCGCCGGAATACGTCTTCACACCTGTGATCTTGCCATCCTCTACCAGAAGCTTGGTAACCTCTCCCTGGCGGATGGTCAGGTTCTCCTGATTCTCCAACGTCTTTCTCATTTCATTACTGTAAGCCTGCTTATCAGCCTGAGCACGAAGGGAATGCACTGCCGGACCCTTGGAACAGTTCAGCATCTTAGACTGAATAAAAGTCTTGTCAATACTTTTTTCCCATCTCTCCACCAAGAGCATCCAACTCACGGACCAGATGTCCCTTTGAACTACCGCCTACATTTGGGTTACAAGGCATCAGCGCAATACTCTCTGCACTTACCGTAAACATGATCGTACTCAATCCCAATCTCGCCCCAGCCAACGCTGCCTCACAGCCAGCATGTCCAGCACCGACCACTACTATGTCATAATTCTCCTCTAAATGTTTCATTTTTATCTCCTCTATAACACACTCATTCATATATTATCGCGTCCCTCTACCACTACTTACCCATACAAAACTTACTAAATATCTCATTCACCAGATCTTCCCCAACTTCTTCCCCGGTAATTTTCCCCAAGCTTCCATAAGCAGCCATCAGATCAATGGAAAAGAAGTCTTCCGGCATGCCATCCTCAATACTCTGTTTTACCATTGCAAGGCTGTCTGCTGCCTCTTCCAATGCCTCTTTGTGACGGGCATTTGTAATATAAACCTCATCGTTAAAGGAGATTTTCCCGCTGAAAAACATACTCTTAATGGTATCCGCCAGCTGGGCAATTCCAGTCTCATCTTTCGCAGAAATCGGAATGAGAGGATGGTTGATTTTCTCCTTTAATGCCTCCATACTCACAGCCGAAGCAAGATCTGTTTTATTGTACAGTACAATTGCTTTTCTGTCTTTCAGCATTTCAATGATTTCTTCATCATTTTCATCAAGCGGTGTAGAGCTGTCTACTACGTATAACACCAGATCTGCACCTTTTGCAACCTCCCGGGCTCTGGAAACACCGATTTTCTCCACCACATCCTCTGTCTCGCGGATGCCTGCCGTATCCACAATTTTCAGCGTAATTCCATGAAGAGTAATATACTCCTCCAGAATATCTCTTGTAGTACCCTCAATATCCGTTACAATGGCCTTATTTTCCCCTACAAGAAGGTTTAACAGGGAGGACTTACCTGCATTTGGCTTACCCACGATAACCGTCTCAATTCCTTCCCGGATGATCTTGCCATCTGTGGAGGTTTTCAACAACTCTTCAATGGATTTCTGCTCTTTTTCCACAATTCCATGTAATTTCTGTGGATATCCCTCCAGACTGATGTGCTCCGGATCATCCAGAGCAGACTCGATAAAAGCAATCTCGTAGATCAGGTCGCTTCGAATCTCCTTGATGGTCTTCTGTACAGAACCTTTCAGCTGACTCATGGAGCTTTTCAACGCATATTCATTTTTCGCCTGGATCACATCCATAACTGCCTCTGCCTGGGAAAGATCCAGCCTGCCATTTAAGAAGGCTCTCTTGGTAAACTCTCCGGGGCCAGCAATCTTGGCGCCGTTTTTCAAAACCGTTTCCAGAACCCGGTTCATAGCATAGACACCACCGTGACAATCAATCTCCACGGTATCTTCTCCTGTGAATGTTTTGGGTGCGCGCATGACCATGACCAGAACTTCATCCACAATTTCTTCCCCGTCATAGATATAACCATAATGAATGGTGTGGGTGGGCACTTCTTTAATTTTCTTTTTCCCGCCCTTGGAACGGTAAATGCGGGATATAACGTCCATGGCTTCCGGGCCGCTGATTCGAATGATTCCGATTCCCGAAGCACTCACAGCAGTAGATATCGCTGCAATCGTTGTATTCATGTGATTTCCTCCATGTAAATTACAATCCAAATTATAAACTTAACACATCTTTTGACACTCATATCATTTTATTATACAAAAAAAGTTACCCCAGGGAAAGATATTAAAACAAAAGCATAACGCTTCAGTTCTTCCATCTTTCACCTGGAATAACCTCTTATTCATTCTGCAAATCTTTTATAACACATTCAGATGTTTTATGCAAGATTTACCATCTTTTTAATTTTACAACCACATGACGATACGGCTCTTCGCCCTCGCTAACAGTCTCTACATACTTATTGCCCTGAAGCGCTGAGTGAATGATTCTTCTCTCATATGGGTTCATCGGCTCAAGTACAACTGGCTTTCTGGTTTTCTTAACCTTGTAGGCAATTCCTCTTGCAAGATTCTCCAGAGTCTCTTTACGACGTCTGCGGTAATCTTCTGTATCGAGCTTTACTCTGATATAGTTTGCTTTGCCCTTATTTACAACAAGGCTTGTAAGATACTGAAGGGAATCAAGGGTCTGTCCTCTCTTACCGATGAGAATTCCCATATCCTCTCCTTCAAAAGCAACTTCCAGACAACCGTCATTTGTGTTGTATTTGGAAGTGATCTCCACTTCACCAAGATTCATAGATGCAAATACGTCGCGAAGGAAAACAATTGCTCTCTCTTCCACTTCTTTGATCTCTGCCGGATCTGTGATGATCTCAACAGGTTTGGACTGTTTCGGCTTCTCTTCTCTTGGCTCTTTCGGCATTTTTCTTTTGCCGGTTTTTCTTTTACAGGACGCTCCTTAAAAGGTTTCTCTTTCGGCTGGCGCGGCTGTTTTTCTTTTGGCTCTTTAAAAGGCTTTGGCTCTTTCGCCTCTTTTACAGGTGCTTTTTCTTTCACCGGCTCACTCTTTGGTGCCGGTTTCTCAGCTTTTACAAAAGGTTTGGCAGGCTTTCTATTCTGCTCTTCCTTAATCGCATCCACTTTAACAGTATCAACGATTTCCTGTATCTCATCCTCTTCAGAAACTGTATTGATCTTGCGTGCTTTAATGATTGCCGGTTTGCTTCCGATGCCAAAAAATCCGGAACTACCTTCAGAAACCACTTCAATTTCCAGCTGATCACTGGAAACACCTAATTCGATGCACGCCTTGGTGATTGCTTCATTTTTCGTTTTTGCTGAAAACTGGATAAACTCCTCCATCTATGAAACCCTCCGTTCCCGACAACAATTACTTCTTCTTGTTTCTCTCGTCAAAATCCCTGACCATATTTGCTTTTGCTGTAATACTTCCAGGTTTTGCATTTCTTGCATTCTGGTAGGATTCCTCTACTTTTCTGGCTCTCTCTTCTGCGTTTGTGTTACTGGAACCTTTATCAATCTTGGTATTGATATTCTTAGTAGACTGGTTTGCCTGATTGGTGATCTTCTGCGGCGGAAGTCCTTCTTTCGTACGCTGTTTCTCCATCTTCTTCATGTTCTCGTTTACCAGATCATTGATATCCATCTTATCAAGATGACGATTGATAAACCACTGCTGAACACTTCTTACAACCGCACTTGCGATCCAGTAAATACCAAGACCTACCGGGAATGTGAAACAGAATACTGCTGACATAAGCGGCATAACCGTATTCATAGTCTTCATGGAAGCCTGCATTGTATCAACAGCTCCTTCAGCAGATGAAGTAGCCTGTGGCATAAGCTTATAGTTCAGTACCTGAGTCGCCCATGCAAGAATAGGAATCAGAAGTGCAGCGATTGCCAGTGCAATAGATGCTCCCTCAAAAGCAGCCTTAATGTAGTTCAGAGGCTGATCTGCAATGTTTAATCCACAGAAATTCTGCATTTTGGAAATTTCTGCAGACGTGGTGTTAATGGTATCTGCAAATCCCTTAAACTGATCCATTGATGCAAGATCTTTCCACTGAGATGGAGATAATGCATAAAGGAAATCGATGACAGAATTACTGGTCGCTTTTCCGTTATCCAGCGCCAGCTGTACACGAGTCATCTTATTGTCTGTGATAAAGCTCTGGATCAGGTCTGTGTAGCCACTTACGCTTGTGATCTGATCAACAAGGCCTGTGAAAACATTCTTTACACTGCCAACATAACCAGGAATTTTGTAAATAACCTGCCATAATGCCATCAGGACAGGAAACTGGATCAACAGCTGCACACAGCTGCCGGTAGGTGAAACACCGTATTTCTGATATACAAGCTGAGTTTCTTCCTGCATTTTCTGCACGGACGCCTGGTCTTTTTTATCTTTGTATTTCTTCTGTATCTTCTGAAGCTCAGGCTGCATAACAGAGCTTAATTTAGAAAACTTCTGCTGTTTAACCTGCAATGGTGTCATCAGTGCATAAATAATAATACTGAAGATAATGATACAAAGACCCAGGTTCTGAATACCCACCAGATCAAGAACTCTGTAAATCCCGTCCATGATCCAGCCCATAATAGAAGCAACCTGTCCAATAATCGGGACACTGCTCTTCGTTAATAAAATCATATCCAAGTTTGTTTCCTCCTAGGCTTTTTCGGTGTAACTATTCAATTGTCAAAGTTTGAGTTTTTGTGCTGAAAATCAGTTTAAAGTGTCATTTATTGTACACCATCTGTTTCAGTACAGTTTATGGCACAGGATCGTATCCTCCATGTGAAAAAGGATTGCAGCGCAAAATTCTCCACACTGCAAGAAGCCCGCCCTTTAACGCACCATATTTTTGAATTGCTTCTAAACCATATTGAGAACATGTGGGAATATAAGGACATTTTGTTCTCTTCATCGGCGATATATATTTCTGATAGAGACGAATCATATGAATCATGATATTCCTTGGACTAAATCTGCTCATGATAATTTCTCCTGCAAATCTGTTTCAATATTGCCGCTCCTTTACCGAACCAACAATACTGCCCAAATACCGTTTAATCTTCCACATGAAGCTCAGCCTCACGGCGGATCTTCATTCTGCCTGCAAGATGCATAAGCGCACTCTCAATCTCCTGATAGGACTTGTCCTTTGCATTTGGTCTTGCGACCACTACAATGTCCAGTCCCTGACGGAAAGATCTTTCATTCAGGCGGTAGCTCTCTCGTATCAGTCTGGTGACTCTGTGGCGTACCACACTATTCCCAACTTTTTTACTTACAGATATTCCCAGACGATTCTCCATGTGCCTGTCATGGTTCTCAAGCACATACATCACCAGATACCGATTTGCCTGTGATGTTCCTTTTCGGTATACCCTTTGGAATTCGTTATTTTTCTTTAAGGAGTCTGAGTATTCCATCTGATTCTCCTTTATATGATATTGAAATAATTATTTCTGTATAGAAGAAAAGACCACAGTAACTGCGGTCTTAACGGTCTTAAGCAGATAACTGCTTTCTTCCTTTTAATCTTCTGGCAGCTAATACTTTACGTCCGCCTTTTGTGCTCATACGAGCTCTGAAGCCATGGACTTTCGCTCTAGATCTTTTTTTCGGCTGAAATGTCATTTTCATAGGTAAAGCACCTCCTTTATCTATATGGAATTTAAAATTATTAACCTAATCAGAACATCATTTCAATTATATTCATAAATGGCATTCTCGTCAAGTAAAAATTCTTGCTTTCCTGGAATTTTTTATATCCACAAAGTTTTCCACACTGTGCATAACCTGTCATTTTGAAAAGGTTTACGTAACATTATCCACATTTTGTGGATAACTTGTGGATAACCTGGGGATTATCAGCAAAAATATCCACTTTTGGCTGTTGATTTTAACGCATATGTCACAAAAAACAGTATATTTCGAGGGGATTCGACAGTGGATAGAGTTATACACATAATTTTTCATTATTGAAACCCGCAAAACCATGTTATGGTAACCAGAATAGTTATCAACCTTTTTATCCACATTTATCCACACACAAAATGTTGATAACTTTCCAGTTTATTCACAAGATATCCCCCATTTTTTTCCTGGAATTTTTTTATTATCCACTGCAATTTTTTCAAATTGTGGATGTTTTGTGGACAATTCTGCACTTTTCCCCAGTTATTTTTCCTATTTTCACGTCCAGTACAACATTTTCCCACCCATCATCCCCATCCTTTTACGACAATCCACAGCAGTTCTGATTTTTTCTCAGGATGTGCATACTTTTCCACATAAATTTCCTATATAAATAAGATTTTGTCGTTGCGAAAAGACAGGATTTATTATAATATATATAAGGATATTTATGTCCGTTTATCAAAATACCAGTAAAATTCCGGTATATTTAGCCTGCCACACCCTAATTTCCTGTTTCCAGCTGGTATTTTGATAAACGGACATGTCGCCGACGGACGGCATCATTTAATATAAGAAACAATCAGATGTGTACGGGAGGAAAAAATGAGCACAGTAATAGAAAAATGGGATGAAATCCTGGGAATTGTGAAAAAGGAGCACGATCTTTCCGATGTTCGATTCGACACATGGCTGAAACCCCTGAAGGTTTATGATGTCAGTGGAAATGTAGTTACCATCGTCGCTTCCGACCAGGTGCGATTAAGCTACATTAATAAGAATTACAAACTGCCTCTGCAGGTTACCATAAGCGAAGTTACCGGAATGACCGACTGCGAAGTGAAATTTATCCTTCCAGAAGACGTCCCGGCGAAGAAATCCATTTCCGACGCTGCACCTGATCAGGACAACCGTTTTAAGGCCAGATGTGAAGAAGCAAATCTGAACCCCAAATATACATTCAATACTTTTATCGTGGGCAGCAACAACAAACTGGCTCAGGCTGCAGCCCTGGCAGTAGCGGAATCTCCGGGAAATACGTACAATCCGCTGTTTATCTATGGTGGTGCAGGACTTGGCAAGACCCATCTTATGCATTCCATCGCCCACTTTATTATTGAAAATGATGATAACAGTAAGGTTCTCTATGTTACAAGTGAAGAATTTACCAATGAGCTGATCGAGACCATCCGTAATGGAAATAACACCGCCATGAGTAAATTCCGCGAGAAATACCGTAACATTGATGTCCTTCTCATTGATGATATTCAGTTTATTATAGGAAAGGAATCCACGCAGGAGGAATTTTTCCACACCTTCAACAGCCTTTACAGTGCAAACAAACAGATTATCATATCTTCCGATAAACCGCCGAAGGATATGGAAATTCTGGATGAGCGTTTCCGTTCCAGATTCGAATGGGGACTGATCGTGGATATTACTCTGCCGGATTACGAGACCAGGATGGCCATTCTTCATAAAAAAGAAGACATGGACGGCTACAATGTAAGCGAAGATGTTATCAAATATATTGCAAATAATATCAAATCCAACATCCGTGAGCTGGAAGGTGCCTTCAATAAGGTAGTTGCTTATGCAAAACTGGAGAAAAAAGAGGTTACCCTTGAACTTGCCGAGCAGGCTCTGAAGGATATCGTCGCACCGAATGAAAATAAACAGATTACTGCAGACTACATTATTTCTATGGTAGCAGAGCATTTTAATGTAAGTACTGCCGATCTTTGTGGAAATAAAAGAAGTTCCAAAATCGTGATGCCAAGACAGGTGGCAATGTATCTTTGCCGTGAAATTCTGGCGATCCCGCTGAAAAATGTAGGACAGTATCTTGGAAATCGCGACCACACTACCGTTATGCACGGAGTAGAAAAGATCGAAAAGGAGCTCCAGACCAACGAACAGCTTCAGAACACCATCGATACATTAAAGAAAAAAATTAATCCACAAACTTAACACATTTTTTCCACATTTCATGTGTATAAGATGTTGACATTATGTGTATTAATGTGAATAACTTTTGGCGACAAAATCGCTTATGTGGTTTTACACAGGTTATTCACACTCTAAACCAATGCTTTTACACGAAGTTATCCATACCCGAAACCCTTTTATTCACTGGGCGGAAGTGAGTTTTTCACATATTCACACCCCCTACGGCGGATACGGCGGATATCTTCTTAAATATATTTAATGAAAAACCCATTTTCTCCAGAAAGGAAGTTATACACATTATGAAAATCATTTGCTCCAAAAGTAACTTGTTGAAGAGCGTCAGCATTTCCTTAAAAGCTGTACCATCCAAAACAACAATGCCAATTCTGGAATGTATTCTGATTGATGCAACAACAAATCAGATCAAATTTACTACTAATGACATGGAACTTGGAATCGAAACCATTGTCGAAGGTACTATAGAAGAAAAAGGAATGGTTGCCCTGAATGCGAAAATCTTTTACGAGATCATTAGAAGACTTCCAGACAACGATGTTACCATTAAAACTGATGAAAATTCGCTGCAACTATCACCTGTGAGAAAGCAAAATTTAATATTCCTGGAAAATCAGGAGAAGATTTCGCATATCTTCCTATGATTGAAAGAGATGAACCATTAACTATCTCTCAATATACATTAAAGAATATGATTTATCAGACAATATTCTCAATTGCAGTCAACGATAACAACAAATTAATGACTGGTGAGCTGTTTGAAATTAAG
>ENA-OQDT01001503-OQDT01001503.1-human-gut-metagenome-genome-assembly--contig:-NODE-1503-length-13409-cov-3.698389_pt1 | contig 13409 bp, 13 predicted proteins | sample MGYA00242786_ERZ504617 | MGnify/ENA primary metagenome ERZ504617 (study PRJEB26092, sample SAMD00036337) | human gut metagenome | host: Homo sapiens | study: EMG produced TPA metagenomics assembly of...
GCCCTGCACGGGCAGGCTTGCAAGTACTTTTCCCAGTACTTCCTGATCTGCGCCCAAGTCCAAAAGGGCTGCTACTGTCATATCCCCGCTGATTCCGGAATAGCATTCCAAATATAATGTTTTTCCCATTTTTGTCTCCTTATTTTCCCAGTGCCAGACGGTTGATCTGTGTAGCCAGATAGCCGGCACCGTATCCATTGTCGATGTTGACGGTTGCAATTCCGTTTGCGCAGGAATTGATCATAGTGAGAAGGGCAGACAGTCCGTGGAAATTGGCGCCGTATCCCACAGAGGTAGGCACTGCAATCACCGGACGGCTTACCAGTCCGCCCATGACGCTTGCCAGGGCGCCCTCCATGCCTGCCACTGCTACCACGCAGTTGGCTTCCTGGATTACCTCAAGTCTGGAAAACAGACGGTGCATTCCGCTGACTCCCACATCATAAATCCGCTCCACATGGGTACCAAAATACTCTGCTGTCTGGGCAGCTTCCTCCGCAACGGGAATATCTGCGGTGCCAGCTGTGCACACAGCGATTTTGCCCTCGTGAACCTTATCCAGCTTCTCTATTTTCAGAATCCGGGAAAGGGGATCGTACTGAACCTGGGGGAATTTTTCCCGCACAAGCTCATACTGCGACTGGGATGCTCTGGTTCCCAGCACTTCGCCCTCCTCATGGTACAATCTTTCAAAAATTTTCAGCAGATGCTCATCTGCCTTATTGCTGCAATAGATTACCTCCGCAAAACCGGTACGGGCTTTCCTGCCTGTATCCAGTTTGGCATAATCCATTTCTTTATATCCCTCCTGTCGGATCATCGTCCCTGCTGCGTCCGGGGAAAGGGTTCCCTGCTGCACCTGGGTCAGTATCTCTTTCAGTGTCATCTGTCACTTCACTCCTTATCTGCTGCCTGTATCGCGGTGCGCCCTTTCCTTGCGGAAGGCATTTTACCACCACTTAATTGAACAGCAATTCAATTATACCGATTTTCTTTCCCTATATTCAACCGAAAAAGTCCCGCCTCATCTTAGAAGCAGGACTTAATTTTTTCCCTATGTATGTTTTTATTTTGCTTTCGCTGCTTTCTTATCTCCAAGGAAGCCGATGGAGGTTACGCAGATCAGCTTATCGAAGATCATGAACATAGCCGGCAGAATGAACAGTACGACTACCATACTGATGATGGCACCACGTGCAAGCAGTGTACAGATAGAACCGATCATCTCAACCTGTGAATAACAGGAAACACCGAAGGTTGCTGCGAAGAAGCTGAGACCACTGCTGATAATGGACGGCATGCTGGTCTTATGGGCAATGCTGATGGCTTCCATCTTATTCTTACCGTGCTGTCTCTCTCTCTGATAACGGGTAGTCATCAGGATCGCATAGTCAACGGTTGCACCCAGCTGGATGGCACCAATAACAATACTTGCAACGAACGGAAGGCTGATTCCCTGATAGTACGGAATGGCCATATTGACAAAAATCGCAAACTCAATAACCGCAACCAGAATGATCGGAAGGGAAATTGATTTAAAGATAATCATAATGATCAGGAAAATGGCACCGATGGAGATTACATTTACACGAACCAGATCGGCATCTGTGGTATCCTGAAGATCTTTCATAAGCGGTGCCTCACCGATTACCATTGCAGTATTATCGTATTTCTTTACTATTTTATCAATTTCTGCAAGCTGGGCATTTACCTCATCTGTAGCAGAACCATATTCAGAGCATACAAATGCAAGCTCATATTGATCTCCTTTGAAAATCTTCTTCAGATCATCCGGGATCATAGACTCCGGAACGGTAGGTCCGATCAGGGAATTCATACCCAGACTCCACTTCACACCCTCAACCTTATCAATATCATTTAACATCTGCTGTTTCTGCTTGGAGTCCATATTCTTATCCATCATAATCATATGGATATTGCCTACTGCGAAAGTTTTCTCCAGCTCATCATTGGCAATGTTACAATCCAAAGTGGATGGAAGAGATTCTGCAATATTATAGTAAATTTTTGTATGATTGTTTCCATAAATAGCCGGAAGCAGAAGCACCAGGAAAATCACAGTCCAAAGCTTGTAATGCTTCGTAATAAATGCAGACGGTTTATCCAGTCTGGCCAAAAGCAGCTTATGCTGTGTCTTCTCGATTGGTTTGTCGAAAAACAGAACCAGTGCGGGAAGAACGGTTACACAACAGATAACACCAATGATGACGCCCTTCGCCATTACAATACCAAGGTCACGTCCAAGAGCAAAGGTCATAACACAAAGTGCAACGAAGCCGGCTACTGTGGTAACAGAGCTTCCAGCTACAGACTTAAAAGTATTGGCAATGGCATGACCCATGGCACGGTCCTTTTCTCCAGGAAACCGCTTCTTATTTTCCTCGTAGCTGTTCAGAAGGAAAATGGAATAATCCATGGTAACACCAAGCTGAAGTACTGCGGTAAGTGCCTGTGTAATATAAGAGGTCTCGCCCAGAATAATATTGCTTCCCAGGTTATAAAGGATAGCAAGTCCGATACTGAGCAGGAACAAAAACGGAACAACAAAGGATCCGCTTGTCAGCTCCAGAACGATCAGACTGAGTACTGCCGCGATCACAACGTAAATCGGCAGCTCCTGCATGGCAATGTTCTTAATATCTGTAACAACTCCTGTCATGCCACTGAGGAAGCACTGCTCGTTGGCAATCTTACGTAGTTCTGTGATAGCTTCCATGGAAGTATCTGAAGATGTGGTATTATCAAACAGAACCAGCATCATGGTTGCATCGCCATTTATAAATACCTTTCTGTACTTCTCAGGAATCATCTCTACCGGAAGAGTGATATCCGCCACATCATCATACCAGAGAACATCCTTTACATGCTCTACTTCACTGAATTTCTCTTCCAGCTTCTGGACATCCTTCATATCCATATTCTCCACAATTACCATGGAAAAGGCGCCCATACCAAACTCATCTACCAGAATATCCTGACCTTTTACTGTCTCAAGGGTATCCGGCAGGTAACTTAACAGATCATAATTGACTCTCGTCTCTGCGATTCCGATCACAGACGGGATTACCAGCAAAAGTCCGATCAAAAGCACCAGGACCTTATGCTTGGCTATCCATTTTCCTACTTTGACCATTGATGTCATCTCCTTAAATTCATTTCTTTCGTACTATAGTATAACCCAAAATGACCAATAGTCAATATTATTTTTAACAAAAATGAAAAATAGTCATTTTTCTCAAAATCCGATCAAAACGCCGACGATTTTTACCAAAAATGCCGCAATCCAGGCGATCACACACTGACCGATTACCACTCCTGCTGCCCATTTTCCGCCAAGCTCACGTTTTACAGAAGCGATTGCGGCTACACAAGGCGTATATAAAAGGCAGAAGGTAAGAAGGCACACTGCTGCCAGCGGAGAAAGCACCTCCACCAGTGCCGCTGTGCTTCCAAATAATATGGACAATGTGGAAACCACGCTCTCCTTTGCCATGAAACCTGTTACAAGAGCTGTGGAAAATCTCCAGTCTCCAAAGCCAAGAGGCTTAAATACCGGTGCAATAAATCCGGCAAGTACTGCAAGAATACTGTCTTTGGAATCTGTCACAATATTCAGATGCAGATCAAAGGTCTGTAAAAACCAGATCACAATGGTTGCCACAAAAATAACAGTAAAGGCTCTCTGAAGAAAATCCTTTGCTTTTTCCCAAAGAAGCTGGCCAACGTTTTTTGCACCTGGAAGACGATAATTAGGAAGCTCCATTACAAAGGGAACCGCTTCTCCCTTAAACATGGTTTTTCCAAAAATCAGTGCCATCAGGATTCCCATAATAATTCCGCCGAAATAAAGTGCTATCATTACCAGTGCACCGTATTTCGGGAAAAAGGCAGCTGTAAAGAAAGCATAAATAGGAAGCTTTGCCGAACAGCTCATAAAAGGAGTAAGGAGGATCGTCATCTTACGGTCACGCTCTGAGGGCAGGGTTCTGCTTGCCATAACGCCGGGAACTGTACAGCCAAAGCCTACAAGCATTGGGACAATGCTTCGTCCGGAAAGTCCAATCTTTCGAAGCAGCTTATCCATTACAAATGCCACTCTGGCCATGTAGCCACTGTCTTCCAGAAGTGACAGGAAGAAAAACAGGGTGACGATAATCGGCAAAAAGCTGAGCACACTTCCAACTCCATTGAAAATACCGTCAATTACAAGTGAATGAAGCACATTATTTACGTTCCATGCAGTCATTGCCTGATCCACCACTGCAGTCAGCCAGGTAATTCCCATATCCAGAAGATCTGAAAGTCCCTTTCCGATCACACCAAAGGTCAGCCAGAAAACCAGAGCCATAATTCCTGCGAAGCATGGAATGGCTGTATATTTGCCTGTAAGTATTTTATCCATCTTCTGACTGCGCAGATGCTCCTTGCTTTCATGAGGCTTAATCACGGTCTCCGCACAGACTTTTTCAATAAAGTCAAAGCGCATATGGGCAATCGCCGCGGACCGGTCAAGCCCACGCTCCGTCTCCATCTGCTTTACAATATGCTCCAGGGTTTCTTTTTCATTCTGATCCAGCCCAAGCTTTTCCAGGATCAGTTCATCCCCTTCCGCAAGCTTACTGGCTGCAAAACGTACCGGGATATCTGCCTGCTGAGCATGATCCTCAATGAGATGCATAATTCCATGAAGACATCTGTGAACAGCACCGCCATCATCGTTTGCATCGCAGAAATCCAGACGCTTTGGTTTTTCCTGATATTTTGCCACATGGATCGCATGGGCTACCAGTTCATCGATTCCCTCATTTTTCGCTGCTGAAATAGGTACTACAGGAATTCCAAGCGCCTCTTCCATCTGGTTCACACGTACAGAACCGCCATTCTGCCTTACCTCGTCCATCATATTCAATGCCAGGACCATAGGAACATCCAGTTCCATCAGCTGCATGGTAAGATATAGATTTCTTTCAATATTGGTTGCATCCACAATATTGATAATTCCTTTTGGATGCTGTTCCAGAATAAAGCTTCTGGTTACGATTTCCTCGCTGGTATAGGGGGACATGGAATAAATTCCCGGCAGGTCTGTCACCAGAGTATTCTTTTTCCCACGGATAATACCATCCTTGCGGTCTACAGTAACTCCCGGAAAGTTGCCTACATGCTGACTGGAGCCGGTTAACTGATTAAACAGGGTTGTTTTACCGCAGTTCTGGTTTCCTGCCAGCGCAAAGGTAAGAAGCTCACTGTCAGGAAGGGGATGCTCATCTGCTTTTTCATGATATTTACCTCCCTCGCCCAGACCTGGATGAGGAATCGCCCTGACACGGCTTCCTCGTTTCTGTTCTTTTTCATTCCTTACATTATCAATCTGAATCTGGGCAGCATCTGCAAGACGCAGAGTCAGCTCATAGCTATGTATCCTGACTTCAACAGGGTCACCCATAGGTGCATATTTTACCATGGTCACGTCCGCCATGGGAATGATTCCCATATCCAGGAAATGCTGCCGCAGGGCACCCTCTCCTCCTACTACTGTAACTGTGGCGGTTTTCCCGATGGGAAGGTCTTTTAATGTCATATGTACTTGTCCTCTTTTCCCATATGTAAGATTTTTGTTGCTGTTCAAAACTAAGCAGCAACCATTTTTGATAAAATTCGTCTGCTAATGATAAATTTTATCATTAATGTTACAGGAGTTAGTTTATTCTAATATCATCAGGATGTCAATATTATTGAGAAAAATTATTGACAATTTTATCATTATCTGATAAAGTTACGAAACAATGGTTTCCCTGTGAGGGAGTAGCAAGCGTGTCCACAGACGCGTGGCAAGTCAACATACCGACCGTATGAATCTGTTTGTATAGATTGCTGTTCACTGAATAAACAGCAGATTTCAGAGCAGTGTTTCGATCTGGCTTGCATTAAATTGCGAGACTCATGTATAACGTTATGCTATACATGGAGTCTGTCCTTTTATAAGAATGCAGATGACCCATATATAGCCTGTGGTTATATATCGGGTCTTTTTTCATGCTGTAAAAAGCTTCGCCGAGAGATCTGTTTCCACAGCAAATAAAAAAATGGAAACCAGTAATAAAATACATTACGGAGGAACGTAAAAATGAACTACAGTTTTGTGTTTTTTCTGAACAGCGCCCTGCTTGGAGTCGGACTTGCAATGGATGCTTTTTCTGTGTCCCTGGCAAACGGCCTTCACGAGCCTAAGATGCGCATGCAAAAAAATGTGCGGCATTGCAGGCACATTCGGTGCTTTCCAGGCCATCATGCCAATGACCGGATGGTTATGTGTCCACACCATTGTAGAATACTTCAGGACATTTGAGAAATTTATTCCATGGATTGCGCTGATCCTTCTTTGCTATATCGGAGGCTCCATGCTGATCAATGGTATCCGGGGAACCGATGAGGGTGATGAAATTCCCGGGAGTTGGTCCCAAAGCCCTTTTCGTTCAGGGCATTGCAACCTCCATTGACGCCCTGTCCGTAGGATTCACCATCTCAGAGTATGACTGGCTGATGGCTCTTGTCTGTTCCCTGATCATTGCCATAGTCACATTCTTTATCTGCATGACCGGACTTTCCCTTGGAAAACGCTTCGGAACCAGGCTTTCCAACAAGGCGGATATTCTCGGCGGCGTCATTCTTATTGCAATTGGTCTGGAAATTTTTATGAGCAATATGTTTTAATTTTTTCAGCATATTTATCACTATTTAATAGGTACTGTTCCGCAAGGTGTTTTACTATATAAGCGTTGATTTTTACCTGTTGTCCAATCAAAAAAAGCTTTCATCTCTCCCTTTACGGGATGGATGAAAGCTTTTTCTGCTTTTATTAGCGGGCAATAATATATGCGCAATAAACCAGATATACCACCACCATTATAATACCCTCTTTGCGCTCAATTTTTTTCCTGGTTCCTGCAAAGATCCAGACCATAACCGAAAATACCATAAGAAGCACTATATCGATTATGTTTTCCCGGATCAAAGCTACCGGACTGATAGCAGATGAGATTCCAAGAACCATCAGAATATTGAAAATATTGGATCCGACTGCATTTCCAACTGCCATATCAACTTCATTTTTTCTTGCTGCAACTACAGAGGTTACAAGCTCCGGAAGTGAAGTTCCGATAGACACAATGGTAAGCCCGACCAGAGTCTGGCTCATTCCAAGCTCTATTGCAATCCTGCTGGCTGTATCAACGGTAAGGTCACCGCCAAAAGCAATTGCAGCTGCACCCACGATCAGAAAGAGGATACTTTTGCCATATGACAGCTCTTTCATATTATCACATTCTTCAACACCTTCTATTTCAACCTTCTGTCCTGCAGCACGGGCTTTCATTGCGCTTCGTACCATTGTGAAAATATATCCGGCAAACACGATCAAGAAAATAACTCCATCTGCATGACCCAGCGTCATTCCCGCCTTATCTCCCAGTCCTGAAACTCCCAGTACAAGCAGAAATAGTGCACAGCCTAAAGACAAGGGAATATCTCTTACCACAGTTGCTTTCTGGACCATAATCGGCGTCAGAATTGAACAGACACCAATTACAAACATCAGATTAAAAATATTGGATCCTACTACATTGCTGACCGCAAGTTCATTATTCTGTACCAGAGAAGCAGTCACACTCACGGCTGTTTCTGGCAGTGAAGTTCCCATAGCCACAATCGTAAGACCAATGATGATGGGCGGAACCTTTAACTTCTTCGCAATGCTGGAACTTCCCTCCACAAAAAAGTCAGCCCCTTTTACCAGAAAAGCAAATCCCACTGCCAGCAGCAGAATAACAGCTGCAATTGGCAATCCATTAATAATATTTTGCATAATACTCTCCTTTTGTTATCCGCATATTTTTATCTTTACAGATTCTCCAGAGTGTGTTTGAAAAGGCTTTCTGCAAAATGTATGCTACAAAACAGCATTTACTTCATACGCCTGCTTCTTTGGAATCACATCTGCCGCAAATGTAAAAAGACCCATGTATGCCATAACATGCATACATGAGTCTCATTCTTTAAGATTTGCCAGGCCAGAATCAGATCCGATCAAAGCCGCGACTGTTGACAAACCACGTTTTCACGCAAACTACTCCCTCACAGAATCCATATGTGTAGTTAATATACCAAATTGCCGTTAAGAAGTCAACCTCTAATCTTCCTCTATATGCTCTCTTCCCTGGTCAATGATTGTCCGAACATGCTCATCTGCCAGAGAATAGAATATAGATTTTCCATCCCTGCGGCTTTTTACCAGTTTATTCTGTTTCAGGATACGAAGCTGGTGGGAAATAGCTGACTGAGTCATGTTCAATGCCTTTGCAAGGTCACACACGCACACCTCTGCTTCAAAAAGTACAAACAGGATCCGGATCCTGGTAGAATCTCCAAACACCTTGAACAGCTCTGCCAGATCATACAGCTCGTTTTCCTCCGGGATAGTCTCGTTTACAATTTGCAGAAGATTTTCATGAACCTCACAGCAATCACAGATTTCCACTTCTTTATCTATGTCTTTTTTCATTCTGAATACCTCGATATCATCATCAAAGATTTTTCACAAACAAAGTACGGATTGCATTGAGCACTGCCAGTACCATAACTCCTACATCTGCAAAAATGGCTATCCACATGTTTGCAATGCCGAGGGCACCAAGTACCAGGCAGATCAGTTTCACGCCAATTGCAAAATAAATATTTTCATATACAATTCGCATACACTTCTTGGCAATGCGAATGGCTTTCCCAATCTTCAACGGGTCATCGTCCATCAGGACAACGTCAGCCGCCTCGATTGCAGCATCAGAACCAAGAGCACCCATTGCAATACCAATATCCGCTCTTGAAAGAACCGGTGCATCATTGATTCCGTCTCCAACGAAGGCAAGCTTCTCTTTTTCAGACTTGTCTGAAAGAAGCTCTTCCACCTTGGAAACCTTATCCGCCGGAAGAAGCTCGCTGTGAACCTCTCCGATTCCAAGGTCAGCTGCTACAGACTCTGCCACTTTTTTTCCGTCACCAGTGAGCATAACCGTTCTTGTAATGCCTGCTTTTTTCAGGTTCTCAATTGCCTCTTTGGCATGAGGTTTGATAATGTCAGAAATCAGGATATGACCTGCATATTTTCCATCCACAGCCATATGGACAACCGTTCCTACATGATGGCACTCTTTGTACGCAATACCAAGACGGTTCATCAGCTTCGCGTTGCCGGCAGCTACAGACACACCGTCCACCTTTGCAATAACACCGTTTCCACCGATTTCCTCAATGTCTGTGACACGGCTGCGGTCAATTGGCTTGCCATATGCTTTCTGAAGGCTCTTGCTGATGGGGTGTGAGGAAGAGCACTCTGCATATGCTGCATATTCCAGAAGCTTTGCATCCTCCATCTCATTATGGTGGATTCCGCTGACCTCGAATACGCCCTTTGTCATAGTACCTGTTTTATCAAAAACAACAATCTTCGTCTGGGAAAGTGTCTCCAGATAGTTGGAGCCTTTTACCAGAACGCCCTGATTGCTGGCACCACCGATTCCAGCAAAGAAACTGAGGGGAATACTGATCACCAGTGCACATGGACAGCTGATTACAAGGAACGTCAGGGCACGGTAGATCCAGTCTCCCCATTCCGGAGAAAGTCCCATAAACAGCATTCTGCAAAGAGGCGGAATGACTGCAAGTGCCAGAGCACTGTAGCAAACTGCCGGGGTATAATATTTCGCAAATTTTGAAATAAAGTTTTCAGATCTGGATTTCTTGGAGCTGGAGTTCTCAACAAGATCCAGGATCTTGGAAACCGTAGATCCACCGAATTCCTTTGTGGTGCGGATTTTCAATACACCTGTCATGTTGATACAGCCGCTGATGACCTCATCCCCCACTTTTGCATCTCGCGGAAGGCTTTCTCCTGTCAATGCGCTGTATTTAATGTGGAATTTCCGTCTTCAATCGTTCCGTCAATCGGAATCTTCTCTCCTGGCTGAACCACAATGATAGTTCCAACCTCTACCTCGTCCGGGTCTACCTTTTCCAGCTTGCCGTCCTGCTCGATATTTGCATAATCCGGACGGATATCCATCAGCTCGCTGATATTTCTTCTGCTCTTTCCAACGGCATAACTCTGGAAAAGTTCTCCGATCTGGTAAAACAGCATAACCGCAGTGCCTTCCTGATAATCGCCGAGAGCAATGGCACCAATTGTGGCAACTGCCATCAGAAAGTTTTCATCAAATACCTGACGGTTCCTAATTCCCTTAAACGCTTTTTTCAGAATATCATAACCGATTACCAGATATGGGATCATGTAAAGTGCCATTCGAAGAAAGCCATCTACCGGAAGAAAGCGCAGCAAAACCAAAAGGACAAAAGCAATAATAATTCTGGTCAATACTTTTTTCTGCTTCTTGTTCATATTCTTTCACATGCCCTGAGGGCACGGCCTCCATTATAATGATGTCGCTGGCACGCGACATATTCGCTTAATTCATTTGCGTGACTGAACAGAATACATCCTGTCCGGTTATTGTCTTACTGTTCACTCTGTGCCTAGAGCCTGTTTGAAAAATCATTCCCGCAATCTGCACGCCCCACTTTGCGGTATATTTTGCCCGAATTCAGTTGCCGTAGCCCGCTACGGCGCCTTCATCCGGACAAAATCTCCCACAAATTGTAACGCACATCTTGCAGAAAGCCTTTTTCAAACACGCTCTAGTAACTGCTTTTCCTCATTGTTTTTATAAGAAGATCTCGCAGTCGTCTTCTACTTTCTTACAGTTCTTCAGGACTTCCTGCATAACAGCCTTCGGCTCCTGTCCATCTTCAAACTCAACGATCATTTTCAGAGTCATGAAGTTTACAGTCGCATCCTTAACACCAGCAGTGTTCTTAGCAGCTTCCTCCATCTTGTTTGCACAGTTTGCGCAGTCAACATCGATCTTGTAAGTTTTTTTCATGGTAGTGGTCTCCTTTTGAAAATGTTCTCTTTTTCATATGAACAATTATTCATATGTTTGTTTTTATTATAGCATGGAATCTTTTGCTGTCAATAGATTTCCAGGAAAAGTTATAAATTTTTCTTAACTTTTTTCTAAATTTTTTCCCTGTTTTGCTCTGTTCAACGGTGGGATTTTCATGTATAATAATCCAGATTAGTTGTTTTTCAGGGAAAGACAACGTATATTGGCATTGTATTGAATTTTAAGAGGAGATTTTGAACATGAAAAGTTATCTGATTGTTTTTTGATTTCCATGGTGCCGCTGATCGAGCTTAGAGGGGCCATTCCTTATGCGGTGGCGTTCGGCATTCCGCTGACTCAGGCTTACATCATTGCAATCATCGGAAATATGCTTCCGGTACCCTTTATTTATTTCTTTGCGCGCAAGGTACTGGAATGGGGCAAGGATAAGCCTGTGATCGGACGTTTCTTCACCTTCTGTCTGGAGAAGGGGGAAAAGGGCGGCAAGGCACTTCAGGCAAAGGCGGGCCGGGACTGTTTCTGGCACTGCTTCTGTTCGTCGGAATCCCGCTTCCGGGTACAGGCGCCTGGACCGGAACTCTGGCTGCCAGCCTTCTGGATATGGATTTCAAGTCCAGCGTTCTTGCAGTTATGCTGGGGGTTCTGCTGGCTGGAATCATTATGGGAGCTGCAAGTGCAGGGCTGTTTGGAGCGCTGTTCGCGGTGTTCAGCTAACTGCGGAAGCCGCATTTCGACGCAAAAAAAAGAAAGCATATGAATTTTATCCGTGGGGATAAGTTCATATGCCTTTTTTTCATTAAAAATTGTAGAAAGGCTCTTCATCCCTTGTTCGATACTCGTGTTTTTCGTAGTAGCCGATGAGGGTTCCGTTTTCATCTCGAAGCGCAATCATGTATACGTCTTTCGCTTGCTTTTCATTATAGAAAGTGTGGATGCGGTTGTGTTCTTTGCTTTTTGCCAAACCAGGCGATGACTTTCTCGATCACCTCCTTGGACTTGGGGTTATGGCAGTTCATAAGACTTTTTCCGATCAGCGCCTCACCGCCCCATTTGTGATAATTGGCGATGGCCTGGGGATTCATGTAGATGATCTCATGAGCCAGATTGCAGATCACCACAGAGGCAGTGTCCTGGTCAATGATGCTTTTGAAATAGGGTGTTAAATTCATTTTGTTCGTTCTCCTGCTGTTATAAATTTTAGTAACTATTCTGCGAGGCAGTATTGTGAAGGTACTGAACAGTTACAAATTTTATTTCTATATCGTACTGCATTTTTGTTCTTCTGTAAACTTTTTTATCAAACATCTAGCCAAAACTGCGTTAGAGCGTATCACCAAAATCATTCCTGCAATCTCTCGCAAATTGTGACGCACATCTTGCAGAAAGCCTTTTGGGGGACATACTCTAAGCCAACACATTTTCAGACAGATTTCGGTTCAAACTTCCCTCCATGTCTGTTATAATATTTTTTACACATCCCAACTACTATTACAGGAGGTTTTACTGCCATGAAAATTCTGCTGACCGCATTTGACCCTTTCGGAGGGGAAACTGTCAATCCGGCGCAGGAAGCGCTGAAACAAATTCAGGCACCAGCCCCGGATATGGAACTTATTAAACTTGTTGTCCCTACCGTATTCGGAGCTTCCACCCAGGCGGTTCATGAAGCCATGGTGCTTCACCAGCCGGATGTTGTCCTTTGCATTGGACAGGCTGGAGGTCGCACTGCCATCACTGTGGAACAGATTGCCATCAATCTCATGGATGCCGCCATCCCGGATAATCAGGGAAACCAACCACATGACGAGCCTGTATTTGCGGACGGCGCGGATGGGTATTTTTCCACGCTTCCTGTCAAGGATATGGTGGCTGCCATCCGTAACGCCGGAATTCCGGCTGCCATCTCTTATTCCGCAGGCACATTCGTGTGCAATCAGCTGATGTATGGTGTTTTGTATCACATTCATCATGAATTTCCCAATACCCGGGGCGGATTCGTCCATGTCCCTTATATTCCGGTTCAGACTTCCACTATGAACCGGCCGACACCAAGTATGGCACTTGAAGATCTTGTACGCGGGCTGGAGGCGGCGCTTCGCGTTTTATGATGTTAGAATGTGTCTCAAAATCATTTACTCCGCATTAAAAACAAACTTATCCAGCCGCTCAAAGGCTTCCTTCACCCGTGACAGCGGCAGAGCCAGGTTCATGCGGATGCCGTACTCCCCGTGGAATGGTCTGCCGTCCTGCCACATGACTCCAACTTCCAGTCCGGCGCGCTCCAGCTCGTCCATATTTTTGCCATGGGCTTTGCACCACTTCTCACAATCCAGGAACAGCATATAAGTTCCCTGAGGCTTGGACACCTCCACC
>ENA-OQDT01001504-OQDT01001504.1-human-gut-metagenome-genome-assembly--contig:-NODE-1504-length-13408-cov-4.016640_pt1 | contig 13408 bp, 9 predicted proteins | sample MGYA00242786_ERZ504617 | MGnify/ENA primary metagenome ERZ504617 (study PRJEB26092, sample SAMD00036337) | human gut metagenome | host: Homo sapiens | study: EMG produced TPA metagenomics assembly of...
GTTCCGGTTGTGATGCTGACGGCAAAGGGCGATGATATGGATAAGATCCTCGGACTTGAATATGGTGCAGATGACTATATTACAAAGCCATTCAACATTCTCGAAGTAAAGGGACGTATCAAGCAGATCATGCGCCGTACTGAGAAAAAGTCAGCACAGCAGACACAAAACCGTGTCGTGCAGGCAGGCGACCTGGTTATGGACTGTGAAGCAAGAAGAGTGGTCATTGCCGGAAAAGAAGTAAATCTGACTGCAAAAGAATTTGATGTTCTGGAGCTTCTGCTCTTCAATCCAAACAAAGTATACAGCCGCGAAAATCTGCTCAACATTGTCTGGGGTTATGAATATCCGGGAGATGTACGTACCGTGGATGTACATATCCGGAGACTGCGTGAAAAGATTGAGACCAATCCAAGTGATCCGAAATACGTTCACACCAAATGGGGTGTTGGTTACTATTTTCAGCATTAAAAGATAAGGGAAGGGAGCAGTCTGCATCTGGCTTGGATCGGGCGCAGGGGAGCAAGTGTTTAAAAAAAAGAAGAACGAAAAATTACGAAAATACATAAACAGTCTTCAGTTTCGCATGTTCATGATTTTTATTATAGTCGGAATTGTACCGATCATGCTGATCAAACACGGGATTCTGGTAAATTATGAAAATCAGGCAGTCCGGCAGCGAATCACGATCATACAGAACCAGAGCGATCTGATCACTGCACAGATTGCAAAGACGAACTATCTAAAAGGCGGGAAATCAAAAATCGCAGATGTGGAACTGCAGCAGATGGCAAATCTTTATAATGGAAGAATTCTGATCGTCAATAAGGAATTTCGCATTATTAAAGATACGGACCGCACCGATCAGGACAAATACATTGTCGCCGAAGAAGTGATTCGTTGTTTCCGGGGCGAGGACGGACAAAGTTACGGACGCCAGAACGGTTTCATCGAGATTACGATTCCAATCTATGATGCACAGAGCAAAGAGATCGAAGGCATTATGATCGTCAGCACACCTACCAGAGATATCCGCGAAAGCAGGGATTCTCTGAATCATAAAGTTCTGCTTCTTCAGCTTGGAATGGGCGCGGCGATTCTTCTGATCGCATATTACCTGTCGCGCATGCTGGCAAAACCGTTTGATAAAGTCACCAGATCTTTAAGTCAGGTACAGGAAGGTTTTTTAGATGCAGATATTTCCATACCGGATTATACAGAGACACAGCAGCTTGCCGAGGCTTACAATCAGATGCTGGCGCGTATGAAGGCACTGGATGATTCGAGACAGGAATTTGTTTCCAATGTCTCCCATGAACTGAAGACACCGATCACTTCGATGAAGGTGCTGGCAGATTCCCTGCTTGCTCAGCCGGATGCTCCGGTAGAGCTTTATCAGGAGTTTATGGCAGATATTGCAGAAGAGATCGACCGTGAGAACAAGATCATCACTGACCTGCTCTCATTGGTTAAAATGGACAAAAAAGCAGCCGACCTGCATATTGAAAATAAAAATATCAATGAACTTCTGGAACGTATCCTCAAACGTCTGACACCGATTGCAGATAAACAGGATATCAATCTGGTCCTGGAAAGTTTCCGCCCGGTCAACGCACAGGTTGATGAGACAAAACTGACGCTTGCCCTGTCAAACCTGGTGGAGAATGCTATCAAATACAACAAAGAGGGTGGCTGGGTACATGTATCTCTTAATGTGGATAATAAATATTTTTATGTAAAAGTAGAAGATTCCGGAATCGGTATCCCGAAAGAATCACAGGATGCTATTTTTGAACGCTTTTACCGTGTAGATAAATCCCATTCCAGGGAGATAGGCGGTACCGGACTTGGTCTTGCCATCACAAGAAGTGCTATCCTGATGCATCGCGGTGCGATCAAAGTATACAGCAAAGAGGGCGAAGGAACGACGTTTACGGTGCGTATCCCATTAGTATATGTGAACTGAGAACAGACAGGAAAAGTGGGAAATTTCATTTTTCCGGAATGGAGATGCAATATGAAAAAAACGACAGGACTGCTGGCTGTTCTGGTGACGATGATTCTGATATTCTCTGGCTGTCAGAATACGGCTAAAACAGAACAGAGTGGTTATAAGATTTTTTGTCGTAATGAAGATGCCACTGCTTTGAGGGAAGTAAAATACGAACCGGAAGCAGAAGGCGGAGAAAAACTGGTAGAAGAGCTGCTGCAGGCTATGCAGGGTACGTTCAACCGGAATGATTATCAGAGTGTTTTTCCGGAGAATCTGACGGCCGGTGTATCGACACTGAAAGATGGCAGACTGACGATTGATTTCAGCGATACGTATCAGCAGATGAGTTATGCGCAGGAGGTTTTGCTGCGGGCGGCCGTTGTACAGACGATGACACAGATTACCGATGTACAGGAAGTTGTTTTTACGATCAAAGGTGAGGCTCTTCTGAATTCAGAAAACGAGGCGGTCGGTCCGATGCATGCATCTTCCTTTATCAATTCCGAAGGAGACAGCATCAATGCATATCAGTACGAAGCACTTCCACTTTACTTTGGAAGCCGTGACGGAAAAACACTGATCAAACAGATGCGGAATGTGCATTATGCATCCAGTGATTCTATGGCTGAACTGGTTGTAGAGCAGCTGATTGCCGGACCTGCCGGAAGCAGACTCAGTGCAGTTCTTCCATCGGATACGGTCATTCGTAGTGTTTCTGTGGAAGGTGATCTGTGTACAGTGAATTTCAGCAGTGAATTTAACCAGGCGGTTGGAGATTCTTCCGTCACACCGGAAACAACCATATTCGCGATCGTGGATTCCATCTGTGACAGTTGTGAAGATATTTCCAGAGTTCAGATCCAGGTAGAGGGAAATTCGCAGATCATGCTGCGTGATACCCTGGATCTGTCACAGCCGTTTGAACGGAACAATGATATGATACGGGAAAAGGATGGCGGCAGTGTTCCGGAAAGCAATGAAAATGGAGCCGTTCCATCTATTGGGGTTGATCCAAACCTGACAAAAGAAACATAGACTGAGAGCTAAGAGGTTTATTGAAAAAAAGACCGATCGTATGTTGTGCAGTACTTCTGATTCTATGAATCTGCTTTGCCTTTTCTTTTGGCACGAAAGCAGAGAGTCCTGTTTCGTTTCCGGAAGAAGGAACACGGATCTGCTGTAGCGGACGTATCTGCAGGATGGAGTACAAAGCAGAACAATTTTATATCTATCTGGATCATATTTCAGATGAAAGCAGGCATGAATATGCATCATCCAATAAGATTCAGGTGATTCTAAAGAAAATTCCGGACTGTGCCATCGGAAATAGCGTGGCGGTACAGGGAAAGGTCGCCTTACCGGAGCCGCCATCCAATGATGGACAGTTTGACAGCTCTTTTTATCAGAGAGTGAATCATCAGATATTTACCTTAAAAAAATGCAGACATAAAGATTACTGACACACAGGAGCAGGTACTTTTACAGTTTTGCTTTCTTTTCCGGATGCAGTGCATAAAGAGACTGAAGCAGGTATTCGATGAAAAAGATCTTGGTGTACTGGCAGCGATGCTGCTGGGTGATAAGACATATCTTACCGATGAAGTCAGAGACTGTTACCAGGCTGGGGGTATTTCCCATATACTGGCAATATCCGGTCTTCATATTTCCCTGCTTGGCATGGCATGTTACCGGCTGATCCGAAAATGTGGGATTTCTTTTTTTATCAGCTCCGTCTTGTCCGGAGGTCTGATTCTGCTCTATGTGATCTTTACCGGTGCTGGTACCTCTTCGGTTCGTGCTTTTCTTATGTTTGCAGTCTTTCTTGGAGCACAGTGTCTTGGAAGAACATATGATCTTTTATGCGCGCTTGGATTTTCTGCGATTCTGCTGTTACTTTCCAATCCACTGCTTCTTTTTACTTCCGGTTTTCAGATGTCGTTTCTTGCAGTTGCCGCGATTGGAGGTTTTTCACCTGTTTTAAACAAAAGTTACGGAAAATGGGTATCCTCCGGTATTGCGCTTCAGCTTGTGATGTTCCCATGTTCTTTATGGCATTCTTATGGCATTTCTATATACAGCACGTTGCTGAATCTGATTGTTATTCCTTTTTTGCCCTTTGTACTGGCAGGAAGCACATTTACCCTGATTTTGTTGTTCTTTATTCCTGCAGCGGCAAAAGTTACCGCTGTGTTTGTTCATATCCTTCTTGCTGTTTATGAGATGCTCTGCAGGTGGACTTCCCTGCTTCCTTTTTCACAGTGGATTGCCGGAAGACCGTTTGTGTGGGCGATTATTCTGTATTATCTGATTCTGTTTGCAGGCGGTATATGGCTTGCGTGCCGAAAGCAAAAGCGGGTTACTTATCTTTTTCTTGTCTGTGCAGCCATCTTGTTTCTTGGAAGAAAAGAAACACCTGCGTTTTCGGTGACATTTCTGGATGTGGGACAGGGTGACAGTATTTTTCTGAAAAATGATGACAACAAAGCCATGCTTTGTGATGGCGGCAGCAGCAGCGTCGGCAGCGTGGGACGTTACCGCATTCTTCCTTTTCTGAAATATCACGGTATTTCCAGACTGGAATATGTGTTCCTGACGCATATGGATGCTGATCATATCAATGGGATCAAAGAATTACTGGAAATGGATTACTCCGGTATTCAAATAAAAACCATGGTTTTTCCGGAACTTTTATCGCCGGATGAAACCTATCTGGAATTGGAAACACTTGCCTCTGCAAAAGGAATCAACATTCAGAAAATGCAGGCGGGAGATAAGATACGCGATGGAAATCTTGTTATCACCTGCTTAAGTCCGGAAAAAGATTTCACAAGCAAAAATAAAAATGAACAGTCGCTGGCACTGCATGTACGTTATCAGAAACTGGATATCATGCTTATGGGTGATCTGGAAAAAGAAGGAGAAGCAAATCTGATCCGAAGCGGCAGACTGGAGGATTTCGCACAGTTTCCAGACGAAATAGAGATCCTGAAGGCCGGACATCATGGCTCCAAAGGAGCTACGTCTGAAGAGCTTCTAAGGAGACTGCGTCCGAAACTGACCATACTGTCTTATGGAAAAGGAAATCGTTACGGACATCCGTCAGAAGAAACCATGAAAAGACTGAAAAAGGCAAACTGCAGATCAGTTTCTACGGAAAAGTATGGAGAAATTACCATTTCTTATCAGAAAAATGAAAAAATGATTGTTAGATATGGGAAAAACGTGATAAAATAAATAGAAAGGGGGCGATCGCCATAACGATTCGTGAGATGGCTGAGCAGCGTGAGGAGGCTTATTTCAGCCCCTATGCATCGCTCAGCAGTAAATCCAGAGGACGGGATATCGAGGAAGCACCCTGCGATATTCGTCCGGTATACCAAAGAGACCGTGACCGGATCTTACATTCCAAGTCGTTTCGCCGGCTGAAGCACAAGACGCAGGTTTTTCTGCTTCCGCAGGGAGACCATTACCGTACCAGGCTGACACATACGCTTGAGGTTGCACAGACAGCACGCACCATAGCCCGGGCACTGCGTCTCAATGAAGATCTGACAGAAGCGGTCGCACTTGGACATGATCTGGGGCATACACCGTTTGGACATGCCGGGGAAAGTGCACTAAATGAAATATGTCCGTTTGGTTTTACCCATTATGAACAGAGCGTCCGCACGGTGGAACTTCTGGAAAAAGACGGAAAGGGACTGAACCTTACCTGGGAAGTGCGGGATGGCATCCGTAATCATCGGACATCCGGTCATCCATCAACACTGGAAGGGAAGATTGTCCGCCTTTCCGATAAGATCGCTTATATCAACCATGATATAGATGATGCCAAACGTGCCGGGATCCTGAAAGAAATACCGGAAATATATGCAAAAGTTCTCGGAACTACGGCAAAGGAACGTCTCAATGGTCTGATCCATGATATTGTATTTCAAAGTCAGGGAAAAAATGACATTCTGATGTCCCCGGAGATGGAAATGGCCATGAAAGGTATGCGGGATTTTCTGTTTACAAATGTTTATCACAATCCTAAAGCAAAGAAAGAAGAAAAGAAAGTCAGACACTTGCTTCATGAATTGTATACATACTATATCGGACATCCGGAGGAACTTTCAGATATGTATCAGATATTACTGAAAAAAGGACAGCCGCTAGAGAGAGTCGTCTGTGATTATGTGGCAGGAATGACTGACCAGTATGCGATGCAGGTCTTTTCCGCACTTTATATTCCGAAAGCATGGCAGGTAAAAGATTGGCAGTGAAGGAGAGAAAACAATGTATTATCCGGAGGAACTGGTAGAAGAAATCAGAGAAAAAAATGATATTGTTGAGGTGGTCGGCACCTATGTGAAACTTCAGAGAAAGGGAAGTTCTTATTTTGGACTGTGTCCGTTTCATAATGAAAAATCAGCTTCTTTTTCCGTCAGTCCGGAAAAACAGATGTACTATTGTTTCGGATGTGGTGCCGGCGGCAATGTATTCACCTTTATTATGGAATATGAAAATTACAGTTTTCCGGAAGCCTTGAAGTATCTGGCTGACCGTGCAGGAGTAAAACTTCCGGAACAGGAATATTCACAGGAGGAAAAGCAGAAGCAGGATCTCAGAATGCAGGTACTGGAACTCAATAAGATGGCAGCAAACTATTTTTATTATCAGCTTCGCACTGAAAACGGTGTACAGGCGATGCAGTACCTGAAAAACAGAAAGCTGGATGATGAAACCATCAAAGGTTTTGGTCTTGGATTTGCCAATAAATACAGCGATGACCTGTACAAATACATGAAGAAAAAAGGGATTCGGGACGAACTGCTCAAAGAGTCCGGGCTTGTTAATGCAGATGAAAAACGGGGTATGTATGACAAGTTCTGGAATCGTGTAATCTTCCCGATTCTGGATGTAAACAACCGGGTGATCGGATTCGGCGGTCGTGTCATGGGAGATGGGAAACCCAAATATCTGAACTCTCCGGAAACCGTTGTCTTCGATAAAAGCCGAAATCTGTACGGTCTGAATATTGCACGTACTACAAGAAAGAAATATCTGCTGGTCTGCGAAGGATATATGGATGTGATCTCCATGCATCAGGCAGGGTTCAAAAATGCGGTTGCTTCACTTGGAACGGCACTGACGGAAAAGCATGCTGCACTTCTTAAACGCTATACAAACGAAGTGATCTTAACTTACGACAGTGACGATGCCGGTGTACGCGCGGCCCTGAGAGCGATTCCACTTGTCAAGCAGGCTGGTCTGCGTGCACGGGTACTGCATATGGATCCTTACAAGGATCCGGATGAATTTATCAAAGCCCTGGGTTCGGAAAAATTCCAGGAACGTATTGATCAGGCAGAAACAGTTTCATGTTTGAATTATCTGTCTTGGAGAAAAACTATGATATGAAAGACCCCGAAGGAAAAACCGCTTTTTTTCAGGAAGCTGCTGAGAAATTGATTGAATTTGAGCAGGATTTGGAACGTGAAAATTATATTCAGGCAGTGGCAGAAAAATATCATATCGGATTTGAAAATCTCAGAAAAATGGTAAATCGCACGGCAATGCGTGCCATCGGAAAAGAAATGCCGAAGCGTTCACAGGTGGAACGAGAACGAAAAACAAAAGAAAAGGATGACGGTATGCGTCAGTCACAGCGGATCATGCTGACCTGGCTGATTGAAAAAAAAGGATTATACGAAAAAGTCAAAGCATATCTGACGGCTGATGATTTTACCGAACCGCTGTATCATCAGGCAGCAGAACTGTTGTTTGAGCAGTTGGAAAAAAAGGAATTAAATCCGGCTCGTATCATCAATCATTTCGAAGCTCCGGAACTGCAAAAAGAAGCCGCATCTTTATTCCATGCAAAACTGCAACTGCAGACAGAAGCGGAATTTAATAAAGCATTAAATGAAACACTGAGAAAAATCATAAATCACAGCATTGAGGAACGGACAAAGAGTCTGAACCCGGCAGATATCGCCGGACTGCAGAAGGTACTGCAGGATAAAAAGAAAGTACAGGATATGCCGGTAATCGCATATCAGCCAAAGAGCATGTAAAATCATGCAGTATATTTCCTGCGGTCAGGGAAAAGATAAAAACAGGATGTGGCGTTTGAAAGAAGGTGGGGCAGATGCAGGAACAAAACAAAGAATTTTTAGAAAAATTAAAAGGTCTGCTTGTATTTGCAAGGCAGCATAAAAATGCTCTGGAATATCAGGAAGTGATGGATTATTTCAAAGGAATCACACTGAATGAGGCACAGTGTGAAAAAATATTAAGCTATCTGGATGAGCAGGGGGTAGATGTGCTGCGGGAAGAGGAGGCGGCTTTGGATGATATACTGCTTGAGGAAGAAAATCCGGTTGATATCTCCGAAGAGGCACTGGAAGTTCCGGAAGGCATCAGCACGGATGATCCGGTACGCATGTATCTTAAAGAAATCGGAAAGATTCCGCTTTTGACAGCAGAAGAAGAAATCGAACTGGCAAAAAGAATGGAAAAAGGAGATCCTGCAGCAAAGAAACGTCTGGCAGAATCGAATCTCCGGCTGGTAGTCAGCGTTGCAAAACGGTATACCGGTCGTGGAATGCAGTTTCTGGATCTGATCCAGGAGGGAAATCTTGGTCTGATCAAAGCAGTAGAAAAATTTGATTACAAAAAAGGATATAAATTCAGTACTTATGCGACCTGGTGGATTCGTCAGGCGATTACCCGTTCCATTGCGGATCAGGCAAGAACAATCCGTATACCGGTACACATGGTTGAGACGATCAACCGGACGATCCGGACCTCCAGGCAGCTTACCCAGCAGCTTGGCAGAGAGCCAAAGGCAGAAGAAATCGCAGAAGTAATGAAAATACCGGTCCAGCGTGTCGAGGAAATTCTGAAAATTTCAATGGATCCGATTTCACTGGAGACACCAGTCGGAGAAGAAGATGACACGCATCTGGGGGATTTTATCAAAGACAGCAAGTCAGAAGGACCTTCTGATGCAGCAGCTTATGCACTGCTTCAGGAACAGTTGGAAGAGGTTATGGCTACTTTAACAGACCGGGAGAAAAAAGTTCTGTCGCTTCGTTTCGGACTTGAGGACGGACGTGCCAGAACACTGGAGGAAGTCGGAAAAGAATTCAATGTGACACGTGAAAGAATCCGACAGATTGAGGCAAAAGCACTCCGCAAACTCAGACATCCGAGCAGAAGCCGTAAACTAAAAGATTATCTTGATTAGGAGAACAATGATGTTGCAATTATCAGACAGATTGCAGGCGGTTGCGTCCATGGTGACGGAAAACAACCGTCTGGCAGACGTTGGGACAGATCATGCCTACATACCGATTTATTTATGTCAGACCGGCAAGATTCCATCTGCGGTAGCGATGGATGTGAAAAAGGGACCTCTTTTGCGTGCAGAACAAAACATTACACTTTATCAGTTGGAAAATCATATTCAGATTCGCCTTTCAGACGGTGTTCAGAAATTGGACGCAGGCGAAGTGGACAGTGTGGTCATTGCCGGAATGGGAGGCACCCTGGTACAGAAGATTCTGGAAGATGGGAAAAATGGTTCTTCAGACCGTGAAAGAGCTTGTTTTTACAGCCGCAGATCCGATATTGATGCAGTGCGAAGATATCTTCAGGAAAATTGAGTACTGTATTACAGGAGAGAAAATAATCTGTGAAGATGGAAAAGTATTATCCTATGATGCATGTGATACATGGACATATGGAGTCATGGACTGACATAGAATGGAAATACGGAGCTTTCTTTTAAAAGAAAGAAATCCGGTATTATGGGATTTCTGAAAAAAGAAGCACAGTCTCTGACAGATGTGATCCACAGTCTTGAGCAGGTGTCGGGAGAACGTGCGAAAGAACGGCTCTCCGAACTGAAACACCGGTTCAAAGAGAATCAGGAAGCACAGAAATATATGAAACAGGAGAAGATTTAGAATGAAATGCAAGGATGTGATACGGGAACTGGAAAAAAACCTATCCAGTGTCTGTCGCGGAATCCTGGGATAATCCAGGACTTCAGGCTGGAAGGTACGAAAAAAGAAATTACAAGTATTTATATTGCGCTGGATGCTACGGAACAGGTAATACATCATGCGATCGAGGCAAAAGCAGACCTGCTTTTGACGCATCACCCCATGCTTATGCATGGATTGAAAAAAATCAATACAGGAGATTTTTATGGCAGACGCATCATAGAGCTTCTGAGTCATGATATGACCTGTTATGCGATGCATACCAATTATGACATTGTACAAATGGCTTCACTTGCAGCACAGATGCTAAGGCTTCAGGATACCGAGATCCTGACGAAAACATGCGTTCTGCCGAATGGAGAGGATGGAGGATTTGGCAGGGTTGGTATGCTGGAAAAGCCGATGTCTCTTGCGGAATGTGCCAGATATGTAAAAGAAGTTTTTAAGATACCGGAAGTAAAGGTTTTTGGAGATGGAGAAAAAATAGTACAAAGAGCAGCCATCCTGCCTGGATCTGGAAAGAGTATGGTGCAGGATGTATTGGAAAAACAGGCAGATGTCTATATAAGCGGTGATTTTGGCCATCACGATGGAATAGATGCCCTTGATCAGGGATTGCCTGTGATCGATGCCGGGCATTATGGTATCGAACATATTTTTATTGCCCAGATGGCAGAAGAGTTAAAGAGACGTTTCCCACAGATCCACGTTATTTCCGAACCAATTCAACATCCATTTATATTTGTGTAAAAGAAAATATGGAGGTTTTTATATGGAGGAGAAACAGATCACAGTCGAGATAAAAGGAGAAAAAAAGACCTGTCCGAAAGGAACGGCTTTACTGGATATTGCACAGCAATATCAGACAGACAGAAAGATTGTCCTGGCACAGGTGGACGGAAGATTAAAGGAACTGTTCTGGAAGCCGGAGTGCGACTGCAAAATTTCTTTTATTACTACAAACGACCAGGAAGGGATGGCAGCATATCGCCGCAGTATGACTTTGCTGCTTTTAAAAGCACTGTATCATGAAGCAGGGCATGACCAGATCCGGCGTGTGGGGATTCATTTTTCTGTCAGCAGCGGGTATTACTGCACCGTTGACGGAAATGTGCAGATCGATCAGTCTTTTCTTGATAAAGTTTCCACACGTATGCATAATATGATTGATCAGAAAATACCGATCAACAAAAAGACGATCGGTACTGACGAGGCTATTGTCCTGTTTGGGCAATATGGAATGAAAGACAAAGAAAAGCTGTTTCATTACCGCCGTGCTTCCAAAGTCAATATCTATGATATGGGTGGGTTTGAAGACTATTATTATGGCTATATGGTTCCGGATACTTCGTATCTTGGTGCATTTAAACTGTATCCATATGATGAAGGCTTTGTATTGCAAATGCCGCAGAAAAAGGAACCGGATATCGTGCCTGCATTTGAACCGGAGCATAAAATCTTTCAGGTAAGAAAAGAATCTCTGCGCTGGGGTGAAATGCTGGAAATTCCAACGGTCGGGGCATTAAATGATTATATTGTACGCCACGGTATTCATGACCTGATTCTGATACAGGAAGCACTGCAGGAAAAGAAGATTGCAGAGATTGCAGAAAAGATCGCATCCAATCCGAACAAAAAAATTGTCATGATCGCAGGTCCGTCCTCCTCCGGAAAAACAACCTTTTCCCACAGACTTTCCATCCAACTGGCAGCACATGGACTCAAACCGCATCCCGTTCCGGTAGACAATTATTTTGTAAACCGTGAAAATACACCAGTTGATGAAGATGGAAAACCAAATTATGAATGTCTGGGTGCCATTGATCTACAGCAGTTTAACGATGACATGAACCAGCTCCTTTCAGGCACCAGCGTGCGCCTTCCGGTCTTTGATTTTGTAAGCGGAAAACGAATCTATGCGGAAAAGGAAACAAAGCTTGGTGCAGAAGACATTTTGGTAATCGAAGGAATTCACTGTCTGAATGACGGGCTTTCCTTTGCACTTCCAAAAGAAAATAAATTTAAAATTTATGTCAGTGCACTGACGCAGCTTAACATAGATGAGCACAACCGTGTTCCGACAACAGACGGCAGGCTTCTGCGCAGGATTGTCCGGGATGCAAGAACAAGAGGAACCTCTGCAAAAGCAACGATCAGCATGTGGCCATCGGTAAGAAGAGGTGAGGAATCCTATATTTTTCCTTATCAGGAAGAAGCCGATGTGATGTTCAATTCGGCGCTGATCTATGAACTGGCTGTTTTAAAAATGTATGCCGAACCGCTTTTGTTTGGAATCGGGCGTGAAGAAGAAGAGTACCGGGAAGCAAAACGTCTGTTAAAGTTTCTTGATTATTTTGTAGGAATTCCAAGTGAGAGTGTTCCCATGAATTCTATTTTAAGAGAATTTATCGGCGGCGGCTGTTTCCAAATCTGAAACGTATCATTAAAAAATCCCCTCTGTACCATAAATCCGGGTACAAAGGGGATTTTTAATGCTGTAAAGATTTCAGTCAAAGAAATTTTCGATGCGTTTTTTCTTATCGAAGAGATCATTATATTGCAGGATACTGTAGTTTTTCAAAGAGCTGTAGTATGGGGAATCCTCATCATCCAGGGCATAATATTTGCCGTCATTTCCATAATAACCATTGGCTGTCAGGATTGGTACTTCCTGATGCATATCCGAAAGAAAATGATTGAATGGAGATAATTTCATTCCGGTACTTTCCAACATCAGTGTAGAAAGATAATTCATACTGATGTTTATATTTTCCTGTTCTTTGATATCGTAATTTGCCCAGACCAGAAACGGAGTCTTGTACAGCTCCATATTTTCTTCAGCGGTCAGCTTTTCTACATCCTTTCCTAACAATTTACTGTAGAAATCATTGGAAAGTCCAGGTTCATGATCACCAAAGAATACGATTACGGTCGGATCTTTCTGATTTTCAAAATATTCGAGCAGAGACTTCAGTGCCGTGTCTGAATGATGGATCAGATTCAGATAACGTCTTGCTTCCGGATCATCACATTTTCCTTCAATCGAGATCGGCATGTCCAGATTATCAAAATCTTTGTCGTATCCACTGTGGTTCTGCATTGTGACATTGAACAGATAAAATGGCGCATCACTTTCTTTTTTTGCCTGTTCATAACGGTCGATGATCAGATTGAAATCTGCCTGGTCTGAAACAAAATTGCGGATCAGATCAGAATCTGAAGGATTCATGTTATCCAGACTGATAAAATCGGAAAATCCAAGGTTTGGATAAACATTATTGCGATTATAACCATTTGGGCGGAACGGATGAAAAGCGTACATGCCCTGGTAATTTTCTTTTCCAAGCTGCGTAGTCAGTCCCGGAAGCAGAGTTTTAATATACAACTGGTATGGAGTAGCCGATGCCGGAACAAAGCTTTG
>ENA-OQDT01001505-OQDT01001505.1-human-gut-metagenome-genome-assembly--contig:-NODE-1505-length-13394-cov-4.672194_pt1 | contig 13394 bp, 14 predicted proteins | sample MGYA00242786_ERZ504617 | MGnify/ENA primary metagenome ERZ504617 (study PRJEB26092, sample SAMD00036337) | human gut metagenome | host: Homo sapiens | study: EMG produced TPA metagenomics assembly of...
ATCTTCACATGTATCTCCTGTATCTTCCATCAGTATAATGCATTCTTTTGCCCGGAACGATCTTAACTGCAAGTTCTTTTGGATTTTCCACACTGTTCGTATACTCTGTCAGATCTGTCAACGGAATAATTGCACCTTCCTTTGCCAGTACCGGAATATCCTCCAGCGACCGGTAAAGTTCCAGCATACGTCCACCGTCATATTTCAGTCCGCTAAAGATATCATACCATTTTACCCTCCGGAATCCATGCTTTTTACACACGCTGTCCCAGCTGCTTTATCCGTCGGCTCTGTAATCGGACATACAACCAACTCCGTTCCAAAATAATACTCATTTGGCACTTCATATGCTTCCGGCTGCTCTGGTTCCAGGTAATACATTGGACGTATCAATGGCTGTCCGTCATGAGAGGCATGATAATTCATCGTATAAAGATATGGAATCATTTCATGTCGAAGCTTCAAATAGCGTTTCATAATATTTTCCGATACTGCATTATAATTCCACGGTTCCTTTCCGGTGAATGCACTATTCGAACTGTGCAGACGCATAATTGGAGAGAATACACCAAACTGTATCCATCTGGTGGACAATTCTTCATCTCTGTATCCTTTCATGTGGCCGCCGATATCATGACTCCACCACCCATATCCCACATTACTTGCGTTCGCTGTAAAATATGGCTGAAATGCCAGAGATTCCCAGCTAATAATCGTATCTCCGGAAAATCCGACTGGATACCTGTGACTTCCCATTCCCGCGTATCTGGAAAATGTTAATCTTCTTTTTCCTCTTCTTCCACTATCCAGATAATGGTAATGATTCAACATCCACAGCGGATCCAGTCCCGGTATTTTAGACAGTCCTCCCTGCTGCCAGTCCAGCCACCAGAAATCCACTCCCTCTTCTTCATTTGGATGATGTAAGTATTCAAAATAAGCTTTCAAAAATTTTTGATCTGTAACATCAAAGTTCACAGGCTCTTCCTTTTCCCAGTCTCTCCCCATAGCTTCTGCCATCTCTTTATATTTTTCTTCATGAGCCTGCACGCCTCCTGCGGGATGCACATTTAATGTTACCTTTAATCCATGGTCATGGAGCCAGGTCATAAATTCTTTCGGATCCGGGAACAGTTCTTTGTTCCATGTGTAGCCTGTCCATCCGCTTCCGTATTTCGGATCAATATCAACCAGATGCCAGTCCATATCAATCACAGATACGGAAAAAGGAATTTCTTCTTTCTCGAATCTTGTCATCAATGCTTTATATTCCTGATCATTGTAACGGTAAAATCTGCTCCACCAATTTCCAAGTGCATACCGTGGAAGCAACGGTGTCTTTCCAGTGAGATGATAGTAGTCTTTCAGACAATGCTCATATTCATGTCCATACCCCAGGAAATAAATATCAATACAATCTTCCTTTCTCGGCTCTACCCATCCATCTTCTGTTATTACAAGTGACCTGCTGTCATCTAAAATTCCATAACCAAACCTTGAGATGATTCCATGCTCCAGCTCAATCGCACCATCTGCTTCATCCAGCGTTCTTGCTGTTCCTCTGAGATCTGTTGCCTCTTCTCCGAAATGCCAGATGCTATGGTAGACACTGATATTTCCTCTGACTTGAACCGACAGACCGTAATCGGTAAATTTCTGCTTATTATAAACAAGATGAATCTTATCTGTAATAATCTCCAGTGATTCCTCATTTTCTATTACCTGATATTCTGGCACTTTGAATTTACGATCTATCACACATTGTGTTGCTCTGTCTTCAAACTGTCCATCTTCACAGTACTCAAGTCTTATCATTTCTTCTGTTAATACTGTGAATCTATATTTTTCTCCCTGGATAATCGCTGCGTCTTCCGCATGCCCTTCTGTTTTTATTCTATATAATTCTTCCATCTCTTATCTCCTTCTTATCAATATCATACGGTTCCATATAAGGAAGAATCAGATGCTGATAGCTATTATGACATTAAAAAGTGTCGGCCCTTCTGATCCTTTCTGTAAGGCAAGTGGCAGTTTTGTCCAAAATCCATCCCATGGATTGTTGATGATATTGATTTTTACATTCGGATGAATTTTTTCATACTCTTTTGCAATACTTCCAAAATATTGTTAACGCTAACCTCATTAACAAAACTAGCACTCTCAATTTCATCTGTCAACATTTCAACTTAAATACACTTTTTTTCTCTATTTTGTCTAATTTCCAGCGATATTTTTTGTATGTTATTACGTATTTTCATTTCTTTTTAGAATAATCTATAAGATATATCCTTTTTTTGATATAATAAATTCATATATTTTAGATTAACGCTAACCTGTCGGGAGATTATTTATGGTAACTTTAAAAGATATCGCAGAACGTGCCGGTGTCAGTATGATGACCGTGTCACGTGTTATGAATAGTAAGGAAGGAAAAGTATCTGAAAAAACTGCATCAAGAATTCGTTCTCTCGCGGATGAAATGGGATATATTCCCAATTCGTCCGCAAGAAGTCTGGCTGCTAAATCTTCTCAGATAATTGCTGTTATCCTTAGAGATTCGAATACGTTTCATCCGCTTTCTGATCCTTATAATGCTTCTTTTTTAGGATTCATTACAAGAGAAATACAAAAGCGTGGCTTTTATGTCATGATTCATTTCGTTCAGGATTTTTCAGACATAACATTTCGTCTTCGTTCCTGGAATGCCGAGGGTGCCATTTTCCTTGGAGTATTTGACGAAGAGGTTCAAAAAATTCAAAACAGGAACAAAATTCCTCTGGTCTTTATAGACAGTTACAGTAATGTACGGCAACTTATTAATATCGGAATCGATGATTACAAAGGCGGACAACTTGCAGCTGAATATTTTCTTAAAAATGGTCATAAAACACTTGGATTTGTCGGTCCTTTTACGAAAACAGGAGGGGTTATTTCCAAACGCTATCAAGGCTTTTCTGATACCTTACTGGCTCATCAGATAACACTTTTCGATAAACATGTCTACGATCTGGAACATATGGATCCGCAGGATATCATCGATTCTATTTCGCACGATTCCTGCCCACCGACAGGTCTTTTTGTATTTTCCGATGAGACGGCCTTACAACTGATCAATATTGCTTCCAACAAAGGATGGGATATCCCTTCCCGCCTGTCGTTTATAGGTTTTGACGATCTTCCGTCCTTTTGTACTTTTTCTGACAAGCTTACGACCATTCATCAGGATATTTTCCGTAAGGCAGAAACCAGTTGTAATATTCTTTTCGAACACATTGCAACACCTGACAAGCCAAGTGAGAACATCACGCTTGATGTCAGACTTGTCGAGCGAAATTCCGTATGCAGGCTTTCATAGTCAACAACCCCCCGGGCTCTTTAGGAAGTTATCTCCGTCTGCATCGATCGATACGATCAGTGGTCCGAATTCTTTACATGCGCGCTCTGTATTTTCTTTCATACCACCTTTACCGATAATCACACGTACACCAGTCTCTTTTACGAATTCGTACTCGAATTTTTCCATTCTCATACTTGTTGTCGGTCCTACAGATACCATTTCGAATTTGTCATTTTCCAGTGGACGGATGATCGGTCCTGCATGGAAGATTGCGTTGTTTCTTACATCTACAGGAAGCGTACATCTTCCTATTTTAGCATATGTAATAAATCCGGAGTTTCCGTTTTGTGTAAAATCACAAAACGCTGGCGCTCATTGTATACTTTATGCATGTTACTCTGTTTCTAACGGTTGTAATCACAGTCGAAAAAGAACAGGTCCCGCACTCCTGCCTGACCTGTTCTTCCTGACTCTTTAATCTTCTTTTTTCCGCTTCCATCTCTCTACTGCGGTCAGAACTCCGGCCGATATACCGGACATTGCTGCCAGAACTGCAATCGGTGCTACATCTCCTGTCTTGACCGGATAGTTCCGGTAAATGGCCGTTTTTCCCGTCGGAGCTATCTCCGGCGCCTGTTCTTTTCCCGAATTCGTAAATATGATCTCGTCCGATTTTCCTTCTGTTCCTTCTTTTTCACACCAGACCACAGCCTCCAGTTCACCTGCCTCTGTACCGGTTACCCGTACCGTCACATCATATACTGCCGTATCATAAGTAACATCTGTCACATTAGCGGACTTCTGATAAATCTTATAGTGATAATCTTCCGGTTCTTCATAGCATATCGGTCCAAAGCTTTGCCTCTCGTTTTTTCCGATCTGAAGTTCTGTCCGGTCCGGCACTGGTATGCCAGCTTTCTCCGGCTCCAGCACGATTGTTCCTGCCGCACCTTGTACACTTACCGGAATCTGGATCTCCACATTCGGTGTTCCGGCATACACTGGAACTGCCATTGTACTGCCTATCCACATAAATAACATTACGCCCGCAGCTGCTATTTTCTTTACACTTCTATATCTTAGAATCTTCACTGTTTTTCTGCCACCTCCCTCTCTAATTTCCCGATCAGAACTACACGACCATTCGTCTCTGCCTCCGAGCACGTTGATAAAGCAATCAGCGAATTCTCATCCGCCACATTTACATCACGATACTGGACTGCATTCGCCTGAATATAATCAAGCAGATCCTTCAGATTCTCCTTGCGGTATCCATCCGGATGGTAAATCTTTGCATCCGCTGCAGTCACTTTCATACAGGCAAAGAACCGGATTTTCCGTGTTGCATCTGTCAGATAGAGCTTTCCTTTTTGGTGCGTTTCAAAATATTCTTTATTCGTGAAATCTACCACATCCGCAAACATTCCACCATTTTTCATGTTGTGTCCATAGACCAGATTATATGGATCGGAGAAATCATCCTTGTTCAGGCATGACAGAAAGATTGCTCCCGACAGTTCGAATTCCCCATATACATTCTTATTAATATATTCCATATCATCCTGCCCCTGCACCACCGGATAATCGATGTTGGTCTTCGGCACCTGAATCCAGGCTTTCACATCCGGATTCAATTTTTTCAGATCTTTCAGCGTCGGATTATCCTCTCCATCATCTGTCGGCCGAAACTTCAACAGTTCTTCATCTGCAAATGAATTGGCATAGATCTTATAAGTATCCCATAACGAATACATTCCATAAGAAAGCATCAGAAGGATCAGGATTCCTGCCATGATACTGAGTATCCGATTACCTACTCTTGCTGCCATCGCTGCCTTTTTCATTTCGCCACTTCCTCTCTAATGCTTTCTTATATCTTCTATCTGCTTTTTTCGCCCAACCGATTAGTCAATATCCATGTCTTTTACACGTTTTCTTCTGAAGAACAGAAGGCTGGATGCAATTGCTGCACCGATCAGTGCGATATATGGAGCAATATGAAGGAAAATTCCGGTTGGAGAGTTTGTTGTTTTATCATTTACAACAGTAATGTTCTTGTCGCCATTGTCTGCGGTTGTTCCTGCACCGGTTGCGATTGTTCCTGCTGTCGTCGATGTCTTTACATTATCAATGGTTGTTGTATAGCCATCATCTGCATAACTAGCCTCTGTTACCGTATATTCATCTGTCTCTGACAATCCAAAGATCTTTGCTGTCTCATTATCTTTCAATGTAATTGTCTTAGCCTCTCCCGACACCAGTGTGGTCGGAGCTTTTCCATCTGAAAATGTTACATAATACTGCTCTCCTGCTGCTCCGTCTACTTTTATAGTAAATTTAAAGTCTTTATTACGATTTCCCTGATTACCGGTAACCTCTTTCTTTACGGTCAGATCTTTCAAAGTATTGTGCTGACTGCTGTAATCATTCGTGAAAACTCCCTCACCCTTTGACTCCGGATTATTTTTATCTGCAAACAGATAAGAGCTGACTTCCAGATTTCCGTCATCATCGGATGTTACATACACATCAAAATACTTCTGTTCTGTGGTATAAGCAACACCTTCATACGCATTTCCGTCCTTGTCCGCTGCAACCTCACTTACTACATAGCGAAAGATTCCGGGTTTTGCATCCTCTCCTTTTGTGAATACAGATTCATTAACATTAAGCTTTGTCGTTCCTACTGTAATTTTCTCATTTCCAATATCGCTGTCCGCCGGTACCGATGCAATGACATCCTCATCCAAAGTTACCCCCTTTGCCGGTCCTGCATATATTGCCTCCTGATTCTCACCTGCCGGCACTGCCGTTCCTGGAGCAACGGTAAATTTAAATGTAGTCTTCGGTGCATATATATTACTTTCCTTCGTAATCTGTTTTGTGATCATCGGAGTTTTCTTAACTTCAGTTTCGCTATCTGAACTTTCTGCCGCTGACACCTGCATTCCGAGCATTGCTGTCATCATTATTCCGGCAGCCGTAACAGTGGATACTTTTTTTAACATTCTCTTTTCCATCATTTCTTTTCCTTTCTTTTTCCATGTTCTGCAATCATGTTACTGATTTTACAGGTTCGATCTGCGAAGGACGGTAATCACTCTTCCCTTTATATCCTTTGCATTGACCGCACCAAAGTATCTGCTGTCTTTTGCACCTTCACGGAAATCACACAGAATGAAATACTGGTCTTTCTTTACTTTCACCGGATAGGATATGCCATCCACATAGGCCGGTGTCTTATAAAAAATATCCGGCTCATTCACAATGCTTCCGTTGATCTTCAATTCATTTTGTCTGTAATCTCTACCTTATCTTTCTCTCTCGCCACAATACGCCCTGTATACAATGTCCCCTCTTTTTGAAATACCACAACATCCCGGTCGGAATATTTCCGTTCCAGCCTGTAATATAAGAGCAGATCTCCGGCACATATTTTCGGGGACATATCCTGATTCTTCGCAGAAGTCATTCCAAAAATCACGCCAAACAGGACCGCCAGCATCACTGCCAGCATGAGTAACGGTAAGAACAGTATGATCTCTCTTTTTTCTTTCATATATGCTCCTTGTCAGATGTTATTCTCCTGTCGGATCTCCCCATTTGCGGATTCCGTATACCAGTCCGAAAAATGCCAGCATTCCGAATGCTGCCCCTGTCATGACCATATACGGAGCCGAAGTCTGCCGGATTCCGGTTGCCGGCTGTACTTCTTTCGTATTCGTAAATGTCAGATCTGTATTTTCTGATAGCATATCCGAAAGTTCTTTTTTACCATTGTCCAGTTTCTGTTCCTCTTCTTCCGAAACTTTTTTTGTAATCTGCACATCATAGTCTTCCGGTTCTTCGGAAACGATATATTCTACACCATATGGCATCGTCATCTCGATTTTTTCCATATGCCTCAGCTGGAATGTATAGACTCCATTTTCTACCGCAACTGCGTTTTTTAATTCTTCCTCACTGACTGGATTGCCCTGTGCGTCATATTTCACATAGCTGATTCCACCTGTATAGGATTTCCCGTTCAGCTTTGTCTGCACCTGGAACCGAAAGGCGTGGGTACGGTCTCCCATGTTGCCGCCGACTCTCTTTGCAATCGTCAGTACGCGGTCACTCCGGATATACCGGTTGACGAATTTTGCTTCCGATGTTGTACTTCCTGCAATCTGCCCGGATATTTCCTTTGTATCCGGTGATACCGTCAGATCATATCCATCAGGTACGGCATCATTTTCATTTACCTTATATGTTGTTCCCGGTGTCAGATTGGTAAATGTATATTCGTATGCGTTGTTTTCTGCATTCCATACCAGTCCGTCTGTATTCAACTTCAGTTCTTTTGTCTCTGTTTTTCCGTCTGGTTTCGTCAGCGCACAGGTAAAGGAGAGATTCTTTAATACCTTCTGCAATGCTTCTGGGTTATCTTCCAATCCTGTAATGGCTTTCGAAATCTTTAAATTGCCCGGATGCACTTTTATGACTGGTTTCTTGTAATATTCTGTATAGTTCTGTTCTCCATACTTGTACATCAGTACTGCATGTTCATTTTGGTTCGAATAGAATCCGGTGCCTCCTGCATATGTTCCGGTTCCTGCATCTGCCTGATCTGTGTAGCCTGATGTTCTGTATTTTTCATATGCCGTTTCTGTCGGCTGGATCTTGGCAATGACTTCATAGGTATAGCCTTCCTGCAGTTTATAGTCTGCCGGAAATTGCATTTTAACGGATTTTGATGCAGAATCATAAGAAGCCGTGATTCCAAGATCTGCTGCATTAACCGGGTTTCCGGATGCATCAAAGATCTGCACCTGTAGTGCAAGGACATTTCCATCTGCTCCCTTCACCATCTCAACATTCTCACTCAGCGGATCGGAAATCGTGACATTTGTACATGCCAGTTCTGTGATCTGTTTCTGAATGTCATCGAATGCCTTGTTCAGATTCGCCAGCGTTGTTCCGGCATAAGATGCATGTTTTCCGGCTTTGACTGCTGAATTGGCAAAGTCGGTAAGTTTTTTGTAATTCCCTGACGGTCCTACACCGACCGTGAAAAAATAATCGGTCTGCATATCAGCGACTGCATCTTTTCCTGCCTTCAGACTCTTCCCATCTTCGTCGCTGCTTCCATTGCCTTCTGTATAACCGTCTGATCCATATCGGAAGGTTGGATCTCCATCAGATACGAAGATTACTGCTGTCTTGGCATTCTGTCTTTTCCCATTCAGCAGTCCTTTCGCGCTTCTGATCCCGGCCTGATAATTGGTTCCGCCGTCCGATTTCGGAGAAGTCCGATTCATGATCGCAGATGTCTGATTCGTCCAGTTTACAGCAATCTCTGCATCATTCCATGCTTCATCCCTATATCCACCAGGCCGATAGTCTCTCTTATTTCCACTAAACGTCACAAGCGCAAATCTGACATCCAGATTCTCATTAGCCGCCAGTGTATTCGTCATGCTGTTGATTGCCTGACTTGCCGCATTCCTTCTTTCCCCGTTATTTTCCCAGCTATTCTGACTATCACGATCCATCGGATAAGCCATACTTCCGGATCTGTCCAAGACATAGATGACATCCAGCGGCGCTTTCGAAGACTCACTGTTTACTTTTCCTTTTACTGTCAATTTCAGATCGTAGGTTCCATCTGCATTCTCTGTCACCGTCTTTTCATGCTCCAGAGACATGCCCGAATCCAACGACTCTTCTCCCTCGGCATGCACCTCCCTGATACTCCCTCCCACGGGCAGCAGTACCAGGATCGCAGCCGTCAGTATGGTAATGATTTTCTTTATGCTCTTCCGGCTGATAGTATGTCCCATAACGCTCCTCCATTTCTGTTTCATTTGAATGTGGCTGTTTTTCTTTACCCTCATAGTATTCTTATGTAGGAGGATGGGATTTTATTCCAGAATTTCTATTTAATGCATTATAGCGGCTGTCACCGAGGGGAAATTCTAAAGCAAAAAAGTTGACCTAAAAACGAGCTCACAAAAAATTCAAACTCGACATTCGTCTCAGACAGTGGATTTTTTGTGAGCAAACGGTCAACTTTTTACTTAATCTTTTTTCTGATATATCTTTCATAAATTCTAAGGGCTTTTTGTCTTTCTACAAATATTTTTTCATATCCTGAATCAGTTTTTCACACGTCTTTTCAAATTTTTTTGCCAGTGAAATGCTTTCTTTTTCTGCCTCCGAATAACGATTTAATTTCTCTGTAATGGATTTTATTCCCATATTGGCACCATCAATCATCATTTCTGCTATTTTCGAAGTGTCGTCATTGAACATCATCTTTACTTCGGCACTGATCCATGCAAATGTCTCTGCTGCCTTTTCTGAAAACTTTTCTTCCTGAAGTTTTCCTTCTGATAATCTTATCGATTCTCTCTCCATCTTTTCATAATCTTCTTTATATTTAGAGAATAACTCCTGCAATTCCTGGTTTTTTCAGATATACTACCAGCTGCTCGATGCTGTTCACTGCCATCCTGCAGCCCGAATTACACTCTTTCAGAATCTCATATGTTGATGTGTCCATAATACTTCCTCCTTTTTTAGATAGTCTGCTATCTTTTATAGTTTTTCTTTCTTCATTACATGATCTTTCTTTTATAGTATTTCTCAAATTTTATTTTTTATGTCTTTAGACTAAAAAAGCCCTTGCAGATATCATTTTTATATCCGCAAAGGCTTTTCTTTCTCTCATATTCTTAATTTACCATAAAATAATTCAGACTGATTTCATTTGACGCAACATCCGCAAGGTTAACACAACTGTTTCCCATACGGTCGATCAGATGCAGGATATTTGTAAATGGTGCTGTCAGGCTTGCTTTACATTTTCCTTTATTGACACGCTGTACATGCGCTTTTCTCATCTTCAGATCCAGATCCATGATCTTATCTTTCCGTTTTATCAGCTTCTCGATCTGCACTGACTCATCTCCCTGTAATGCCTTAAGTGAATCATTGAACATCTTCTCCAGTGTCTTCAGACTCTTATGCAGTTCATCCATCGCTTCCGGCGTATATTTGTACCGATTGTCTACCTTTTCCCGTACACATTTTGCGACTTCTACACTCAGCGTTCCCATACGTTCCACATCGCTCAAGATGTACATGAGACTCGCCGTCTGTGCTGCCTGCTGCTCTGTCATTGTTCCGGCCGAGAATAGGGAGGCCAGATATTCTGTGATCTGATCCGTCAGTTTCTTTATCTGTACTCCTTTTTCCTGCAATGGTTCCAGTTCATTCAGGTCTTCTGTTTTAACGATTGTGATCGTATCTGCCACAACCACTTTCACCATTTCACTCACACGAAGGATTTCCTTTGCAACCAGCTGAAGTGCTGCTGCCGGCTGGCTGATGATCTTGTCATCCAGAAATACAGGTTTTGCAGGATCCATATCGACTGCTTTTCCATCCGGAATCAACGTCATAACAATCTTTACCATCACATTGATCAGACAGACCCAGATAAGTGTCATTATAATGTTGAATAATGTATGTGCATTTGCAATCTGTCTTGAGATCACTTCAATCTCCGGTCCTTTCGGAGAAATGTGCTGGATCAGTACTGCAAATGGTTTCACAAACCAGATAAATAACAGACATCCGGAAATGTTGAAAATACAGTGTGCAACTGCGGTACGTTTCGCATCTTTTGTCTGACCGATACTTGCCAGAAGTGCTGTAATTGTAGTACCGATATTATCTCCAAGCAGGATCGGGATTGCTCCTGCAAGTCCAAGTATACTTGTCACGCCGTCAGGTCCCGGCTGTGATGCAAAGTTCTGCAATACTGCGATCGTTGCACTACTACTCTGTACCACCAGTGTCATAAGCGTTCCGACAAATACGCCAAGAACCGGAATATGTGCTACTCTTTCGATCAGGTCCGTGAACACCGGGCTGGATGCCAGCGGTTTCATGACATCTCCCATGGTCTCGATTCCAAGGAATAACAGACCAAATGCAAAAATTGTCTGACCGATACTTTTCACTTTTTCAGATTTCGCAATAAACGAAACGATAAATCCAATAAAAATAATGATATAAATGTAATCGCTGATCTTAAATGCAATAATCTGCGCCGTCATTGTCGTACCGATATTCGCACCAAAGATGATTGAGATTGCCTGCGGCAGACTCATAAGTCCCGCACTGACAAATCCGATTGCCATAACGGTTGTCGCACTACTACTCTGTAATACCGCTGTGGTAAGTGCTCCTGCGATAACCCCAAGTACCGGGTTCTTAGTCAGAAGTGCCAGGATGCTTTTCATCTTTTCTCCTGCCGCTTTCTGCAGGCACTCACTCATCATATTCATTCCATAAATAAAGACTGCCAGGCCTCCTAAAAGCCCGAATATTATCTGCAATTTTTCATTCATAATATTTTCCCATTCTCCTTCATTCGTCTTCTGTAGAACCTGCCGCCGGCAGTTTCTTTCGAACACATGATGTTCCCTCGACGTTACGGGCTTATTGTAACGAAGGTGTATGCAGCCTATATCAAATCTATGTTAAATCTATGTTAAATCATGCCTGGAGTTTATATCGCGTTAAATTCTATGAAATTATTTCCGAAAAAATGTAAAGGAATCATCAAATGTATGCAAAATTATCTGAATACATAAGATGATTCCTTTTTATTGTTTATTCCTATTGTTTCTAATATAACGGTTCATTCTCAATCAGATATTGCAAGAATGCCTCGCAGCCTTCTTTCACATCTTCATAAGTCACATCAAAATTCCCCGTGTACCACGGATCTGCAATATCTCTTGCATCTCCTGCATATTCCAGTAACAGATGTACTTTTTGCTCCGGATCTTTCCGGATGATGCGGTTGATGTTGCGAATGTTCCACTGTTCCATGCCGATCAGGTAATCGAACTCTTCATAATCTTTTCGCGTCATCTGACGTGCTCTGTGATTCCCACACGGGATTCCTTCTTCTCTTAATTTGTTCTGTGTCCCATAGTGTACCGGATTGCCATCTTCTTCGTTACTGGTTCCGGCAGAGTCGCTGTAGAAAGATGACTCCAGATTCGCTTTTTTTACTAAATCTTTCATTACATATTCTGCCATGGTGGAGCGACAGATGTTGCCGTGGCAAACGAAGAGGATGCGAATGGGGCTTGGGCATGGGAAATCCTTTGCAAGTGGAGGGACGATCTTTGCTTTCCCGCAAATTATAGAGGAACTTGAATTTCGTTCAATCGTGCACTTTCTATGCTAGAATCTCGCCCACGTGCCAGCAGAGTCCGCGCGGGCGGCGCTTCGAGAGATTGGAGTGCTGCCATGGAGAGTATTCTTTTCGCCGCTGCGGCGGTCGCCACAATAGCAGGCTTCGTTCTTGAGGTCTGGCGGGAGATGAAATCGACGCGAACGGATGACGAAGGGAGAAAGAGAAAGGGCCAGCGCTAACTGACCCTTCATTTCGACAATACCTGCGCCGCCCGTGACACCTTAGCCTAGCAACTACGGAACGGGCGTTGCTGGTACATCTTGCATTATAGCCCCTCGCAAAGCTTTTGGGAACCGCCGTGAGGTTGCTCTTTGGAAAACCCCTCGACCACTATCGCCACGAAGGGAGCGCGGATGGGGAACCGGGGCATGGGGGATTCTTTGCAAACGAGAGGGTGCAGCGAAAAACATGACGCGTTGCCAACGTGTCTTACCCGCGCGTCAAACCCAGTATCTCCTCACGCGACGAGACGTCAAGCTTGCGAAATATATTGTGGATGTGCGTGCGCTGCGCAGACTCACGAGCCCGAGCTAAAAAAGAAGGGCCCCAAACGAGGCCCTTCTCGTATTGCTGGAAGAGGGGAGGCTTCTTCCAGCGAAATACCTAGCTTGCGGCCAGGACACCGACGTTAGGACGGTTCACGTACTCACCGTCGCCCGGAGTCTCCTCACCAGGAACGCTCACCTCTTCATCAGAGGCAAACACCTCGATGGTTTCGATGTTGCGCGCGAAGAACTTCGCAGCAGCGCCATCGATCCATAGCTGGTTCGTTCCACCAACCGACTCGGAAAGATCCTC
>ENA-OQDT01001506-OQDT01001506.1-human-gut-metagenome-genome-assembly--contig:-NODE-1506-length-13393-cov-4.299261_pt1 | contig 13393 bp, 10 predicted proteins | sample MGYA00242786_ERZ504617 | MGnify/ENA primary metagenome ERZ504617 (study PRJEB26092, sample SAMD00036337) | human gut metagenome | host: Homo sapiens | study: EMG produced TPA metagenomics assembly of...
CAGGTATTGTCACAGAAGCAGTATGACAGCAGGACGATTCCCTATAAGAGGGGTGAGATTCAGGACCGTAATGGGAATGTGCTTGCCAAAAGTGAAAAAGATATACAATGTGATTCTGGACTGCAAAGCAGTTAACAGCGGAGAAAAGCTGGACCTGGACTATGTGGAGCCTACTGTAGATGCTCTGGTAAAAACTCTGGGGATAGATGAAACGCAGCTTCGCAGTCTGATCTCTTCTGATGAGACAAAAGACAGTCAGTACCAGATCCTCAAAAAGAAGATCACACTGCAGGACAAGCAGGCTTTTGAAGACTATACAGAAGTAGTGGACGGACAGGAGTATACCAAGACCGATCTTGCAAGGCGCAAGTGCGTGCAGGGTGTATGGTTTGAAGAAGGATATATCCGCAGTTATCCGATGAAAACACTGGCAAGCAATGTGATCGGATTTTCCAATGACATCGGCGACGGTATATGCGGGCTGGAATCTTATTACACAGATGTACTCAGCGGAACGGATGGCAGAGAGTTTGGATATCTGGATGAAAAATTCCGATCTGCAGCGTACGATCATTGATTCCCAAAACGGAAATACCATCGTCTCCACGATCGATATCAACATTCAGCAGGTAGTAGAAAAGTACATTGCAGAATTTGACAAAGAATATGGAAAAGATGCAGAAGATGGAAAAGGTGCACAGAATATCGGTGTTATTGTGGCAAATCCACAGAATGGCGAGATCTATGCTATGGCGAGCAATCATGGTTTTGATCTGACGGATCCCACCGATCTGAGTGATAAATACACGGATGCGCAGATCGCAGCGATGACAGAAGAAGAACATTCCGATGCACTGAATGAAAAATGGTACAATTACTGTGTATCTGAGAGTTTTGAGCCGGGTTCTACGTTCAAACCGATCACGGTTGCAGCGGCTCTGGAGACAGGTGCAATCACGGAAAATGATTCATATGTCTGCGATGGCGGTGAATTTGTCACCGATACGGAGATTAAATGTGACAATATCTATGGTCATGGGCAGGAAACCTTAAGTGATGTTATCAAAAATTCCTGCAACGACGGTATGATGCAGATTGGTATGAAAATGGGCATCACTCCGTTCCTGAAATATCAGCGACTGTTCAATTTTGGAACACCAACAGGCATTGATCTGCCAAATGAAAGTGCCGGTGTGCTTTATAACCGGGATACGATGCATGAAGTAGAGCTTGCAACCAATACATTCGGACAGACCTTTACCTGTACCATGATACAGGAGCTGGCGGCATTTAATGCGGTAGTAAACGGCGGATATTATTATCAGCCGCATATGGTCAAACAGGTTCTCGATGATAACGGAGGAGTTGTAAAAAATATCAATCCGGTCGTGGTACGTCAGCCGGTATCCTCCAGGAGTGCAGATTTTGTACTGAATGCCATGGAGCAGACGGTTCAGGACGGAACCGGAAAAAAGGGCCGTGTTCCAGGATATCGTGTGGCCGGAAAGACGGGTACCGCAGAGAAGATCAATCCGGAGACCGGACTTCGATGGGAAGGAAAATATCTGGTATCTTTTATCGGCTGTGCGCCGGTAGATGATCCGCAGATTGTTGTTTATGTTGTTATTGATGAACCAAACGTAGAAGATCAGTCTACCGGTGGTTATTCGATGATCATTTCCAGAAAGATTATGATGGAAGTGCTTCCATATCTGAACATTCCTCAGACAGAGGAAATTACGGATGAGCTGCTCCAAGAACTGGAACTGACCAGAGAAGATGTGGAAAATGGAAGAAATGCTACTTTGCAGAATAAAAAATCGGAGACACCGGAAACCGATGAGTATGGCAATGTGATCCAGACAACACCGGAAACCGATGAATATGGCAATGTGATTTCGCAGACACCGGAAACCGATGAATACGGCAATGTGATTTCGCAGACACCGGAGACGGATGAATACGGAAATGTGATTCGGCAGACGCAGCAGACGGATGCAAATGCAGGTTCCACGGGTACATCGGCGACGCAGCAGACAACGGCGATCGAAGATCAGGGCGGTGTATCGAATCCGAATGTTCCGGCACCTTTGCAGGATAACAGCACCAATACCGATACGACAAATTCGGGCGGTGTGACAAATGAACAACTGGACATCGAAGGATATTAAAAAACAGCATAAAGGTAGTTTTAACCTCACAGAAGCAGCTATATAATAGCAGAGAGAGCTTTTGTGAGGTTTTTTGTCTTGAAATTGAGGACATTTCATCGAAGAAAGATCGTTACGGTTTTTTTGATCTGTATGGCAGCACTGATCGTTCTGGTATCCAGACTGGGATATCTGATGCTGGCGCGGTCGGATTATTACAGCGAAAAAGCACAGAACCTGCATGAAAGAGAAAGAAGCATCAAGGCAGCGAGGGGAAAGATCCTGGACTGCAATGGGAAAATTCTTGCGGATAATAAAACCGTGTGTACCATTTCAGTCATACACAGCCAGATTAAAGATGCGAAAAAAGTAACGGAAGTACTGGCACACGAACTGGAAATGACGGAAGACGAAGTAAAAAAGAGAGTAGAGAAAGTCAGTTCGATCGAACGCATCAAAACAAATGTGGAAAAAGCAACCGGTGATAAAATACGGGAATACAATCTTGCAGGAGTAAAAGTGGATGAAGATTACCGGAGAAACTATCCATATGGAGAACTGGCATCCAAAGTCCTGGGGTTTACGGGAAGCGATAATCAGGGCATCATCGGACTGGAAGTAAAGTATGAAAAAATACTGAAAGGGATGGATGGACAGATCCTGACCATGACCGATGCAAGAGGTGTGGAGCTTGCAGACGAAGGAGAGGGAAGAAAAGAGCCGGTGGCAGGGAAAAATCTGGTTTTAAGTCTTGATGTGAATCTGCAGGAGTATGCGCAGCAGGCGGCTTACAAAGCACTGGAGGAGAAACAGGCAGACAGTGTTTCAATTATTCTGATGCATCCAAAGACAGGAGAGATTCTGGCAATGGTAAACGTGCCGGAGTTTGATCTGAATGATCCATTTACCCTTCCACAGGGGATGGAAGGCATGAGCGAAAAGGAAATTCAGGATGCACGCAACCGGATGTGGAGAAATGGATGCATCAATGACACCTATGAGCCGGGTTCTACATTCAAGATCATCACGGCATCCGCAGCACTGGAGGAGGGCGTGGTGAAAACGACCGATACGTTCAACTGCCCGGGTTTTCGGATTGTGGATGACCGAAGGATACGCTGCCACAAAACGACCGGGCATGGAAGTGAAACGTTTGTACAGGGCGTGATGAACTCCTGCAATCCGGTTTTTATCGATGTGGGGCAGAGGCTGGGAACCGATTCCTTTTACAAGTATTTTCAGCAGTTTGGCCTGATGGAAAAAACAGGGATCGACCTGCCGGGAGAAGCGGGAACGATCATGCATCAGAAAAAAGATATTGGAGCAGTGGAGCTGGCAACCATATCGTTTGGACAGTCGTTTCAGATCACGCCGATCCGTCTGGCAGCGACTGTCTGCTCTCTGATCAACGGAGGACATCTGATCACCCCACATTTTGGTGTGGAAGTAAGAGAGGAAGATGGAACGCTGCTTGGGAGTTTTTCTTACCAGGATGGAAGACAGATTGTATCGGAAGAAGTCTCTGAGACGATGCGGGATATACTGGAGAAGGTTGTTTCGCAGGGAGGCGGAAAAAGAGCCTGTATAGAGGGATATCATATCGGAGGGAAGACTGCAACTTCAGAAACGCTTCCGCGAAGCGCCAACAAATATATTTCTTCCTTTCTGGGTTTTGTGCCTGCAGAAGATCCGCAGCTCCTCGGATTATGCATTATAAATAATCCGCAGGGAATTTACTATGGTGGAACCATCTGTGCACCGGTGATGCGGGGAAATTTTTTGAAAATATCCTGCCGTATCTCGGCATAGAAAAAGAAATAACAGAAAATGAAGAAGAGACAATGCTGAGGTGATAAAAAGGTTGCGAAAAAAGAGGAAAAGTTTTATACTGGCATAGATAAAAACGTGGTATACGGCATTAGGAGGTAAATATGAAAATAAGTACAGAAGTGATCCTTGCATTGTTTGTATCGTTTGCAATCAGTGTATTTTTAAGTCCGATCATCATCCCGTTTCTGAAAAAACTGAAAATCGGACAGACTGAGCGGACAGAAGGGGTACAGTCCCATCTGGAAAAGGCGGGTACACCGACGATGGGAGGACTGATCATACTGATCAGTGTACTGGTAACTTCGCTTTTCTTTATCCGCAAATTTCCGAATATTGTTCCGGTGCTGTTTCTGACACTGGGCTTTGGTCTGATCGGATTCCTGGATGATTATCTGAAAGTAGTGCTGAGACGTTCTGACGGTCTGCTTCCGAAACAGAAAATGCTGGGACAGATCATTGTAACGAGTATTTTTCTGGCATATATCCTGATTGTGGATAAGAGTTTTCTGACTATGCGGATTCCGTTCAGCGATCAGTATTTTGACTGTAAATGGATTACCGTACCGCTCGTTTATCTTGCAGTGATCGGTACGGTAAATGGTGTGAACTTTACGGATGGACTGGACGGCCTGGCAACGGGAGTCACTACCATTGTTGCAGTATTCTTTACCGTAGTTTCCATCGGACTTGGCGGCGGTATCGAACCAATCACAGCAGCAGTTACGGGAGCTTTGCTGGGCTTTCTGCTCTTTAATGTCTATCCGGCACAGGTGTTTATGGGAGATACCGGTTCCCTGGCACTTGGCGGTTTTGTTGCAGGATCAGCCTATGTGATGAAAATGCCGTGGATCATCCTGATCGTGGGACTGATTTATCTGGTGGAGGTACTTTCAGTTATGATCCAGGTGACTTATTTCAAAAAGACAGGTGGAAAGCGTATCTTTAAAATGGCGCCGATCCATCATCACTTTGAACTTTGTGGATGGTCGGAAACCAGAGTAGTAGCAGTCTTTACCGTTATTACAGCATTGCTTTGTCTGCTTGCACTGGTACTGGTATCATAATCAGATCAAGGATAAGGAGGATAAAACATGGATTGGAAAGATAAAAAAGTTCTGGTATTTGGAAGCGGGATCAGCGGGATCAGTGCCTGTGAACTTTTAGAACGCAGCGGTGCAGATGTTGTATTGTTTGATGGAAATAAAAATCTCAAAGAAGAAGAGGTGCGTGCAAAGCTTCCGGATGAGAGCAGGGCGGATATCGTCCTTGGTGATCTTCCACAGGAGCTTCTTGGAAGCCTGCAGCTTGCAGTATTAAGTCCGGGAGTCCCAACGGATCTTCCTGCAGTTCTTCGCATGAAAGAAGCGGGAATCCGTATCTGGGGTGAAGTTGAACTTGCCTATGAAAATGGAAAAGGTGATGTGCTTGCCATTACCGGGACGAATGGAAAGACAACAACAACAAGCCTTTTAGGAGAAATCATGAAGTGCTGGAAAGAAAGTGTCTTTGTGGTTGGAAATATTGGAAATCCGTATACCAGGGAAGTTTCCGGGATGACCGATGACAGTGTGACCGTTGCAGAAATCAGCAGCTTTCAACTGGAGACCATTGACAGGTTTCGGCCGAAAGTCAGTGCAATCCTCAATATCACACCGGATCATCTGAACCGCCATCATACGATGGAGGAGTACATAAGGGTAAAAGAACAGATCACAAAGAATCAGACCGGGGAAGATACCTGTATCCTCAACTACGAAGATCCGGTTCTTCGAAAGTTTGGGGAAGATTTAAAGACGAAGGTATTATTTTTCAGCAGTGTGCGTAAACTGGAAAGAGGGCTGTATCTGGAGGATGAAACAATCTGGTATGCAGATGAGGAGCAGAAGCTTCCGGTATGCAGGATTTCAGAACTGAATATTGTAGGAATGCACAACTACGAGAATGTGATGGCAGCAGCCGGCATGGCTCTGGCATATGGCGTTCCGCTGGAAAAGATACGCCAGGCAGTAAAAGCGTTTCAGGCAGTTGAACATCGCATCGAGTTTGTGACAGAGAAAAATGGTGTTGTATATTACAATGATTCCAAAGGAACCAATCCGGATGCGGCAATCAAAGGCATTCAGGCGATGTCAAGACCGACGATGCTCATTGGCGGCGGATACGACAAAGGGTCTGATTATGAAGAGTGGATCCGTGCCTTTGGAGGAAGAGTGAAATATCTGGTATTGCTCGGTGCAACAAAAGAAAAAATTGCACAGACGGCACGTGACTGCGGATTTGAAAACATTATCATGACAGAAAGCCTGGAAGAAGCAGTAAAAGTCTGCGCAGCTCATGCAAAACCGGGAGATGCCGTGCTGCTTTCACCGGCATGTGCAAGCTGGGATATGTTTCCAAGCTATGAAGTCAGAGGAAGAAGATTTAAAGAACTGGTAAGAAATCTATAATAATATGACGCTTGCAGGGGTGATGCCATGAACCCAAAGAACAGCAGGCAGGATCCGGCGCTTATGATCCTGGTGGTACTTCTGGTTGGATTTGGTCTTGTAATGATGTATAGTGTAGGATCTTATAATGGAGAAATTCGTTTTGGAGATGCCCTTTACTATGTGAAAAAGCAGTTTTTTGCAACTGCACTGGGATTTCTTGCAATGTATCTGATCGGGTGCATGGATTATCACAGGCTGGAAAAATATGCAGTGGCAGCCTATCTTTTGTCGTTGCTTCTTTCGGCACTGGTACTTGCAGCAGGAGATTCTTATAATGGGTCCAGAAGATGGCTTTCTCTTGGTCCGCTGTCTTTTCAGCCGTCAGAATTTGCGAAACTTGCCGTGATTCTCTTTCTGGCAGAAAAGGTCAGCCGTCAGAAGAAAAAAAGAAACAGTTTTCTGAATCTGTTACTGGTTATCGGCATGGTACTTCCTGTTGTGGCACTGGTTGGGACAAATAACCTCAGTACAGCCGTGATCATTCTGGGAATTGCGGTGATTGTGGTATTTGTGTCAGATAAGCGTTATATACAGTTTGTCTGGATGGGTGCTCTTGGCATCGGAGTGGTGGCCGTGTTTCTCGGAATGGAGTCTTACCGGCTGGAGCGGCTTGCCATATGGAAAAATCCGGAAGCATATGAGAAAGGATATCAGACGATACAGGGACTGTATGCGATCGGTTCCGGTGGCTTATTTGGCAGAGGGCTGGGTGAGAGCATACAGAAGCTTGGATTTGTTCCGGAAGCACAAAATGACATGATCTTTTCTATTATCTGCGAAGAACTGGGCTATTGTTGGTGCAGTGCTTCTGATTGTGGCTTTTTTTATTCTGATCTGGCGTTTTATGGTAATATCCGTGCATGCACCGGATCTTTTCGGGGCATTGATTGCTGCCGGGGCAATGGCACACATTGCGATACAGGTGATCCTGAACATTGCTGTTGTAACCAATACGATTCCGAATACGGGGATCACACTTCCGTTTATCAGTTATGGAGGAACTTCGATTTTATTTCTGCTGTCGGAAATGGGGCTGGTTTTATCCGTCAGCCGGTGGCAAACAGAGAAAAATACATATGATACCATATAGGAAGAAGTTTCCAGAATGCCGGAACGGAGGAGTTTGGTTGGAATGTTTTGAAATATCAGGAGGAACACCACTGTGTGGAAGCGTGATGCTTCAGGGGTCTAAAAATGCAGCCCTGCCTCTGCTGGCAGCCTGTATTTTACACCGGGGAAGGACGATTTTGCACAATGTCCCGGATATACGCGATACGGCGGTCATGATTCAGATCATGAAAGACCTTGGCTGTGTGATCGAAAAAAGAAAAGAACACTGATCATTGATGCAAAAGAAGCAGATAAATTTCTGGTAGAGCCGTCGCTTGGCAGGCAGATGCGCTCGACGATTCTGCTTCTTGGCGCGCTTCTTGGCAGAAACAAAAAGGCAGAACTTCCGTTTCCGGGCGGCTGCATCATTGGTATGCGGCCAATTGACATCCATATTGCAGCGATGCAGGGAATGGGGGCGGTTTTGAAGAACAGGACGGGATGCTTCTGGCATCGGCACAAAAGTGGCAGGGCAGTGAGATCCTTCTGAGATTTCCAAGCGTAGGGGCAACGGAAAATGCTGTCCTGGCGGCGGTGTATGCACCTGGGATAACCAGTATAAAAAACTGTGCGAAAGAGCCGGAAGTTGTGGAACTCTGCCATTTCCTGCAGGAAAAAGGAGCCAGAATTTCAGGGGAAGGTACAGACTGTATCCAGATCGAAGGCGTAGATGAACTGAAAGACAGTACGTACACATTGATGCCGGACCGGATCGTGGCAGGCACATATCTGATCGCGGCGGTAGCTACCAGGGGAAAGATCACACTGTATGGTATGCAGCCGGAAACGATGCAGGCTGTTCTGGAGATCCTGCGGCAGATGGGAGCCGTTTTTTCCTGCGAAAAAGAGTGCTGTTATCTGGATGCGACAAAGGCCATTTATCCGGTTCAGGTATCTACCGATACGTATCCGGGATTTCCGACCGATCTGCAGTCTCAGCTTATGGCTGCACTATGCCTTGCGAAAGGAACAAGCCGGGTCAGGGAATGTATTTTTGAAGGGCGGTTTCGAGTCGCTTCCTGGCTGAATCGCATGGGAGCAAACGTTGTGACAGATGGAAGAGAGGCACTGATACAGGGTGTGGCAGAACTTAAGGGCAGCGAAGTGAAAGCACAGGAGCTGCGGGGCGGTGCGGCACTTGTGATCGCAGGCCTGGCAGCAAAGGGCAGGACACAGGTATATGGAAGTTCTTTTATTGAACGGGGATACGAAGATCTGGCTGGAGACTTCAGAAAGCTTGGGGCGGTGATTTCGAAAAAAACGACAGAAAGGTGAAACAGTGAAAGAGGTAAGGAAGCGCAGAAGAAAAAAAGGGAAAACGTTGGCAGTGATCCTGCTTGTTCTGATTGTGGCCGGACTGGCAACTGTGTTTGGGCTGTTTCGGGTGCAAAAAATAAAAATATCAGGGAACAAACAGTATAAAGCAAAAACGATACAGGAGGCCATCCTGAAAGATGGTCTCTGTAAAAATTCACTTTATCTTATCTGGAAATTTAAAGACCAGGAAAAAGTGACTGAGGATATTCCGTTTCTGAGCGGTGCGAGTGCCAGACTGATCACACCGTTTGAAGTGGAGATCACCGTGCATGAAAAACAGCAGATCGGGTATCTTTTAAATCAGGGAAGTTATGTGTATTTTGATAAAGACGGAATGGTTGTGGATATATCGGATCAGGTGCAGTCAGGTGTTCCACTGATCACCGGGCTTGATGTGGAAAAAGCAGAACTGTATCAGCAGCTTCCGGTGAAAGATGCCGGACTTTACAACACGATCGTAACACTTACCAAGACATTAAACAAAAATGGTATTGTTCCAAATGAGATAAGATTTAATACAAGTAACACCATCACCCTGATTTTTGATAAGATTAATGTGAATCTGGGAGATGATACAGTTCTGGAAGATAAAATATCTGCACTTCAGTCCATTCTGGAACAGTTGGATGGCAAAAAACGGGAACGATTTATATGGAGTCCTATTCAGAGAACAGCGGTCAGGTGACATTTAAAAAATGAGGGCGGTGACACAGAAAATCTGGAATCTTCAGACAATGATGGGAAAGATGCGGAAATGGAAAAGGAAACCCAGGAAGGCGGAGGAAGAACTTATTCCGAATCGGATGGTACTTTCTCAACAGATGCCGATGGAAACAAGACTTATACGGATGCCGCAGGTGTCACCACAACACAGTGTGATGAGTACAATTATACGGACGAAAATGGTAATGTGATCACAGATGGTTATGGTTATATTGATCCATATACCGGTTCCTATATCAACTGACAGAAAGATGTCAGGGTCAAAACTTGGAAAAATTGCACAGACAGAGTGGCTTAAAACGGGTGAATCTATCTTTTTAATAAGAAAATGTAAAATTGACTTGATTATTTGCAAAAATAACTATATTATAGAAGAATAGAGATGCATATGCGAAGGAGGAAATACCCTTGTTAGAAATTATGACGAACGAAGCGGAGTCTGCTGCCAAGATCATCGTGATCGGTGTAGGTGGTGCAGGCAATAACGCTGTGAATAGAATGGTTGATGAAGCGATTGCAGGTGTGGAATTTATTGGTGTTAATACAGATAAGCAGGCACTTCAGCTCTGCAAGGCGCCGAATACGATTCAGATTGGTGAAAAAGTAACAAAAGGACTTGGTGCAGGTGCACAGCCGGAAGTTGGACGTCAGGCAGCGGAGGAAAGCTCCGAGGAACTCAGACAGGCTATGCAGGGAGCAGATATGGTATTTGTCACCTGCGGTATGGGCGGCGGAACCGGAACAGGTGCTTCACCGGTTGTGGCAGGTATTGCAAAAGAGATGGGCATTCTGACGGTTGGTGTTGTTACCAAACCTTTCCGTTTTGAGTCCAGAACACGTATGAACAATGCACTGACCGGCATTGAGAATCTGAAGAAAAATGTAGATACACTGATCGTTATCCCGAATGACAAGCTGCTTGAGATTGTAGACCGCCGCACGACAATGCCGGAAGCACTCAAAAAGGCGGATGAAGTCCTACAGCAGGCTGTTCAGGGTATTACCGATCTGATCAATCTGCCGGCACTGATCAACCTCGATTTTGCCGATGTTCAGACCGTCATGACAGACAAGGGTATCGCACATATCGGTATCGGACATGCAAAGGGAGACGACAAAGCACTGGAAGCAGTCAAACAGGCAGTGGAGAGTCCGCTTCTGGAGACCACCATCGAAGGTGCCTCTCACGTTATCATCAACATTTCCGGAGATATTTCTCTTATGGATGCAAACGATGCAGCCAGCTACGTACAGGAGCTTGCCGGAGATGATGCAAATATTATCTTTGGTGCAATGTATGATGATACTTATACAGATGAAGCAAGCATTACAGTTATTGCTACTGGTCTGGATTCTTCTACCGCAACACAGCCTGCAGTAAACAGCAGAAAAGTAGGACAGGATTTTACAAGAACAGAGCAGCCGTCATCCGGAAATCTGTTCCAGAGAACCGTTGGAAGTGCGATGCAGAATAATCGTGTACAGAATCCGCAGACAACTGGTAAACTGCGTACCCCGTCCAGCAATGTTCAGGAAAGAGATATCCAGATTCCGGATTTTCTGAGAAGAAGATAGATATCCTCTAAACAATAAAATGCTGTGGGTGTCAAAAGTCCCCAACTATGATGCCTACGGATTGTTCCGTGCGTTGCACTCCCACAATCCTCCCCAGTATTCGCATATCGTGGGATTATCATCCCACTTTTATGCTCATATCGGGGCGGGTCCCAAGGTCTTTCATCCACCTATGAGCAAGCTCATGTGGATTTAGACCTTTTGACCCTGGCATCATAAAATAAAATGCATAGAAAAACCGTTCGGAGATTTGAGTTTCCGGACGGTTTTTGATTCAGGAAAGCAATTTACAGGTGGCGGTTTATCCTTTGAAATAGTGTTCTTTGATTGGTTCTGTCGGCATTTCTTTTCCGGTCCACAGGCGGAAAGCCTCTGCACCTTGGAAAAGCAGCATATAGAGTCCGTTAAAGGCCGCACATCCATTTGCGGCAGCCATCTGCAAAAGTCGTGTCTGCTTCGGATTGTAAATGATATCTGATACGATCAGTTCCGGGCGAAGCAGGGATGCATCCGGAACCGGACAGGTATCCTCATGCGGTGCCATGCCAAGAGATGTGGCATTGGTAAGGATGGTGCTTGTCTGCAGTGCATGGCGCATGGCTGTTTCATCAGCAAGATCAGAAACGTCAGCGACACAGGAAGTGCCGGCATTGATCGTATCGGCAAGTTTTTTTGCACGTTCCCAGGAACGGCCTCTGCGGTTGAAAATGTGCAGTTTGGACACACCATCCAGGGCAGCCTGGACTGCAATGGCAGTGGCAGCACCACCGGCTCCGAGCAGAGTCATTTCTTTTCCGATGATATCGTGTCCTGCTTCCTTTACTGCCTGCATATAACCGATGCCGTCGGTGTTGTGTCCGATCAGTTTTCCGTTTTCATTTACTACGGTATTGACTGCTCCGATCATGCGGGCAGCATCGGAAAGATCATCGATCAGCTCACAGATTTTCATTTTATCCGGCATGGTACAGTTAAAACCGGCAATGTTCATGCAGCGAAGACCTTTTACGGTATCGGCAAGCCGTTCCTCTGGTACATCAAAACAGAGATAAACGTAATTAAGATTAAGAAGACGGAAAGCCTCGTTGTGCATCAGCGGAGAAATGCTGTGTGCAACCGGACTTCCCAAAAGCCCAGTCAGTCGGGTATGTCCGTTAATGACCGGAAACATATCTGATGTGTTATTCATAAAGTGTCACCTCGTATCTTTTTTATAGTGTGATATAAGTGTCAAAAGTCTGAATCATAGTTGACAATCTTTGACTCTGGCATCATCCTTGTTATAATGGTACGAAATGTCGGGGCGTCTGTCAAGTGCTGGACTTCACTGGAGAAATATAGTATACTGTATGGAAAGTGAGAGGTATTGGAGGAAAAGATATGAGCAAAACAGTAACAGCAGGGAATCTGGTCATCGGAGAAGGCCGTCCGAAGATCTGTATCCCGATTATGGGAAAGACGATAGAAGAACTGGAAAATGCTGCAAGATCCGCAGTTGCAGGATGTCCGGATCTGGTTGAATGGAGAGCGGATTTTTTTACGGATATTGAAAACAAAGATAAGAGAAAAAAAGCTGGTGAAAGAATCCGGACGGTTCTGGGGGAGATTCCGCTGCTTTTTACAATACGTACCAGAAGAGAGGGCGGAGAGGCAGACTTTACAGCAGAGAAGTATCTGAAAGTCATGACAGAAGTGCTGCAGGAAGAAAAGATGGAGCTGGCGGATGTGGAAATTTCACATGGGGATGATATTGCTTATGTTCTGATCTCGATGGCACATGAACGGGGAATCAAGGTCATTGCCTCCAGTCATGACTTTGAGAAGACACCGAAAAAAGAACAGATCATTATGCTTTTGTGCAAGATGCAGGAACTGGAAGCAGATATAGCAAAAGCAGCAGTCATGCCGCAAAGTGAGCGTGATGTCCTGAATTTGCTGGATGCAACACTTAGTATGAAAGAACTTCACGGTGATACCCCGGTGATCACGATGTCGATGGGGAAGCTGGGAACAGTGTCGAGGCTGGCGGGCGAAATATTTGGCTCAGCCATTACTTTTGGAACGGCAGGTGTGGCATCTGCACCAGGTCAGATCGATGCGGGACAGTTAAGGAATGTCTTAGAGATTTTAAAAGTCGAGTGATGTCGATGAAAAAACATGATATAGGGTTGTGCTTTTTGACAAAAATCTGCACCCCCT
>ENA-OQDT01001508-OQDT01001508.1-human-gut-metagenome-genome-assembly--contig:-NODE-1508-length-13351-cov-4.487825_pt1 | contig 13351 bp, 11 predicted proteins | sample MGYA00242786_ERZ504617 | MGnify/ENA primary metagenome ERZ504617 (study PRJEB26092, sample SAMD00036337) | human gut metagenome | host: Homo sapiens | study: EMG produced TPA metagenomics assembly of...
CAACATTTTAATAAGAAGTTGAAAAAGTTGCAAAATTATCGAAAAATTGGTGGAAAAGTTGCAAAAACTAATGGGATTACATTAAATGATTTCAAAATAGAATATCATCAATTTAATACACGGCAAAAAAGAAGCATAGAATGAGGAATAAAATAGGAATCCGCAGACCAAATGCAGTTCCTATTTTATTTAATAATTTTAAGATTGAGATGTAATTGATATTATTTAAGAGAAATTATTTTTTCTTAGTTTTTAAAGCTTTCTTAGCAGACCAAGCAGAGTAAACATTCTTAGATTTGTTGTTTACTTTTGTTACTTTATAGCTTCGAACTCTTACATAATATTTCTTGTTCTTTTTCAGTTTCTTTAAGACTTTAGAAGCAGATTTTGCAGAAACTTTGACTGTTTTTGCTTTCTTAAAGTTCTTAGATGTGCTGTACTGAATCTGGTAAGCAGCAACTCCGGAAACTTTCTTCCAAGACACTTTGATGGAAGTCTTCTTAGCTTTGCTTAATTTCACAGTTGTCTTTGCAGGAGCTTTGACAGTTGTTGTGTTCGTTACTGTAGTTGTAGCTGCTGGTTTTGTTGTAGCAGGTGCAGCAGTAGTAGTTGCAGCATCTTTTGTTTTTAAAGCTTTGACTGCATTGATCGCTTCTGTTAAATGAGTGATCTGCTCACTAACTTCTGCAGAAGTTAACTCTTTTTTGTTCAGTAATTCTTTAGATTCATCTAGTTCAGTTTGAAGATTAGTAAATGCAGTTTGCTTGTTAGAACTATCAACATAGGAATCTTTCTTCAAAGATTCAGCTTCTGTTACTAATTTCTGAAGAGAAGCTTTTTCTTCGTCGCTTGCAAGAGCCTTTTTGGATACAATATTGTCTTTTGTAGCTTCAAAGTTAACTGTATAATCCTCGTAACCAAGAGCATAAACTGTTAAACTCCAATAACCTGTACCATCTGTATTCTCAGGTAACTGGCAACGAATAGAATCTGTTAATCCAAGCTGGATCCCCATAGATTTATGCATCCAGTTATCAGCTGCAAATTTTGTTCCATAAGAAGCTAAAGCTTTTGTACGAGTGCTGTCATTTCCGTAGTATGTCCATTTAACAGCCTGCATCTTGTCACCTAAAGCACCATAGTCATCTCCATTTAGATCCACACGAAGAAATTCTCCATATGATCCAGAAGCAGCTTTTACAGTTGGAGTGATTTTTACAGCTTTCTGCAATGTCTGATCTTTAATACCAGAGTCAGTACCAGTTGTTCTGGCTTTGAAAGAGAAGGAACCGTCAGAACCTTTGACCGCTTCCTTTAATCCATTTGTACTTGCTGTTACATTTGCAGATGTTTTATAAGAACTTAAAACACCTTCTGCATATCCACCGATCAGTGTACCATTGTTTTCAACAACAGAGTATTTTGCTTTGAAATCGTTGTAATCAGAAGCCTTTACTTTTACAGGAACATATTTTGATTCCAGAAACACTATAGTGATCCATTTTTTTGGTGGAATTATCAGCAAATGTTAAAGTTCCTTTTGTTAAAAGTAACTCTTCCTTCCACGTCTTTTAGATGTAAATAAGTGGCTGTTACTTTACCATCAGAATCTTTTACCTGTTCCCAATTAGAGATCTGATAAGCACTTCCATCGGTTGTATAGATCGTAGTGATGCACTGAAAACTTCCTCTATGAAGACCATGGTTTGTTGTAGCACGAGTAACGGCATCGTATCCACCATTATCAAGTTCATTATGACTATCTAATGTATCAGAAGAGCTGTCATTACCGGCAGCATAAACACCCTCAGATGCCCAATATTCATTCCAGGTAAGTCCAGCATAGCAATAAACATATTCATCAGACTGTTCATCAGCAGCCTTAACAATGTGAGCAACATTAAAGATATTCGCTGTCACAGGAGTCGCAGTTAAAACCATTGCACCACTCATAGCGATAGCAAAGGCTTTCCCGATTAATCTTTTACGCATATAGTTTTTCCTCCGTTTTCTGTAATATAAAATAATAGCGTGTATGTAGTTAGAAAACTCTAACTGCTAAAAATATGATACCACACGAGAGGTTAGTGAACAATAACCATAAATGAGAATAATTATCAATATTTTGCTATCTATTAAGTGCAGGCACACTCCTATGGAAACTGGACAGGATATTGATAATTATTCGGTAAATTATTATAATTAAGGAAGTCATATTAAGATGAGAGTGTCAAAAGTATAAATTGCTTATTTGTGCAAGCACAAACGCAATTTATACTTTTGACACTTACATCATATTAAGAAATTCGTAAGAATTATATCCGCAGAAACGAAAGAACCATCTGATACACTAAAACCATCAAAGATACGAGGAGGAAAAGTATGAACCAGCCAAAGATCCTGGTCGTTGACGACGACAAAGAGATCGTAGGAGCGATCAAGAAACGTCTGGAAATGGAAGACTATGAAATCATAACGGCATATGATGGTCTGGAAGCCATGGATATCCTGATGGAACAAGAAGTCCAGCTTCTGATCATAGACGTTATGATGCCGAAGATGGACGGACTATCCGCAACGATGAAGATCAGGGAAAGCAAGAACATCCCGATCATCATTCTTTCAGCCAAGACAGAAGAAAGCGATAAGATCCTGGGACTATCTATGGGAGCCGACGACTATATCAGCAAACCATTTCGCCCAGATGAACTAGTAGCGAGAGTGAAATCCCAGCTGCGAAGATACATGCAGTTTGGAGGAATGAACGCCGCAGAAAGCAATAAGGAACAGATCATCAATGGCGGACTGATCCTTGACATGAAAGGAAAAAGAATGATGGTAGACGGAGAGCCAGTGAAACTGACTGCAACCGAATACAAGATCGTAAGCCTTCTGATGAACAACCTTGGCAGAGTATTTTCAGCAGATGAGATCTACGAACGTGTATGGAACGAAGAAGCCTATGCGACAGAGAATACCGTTATGGTCCATATCCGTCGTATCCGCGAGAAAATAGAAATAGATGCAAAAAAATCCAAAATATTTAAAGGTGGTGTGGGGAATTGGATACAAGATCGAGAAAATGGACTAACAAGGTATGGATCACACTTGTGATGATCGCCATGATCCTGTCAGGGATATATGGACTCAACACGATCCATAACATGGCATTGACAGGGGATAACAGCTTCAGTCTGGATGAACAGAATCAATCAGACTATATCAAAAACACACAGATCTCACTGTTTGATAAATGGGCGGATCAAGAAAGTGATAAAGTCTATTATACACAGGCAAATCATGTATCAGAAAGTTTACTAAATAAGATAAAAAAAGAATCATTTGTGAAAGTAACGATGAAGGTCAAACCATATGATAAAAAGATGGTAACGACAACATCAACATATGGAACAGAAAATGCGAACTATGCTGGGGGCAGGATTGAACATTTTCATATAGAAAGAGACAAGACAGAGAAACTAAACAAAGACGGAAGTTTCAAAGGATGGGATCCGTATGACGAGTACAATGCGGATCAGACAGAATACTATGAATTCTATGGGGATGATTATACACTGCAGGATATATTCCCGGAACAGCTTCTGATCAATGATGAGAAGAATCAGCGTCTGGAAAATGCAGACATTGAGATTTCTTTGACAAAAAAAGCACTAACAGAGATTGAAAATTTCCGAAAAGGATCAACAAAACAGATTACGACGGGAATCAAAACGATCATCGTTGTTTCGATCATTGAAGTAATCGGAACGATCCTGCTGTGCATCTTATTTGCACTTCAGGAAAAGCGAACCAGATTTTTTAGAGGGCTTGACAGACTCTGGTGGGAGATCATACTAGTGACAGCAATTACGCTGCTTGGACTGGTGATTGCATTATGCTATGCAATCTGGGAATATACGATAGAATATACACAGGGCCGGATCACAGGTTCAACGATCGAGATGATCATGACGCTGAGTTATATCTCAGCTCCATTTTTCATCATGGTATTTGCCGTATGTATTCAGACTACGGTATGGAGGATTCGCCAGAAGAATCTTCTGGATTCAACATTTTGTCTGGGATATATTCGAAAATGGAGCCGTCAGGCAAAGACAAGAAGAAAGCTGGAAGATGAAGCGATGTCATTTGCACAAAAACATGCAAGAGACAGGATCAGACAGTACAGGGTTTTACGATATATTTTAACTGTCGGTACACTTGCTTGTATCATCATGGGAATGAGTGGAATGAATATTCCATCCCCACTCTTGTTTATAGCAGCAGTCATCTTTGTTTTTCTTATTAGATATTTTTCAAGATATTCAGACAAATATGCAGAAGAACAGAGAGATTTAAGCATGCTGGTCGATCAGATCGAACGTATTTCCAATGGAGAACTGACGGCAACGACCGATATTTCACAAGAATCTGCGTATTATGAATACAGTCAGAAACTGACCAATATCGGGCAGGGAATGGAAAAAGCATTAGAAACACAGATGAAGGGCGAGAGAATGAAGATCGATCTGATCACAAATGTATCACATGATCTGAAGACACCGCTGACTTCTATCATTGGATACGTCGATCTCTTAAGCAGAGATCAGACATTATCCGCAGAATCAAGAGATTATGTAACCATCCTGATCAACAAGACCGAACGCTTAAAAGCCATCATTTCTGACCTGTTTGAACTTGCGAAGGCAACAAGTGGAGATGCGAAAGTAGATCTGGAAGAAATGGATATGAAACGTCTGGTAGAACAGACACTGGGGGATATGGCAGATCAGATAGAAGAATCTGGATTTGCGATCAGATATCAGTGCGAAGCTACACACACAAGATTTATCGGAGACAGCAGCCGCATGTACCGAGTGGTACAAAATGTCATAGAGAATGCCTTAAAATACTCCCTGAAAGGAACCAGGATCTTCCTAAGGATCACCGAAGCAGATCAAAATATAAAATTAGAAGTTATAAACACAGCATCCTATGAGATGAATTTTACAGAAGAAGAGATCATGGAACGGTTTGCCAGAGCGGAAAAATCACGTACCAGCGAAGGAAACGGATTAGGACTTTCCATCGCAGACAGTTTTACAAAGAATTGTGGAGGAGAGTTTTCGATAAGAATAGACGGAGATCAATTCCTGGTTACTATACAATTTAAACAACATTTAGATGTAAACAAATAGATTTCATATGTTTTTTTGACAAAATTGTAAAAAATTGAAAAAAACTATGTTGAAGGGTAGAAAACATAAATATAAAAGTATATACTACTAATTGTGTCGACAATATGCAAATAGACCATTTGATAGAGTGGTTTTTAAATCCTTTTTTCATGAAGTTTTGATACATGGTGACTTATGGAACGGTTGCGTATTTGGAGACATCTGCTTTTAAAGCCTCTTCAGACATTAAGATCTGAAGGGGCTTTTTTTCTATAAAATCTAAGCAGAGTACCACGTCCATATTTTAATATGGGCGTGGGTGAATGCGTCCTGACGGACACATTATCGTTTCCCCTGATTCCGAATATACTGTTTTATTGTGTGCAGACTGTTTTCACTAACAGATGAAATAAAATAACTATCCGACCAAAAATAAGGTTTCCAGTAATATTTTTTTAAAATGGTTTCGCCATACAACTTTCGTGCTTTTCGTGCTGTTTGTGTTTTTAAAACATTTGCAAGTTCCGCCGGTGAAGTTGTTGTATCAGCTTCCATCAGGATATGGACATGATCCGATTCGCCATTGATCTCTAGGATGTGAAACCCTCTTTGATCTGCTACATAGTGGATACGTTCATAAACAACATCTTTTACTTTGCCTGTTAAGACTGGATGTCTGTATTTTGTAACAAACACGATATGGTATTGCAATAAAAAGCAACTATGCCGGTTTATATAATAATCTGTATTATCTTTCTTTCGCATGATGTATCTCCTTTACAGCTAAACATATGTTTGGTATAATTATACTATAAAAGTACGATATTTTCAACATATCAGAAAGGAGACAACCATATGGCATACCGTGTGACACAAAGAATCATTTCTTCGGATGATCTGTTATATCCATATTTTGACGATCTGTGCAGAAAGTCCAAGCTGTTGTACAATGCAGCTCTTTTTCGTGTGCGGAATATCTTTACCGGTTATGACAAAGAACATCGGACAGAGAACGAAGTCGAAGTCTTTCAAGAAGTTGCGTTATTACAACGATCTTATCCAAACATGCACGTCCGCAGAGTGATCTCTTATACACACATTGAAAAGATGATGCGTGTCACAGAGAATGCAGATTTCTTTTCCGGACTTCCAAGACAGACAGCACAGCAGATGGTCAAACAGTCAGTCACAGATTTCAAAAACTGGCTTGCTTCTTTAAGAGAATATAAAAAGCATCCAGAAAAGTATCTGGGTAAGCCTAAGATGCCTCGCTATAAGAAAAGTGACCTGACGACTGTGATCATCACAAACCAGGATGCTGTCTTGTATCGGGACGATATCGGGATGTCCTTAAAACTGCCTTTGCAAAAGCAACGCTTGTACTTTTCAAATCTTTCTTCGGATCCTGTATTAAAAGAAGTCAAGATCAAACCGTATTATGGTCGTTTTTTACTCTGTCTGACACTGGAAGAACCAGATGTTGCATTTGATCCTTCCGGATCTCATGTATGTGCCATTGATCTTGGAACAGATAACTTCGCAGCGATCGTATGTGATGATTACTCATCCGCAATATACAAAGGCGGAGCTGTCTTATCCAAGATCCAATGGTTCCATAAACAGAGAGCAAAGTATGTCTCCATCATCACAAAAGGTCATGAAAAGAAACACGCTGTTTCCAAGCGGTTAAGAGACCTTTCTTTCCATTATGCCAATTTTGTGAAAGACCAGTGCCACAAGATCAGTCGTAGTATCATTGACTTCTGTATGGAACACCAGTGTGGAACACTGATCCTTGGTGTGAATCTGCTCTGGAAGCAGAGATCCAATATGAATAAGATCAACAACCAGAATTTTGTCTCCATGCCGATCACTCTCCTGCGGACAATGATCACATATAAAGCTCTGAATGCCGGCATCAGAATCATAGAGCAGGAAGAAAGTTATACTTCCAAAGCGGATCTGATCGCAAATGACAGGATCCCAACCTATGGTGTCGATGATAAGGATGCTTCGTTTTCTGGAAAGAGGATCAAACGTGGTTTATACCGTTGCTCTAACGGAATGATCTTAAATGCGGATTGTCACGCAGCAGCAAATATCATGCGGAAAGCGATCCCTGATATCTGGAAAGATACCAGAGATTATACGTTTCTTTCTGCTCCTGATGTGTATGGATTCCACAAACTGAATCCGAAAGGTATTCCCGTCAAAGGGATAGCGGCATAAGTGAATATGCCTTGATTGGTACGGACAGCCAATCTTTTGGTCAGAAATGGGTAACTGTCACGACTGTTAGAAGCCACTTCCATAGGAACTACTGTACCGCATGGGAGGGGTAATTCACAGGAGAATTTGATAACTTAAGTAAAATAAGAGGTATAAAACAAATGAAACATATTATATTAGCATCTGCTTCCCCAAAGAAGAAAAGAAATCCTGGAACTTGCCGATCTGAAATTTGATGTTATGCCAAGCGATGCACAAGAGATCACAACAAAAACAGCGCCAAATGAAGTAGTTATGGAATTAGCATCGATCAAAGCGAAAGACATATATAAGAAATCAGAGAAACAAAGTATGGTCGTGGGAGCAGATACTGTTGTAGCCTATCAGGGGCAGATTCTTGGAAAACCAGCAGACGAAGCGGACGCAAAAAGAATGCTTACGATGTTAAGCGGACAGACACATGAAGTGTATACAGGAGTTTGCGTCATCGAAGATGGAAAAACAAAAACATTTTATGAAGAAACAAAAGTTACATTTATGAGATCAGTGATGAGCAGATCGATCGTTATATCAAGACTGGAGAACCTATGGATAAGGCTGGATCTTATGGGATTCAAGGAAAAGCAGCTGTCTTTATCAAAGGGATCGAAGGAGATTACTACAATGTTGTAGGATTTCCAATTGCAAGATTTTTGCAGGAAATCACAAAATAGTTATGTACTTTTTTCAAAATATGAGGGGAAAACCTTTGACGATATCTATGAATCTCTGTTATGATGTGAGATAAAGGCAAAAAATAGATATATTGATAGGAAATTTAAAGAAAAGGGATTAGAAGAATGGGCAAGATTGCGATCGTAACAGATAGTAACAGCGGAATTACTCAAAAAAGAAGGTAAAGAATTAGGAATCTCAGTGATTCCAATGCCATTTTATATTAACGAAGAATTATATTTTGAAGATATTACATTAACACAGGATGAATTTTATCAGAAGTTAAACGAAGATGAAGATATCAAAACATCTCAGCCTGCACCTGGAGATGTGTTGGATCTGTGGGAGAAGTTATTAGAAGACCATGATGAGATCGTGCACATCGCGATGTCCAGTGGATTAAGCAGTTCCTGTGCGACAGCGGCAATGTTAGCAGATGATTACGATGGAAAAGTTCAGGTTGTAGATAACCAGAGGATTTCTGTCACACAGAGACAGTCTGTCTTAGATGCGGCCAAATTAGCGGAAGAAGGAAAGTCAGCCAAAGAGATCAAAGACATCTTAGAAGCAGACAAATTAGATTCCGGAATCTATATCATGGTAGATACGTTAAAGTATCTGAAGAAAGGCGGACGTGTTACAGCAGCAGGAGCAGCCATCGGTACAGTGCTTGGAATCAAACCAGTTTTACAGATCCATGGCGAGAAGCTGGATGCATTTGCGAAGACAAGAGGTGTCAAACAGGCAAAGAAAAAGATGATCGCAGCAGTAAGAAAAGAGTTAGAAGAGCGTTTCCAAGATGGAGATTTTGGTAAACACGCATATCTTCAGTCTGCATATACAAAAGATGAAGAGGCAGCGCTCAAATGGAAAGAAGAACTGATGGCAGAATTTCCAGGAATGGAATTCCAGCAAGATCCGTTATCTTTAAGTGTTGCATGTCATATTGGTGCAGGTGCATTGGCGGTTGCTTGGACACATAAGATTGATGATTAATAGCATTAATCTTCTTTTCATCTCGAAGAAATGTAAACAAAACATGAATTTTACATGAAATCCTTGTGTGATCATAGCACAAGGGTTTCTTTTGTGTTACAATACAGTCAATTTCGATACAATAGATAGCAGGAGATAGATGTTATGGAAATGAAAAAAGTATTAAAATACGCAATGGAGATCGGAGAATGCATGCTAGTGTCAGGAGCAGGTGTTTCAAGGGTAGAAGATACGATTTCAAGAATCTGCAAGGCGTATGGAGCAAAAGAAGCCAATGTATTTTCTATCACATCAAGTATTGTAACAACGATCGAAGATGAAAAAGGAGAAATCTTAACGCAGACAAAGCGTATCAGGTCATATAAGACAGACTTTACCAAACTGGATGAGTTAAATCAGTTATCAAGATATATGTGCAAAGAACTTCCGGAAGAAGAGGAAGTAAAACGAAAGATTTCAGAGATTAAAAAGGGAAAAGTCGTCGTTTTTACAGAGGAAGTTCTTACATCAGCGGTCATTGCAGCAGCATGGACTTCATTTTATGGAGGTGGCATTACAGAAGGAATCATAGCAATGATCGCAGGGGCATTTGTCGCGGTTCTTGCAAGATATATTAAGATCTTAGCACCCAACGAAATGGTATTAAACTTTCTATTATCATTTTTTGTTGCAGCATTTGCATATATCAGTGCAAAATTCGGACTGACGGAGGATTATGGAAAGATCATCATCGGTAATATCATGCTGTTGGTTCCTGGAGTTGCATTTGTTAATGCACTTCGGGATATGATCGGTGGAGACATGATGTCAGGAATCTTAAGAGTCTGTGAATCGATACTGTTAGCTGTATTCCTTGCAGCAGGTTCTTTTATGGCATTGATGTTCTTAGGAGGTGTGTTATAAATGAAAGCAGAGATCATACAGGTACTGGCAAGTTTTGTCGGAAGTTTTGGATTTGCAGTACTTTATAATCTTCGAGGGAAAAAACTTTGTATGGCTGGGATTTCTGGGATGGTATCATGGATCGCCTATCTTATCGTGTGGAATGAGATGCCAAGTACATTTGTGGCGAATCTGGCAGCGGCCGCAGTTGCGACGATTTATGCAGAAACAATGGCAAGGATCTTAAAAACTCCTGTAACAGTATTTTTGATCACGGGAATCATTCCATTAGTACCAGGTGGAAATTTATACTATACGATGAATTATGTCTTGGCAAAACAGTGGCATTTATTTTATTTATATGGGCAAAAAACATTGCTGATCGCAGTGGCGGTTGCGGCAGGGATCATGACAGCATCTTCTGTTTACGGAATTTGTGCATCCGTATGGAAATACTGCAAAAAAGAGATATGAGCAATCTAAGAATAAACCTCACAGATTTTGCATAAGATAAGAAAAACGAAAGTGTGCAGGTATCGTATGGAACAGGATGAAAAGTTTGAAAATCAATTAAATCTTGCTCTGGATCTTAGCGAAGAAGAACGGGAGAGATCCAAAGATTTAGATGCAGGATACGATAAAGAAACGGATCAGTGGGAGATCATATTTCGCTACGCAGGCACACTTGATACGATCAGATGGTCAGACACAACGAGGATCGAACCGTTGAGTATGGGTTATGCGATCGCCTATATAAAAGAAGACGAGTTGGAAGCATTTGGGGCAAATGAACAAGTTATTTATATAGAAAAACCGAAAAATCTATTATTAAGTCGACAGCCATCGATAGCCGCATCTTGTATGTTGTCGGTCAAGAATCCACCTCTTTCATTGACTGGAAGAGGTGTTTTTGTCGCTGTGATCGATACAGGGATTGATATTTTTCACCCGGATTTTATAGATGAAAATGGAGATACTAAGATTTATGCACTATGGGATCAAACGGTCAAAGGAAGTCCGCCTAAACCATTTCTTAACGGAAATCTCTATACAAAAGAAGAAATCAATAAAGTATTGCACTCAGAAAGTGGAAGATACGATTTTCGGAGCAGAGATCGATCTGGGCATGGAACACATGTAGCTTCAATCTGTGCCGGGATAAACGGGGTTGCACCAGAGGCAGAACTGATCGTTGTGAAATTGGGAGATACGAGAGAAAAAGGTTTCCCAAGGACGACACAATTGATGACAGCATTACAATATGTGATCAATGAAGCATCACAGGCAGGACGGCCGGTTGCGGTCAATATCAGTTATGGACATAATTATGGAGATCACAGAGGAAATTCCTTGTTAGAAAGATTTATATCACAGATCGCACAGCAATGGAAATGTACGATCTGCATTGGAACAGGAAATGAGGGAAATAGTGGAAAGCATAAACAAGGAAAGCTGATCAAAGAAGAACAAAAAATCTTATTGGATATTGCACCATTTGAGCAGAATCTAAATCTCCAGATATGGAAAGATTTCGTGGATGAGTTAAGAATACAGCTGGAATCTCCATCGGGAATATCTTATGAGATCACAGATAAACAGGGAAAGTCACAATATGCATATGGAAATACGATCGTCTTTGTATACAATGGTTATCCAACACCGTACAATGTAAGGCAGGAAATATTCCTTAGTTTTATTGTGCAGGAAGGAAATCATATAGAGAGTGGACAATGGAATCTTACATTGATTCCACGAAATATCAGAAATGGGGAATATCAGATGTGGCTTCCGGTATCCTTAGGAAGTAATCAGGAAACTAGATTTTTAGAGCCAGATAAAGAGTTTACTTTAACAATCCCATCAACTGCAGAAAAAGTGATCTCAGCAGGTGCGTATGATGTCAGATATCAGTCCTATGCAGATTTTTCGGGGCGGGGTGATCAAAGATATGGTGTAAAGAAACCAGATCTTGTGGCACCTGGAGTTGGAATTTTGGCAGCAGCACCGGGAGGCGGTGAAAACAGTTTGTCCGGGACGTCAATGGCAACGCCATTTGTCACAGGAGCGGCAGCTCTTTTGATGGAATGGGGGATCATAAGAAAAAATGATCCTTATTTGTATGGAGAGCGGATCAAAGCTTATTTTCATAAAGGTGCAAGGAAAATGAATGGATTTTTGGACTATCCAAACAATGAAATTGGATATGGAAAATTATGCGTGGCAGCTAGTTTGTATAAATAGAAGAACTTACGAAAAAAAATACAAATGATATTTGTAATTTTTGTATCATATTTCCAATTTATATGATAAAATTAATAACACACTGGGAATACGAAAGGGGAAGAGACAATCATGAAAACAGAAAGATTTGATAAGAAACTGTTTAAACAGGAAGTACTCAATAATCTAAAGACTCAGTTCAGAGTTGAGCTTAATAATGCATCCCAGCAGCAGATTTATCAGGCTGTGGCTTATGCCCTAAAAGAGTGGATCATTGAGGACTGGATGGATACTCAGAAGACCTACGAAGAGAAAGACCCAAAGATTTTATATTATATGTCCATGGAATTCCTGATGGGAAGAGCACTTGGAAATAACCTCATTAATATGAGTATGTATGGAGAAGTGAAAGAAGCACTCGATGAATTAGGCGTAGATCTGAATGCCGTTGAAGACCAGGAACCAGACCCAGCACTTGGTAATGGTGGTCTTGGAAGATTAGCAGCATGTTTCCTTGATTCATTGGCAACACTTGGATATGCAGCCTATGGATGTGGAATCCGCTATCAATACGGAATGTTCAAACAGAAGATCAAAGACGGATATCAGATAGAAGTACCAGATGAATGGTTAAAGAATGGAAATCCATTTGAATTAAAACGTCCGGAATATGCCAAAGAAGTACGTTTCGGTGGAAATATCCGTACAGAATATGATGAAGCAACTGGAAGAACCAACTTCATTCAGGAGAACTATCAGTCAGTTATGGCAGTCCCATTTGACTATCCGATCGTAGGATATGGAAATCATATCGTTAATACATTAAGGATCTGGGATGCAGAAGCGATCACTGACTTCCAGCTGGATTCTTTTGATAAAGGTGAATATGACAAAGCAGTAGAACAGAAGAACCTTGCAAAGAACATCGTAGAAGTATTATATCCAAACGATAATCACTACGAAGGAAAAGAGCTTCGTTTAAAACAGCAGTATTTCTTTGTATCGCAAGATTACAGGCAGCAGTAGCCAAATATAAGAAAAACCACGATGACATTACAAAACTTTACGAGAAGATGACGATCCAGATGAACGATACTCATCCAACAGTATCTGTTGCAGAACTTATGAGAATC
>ENA-OQDT01001509-OQDT01001509.1-human-gut-metagenome-genome-assembly--contig:-NODE-1509-length-13339-cov-11.430820_pt1 | contig 13339 bp, 16 predicted proteins | sample MGYA00242786_ERZ504617 | MGnify/ENA primary metagenome ERZ504617 (study PRJEB26092, sample SAMD00036337) | human gut metagenome | host: Homo sapiens | study: EMG produced TPA metagenomics assembly of...
ATGATATACCATTCTTCATTTCCGGAAGGGCTTTTTCCACCAGAGAAGAAAAGCTTCTGCCAAAATATCTGGCATTTTTCACATAATCCTGCCTTATTTTCAGAATCTGCCCTTTTCTCATCCTGAAATGCAATACTGCGACCAACAGAGGCATAGAGAACATACAGACAAAAAGCAAAATCCATACTTTCATTTTTCAGCCTCCTTTTCCGTTTTCTGCACAATAAACCGCACTGTTTTATCCCATTTCACACCTCTTCCGGTAACAGTATCTACCACTGCATCCCAAAATCCCAAAGAGATATTCCACATATAGAAGAAAAAGTTAAACATCATAAGAGGCAGAAGCAATGCCTCTCCTGGAAGTCCGTCTATGATCAGCGAGGTACCTATCTCAAAAAATGGTGCAAAATTTCCAAGGGAATTATAAATTCCCAAAAACAATATAACCCACCAGCCACTGAATATCTGCATTTCACCCAGGAAAAATAATCCAAGGGACACTACCCAGCCTACCAGCAGAAATACCGGTACTGAATAGATAAAAAGCAGAAATAAGCCATCTATTTTCTGAAATAGTCCCATATAGGGAGTTGTGATCGTAGGGATCAGATAACGGAACAATACTTCATTATGACCTCTTGACCAGCGTCTGATCTGTCTGCCTCTCACATTCCAGCTTTCCGGAGATTCTTCATAACATTCCGCCGAGTTAGCGTATACGACCTTCCATCCATTGGTAAAAAGCCGATATGTAAGTTCCGTATCTTCTGCCAGAACCTTTGGATTAAAGCCACCTGTTTCTAACAGAAAATCTTTTCGAAATCCTCCCACTGTACCGCCATACTGCGGAATTGTTTTCAGGTTATATCGTGCCTGTTGATCTACCTGATATCCGCCGGACCGTTCCAGATTGATAAGTCTGGTCAGCATATTTGTATTGGTATTGTACGGTATCACCCGCCCCATAACTGCACCTACCTGCGGATCCTCAAATCCCAGCGCAATCTGTTTCAGCATGTTTCTGGCAGGTCTGTAATCCGCATCAAATACAATGATGATCTCCCCTTTTGCCAGCTTCATTGCATCATTCAGACCTACCGGTTTTCCTCTGTCCGGACAGTCTCTGTGAAGGGGGCGTATAAACTCATACTTTCTGTGATATTCATCCAGCATTTCCCTGGTACGGTCTGTAGAATTATCATTAATCGGAATAATTTCAAGTCTGTCCCTGTCATACTCACATTTCAGCAGAGAATCCAGAACATTGGAAAGCACCTGTTCCTCATTATGCATAGGGATCAGTACGGAAATACTTTTCATCCTGTCTGTAAGAATATCATTGTAATAGAGGCGCTGCCTGCCCAGAAGCCTTACAATTGTAAAATAAAAATGTCTGGCTGTGTACAGAAGCATCAGGATAATAACAAAAATAGTATAACCTTTCATAATAGCTACGACCATTTCCATACCTCCTTTCCCTTCCTTGAATCGTAAACACCGATCATGCGGTCGACAAACACTGCATAAATCATAACCAGATACAAAAAGTCAAACATGGGCCCTATTATAAAGTAGAAAAACGCCATATAGATCACAGAAAATCTGTACAGCAGCCAGATAAAAATCACATAGCGAACAGTTCCAAATACTATGGAATACAACATTACCGCAAGAAGTGTCAAAAGCTTATAGATCACTCCCCGGTCTCCTATAATTCCAGTGACCATAATTGTCATGACAAAAAACATCACCCATATGCCAATTTCCTGAAGCATATATAATTTCGAATAAACAGTTAAAGTATACGGAAAGTATTTTTCTCCAAATACAAACCACAGACTGTTTATCAGATGAATCGCACTGCACAGGATCAGATAAATGGCAAGAGGGCGTCCCTTCCATGGAAGTCCCGCCAGCAGAATGATTGCCGCAAGAGAAACTGCTGCATTTATAAGGCTTATCTGTATTCCCGGATATACGGTTCCTGCACTGAGATAGCTGATTTTTCCAAACAGAGGATACGTTTCTGAACGGATCCCAACATACATCTGCGGTTCATATTTTTTTAAAGCATCGGCCCCTATCTTACAGATCACCCTGGTCAGATCATCGATCTGCGTCCACATAAGCAGAAAACCAAGCAGGATCAGTATGACAATATACAGAATACATTTCTTTTTATCTATCTCAATTCTTCGATAGGTTCTGGTATAATCAATTACTTTCTTTTCTTTCATAGACTTCTCCTTTTGTTCCGCTTCGCTATGCAGCTCATAACTGGGAACCTTCCAGATTTTTTACATTCCCTCCCCATAAATTACAGCACTGCAGCCTTTCTGCTTTTTACTCTGATACATTGCCCTGTCAGCCTTTCTGTATAGCTGATCAAAAGAAATATCTTCATATCCATCATAAAAACACGCACCCAGACTTATTTCTATACTCTTTCCACGCATCTCTATGATATCAATCTGTCGAATATTTTCAAAAAGGCGCTCGAAGAATTTCTCAGCTACTGTTTGCTCCAACATTTTCGGCATAAATATTGCGAACTCATCACCTCCAAGCCTCATAACCACATCACTGTCACGACATGTTTTCTGCAGCGTCTTCGCAACGGCTATAATCACCTTATCTCCTACAGAATGCCCATAAGTATCATTGATGGATTTAAATTTGTCACAGTCGATCAGGCAAAGCAATCCCTTTGTTTTTTCCTTTAAAAGTTCAGTAATCCTTTTTTCTCCGCTTCCACGATTACATAATCCTGTCATAAGATCTGTCTTCGCCAGATAAATCAGCCAGTTCTCACGCTTTTTTTCTTCTTCTATACACTCAGTACAAAAAAGCACATGCAGAAGTCTTCCATTTTCATCATAGTCTACAGGAATAAATCTGCTTCGACACCAACCTGATTTTTTATCTATAAATTCATGTGTTATGCTCTTTTCTCCAAGAAGCCGTTCTTCCAGCGTATTGATATCTACAAACTCCAGTGATTCCTGAAGCTGCGATTCTATGCACATTTTCTCGACAATATCCCTGACATGTCCGCAAAAATCATTCCTGATTTCATATTCTCCCATTTTCTTAAAATCTTTTCCCAAACATTCCATAATCTGATCTGTCATTTTTACAATATGATATTTCTTTGTCTGCACATCAACCAAATGCATGGATGTATAGATCTTCGAGAGGGATGTATAACTGCTGAGCCGTGCCTCTTTATTTGACTTTATAAATGAATTACGCAATTTCAGTAACGAGATAAGAAGCGTTCCTATCATATCCAGAAAAATAGTAAGCCCCCTGTAATCACCCTTTGGAGGATTATCCACACCTAAAAAACCACTTATCTCATCTTTGTAACGCAAAGGACATACCACCACATTTCTTACATTCTGTGCTTTTAACATATCATAGGGCATGCGATGTTCTTCTTTGATATCTTCTATATCAGCGATAATGATACTTTCGCCCTTGGAAAACGTATCGTACCACCACTTTATTATGTCCATATCTACATTCTGCAATCTGTCTATTTCGGGAACCACTCCCTGCGCACACCATTCATACGTATTGTTTGTGACATGCCTTTCTTTACAATCTTCGAAAATATATATTCTGTCAGAACTGATATGTCTGCCGAAAAAACGAATAAATTCATTAATCTGCTCGTCAGGTGTATGGTAATTAAGTGCGGATCTAAGTGCTTCATTTATGACAAGTTCATACTTCATGATCGTCTTCATGCTGTTTTCCTCCCGAATGTCTTTCTTATCTTATTTTGTTACATTCAAGCCAGATGGAAAGTCCTTCTTTTATTTTCTGCTCTTCCACAGGTTTCATAAAAAAATATTCTATCCGCAGTCTGAACGCATGGAGCGAAAAATCAAGGTCACTGCACCAGATGATTCCACATTTCGGATACAGGGAACGAAGATGTTCTGCTGCATTCAGGCCGGCTACACCCGGTAATGCGAGAAACAGCACTGTTGGTACTGTTTTCAATGTCTCTGCAAAAAACTGTTCCTGACTCTGATAGATTTCAATCAGCGGAAAAACATTCTTCTCTGTGCAGTAATTTCTGATATATTCCGCACTGTCTTGTCCTTCCTGTTCCTGGTCGGTCAGTATGGCAATACAATACACGATCCCCCTCCTTTCCATTTAATATACTTTCATTTGTTACCCTCATTATAAAAAATATCAAAATTATTTCAATAATTCTGTCACGAAACGACAGAAAATGACACGAATTGCAACTCCGTGGCATTGTTTTATGATATACTGTTACCAGAGCGTTTTCGAAATAACTACACCACTTGCTTGTCTGCGAATTCGGTTGCACAGACGAAAAAATATTACCGAAAACAGCGTGAACAGTAACGAGGAATTCTCAGCAGGCGGAATTTTATAAATATATATTATAAGGAAGATTTACTATGAGAATTGCAATTGTTGATGATATTTCAGAAGAGCGGACACTGTTACGAAACAGACTGGAATCTCAGTTTTCCAGGCGCAATGTCCATACAGATATATTGGAATATGAAAATGGAGAAACTTTCCTCACTGCGGCAAAGGAATGTCCTTTCACTGTAGTGTTTCTGGATATTTATATGAATGGTTCTAACGGGATTGATACAGCAAAAGAACTTCGCAGATCAGATACTGACTGTCTGCTGATCTTTACAACAACTTCTACCGACCATGCATTAGAGGGATTCCAGGTCCGGGCTCTGCACTATCTTGTAAAGCCCTACAGTGAAAATGATATTTCCGCACTGGCCGATGAAATTCTTTCCCGCATCCCGGATTCCGGGAAATACATAGATGTAAAGGTAAACGGCAGTAATATTCAGATTCCCTTCCGGAAAATAATCTACGCAGAGCATTTTTCCCATATGATCCACATCCACACTGACGGTGAAAGGGAACTGGTGACCCGTCAGTCCTTTGATTCCTTCATAACCGCCCTGAAAATGGACGCACGTTTCTATCAGTGTAACCGGGGTGTTGTGATCAATCTGGAGCATGCTGTTGATTTTGACGGATCGATTTTTCGCCTTGATAACGGAAACAATGTCCCGGTCAGCCGGAAGCTGCTCAAAAACGCCAGACAGACATTTATGGAATTTCTGTTCCAAAGGAGGTCCTGAAATGACTGACATACTTCGCCCTGTACTTGAACTTTCCGTAATCATTCCCGGCATACTGCTGTCATATCTGCCAGTAAAAAGCTATCTGAGGCAGACACCGCTTAAGCTGACAGCGTGGCTTCTTCCTCTTCTTCTGGGAATCTGTATTTTCGGAGGAGCAGTTTGCTGTGCCTTCCACTTTCCCACCAGATGGATCCTGTTTCCTCTGCTGCCTGTTATTATGCTTATTTATCATAAAACGTTAAAAATCTCTGTCTGGAAATCCGTCAGTATTTTTCTGGCAGTCTTTGCAGTTTTTGCATGTGTCAACAGTCTTTCCCGGGCAGTCAATGCACTTATGACTGCTGACCTGCATATTACAGAAAATGAACTGTGGTTTCGTACCGGTGCCGGAATTTTCTATAACCTCATCTGCCTGCTGTTTGTTCTGGCAGCCTGGTATCCTGCCCGCCACTGTGTTCAGACAATGATCGCAGACGAAAACTTTGCCCAGACCTGGTATGTATTCTGGATTCTTCCGGTAATCTTCATCGGAGTGAATCTTTTTATGATTCCCAAACACCGTAGCACTTTATATACCGGGCGGGTCCTGCAGTGTTATATTGTTTTAAGTCTTGTACTGCTCATACTCCTGCTCCTGTTTTATGTCATGTTTCTTATGATGGGGGTCAACCTGAACAGAAATGCCAGACTTCAGCAGGAGAACCATTTTCTTTCCCTTCAGCAGGAAAGATACGAGAATCTCTGCATGGCCATTGAAGAAGCAAGACAGGCGCGTCACGATATCCGCCATCATTTTGTCCAACTGTCCTCTCTGGCAGAGCAGGGTGACATGGAAAAGATCAAAAAATATCTCTTGGCTGCAACCGGAAAAATCTCTGACTATAACCTGCATTTCTGTGAAAATCAGGCTGTTGACAGTGTTTTCGGACATTATTCCACCCTTGCAGAAAGAGAAAACATTCCTTTTCATGCAATGGTTTCTCTGCCTGCTGATCTTTCCATAGATGAGATTAATCTGTGCCTTGTATTTTCCAATCTGTTGGAAAATGCCATCCAGGCAAGTGTGAAAACAGATCAGGCCCGCAGGAAGATTAATGTGGAGGTTTATCCCCACCATAATCATCTGCTTCTGATTCATGTGGAGAAATACTTTCGATGGTAAAATACGGCAAGAAAACAATATTTTCCAATCCTCCAAACGTTCCGGAAACGGCATAGGAATCGAATCCGTCCGCCACATTACCGACAAAAACGGCGGTATCTGTGACTTTACCTATAAAGATGGTATTTTCTCTGCAAAAATAATGCTCCGGATATGAGCATGTTTTTACCATTTTAATTTGCTGTACCTGTCCCAAGCTTCTTCAAAGGAATAAAAAAACAGACCATATAGCAGCTCTATATGCTCTGTCTTTTTATTCCTACAAATCTTCGTGCAGTTTTACATTGCTATTATCTGCCATGCATTTTTTTAAAGCAACAATCCTCAAAAATTTCAACTGCTTCCTGCCCGTCTACTGCACATGTAACTTCCATACCGCTGTCTTCCAGTATACATCTGGCAATCTCCATGTTCAGCTCATTGTCTTCCACAACCAATGCCCGTATGCCTTCCACTGAATAATCATCAAGGCTTACTGGCTTATCTGATAAATTACTGTTTTTATCCTGTGTGTCAATTTTGAACGGTATTTTTACAATAACTGTAGTACCAACACCAACTTCGCTCTTCAGTTCAATACTTCCATCCATCCTGTCCACAAGCTGTTTCGTAATTGCAAGCCCCAGTCCGGTGCCTTCATACCTGGATCTGCTTGTCTTGCTTTCCTGAGAGAACATATCAAAAGCATGTGCAATAAAATCTTCACTCATACCCACACCCTGGTCTTTACAGTAGAAAGTGAAATTTGCTCTGTCATCATCCAGAGTTTCTTCTTAACCCCGAACGTGAGCACACTACCCGACTGACTGAATTTTATGGCATTGTCCATAATATTCGACAGAATCCTTCCAAGATATATCGGGTTTCCAACCAGAGTGCTGTGACTGTATGTACCATTTTTCCAGTCAATCTCATACCGATGCCTTTCTTGGCAGCCCGCTCATCATAAATCTGATTCAGTTCCTGCAGTACCTCTGTCAGATCAAATAAAAGCTGCTGGTCCTTCAAATCCCCGCTCTGTAGTTTATTCATATCCAGCACATCATTTACCAGAGACACCAGATATTTCAGGGCTTCCATTGCCTTTTCTCTGATCTTCTGCTGCATCTGTGGATCATCTGCGTACTGATTTCCCATATTTACCATACCGATAATACCGTTCAGTGGTGTGCGGATATCATGACTCATAGTTGCCAGAAACCTTGTTTTCATTTCGGCTTCCCGCTTTGCTGCTTCCGCTGCAAAGTTAAGATCCTCTTCACGTCTTTTGGAATCGCTGATACTACGGACTGTACATAAAACATGGGTAACATTTCCAGACTCATCCCGTTTTTTTACAATAAAAAGCATCCTGTGCCAGCTGCCATCGCACATTCTGTATTCTGTAGAAATACATTCTTCCGTCTTCAATCTCTCTGAAAGTGTAGAAATATCCAGAAATGGACGTATCAGCGGACGGTATTCCGGTGCAACCATTGTATCACAAAGCTGATACAGTTTTTCCGTTGCACATCCTCTGTTTCCTGTCAGTTTGTGTATTTCACTGTCATTTGATACCTCTTCAAAAAAATCTTTCTGCACATCAATCCTGTAGATAGAACAGTAACTCTTGGCAATTGCCGAAATTATTTCATTACTCAGCCGTGTCTCATCCAGTGCCTGCTTTAATTGATTCTGGATCGTAGTTTCTTTTTCCATGATATCATCAATATGCCGAAAACCCACCAGTGCGAAAAAATGTTTCTCATCCTCGTATATTTTGACTGCCTGTGCCTCAAAAAATTCATGCTGATTCGGATTCGGTTTGCTTCTGTAATGATAGGTAATGCGCTCCTTCCTGGAAAGCTGTTCCTTCAGATGCCCCGTCGAAATCCACTCCTTAAATTCCTGTCTTTCTTTCCCATACAGATACTGGACCGCATATTGGTCAGCAGCATAATTGAAATTATCACACTGTTTCAGATTCATTTTTTTGCATTGGTTCCGTCGTTTATATGCAGAATCTCAAAGAAACCGATATTTAATTCGACATAATAGACAGCAGTAAAGTCTGAACATATTTTGTCCAAAAGCCGTCGTTCTGCCATCTGTTCTTCCAGCATACGTTTCAGTTTTCTGTTCCTCATATGTACCATTACAGTCAGGATAAGAAGCAGAGCGATCAGCACGGCTATAAAAGCCAACGCAGCCACAGACTGCAGTTGTTTCGGAAATATATATTTCATTTCTGTCATAACAAAATCCTCTCTCTATGTTTCCTGTCCGCTTTTCCCATGCATCTGGAAGGCTCCTGATTGCTGCGGCTGTCTCATAATCATTCATGACAGGCATTTGACCTTCTCAACTCTTCGCTTATGGTCTGCTTAATCTTTTTATCATCCAACGGCTTTGCAAGATGTGCGTTCATTCCTGCTTCCATACACTTTACTTTTCACCAGCTCATTCACCTTCGCCTGCACTGCCGGATAATCATACCCTGCAGCCTGCAGTCTCTTCTTTCTGTCCTCGCCGTTCCCCCACTTTCCGGCAATCACTTCCTTCGCCACAGCTTCCACACTTTTCTTTCCTGTACCAGGATTCCCGCCGGTTCCTTTCACAGCCTTCTCATACTGCGGAGCCGCATATCCGCGGATATATCCCCATCCCAGGGGGATCACCCTTCTGTCAACCTTTTCACCCCGGTTACCTTCAATAGCAGTAATCATTCCCACCGGAAACCTCCTCCACAAAACCGATATGGTCACTGTACCCGTCATTCGGCTGTGTGGCCTTGTCCCAGTTATACACAATCACATAACCCGGCTCCGGCGTGATGGTTCCGTCTTCGATCCAGATCCCCATCTCCCTGAAGATCTTCACGTGTTCCTCCACGCCGCACTCCCTGCCGATCAGCTCACTGCATCCTGCCCTGATCCCTGCAGCAGACACACAGGTATCACACCATTCATCCGAATACTGCACCGCATATCCTCTGGGAAGCGGCTTCACACTATTATACAAGTCAATAATCTCCCTAAACTTTCCATTGGCCTCACTGAATCCCAGCCATCCCCTCATCACATCCAGAACACTCTCAGCAGTCTTTGCCATAGCCTCACATCCCCCTTCATCAAATCTTGTCAGTTCATACTGACGGATCACCTTCATGCAGTCTTCCACATAGGAAAAAGAAGTGGCATACCCGTCGGCACGGATGGTTTCCAGATACTCCTGCGGATCCCGGATCCCCCTCAGGTTCCGGTACCGTTCCAGCTGGATAAACTCAAAATACCCCTTTACGCCCTCTTCCATGGAATCAAACACCCGGAAATTATCACGGATGGAAGTCAGCGTCCCTTCCCTGTATTCTTCCTGTGTACGCATATTTACAGACCTGCCAGTCCATCTGGTGCCACATTTCAGTCCAAAATAGTTATAGTACTGACTGGTCAGCCGGCTCTCGCCCCATCCGGATTCCAGAACCGCCTGTGAGATCACCGCAGAATGGCACAGGATTCCATACTGCCCGGCATACTTTTTCACATATCCCGCAATGTCCGCAATAAACTTTTCCCTTGCAATCCTCATTCCCCATCCCCCTTTTCACTTCTGTCATGCAGCTGTTCCAGCACCTCTTTCACCTTCTGCGGAATCGGCAGCCCCAGATGCCCTGCATTCTCCAGCAGACTCACACCCTCATTGGAAATATAGAAAAAGATCACCGCTGTCCTCAGCACGGATCCGTTCCCGATCACAACCACATCCAGAATATTTGCCATTCCCACCAGCAGAAAGATCAGCACCTTCCTGCAGATCCCCCGGAAGCCCACTTCACTGGAAAGCGTATGGTCCGCAAAAGCACACATCACCCCGGTCAGGTAATCAATCACCACAAAAGCGACCAGTGCATACAGAAGCCCGTCACAGCCTCCCATAAACCAACCCAGCCATCCGCCTACAGCCATAAAAACCATCTGAATAAAGTTCCAAAATTCCTTCATGCCAGAATCCTCCTCCCATGAAAAAAGCAGCCCCCATTTCTGAGAACTGCCGTAAGCAGGTTCTTCCCCTGCTCGTAAATATGATCCGCCTTTTCTTCCAGCACTGCCGGAAACAGCAGGATCCCGCCGATCATGTTCGGGCAGATGGGAAGCAGCGTCCCGTTCCACAAAACAGAATTGTCATACTCCCCGCTGGCTTTCAGATAAATCCCCATGGGATTCAGCCCCAGAATATTATTCACTGCCTCCGTGATCATGTTCGTCTCCTGAACTGTCTCCACCGCACCCGTATTCGTATCGGTCAGTTCAATGACCATTTCACCTTTCAACTTCATCACACACCCTCCATTTCTACCGGCCTGCAGAAACCGCTGATTCCCGCTCTCTCAGCAAAATACACTTCAAATCCTCTGTTCACCGTCTCCTTCATCTGCATGGACAGCGATTCCCGGAAACCATTCACATCCAGTCCTCCGCCAATGGCAAATCTCGTGGTATAATCCTCCACCTCAAGCTTTCCGTCCCAGGCTTCCCCAGCCGCCATTGCCTGTCCGCTGACAGAAGCAATGCAGTCTCCCACATCAACCGTACCGCTGCCATACTCCATCCAGAGATACACATTGAATATATTCGTATAATTGGCAACGATCTTCTCAATGGGATAATACAGCGACAAAATATGTTTCCCGGAATGCCAGGTCTCCACCGGACAATGCTCCACAATCTCCTCATTATTAAATTCAAAGACCACATGGCAGACCGCCTGTCCGTCCTCCTGCCACTTCACCGGCAGGCTCACATCCACAGAAACCTCCGAACCACTCCCGGTTCCGGATCCGGAATCCGAGCCACCAGCGACATCATCCGTACTCCCTGTATTCTCATTCCCAGAAGTATTTCCAACTTCATTCCCTGCCGCATCATTTTCAGAACTTCCTGCATCCGATGTCTCCCCGGTTCCATCAGAACCACCCGTACCACTTCCAGTTTCCACTGCCGCTTCCGCCCGGAAATGGAATCACCACAGTCCCGGAAGCCTCTGCAGACCGTTCCACCGGATCCGCATCCACATCCACAACAACCTGCGCAAAAAACTGCATGTGGTTTTCCTCAGAAGAAGCAAACTGGATACTGAGCAGCTTCACCCTGGTCTGCCCGATCTCATGCGCGGAAGCATTGGTAAACGTATGAATCCCGATCTTCCCAGTCTTCGCGTTGTCTTCAATCTGGTTCAGCAGCTCCGAAATATTCTTGTCGTTCCTTGACTTCGCCTGAGCCAGCCTTGGGTTCTTCCCCACACATTTCAGGCTCTGCTTTCCCCCGATCTTCTGCCTGATGGAAGTGATACAGGTGATCTGTCCCTCATCTGCCTGTCCTCCTGCAAACGTAAGCACATCCCCCGGATCCAGGGCAGGGTTCCCGATGGTATCCGAATCAAACGGCACATACCGGATTACTGACAGATCTGCCAGGATATTCCTGCACAGCATCTCTCTGGTCTCCTTTAACCCAAACTGCAGAAGCGGGTTCACCCCCAGATTCATAGTCAGCCTATTATCCGGATCCAGAGCATAATACTCCGCAATCTGCGTCTGCTTATTCGTAGAACTCACCGCCGTATACCTGGTGATAAAATCCGAAAAGCTGGAAGAAAACCGGTGTCTCTGCTCCACCTTCATCACAGGATCCTTCCCGTACTTTCTCAGTTCCAGCTTTCCCTCCCTGTTAATAATAAAGAAACCTCCCAGAACCTGTGCCACATAAAACAGCACGTCCCGGCAGATCTCAATATCATTTTCAGTATAAACAGAAAGCGTCACCCCGCCATTCGGCATGGCATCAATCTCCGCCCTCTTATTCGCAAACTCCACTTTACACCGCTTACAGCACAAAGCAATAAAATCATAAGCAGTCCCCACAGTCTCAAACCCGTTGAAACTCTTATCAAACCGCAGCATAAAATCATACGCTTTCAGTTCCAGGCACTTCGCCAGACGGTTCGCCTCACTGACCTCAAAAACTCCCATCGGCACATCTTCCACCGAATCATCCGCCAGCACCAGATGAAACACCAGCGTCACCTGAGCATCCTCCAGCGTATACCTGTCAATGTCACTCAGAAGCGTGATCCCCATCTCCGCCGCATACACCGTCCCCAGTTCAATTTCCGTGCTTCCACAGCACTGCCTGGAAATATACCCGGAACCCTTCACAATCCCCTTCGCCCCGAACTCATACGTCATTCCGCCTCTGGTAACGATCGTACCCGTCCAGTAATATTTTCTTGTATTGCTCTTCACAGCTCTCAGAAACCCATCCGATACCGGATACATCCCGCCACTTCCATTTCCCCACGAAAAAAGCACCAGCCAACCAGGTGACCGATGCCTTCGTAAATATAATCATTCTATCTGTTATAAGTCCAATGTTTCAGGTACCATTCATGCAGTTCTTCTGTTGTTTTACAGCAGTCTGCAATCTCTTTTCCCTGTGATATCCACTGACACGTTTCCCTGCTGAATGTATCAACATCCAAAGCATGAAATTTATATGTTCCACCCCGTCTGTGCATCACTTCATCATCACACTGGAACTCAAAATAATCATCCCCGTCCAAAACAACCTTTCCAGTCAGGTTCCACACCCCGGACCACGGGGGACCATCATCCCCTGGAACACAGAAGGACAGTCTTCCATCTTCCAGAATAACAGGAGCCACCGCAATATTTTTCATCTGCGGCATATATGGCTGTTCAAACCAATACGCTTTCCTCTCATCCATTTCTCTTCATCTCCATGATAGCCACCTTCCCTGCAAACTTGAAGTTAGCGATTTCTTTTTCCGGTATTCTCTGTCCCACGGATTTCCTCATGATAGAAATAATCTACGATCACCGGATGTCCCTGCGGGACTCTGCCATAAGGCATTTCATTATCCACAAAGGCACAATCATACTTCTTAGCCATTTTCTCAGCTTTTACTTCAAGTGCTTCAAAGTAGCTGCGGTTATGCTTGTTATAGATCTCGT
>ENA-OQDT01001510-OQDT01001510.1-human-gut-metagenome-genome-assembly--contig:-NODE-1510-length-13335-cov-6.103044_pt1 | contig 13335 bp, 11 predicted proteins | sample MGYA00242786_ERZ504617 | MGnify/ENA primary metagenome ERZ504617 (study PRJEB26092, sample SAMD00036337) | human gut metagenome | host: Homo sapiens | study: EMG produced TPA metagenomics assembly of...
GACTTCTGCTGTAACAATCTGATCCTATTTTACGTTCATTTAACATCAGGGTTTTCCACATGACAGAAAGGATGTTTGCCCCAACGTCGTTTTTTTAATTAATTTCATTAAATTCGGCAAAAATACTTCTGTAATATGCATGAGATTCAAAAAAAAATATCTACTTTTGTCCTCGGTAAATACGTCAGTTCCCTATCCGGGAAAGTCTGTTTACTTCCTGATAACAATCAAAACAACATCAATCCCATAATCGTAATTATGAGTGCATTTTCCCCCCTTCTAACACACTTTTTTGTGTAGATTGTGCTCCTTAATTATACCATTAAAAGATTATAAAGAAATATATTACTAATAACTATACTCTATGTATAACATTATTCAATTAAACGACAAAGACTTGTCGGAATTACAATCGATTGCCAAAGAGTTGGGTATCAAGAAAACAGACTCTCTAAAAAAATGAAGATCTGGTTTATAAAATTCTGGACGAGCAAGCCATAGTCGGAGCAACCCAAAAAGTAGCGGCAGAAAAAGCCAATGAAAGTCAACCCCGTAAAAGATCACGTATCAACGTTAAAAAACGACGGTGACAAGGTCTATACTGCAACCAAGGACAAGGCACAGAAACTGGAAGCCAATACCCCGCAGCCTGCCGCCGCAGCTGCCGAAACAGTAAAAGAGACTGCTCCTGTAGCGGTAACACCACAAACAGAAGCCGTGGCCGAAACAAGTGCGGAAGAAAAAACACCTAAAAAAAAGAGGACGCAAACCGGGTAGTAAGAAAGTAACAGCCAAGACAGAAGAACAACCTGCAACGAAAACGAAAGAAACTGCAAAAGAGGAAGTGAAAGCTGAAGCACCGGCGAAACCGACACCCAAAAAAGCAAAAAAAGAAGAAACACCGGCTATTCCCGAAGAAAAAGAAGTGATTCTTCCCGAACTGGAATTCGGCAGTGAAACCGATGATTTTATTCCTATCGAGGATCTTCCTTCAGAAAAATAGAACTTCCTACTGAGTTGTTCGGCAAATTTGAGGCTACCAAAGTAGAAACACCGGCTCCGGTACAGACACCTGCCCCCAAATTCCAACCACGCCAGCAGCGCGATCAAAATCAGAAGTACAACAATCCGCGCAACAATAATTACAACAATCCTCGTCAGGCAAACAATAATAACAATACGACGGCTGAGGGAGAAGCGTCTGCCAGCATTCCTCAACAACCGGAACGCAAACAGGTGGAAAAGCCTTACGAATTTGAAGGTATCCTGACCGGTACCGGGGTATTGGAAATCATGCCCGACGGATACGGTTTCCTCCGTTCATCCGATTACAACTATCTTTCCTCACCCGATGATATTTACGTTTCACAATCGCAAATAAAACTGTTCGGTTTGAAGACCGGTGATGTAGTGGAAGGCTCTATCCGTCCGCCCAAAGAAGGAGAAAAATATTTCCCGTTGGTAAAGGTGGAAAAGATAAACGGTTTGGATCCCGGATTGGTACGTGACCGCGTTCCGTTTGATCACCTGACCCCGCTGTTCCCCGATGAAAAGTTCAAACTTTGCAAAGGGGGATATAGTGATAACCTTTCAGCCCGTGTGGTAGATATGTTCTCACCTATCGGTAAAGGACAGCGTGCTTTGATTGTGGCGCAGCCCAAAACCGGTAAGACGATCCTGATGAAAGACATCGCTAACGCAATCGCAGCCAACCATCCGGAAACGTACATGATCATGCTGCTTATTGACGAACGTCCCGAAGAAGTGACAGATATGGCGCGCAGCGTAAATGCCGAAGTGATCGCTTCTACATTTGACGAACCGGCAGAACGTCACGTAAAGATTGCAGGTATCGTACTGGAAAAAGCAAAACGCATGGTAGAATGCGGTCACGATGTGGTAATCTTCCTCGACTCTATCACCCGACTGGCACGTGCATACAATACGGTTTCTCCTGCTTCCGGCAAGGTATTATCCGGTGGTGTGGATGCAAATGCCCTGCATAAGCCCAAACGTTTCTTCGGTGCTGCCCGTAACATTGAAAACGGTGGCTCGCTGACCATTATCGCAACCGCACTGATTGACACCGGTTCCAAGATGGATGAAGTAATCTTCGAAGAATTCAAGGGTACAGGTAACATGGAACTCCAGCTGGACCGCAACTTGAGCAACAAACGTATCTTCCCGGCAGTAAACATCGTGGCATCAAGCACCCGCCGCGACGACTTGCTGCTCGACAAGACTACTTTGGACCGTATGTGGATTCTTCGCAAGTATCTGGCAGATATGAATCCTATCGAAGCAATGGATTTCGTAAAGAGTCGTTTGGAAAATACCAAAGACAACGAAGAATTCCTGATGAGCATGAACTCATAAAAAATAAATCTCTTTTATTAAATGACGCAGGCTATACCTTTTCATTAAGGTATGGCCTGTTTTTTATTATACTTCAATCAATATATCAATGCATCAATTTGCTAATATGCCCATGACCACGCAGAGTAGAATGCAGCAAATTGACACATTGGCAAATTATCCAATGGGTACAAAACCTGATTCCTTCCGTCTGATTAAAAAGACCTTTAAATCCGGAGAACCCATGAAAACAAAAATAATCTGCTTTATCGCATTTGTCAGTTATACCTTTTATTTAACCGCAGGAGATATTTATGTTTCTCCCTACGGTAACGACAATGCTGCCGGTACACGCCAATCTCCCCTCCAGACTCTGGAACAAGCCATCAAGCAAGCGCGCGAATGGAGAAGATTGCAATCACCCGAAACAACCGGAGGCATAAATATCCTATTGGAGGAAGGAATATACCCACAATATAAAAGCCTGTTCATCCGCCCCGAAGATAGCGGGACAACAGACTCTCCCACCCGTATCACCGCTGTTCCCAATGCCCGTGTAGTCTTAAGTGGCGGAGTTCCTGTGACAGATTGGGAACAAGGATGCAAAGATACCAGAATACCAGAAACACTTAGAAATAAAATATGGGTAGCGGAAGCGCCCCGTATGGGAAACAGGATATTGGAAACCCGGCAAATGTGGGTCAACGGAACAAAAGCACAGCGGGCCGCACAGTTTCCCGACGGAGTAATGGAACGCATGATTGATTTTAACCCTGAGGAAGAGACGATCACCATTCCCACTCCACAAACAGCAGGGTTGAATGCCGCTTCACAAGTAGAGATGATCGTTCACCAACGTTGGGCCATCGCCATACTGAGAGTGAAGGAAATGATTACTGAAGGGGCAAATACAATCGTCCGTTTTCATGATCCCGAAAGCCGGTTGGAGTTTGCCCATCCCTGGCCTCAACCTGTCATTGACGGAGAAAAAGGAAACTCCACCTTTTGTCTGGTCAATGCTCTGGAACTATTGGACCAGCCCGGAGAATGGTATCAGGATTACCCTTCCGGACGCATCTATTATTACCCGCGTCCTCACGAAGACATGACGAAGGCGCAAGTCATTATTCCGGCTTTAGAGACTTTACTGACTATAAGCGGAACATTAGAACGCCCGGTAAGGAATATATATTTTCAAAATATATCTTTCGAACATACTTCATGGATGCGCCCCTCTTATCAAGGACACGTTACATTGCAAGGAGGCTTCCATCTGCTGGATGCTTACAGACTACCCATACCGGGGCTACCCGAAAAAGCGGAACTGGAAAACCAGGCATGGATAGGCAGACCCGAAGCTGCAATACAGATAAAATGCGGCAATAACATAAACTTCAACCACTGCACATTCCAGCATTTAGCAGCCACCGGAGTAGATTATGAACGCGCCGTATCGACTTCCATTGTCGAGAATTGCCATTTCACCGATATTGGTGGCACAGCCTTACTGGTGGGCACCTTTCCCGATGAAGGATTTGAAACCCATGTGCCTTATACACCTTTTCATGAACAGGAATTATGTACGGGAATCACCATACGGAACAACCTGATTGAGGAAGTGACCAATGAAGATTGGGGAGGTGTAGGCATCGGAGCCGGATATGTAAAGAATATCCATATCGTACATAATGAAGTCTGCCACGTCAATTACTCAGGTATCTGTGTGGGCTGGGGATGGACCCTGCTGGAAAGCGGAATGAGCGGCAACCGGATTGAAGCCAATTACGTCCACCACTTTGCCCGGAGGCTGTATGATGCAGGAGGACTTTATACCCTCTCCAACCAACCCAGCTCCGTAATGCGCAATAACCGGATTGAACATTTAATTGACGCGCCCTACGCTACCAACGACCGTGCGTTTTACATCTACTTTGATGAAGCGACGGATGGCTATACCGTAGAAAACAACTGGTGTCCGTCCGAACGTTTCGACTCCAACCGTCCGGGACCTCATAATGTGTGGAAGAAGAATGGTCCGCAAGTAGATGAAAGTATAAAGCAAAAGGCAGGGAGGGTCGCTGTAGGTGGGGTGTCACAACCAAGAATCATTATAAAACAAAATAACAAAAAGAGAATGAAACCAACCAATTACCACTTATTCGATTTTCTGGACTTTGATCCCGATCTGTCAAGAGACGAATCATTATGGAAAGCATACAAGCCCACCTCTGTCTATGAAAAAGACGGGGATATCTGTATAAACGTCCCTTTTCAAAAGCAAGTGCTCTCTAACGATATGGCACCCGATACGGCATCGCCCCGTGAAGAATATACGCTGGTCATCCGTCAGTACACCTCAGGTATCACCCGACTCTTTATCGGATTCGGTGAAGAAAGCATGACGGATCAGTCGGAAATGCTCCAATTCAGTGACCGGGTAAAGAAACTCCCTTTGCAAGTGACACAAACAGAAGGGGAATGGTTGATCACGACCCAAGACGGAATCCAACGGGCACTTATCCATGTAAAGCCCCCGGTACTGGACCGTTGGAGCGAACTGCTGCCCGATCCTCAAGAGACCTTGGATCTTCGCCTTTACCCCGACGGCAAACGTGAAATCCGACTGGCTGCCTACGACCACTTCTCCCCTCCCCGTTACGATGCGCTGCCACTGGCATTCTGCAAACGAAACGGAGTAAAGGAACGTGCCACCCTTTCCTTTGAATCAAAACCCGATGAATGTTTTGCCGGAACAGGGGAACGCTTTGCCAAAATGGACTTAAGCGGACAAACGTTCTTCTTAAAGAACCAGGACGGACAAGGTGTGAACAACCGCCGTACCTATAAGAATATTCCTTTCTACCTCTCCAGCCGGATGTATGGAACATTCTATCACACCTGTGCCCACAGCAAACTGTCACTGGCCGGGCAGTCCACCCGCTCGGTACAGTTCCTGAGCGACCAGGCCATGCTGGATGTCTTCGTCATAGCAGGCGACACCATGGAAGAAATCCTCCGGGGTTATCGGGATCTGACCGGATATCCTTCCATGCCTCCCCTCTGGAGTTTCGGCATCTGGATGAGCCGCATGACTTATTTCAGTGCTGATGAAGTAAATGAGATATGCGACCGGATGCGTGCCGAACATTACCCCTGTGATGTCATCCATCTGGATACCGGCTGGTTCAAGACCGACTGGCTGTGCGAATGGAAATTCAACGAAGAACGCTTTCCCGATCCCAAAGGGTTCATCCAAGGACTGAAGAAAAAAGGATATCGCGTGTCCTTATGGCAACTCCCCTACGTGGCGGAGAACGCCGAACAGATAGACGAAGCACGCAAAAACGATTATATAGCTCCGCTGACAAAGAAACAAGATTCGGAAGGTTCCAATTTCTCCGCTTTGGACTATGCCGGAACCATTGACTTCACTTATCCCAAAGCAACCGAATGGTATAAAAGACTGCTGAAGAATCTGCTGGATATGGGCGTGACCTGCATCAAAACCGATTTTGGAGAAAACATCCACATGGATGCCCTCTATAAAGGCATGAAACCCGAATTGCTGAACAACCTGTATGCATTGCTTTATCAAAAAGCCGCCTACGAAATAACAAAAGACGTAACCGGTGACGGCATCGTATGGGCACGCTCGGCATGGGCGGGATGCCAGCGCTATCCGCTGCATTGGGGAGGCGACTCATGCAGTTCATGGGATGGAATGGCAGGCTCGCTGAAAGGCGGTTTGCATTTCGGGCTTTCCGGTTTCGCCTTCTGGAGTCATGATGTCCCCGGATTCCACACATTGCCCAACTTCATGAACTCTATAGTGGACGATGATGTATATATGCGCTGGACACAATTCGGTGTATTCTCCTCCCACATCCGTTATCACGGAACAAACAAACGCGAGCCGTGGCATTATCCCGCTATCGCACCCATGATAAAAAAAGTGGTGGAAGTTGCGCTATACGCTTATACCTTATATTGTAGAACAAAGCCGTAAGGCCATCGCAAGCGGAGCACCTCTCTTGCAAGCTCTGATTTTTCATCACCCCGAAGACAAATTGTGCTGGCACATCGACGATGAATACTATTTTGGTAACGACTTCCTGGTAGCCCCGGTCATGAACAGCGAGAACCGCCGGGATGTCTATCTGCCCGAAGGGAAATGGGTGAATTTCTTCACAGGCGAACGCTTGGAAGGGGGACGCTGGCTGAAGAATCTGGATATCCCCTTGGACGAAATGCCCGTATATGTACGTCAAGGAGCGACCATCCCCGTTTATCCGGATGAAGTGGAATGCACGGACGATATGGATTTAAGCAAAAGCATCGGTCTGCACATAGACCCTCATTTTAAAGGAATATTTAAGAACTGACGAATATGGAAACTTGGAAAACGAATTTAGACGAGACAAAGAAACGATATATAGATTGGTGGAACCATAAAGGAATCATACTGAACATGTGGGAGCACTTTCAGGAAGATGTGAAACCTCATGCGGATATCCCTGCACCCTCCCCGGCAAAAGACCTGAATCAGAAATGGTTCGATCCGCAATGGCGTGCAGAATACCTGGACTGGTACGTGGCACACAGCAGTCTGAAAGCAGATATCCTGCCGGTAGCCAATACCCAGTTAGGCCCCGGTTCATTGGCAGCCATCTTGGGCGGCGTGTTCGAAGGAGGGGAAGATACCATTTGGATTCATCCCGATCCCGATTTCAACGATGAGATTGTTTTCAATCCCGAGCATCCCAACTGGATATTGCATAAAGAATTGCTGAAGGCATGCAAGGCGAAAGCAAACGGTCACTATTACGTAGGAATGCCCGACTTGATGGAAGGTCTGGACGTACTGGCCGCCTTGAAAGGTACAGACAAAGTTTTGCTGGATACCGTGATGCAGCCCGAAGTGCTGGAACAGCAAATGCAACAAATCAATGATATCTATTTCAAAGTCTTTGATGAACTTTACGACATCATCCGTGAAGGAGACGAAATGGCCTTCTGCTATTTCTCTTCATGGGCGCCGGGAAAGATGAGCAAGTTGCAAAGCGATATCTCCACCATGATCAGTGAGGATGATTATCGTCGTTTTGTACAACCCTTTATCCGCGAACAATGCCAAAAGATAGACTATACCTTGTATCATCTGGACGGCGTAGGCGCCATGCATCACCTGCCCGCCCTTCTTGAAATTGAGGAACTGAATGCCATTCAATGGACTCCGGGCGTAGGTGAGCCACAAGGAGGATCACCCAAATGGTACGACCTTTACAAGAAGATCCTTGCCGGAGGCAAGAGCATCATGGCTTGTTGGGTAACCTTGGACGAACTGAAACCCTTGCTGGACAATATCGGTGCGGACGGTGTGCATCTGGAAATGGATTTCCATAACGAGAGAGAAGTGGAACAAGCGATGCGCATTGTCGAAGAATACTCCTCTTCTTCCTCTGACGTATCCAAAGAAGACCTTTCGAAAGAAGAAGCCGCTGCAACAAAACAAGAAACAATCGTCGTCAAAGACTCTGCGGCAGCCGGGAATGAAGCCTTGAAACCTTTGTTCAATGCCATTGTGGACGGAAAGCTGGAACCGGCCGTAGAAGTAACCAAGAAAGCCATCGCCGAAGGAGTACAGCCCCAGGAAATTATCAACAACTACATGATAAAGGCTATGGGCGAAGTGGGACAACGCTTCCAGGACGGAAAAGCGTTCGTTCCCCAACTGCTGATGGCAGGACGCGCCATGAAGGGAGCTTTGGAACTTCTGAAGCCTTTACTGCAAGGGAGTGCCTCGACCACCATAGGCAAGGTAGTCATCGGGACCGTGAAAGGCGACTTGCATGATATCGGCAAGAACCTGGTGGCTTCCATGCTGGAAGGTTGCGGCTTTGAGGTAATCAACATAGGCATAGATGTATCTTGCGACAAATTTGTGGAAGAAGTCAAGAAAAACAAGGCAGACATCCTGTGCATGAGTGCCTTGCTGACAACAACCATGACTTATATGCAAGAGGTGATCAACGCTTTGGAAGCAGCCGGTATCCGTCATCAGGTAAAAGTAATGATAGGCGGCGCTCCGGTAAGCCAGGGATTTGCCGATGAAATAGGTGCGGACGGGTATAGCGACAATGCCAATACGGCCGTAGCGGTAGCCAAAGAACTGATGGGACTTCATCAATAAACGGAATATTCATCTTAATCTGATACATGAATTATGCACGCTAATTATTTAGATACGTTAGATTGGGGCATTCTTATTGCCTACTTTCTGATTCTTATAGGCATCGGTATATGGGCCAGCCTGAAACGCAAAAAAGGCAGCAGCCTTTTTCTTGCCGAGCGTTCCCTGAAGTGGCATCACATCGGTTTCTCCATGTGGGAACCAATGTGGGCCCTTCCATGCTGATAGCCTCCGCCAGTGCCGGATTTACCACCGGTATCGTTTCAGGTAATTATGCCTGGTATGCGTTTGTTTTCATCTGCTTGCTGGCTTTTGTCTTTGCCCCTCGTTACTTAGGAGCACGTATCACCACCTTGCCGGAGTTCATGGGGCGGCGTTTCGGACAGTCCACCCGCAACATTCTTGCCTGGTACACCATTGTGACAATCCTTATCTCGTGGCTTGCCCTGACCTTATTCGCCGGAGGTATCCTTATCCGTCAGGTTTTCGATATTCCCATGTGGCAGTCAGCATTGATCCTGCTCGTTATCTCCGCATTCTTCACCATGGCCGGAGGGCTGAAAGCGGTAGCCTATACCAATGTATTCCAAATGCTTCTGCTTATTTTCGTATCGGCCACGCTTACTATAGCAGGTCTTTACAAAGTGGGTGGCATCAGCGCATTGGCCGAAGCGGTTCCGGCCGATTACTGGAACCTGTTCCGCCCGAATGACGATCCCGCCTTCCCGTGGCTGCCCATTATTCTGGGGTATCCCATCATGGGAGTCTGGTTCTGGTGCACAGACCAATCCATGGTACAGCCTGTATTGGCTGCTAAGAATCTGAAAGAAGGCCAAATGGGTGCCAACTTCACCGGCTGGTTGAAGATACTGGATGTTCCTCTCTATATCCTTCCGGGTATCATCTGTCTGGCACTCTACCCGGGCTTGAAGAACCCCGATGAAGCCTACATGACTATGGTCACTAACTTATTTCCTGTAGGCATGGTGGGGTTGGTACTGGCCGTATTGACCGCCGCACTGATCAGCACTGTCGGCTCTGCCCTGAATGCGCTGAGTACAGTCTTCACGATGGATATCTATGTCAAGAAATTCAGACCGCTTGCCAGCCAGAAAGAGATCATCCGTACAGGGCATGTGGTTACAATGGCGGGAGCACTGATTTCGGTGATCATCACCATTGCCATAGACAGTATCAAAGGATTGAATCTGTTCAATGTATTCCAATCGGTACTGGGATTTATCGCACCGCCTATGGCGACTGTTTTCCTGTTCGGCATCTTCTGGAAACGAACTACCACGATGGCTGCCAACATGGCATTGACGCTTGGCACGGCGTTCAGCATGGGAGTGGGCATTCTCTATTTATGGGTATTCCCTGCGGAAGAATATACGACATGGCCTCACTTCATGATGCTGTCTTTCTACCTGTTCGTTATCATCAGCGCAGGCATGATCTTGGTATCCTTATTGGATAAACATCGACAAGAATGTACATTAAATATGAAGAAAGTCATGGAGAAGCCGGCTAAATCCGTTATCCTTGCATGGGCGTTACTGGCTATTGTCATGGTCGGGCTTTATCTATTCTTCAATGGGCATTAAAAGAAGGTGCAGAAGGCTGAAAAGATTGTATTTTTATATGCCTGCGTTTGGTATCCCACTCGGGTGGTGAGGCAGTCCCACCCCGGTGAGATTGCAGCTTCACCCCGGTGGAACTGGAGTCTCACCGGGGTGGAATATCAGATGAAAGTGGTTGTTATAACAGATGGAAACGGCTGTTATACCCTGTCTGATAGGACAGGAGATTCATTAAGGTTGCAACAAATTGCAAAATCAATGAGATTAATAACAACATCTAGCCATTTGGGAACTCTGATTTTTGTAGTCATCCTATTATCCTCGCCGCTTCCGCCTGTAACATTTATCGTACGTACAGAGACCGCAAGTATATTCCAGTTTACGGACACCATCCCCCAGGCCTATTACTCCACTGACCGATTTTATAGGAAGCATCAAACTGGAATCTGTCAACCGGATGCCGCAAGGTTCCGCTGAAGGAAATAAAGGGAATAATTTCTTTTGCTCCGACACATGCCAGCCGCAATATCCGGGACTGAAACGGTTGGTATGCCTCCACCCTCTGTCGCGGATGTATTCATCCAACGCAATTTCCATACAATCCGCAGTCTTCTCGGCTATGACACTTCCTATGGCATCCGCTATATAAACCTTTACCATATCCCCCTCTTGCTGCAACGTATGCTGGAACCTTTCAAAACCGGTTCCGGCAGTCGCGGCAAAGAAAGCGAAGGATTCCGAACCACGCAGCTGCCGGGTGATTATTTTACCTATACTGAAACACGTATCGCCGACAGAAAGCGAGTCTTTCGATTCATCCAACTCTCCACCGGATATGAAAAAACAAAAACGGGGAGAAGTTACTGCCTCCACCCGTCCAAGCACCCCACGGACTTCTTTTTCTACCGCTTCGTCGGGCACAGCATCTGCATACCCCATTGCCTCATAGAGTTCGGACAATGAGATAGACAGATCAGCAAAAGAAAGTTCTTTTTCAAGCATTATTGAATTCATTTAATGCGGCAAAGAATGCATCAATATTTTCAGATGGCGTATGAGGCGGTGTATCACATCCGCTGGAGAGCACGAAGTTGGGATAGGACTTGGTAGCCTCCAACAGGTCGAGTGTGGCTTTCTTCATCACCTCCGGAGTAGCAGCCTTGAACAAGCTCACCGGATCAAGATTTCCCATTGCAAGGGCATCGGCAGGTACTTCTTTCAGAGCTTCGACCATATCTATTTTATTTCCAAAATGATAAGCGGCAGCTCCTGTAGCTACCATTGCCTTGGTACAATGACCGGTATTTCCACAATTATGCAGAATGACCGTGAAGTGATCGTCCTGCACTTTCTCTACGATCTCCTTAATGAAAACAGACGAGTATTGCGTGCAGTCCTCATCAGACAAGAGTCCGGCAGCCGGTTCGGCCATCACTACCCCATTCACTCCTGTGGCCTTCAATGCCATGCAGTAACGGAGAATGAAATCCGAACATTTCTTCAACAGCGAATTGGCCGCTTCCGGATTGATATAAATAAGCATCATGATTTCAGACATGTCATACAAACGTCCTGCCAATGAGTAAGGGCCGATGCAACCGGCAAAGACGGGCCGGTCCGTAATGGTCTTGGCTGCCAGCATATTTGCTTTCAGATACTGGGGGATTCTTCCTTTATTCAAGGCAGGGATTTCCAGTTTGTCAATAGCTTCTTCATCATTGAGAAGACGCCCCACCACACTGGGAACCTCATTTTCGGGGAAGACAATCTCCGCTCCGAAAGCCTCGGCTTCTACCGTCAAATCCATAATCACGGTTGCGGCGGCTGTGGGATATTTCTCACTCAATGCCTTGATGGCGTTGTAATGCACTTGTCCGTCAGTGACGGCATCGCGTACCGTTTTCCCTATCATCTCTATGCCCGGATGGGTCATGATGGGCATAGCCACCACTTCTTTCTTTTGGATAATTTCGTTTATCCACTCTTTCATATTCAGTTTACTCATGGTCTTTTATTCTTTACCTATATTGGCTATGTTTAATGACGCATATGAAAAAACATTGTACTCATACATAAATTTAAATATGTAAATAGGGACATTCATTAAATATTACAAAATCAGCCAACTAATTCATACACAAAGTATTGCGAATTAGTTGGCTTTTTGTATCTTTAGGTATTCCCCCGAAAATAAGATTTGACGGCCAAAACGGGGGAAATATCCAAACTAATAAGATATGGCAAAGATAGTGAATATTTCAGAAATTCACCCTACTTTGGGTTTTACAGAATTTGATATTCTGGAAAAATACCGCAAGAGTTTTAATGAGAGTGAGCTTGGCAAGCTTCATTCGGTCTTTCCGTTTGAATGTATGGCAAAAGCCGCCGGCCTGTCGGACCGGCGCCTGGGACGCAGGAACAGATTCAGTCCTTCCGCAAAGATCGCCCTTATGGTCCTGAAGGCATACACCGGATTCTCCGACAGGCAACTGGTGGAACATCTGAACGGGAACATACACTACCAGATTTTCTGTGGAATTATGATTCCCCCGTCCCTTCCCATAACCAACTTCAAGATAGTCAGTGCCATCCGTAATGAGATAGCATCCCGCCTTGACATTGATTCTTTCCAGGAGCTCCTGGCTTCACACTGGAAACCTTATCTTGATAACCTTCACGTCTGCATGACCGATGCCACATGCTATGAAAGCCACATGCGTTTTCCTACGGACATGAAACTCCTTTGGGAAAGCCTCGAATGGCTCTACAGGCATATATGCCGGCATTGCAGGGAGCTGGGCATAAGGCGTCCGCGCAACAAATACAGGAATGTGGCGGAATCCTATCTGTCCTACTGCAAGAAAAGAAAGAGGAGAGCTTCAAGGACAAGAATGCTTAAGCGCCGTATGATCAAGCTTCTTGAAAAGCTCCTCAGTCAAAGGGATGGGATCCATAGCGAGTACGGTGCTTTACTCCGATATACCCAGGATTATCATAAGCGTCTTTCCATCATCAGAAAGGTGCTTGTACAAGAAAAGGAAATGTTTGAAGGGCGGAAAGTCAGTGACCGCATCGTCAGCATTGACCGTCATTATGTACGTCCCATCGTCAGAGGCAAGGAAACCAAGTCCGTCGAGTTCGGTGCAAAGGTCAATAATATACAGATAGACGGCATATCGTTCATCGAACACCTCTCGTTCAAGGCATTCA
>ENA-OQDT01001511-OQDT01001511.1-human-gut-metagenome-genome-assembly--contig:-NODE-1511-length-13334-cov-3.266374_pt1 | contig 13334 bp, 10 predicted proteins | sample MGYA00242786_ERZ504617 | MGnify/ENA primary metagenome ERZ504617 (study PRJEB26092, sample SAMD00036337) | human gut metagenome | host: Homo sapiens | study: EMG produced TPA metagenomics assembly of...
CAGGTAGTGCTCGACGAGATGCTCCAAAACAATCCACAAAGCGTGTGGGTGATTCAGTCGTGGGGGGAGAACCCCTCCAAAGCCCTGCTGCATGGCCTGCGCGGCCGCAAAGAGCACGCGCTGGTGCTTGACCTCTACGCCGAGGCGCGGCCGCATTGGGAAACTTGGGCGGGCGGTGAGTTTGACCAGACGCCGTGGTTGTGGTGTATGCTCAATAATTTCGGTGGGCGCATGGGTCTTAACGGCCACATGGATACGGTCGCAAGCGAAGTTGCACGCGCCGCGAACACCGCAAGCTGCATGGCGGGCATCGGCATCACGCCGGAGGCGACATTCAGCAATCCTGTTCTATTCGACCTGTTTTTTTGAGACGATCTGGAGTGAAACGCCGGAACAGCTTTCTCCCATCGACCCGGATGAATGGTTGGCGCACTATGCGCGCAGGCGTTACGGTGCGGAGAGCAGCGCGGCGCGGGAGGCGTTCCGCGTGCTGCGCACAACGGTATATAACCCCTCTCTCAACCACAACGGCGAGGGCGCGCCGGAATCTGTGGTGAACGCCCGCCCGGCGTTTGAAATCCGCTCTGCCTCCTCCTGGGGCACGGCGGTCATCGGCTATGATAAGCACGAATTTGAGCGCGCGGTTCAGCTGCTGCTGGAGGACTATGATACGCTTAGGCAGAGCGACGGCTATCTCTTCGATTTGGCAGACTGCTTGAAACAGGTGCTCTCGAATACGGCGCAGGAATATCATAACACGATGGTACAGGCATACCGGAAAAAGAATCTCGCGGTATTCGATGATTATAGCACCCGGTTCTTCCGGCTCATCGGCCTGACCGAGCAGGTGCTTGGCACGCGCAGGGAGTTCCTGCTCGGAACATGGCTGCGCGGCGCGCGGGAGCTTGCGGAAGGGACGGATGATTTCACGCACGATCTTTATGAATTTAACGCCCGTGCCCTGATTACTACTTGGGGCTCTCTGCGGCAGGCGAATGAGGGCGGCCTGCGTGATTATTCCAATAAGCAGTGGGCTGGTCTGACGCACGACTTTTACCGCCCACGGTGGGAGAAGTGGGTGGCGCTCCGTCGGGCGGAGCTGACAGGAGAAGCGAAAGATCGCCGCAGCGAAATGGAGCAGGCCGAGGATTGGTTCCGCATGGAGTGGAAATGGGTGCTTGGGCGCAGCCCTTATCCGGCTGAGGTCAACGGGTTGGATTTAAAGGAGCTGGCACAGCAGGCCCTGGCCTTCTCTTTTTAAGGTTTCCCCACATACATACTGTAAAAAATTTTTGAATGGGCTGTTGCACAAAGCGTTGCAGCGGCCCATTTTGTTCGGATTTACGAAAGCAGTTCCAAAAACCAGATATCAATGAACAGAATCAAAGGAATGGCGAGGCATTCTGCCGTAGCTCCCATCGAGAGCCGCAAAAGCCCTTCCGAAAGCGGCCCATAGCGGATGCGCAAGATGGTCAAGAGAACCATTGTGAGCACAAACAGTAGCGGCACGATCAGAATACCGCCATATAATAGATAGGAAGCAGAGTTTATAAGCATCCACAGCCAGCCGGGAGGAGCCCATTCGATATCGTTCAGCACGATGACGCCTAAATATAATACAATCATGAGCGAGCACCAGCATATGAGAATGATGGAAAGTGCCTTGACCGCTTTTTTCATAAAAATCCGATCCTTTCTGTTGCGTTTATAGAGTGTAACCGTGGCTTTTTTCATCTCCATTTTATCTGCTTTGGCTGCATAAAATAAACAAAGGGAATTTTTGGTCGTTATTCCGTAATAATTGGGATAAAAACAAATCAGCCGCTATGTTTATCACATATTTTATGCTATGATTCCTTTATTGCATAAAACTTATTGACTAGAAACGTTTCAAATGATAAGATAAAATCGTCTTTCGAGACAAATATATGGAGCCGTTTTTAAAACTTTTGTGTGCCTGATCTAAATTTGTTGGACGAGCAGGGCTCTTTTGGCCAGGCTCCAACCAACGTTCAAGGGCGTTGCGAGCCCTGCTTTCAGACGGCTCCTGAGAGAAGAAAAGGTGATGTAAATGAGCAAAACCAAACGGTACCTCAGCATACTGCTCTGTCTTGTGCTGTTGTGTACCACTCTTATCCCCATGTATGCTTTTGCGGCGGACGATACGCTGCAGATCTTGTGCGACGGAGTGGTTGTCTCCGGTAACGATAAAACCCCGATGCACATCAAGGAGACGGAGCAAAAGCAGCTGAGCGTGCTGTTTAACGGCAGTGAAACGCTGCCGGAAGGCACGCAGGTGCGCTGGTCTTCACCGACGCCGTATCTCGCGCATGTGGATGAAAACGGCGTTGTCACAGGGCGCGACAGCTCCAAGGGCGCAATCTTGCGCGTTTGGGTGGATACCAATATCGCCTCCCTGTGGCTCATCGGCCCGGGCCTTGCCGATATGGTTTACGGCTGGTTCGACGAGTATGAAATTGATCAGATGGATACCGAGGGCATCGTTAACGTTCTTGAGGTTGGCCTGAAGCCCGTGCTGGGCGAGGAAACGGCCAAAAATCTGGCGGAATCCCTGCGGAAAACGCTCAACAGCATCAACGTGGAGATTCAGGCTGTGCTGGTCAATGCGGAAACCGGCGAGGAGCTGGTCTCCAGCTCTACGCATGTCGTGGTTGATAACAACGATTCGATCAGCTCCATGTTCATTCCGAACGGCACGTATATCACCAACCATGATGCGGTTCCACAAACGGTCGAGGTGGGCTATTCCATGGATATGGAAGGCATCACCACACCGCTACGCCTGCATATGGGCGTCAACTGGGAGGTCACCAAGAAGATCGGCAATCTCGATTGGATCACGCTTCCCACCGGGGACGCCACCATCGATGCAGAGGGCCATGTAACCTTCCTCAAGCCCGGCACCTATAAAATTACTGCCAAGCCGGATACAGAAGGCCTCTATCAAAACATCTCCAAGCTGATTGACCAGTTCGGCGGCATCGCGCATGCCGGCACAACGATTGCCAGCGTGATCACCGAGCTGTTCGGCCTGACTGTTTCTCAAACGGTGATCGACGCTCTGGGTAAGACGATCCAGGGGATTCTGGACGCCAACCAAAGCGATCAGGCAGAAACGCTCCGGAAGATCATCACGGTTGTCGGCAACTTCATCCTTGGAATCACCATCAATGATTCCGTTACCGTGACGGTGGTGGAGCAGCTGGATGTAGAATCCTTTGAGATCTTCGGTAAGCTGGACGGCCTGAATTCCTACGGCGGAACCCGTCAGCTCACCATCACGAACATTCAGCCGGAAGGCGCGGTTGTAAAGCCGGGCGATGTGGTTTGGACGACCAATAACTCCAATTATGCCGTCGTCGACGAGACCGGCCTGCTCACCATCCGTTCCGGCGGAAACTGGGACAATAAGATTGAGGTCACGGCGACGATCGACGGTATTTCCCGCACGATCGACGGCAACATCCTGGGCTCCAACACCTCAAGCCCCACGGATCTTGAGTTCAGCGGCCCGGATTATCTGACGGTCGGGGAAACCGGAACCTACAGCTTTACGGTCTATCCGTTGGCGCTGTATGACGACGGCGCACTGATCGATTTCAACAACGTTGACGTGGGCCTGATGGTGAACGGACAGGTTCGCTATGAAAATGGCGTAACCGACGGCGTTCTTCGCATTGATAAGGCCGATAACGTCGACGCGCCCGGCGGCCAGGGCGGCACGTTTACGGTAACGGCTGTTGGCGGCGGGGAAACCACGCTTTATGTGCGTGCGCACACTGGCTCTGTTGCGCCGATCAACGGCAAGATTACCCGCGAAATGAAGGTCACCGTGTATCAGCCTGTGACGGGTATCACGATCGACCAGGGTAGCGAGATCACCGTGGAAACATCCGTAACCGCCGGAATCGGCAGCGCTTCCACGCAGCTGACGGCAACGGTGGCTCCGGAAAACGCGACTAATAAAGCAGTCAATTGGAGCAGCGACAATGCGCTCATCCGGGTGGATGCGAATGGCAAGGTCTCCTACACAGGCCTGCTGTATTCCCCTGTGAGCGCAACGATCACAGCTACATCCGACGATAATCCGGAGTTGAAGGCCACCTGCACTGTCACCTTCAAAAAGGCTGCGGTCGGCGTGACCGGTGTCACGCTCGACCGCACGGAGCTGACGCTCCCAGACGGTACGTCCGCACAACTGACCGCTACGGTAACGCCCAGCAAGGCCAATAACAAGGTTGTGATCTGGGAATCGTCCGATCCTTCTATCGCAACGGTAGAAGGCGGCCGCGTTACGGCGGTTGCGCCCGGTGATGCGGTGATTACCGCAACAACGGAGGACGGCGGCTTTACCGCTCAGTGCAAGGTGTTTGTACGCGCCGATATGGTGAAGCTCAATAAGCTCATCGCCATTGTCGACGCGGATGACACCCTGACGGCGGAGCAGTATGAGCAGACGCTTCTGGACACGCTGTTCGCCGCGCTGGATACGGCGAAGGCGGTCGCCTCGGATGCCCTTTCCAAGCAGGCGGCGGTCGACAATGCCTATGCGGCCCTGCTTGATGCATATGTTGCGCTCGGCAAGAGCGTACCGCTGGAGAGCGTTTCCATCACAGGCGGCGAGCGCAGCGGCGATATGGTCTATGTGAAGGTTCCGTGGACGCAGCCCTACCGCAAGGCATCTGTAGACCTGGGCATTCAGGTAACAGAGGGCGCGGAGATCGCAAGCGTCACCTGGTCGCCTGCCAATTGGTCAGTGGATGATCCGGAGGCTACGATTACGCCAAATGGAAGCACAGCAAAGATTGCCCCGAATGGCCGTGGCATCGGCGCTCGCTCCATGTGGGTGACCGTTACTGTTGAGGATATTTATGGGAATGTTCTGACCGATACGGTGAAAGTGCGTTTTTACAACTGGAATTGGCAGAAATAACACCTTCATGATCTCTTAGTTAGGGCACACAAAGGCCTCCTGTGGTTGCTGAGCCGCAGGGGGCTTTCTTTGTAAACTGCCGGGGAGTTCAAAAAAAAGGCTTTAGTGTTACATATGGAAAAGAAACTCCTTTTTGATACAATAAAGATGTGGTCTGCCAACTGCACTAAAGTATCAAAAGGAGGACGTTAAACGTAAAGCCTAATGACAATATGGTTTAGCACATACAAAGTAGAACTGCAAATATCATAGGGCTTTGACCGCATATGAAAAAGCCCCGCCTACAGGCGCGGTGAGATAAGAAATATTTTTGAGGGACGGCGGTAGCTGTCCCTCTACGATTTTCTTAAAACAACGCTCTGGAGCCGGGGGATATTTATTAGGCTAGAAACGGATGGATAAAATAGAATAAATCCTGTAAAGTGAATGTTTTTCACAAAATTCCCTATTTTTGCTTTACTTTTCTGTATGATGGGATTGGATCATTTTGGAAAATGCCCATCATGGATAGCAGGAGGAATTTTCATGCGGAAATCTATTTTTTGATGACAAAGCGAAGCGGAGTAACAAGGCTAAGCCGGATGTATCCGCATGGGTCAAAGGAGTATGCACTGTTCACGAAAGCAAAAGGTTCACAGCTATTTTTTCATTGGATTGCCCTGGTTGCTTGTCTAGCGGTCATCTGCTCTGCGTTTGCCGATGCAGGCAACATTTCGATTGATGGTTATGTCAGCCGGGGAGTGGCAGGAGCGTCGTTTTCCACACTGTTTGGCAGTGAGCAGGAGAAGCGGCTGCGCCGTTTCGTATGCGGATGTGCGTACGCAGGCGGATGTCTCTGCCCGTCGTGTTTATTTGCCCTTCAAGTCATAGACGGAGCATTTGCCGGGGGAAGCGGGCGTTCACGCGTCCATCTCCGCCTTGGAAAAGCGGAGATTACACTGGATGCCGATGGAAACGCCCAAACTTCTGGAATTTCCTATGAAGTGCAGGCGGCGGGCCAATATCAACCGGATGGTTATAATGGTGATTATGTGTTGGAGGCAGCAATTATCTGCCCGGCGCCTCTATTTACGGAAGATATAGCGGCCTCCATATGGTTCACGGATGGAAAAGGCGATAAAAGCCGGGTGTGTGAACTGACGATACCGCTGGATATTCCTGCCCCTTCCGCTTCAGAATCTGTATTACCGCAGCCGGATTCCCCCTCTGTGCGACCACAACCCAGCACGCAGGCTGATCAAACAAAGCAGCCCTCCACGCAGAACAATACGCACGCCGAGGCCTCCCATTCCTCACGGCCCGTTGGGACGACAGCTGTAACCGCTTCGAATACCCATTGGCCTTCTATTCCTGACGCCTATTCATCGAATCCATCGAAAGCTGCGGGCCTTGCAACGAATGCGGATTCCCACATCGATGCTGGAGGACAAGGCTCCCTGCGGGAGCCGCCCGGTGACGCAGCGGGGGCGCTTTCGACTAACCGCTTAGAGGATGCATCGCTTTCCTCACAGGAATTGACGATCCCAGCCACTGGGGAAAACGGGGCCGGGCTATGGTCGGCCAAGCGGATTGTAGCTTGCGTTACGGCTGGCGTTTGTGTGCTTGCAGCGGCCCTGCTGTTTCTTATGCGGGTGCACAAAAAAGTGGAACCGTCGGAGGGTTAACTTTCCGTTTTCTCTCAGCGACATGACTTTTTTTTCACCTCCCGCGCATATAGATAGAGGGAAAACAGCCGGAATTACGGCGCAGGCAGGTGAAATGGATGGACGAATTACAATCCTATCAGCGGGAGCGGCCCCGGCCTTCTGAAGAAAAAAGGGAGAAAAAACGCAGCGGCCGGCGGGATTATCTCGTGCGGGTCATCGCCGTGCAGCTTGCGGTGTGCGCAGTGCTGCTGACAGGCGCTTTCCTGATGGTAAAAACGAACCCTAACGCGCAAAAAGCGCTGCGGGAGGCCTATGAGGGAATTCTCTCACAGGACTGGAGCGCACAGGAGGCTGCGGCGGCTTTCAAAGAGATTGGCGCCTTTATCTTTGCGCCGGCAGATTCCTGGCCGGATGCGGATGACCCAACGCAAGCGGCACAGGCGAATGCGGCAGCAGGGGCGAGTGAAACCATGGGTGCGGCCTCCGCACAGGGGAAGGAGCCATCCACGGAAAGCCCCAGCCAGCCGGATGAAACCGTTTCTCAGGAGGCGCTTGATGGGATGGGCGGCTCGGATGAACCTCTTTTTGACGGAATCAGAGCCCCGGTCGAGGGTACCTCCTTTGCCCCTTATATCGTGAGCGTGCCGGTTGTTCGGCCAGTCGAGGGCAGGGTTACCTCATCGTATGGGTATCGAATCCATCCTATCACCAAAAAGCTGGGCTTTCACCGCGGCATGGATATTGCCGCTGCCATGGGCACACGGATAGCGGCGGCGTTTTATGGCACGGTAAAAGAAGTCGGCTATTCCGAAGGCAACGGAAATTATATCACGTTGACACATGAGAACGGCCTGGAAACGACCTATTGCCATTGCTCCGAGATTCTTGCGGAGGAGGGGACCGTCATCCGGGAGGGGAAACGATCGCTCTGGTGGGGGATAGTGGCATGGCTACCGGCCCACATTTGCATATTGAGGTGCGGATCAATGGCGTTCTGCACAGTCCCTCCTGGATTTTAGGGGCGGATAACGCTTACGAGAAGGATGCAGTTTAAGTGCAGGGAGGTAACGGTTTCCGTTGGTTTTCCCTTCGCCGCCGCCGTAACGCTCATGTTTCTTTATGACACAAGCGGGACGGCGGTCATTTCCGTCTGCGCGGCTCTGCTGCACGAAATAGGGCATTTGCTCTGCCTGTTTTGGTATGGCGAAACGCCGCAGTCGTTGAAGCTGGGGCTGGCCGGTATGGAGATCGTGCGGGCAAAGGGACAAAAGCTTTCTTTCTATCAGGAAATTATGGTTTCGCTTGCCGGACCATTGGTCAACCTAGCGCTGTTTGCGCTGCTGGCTACGCTGAGCGGATGGGGCGCAGGAGAGCGCCTGATGGAGGCGGCAATGGTGAATTTCATGCTTGCCCTTTTTAACCTTCTGCCCGTCTCCGCGCTTGACGGCGGTCGGGCGATGTATTTTTTTCTATGTAGCTTATGCACAGCGCCTACGGCACAACGTGTGGTTACCGTTTGCTCGATTGTGTGCCTGTTGCCATGCGCGTTTATCGGCTTTTTTCTGCTGCTGCAAAGCGGATATAATTTTTCCCTGCTCTTGGTAACGGTTTACCTGTGCTTTCTTTTGGCGGCAAGGCCCGTGCAGGAATAAAGGGCGCGTTGTATCATGCATATGAATAAGCGCAGAATTAGAGGAACTGTTGCAAAATATTTTATTTTGCAACAGTCCCTCTAAACGTGTTCCATCGCTGAAGTTCTATGAGAAAGCTTTTACCAAATGCCAAGCAAATGTTGCATCAGCAGGCTCACTCCCGCGATACCAATCCAGCAGCAAAGCCCCATAAAGATCGGTTTTCCTCCGGTTTTCACAAGCTTGATGATGTTGGTGTTCAGGCCGATTGCCGCCATTGCCATGACAATAAAGAATTTGCTCATCTCTTTCAAAGGGCTTGTCACCGCGGCCGGAAGGTGGAAAACGGTGGTAACCACGGAAGCAAGCAAAAAAAATCAGCACAAAGAAGGGGAAAATCTTTTTCAGATTGACTTTTGCGCCCTCTGCGCTATGCCTTTCCCGGCGGGTGCGCACAAACGCGAGCACCAGTGTGATCGGGATGATCGCAAGCGTGCGTGTCAGTTTGACGATCGCCGCCGCGTCGAGCGTGTTGCTGCCGTGGATACCATCCCAAGCCTGTGCTGCGGCCGTTACGGAGGAAGTGTCGTTGATCGCCGTGCCGGCAAATAGGCCAAAGCCCTCATTGGACAGGCCAAGCAGCCCGCCGAGCGTTGGAAAAATCAGCGCCGCAATTACATTAAACAGGAAGATCACCGAAATGGACTGCGCAATCTCCTCATCATCCGCATCAATGACGGGCGCGGTCGCCGCGATGGCGGAGCCTCCACAGATTGAAGAGCCAACGCCCACGAGCGTTGCGGTTTTGGTAGGCACCTTCATCATTTTGCACAAGAGGAAGGAGATCAGCAATGAGGTGGAGATGGTGGCCAGGATGATAGGAAGGGATTGCTTGCCTTTTTGAAGAATATCGGTCAAGTTCATCCCAAAGCCGAGCAACACAACAGCAGCCTGTAGGATTTTTTTGGAGGTGAAGGTGATGCCGGGTTGAATCTGATCCTTCTGTTTCAGCAGCAGGGTTAGCAGCATACCCGCAAGGATTGCAAACACTGGCCCGCCTACCACAGGCACCAGCTTGCCGAGAAACCATGCCGGTATAGTGATTGCAAGGCACAGCAGTAGCCCAGCCCAGTTTTTTTGCAGAAAGGTTTTCATGAAACGTCTACCCCTTTTAGCGGCATTCGGCATGCCAAGCCGATTTTCCGCGACAATTTGTTCCATCATACCATGCTTTTTATATAAAATAAAATGATAAATATTTATTTATCAATTATTTTATCTTATAATAGTGAGAAGAAATGTCATTTTAACGTTCGATCAATAGAGGGGACGATCAAATGCTTGACTTCAGAATAGATACCTTCCTGGCGGTCTGCCGTTCGATGAATTTTACCAGGGCGGCGGAGGAACTGCATATCACGCAGCCTGCCGTTTCTCAGCATATCCGGTATCTTGAGAAGAGCTATGGCGTGAAGCTTTTTGACTATCAGGGCAAACGGCTTTCTTTAACCACAGCGGGCGAGGCTCTTTTCAGCGCAGCGGTTACCATGAAGCACGATGATCTTTTTCTGAAGAAACAGCTTCCAATGCTCGGGCGAGGGCAAAAAAACCTGGTGCTTGGCGCAACGCTCACAGTAGGGGAATTTGCAGTTCCGGAGCGGCTGGCCGCCTATCTGAACCGCTATCCGGAGACGGATTTGCATTTAATTGTGGCCAACACCCACAAACTGCTGCATCGGATTGATGCGGGTGAGATTGATTTTGCGATTGTGGAGGGTTTTTTTGAAAAACGTGAATATGATTCCTTGCTTTTTTCCCGGGAAAGCTATGTGGCGGTTTGTGGCACACAAGCACATTTTGCGCGGCCGCCGCACAAGGTAGAGGATCTTTTGGGAGAACGGTTGCTTCTGCGGGAAGAGGGCAGCGGGACGCGCGAAATTTTAGAGCGCTATCTGGAGGGACGAAATCTGACTGTGCAGGATTTTCGGCAGACGGCGCAGGTGAGCAATCTTCATGCGATCAAAACGCTTGCGCAACATGGCTGCGGCATTACCTTCCTCTATGAAGCTGCTGTGCGGGAGGAATTGGCAGAGGGAAAACTACGTGTGTTGCCCCTTGAGGATTTTCCGTTGCGCCATGATTTCTCCTTTTTATGGCGGCGCGGGAGTTTGTTTGCAGACCGCTACCGGGAGATTTTTGATTTTATGCAAAGCGTGGGAAACAACGCAGTTCCAACAAAAATGAGCGCTGGCTCAACAAGCTATCCGCAAAACCGGCCGGAAGCGTTGACAAACGCCTGGGGCGGCGGTAAGGTGTAACCAGCTGCTGTATGCGGCGAAGGCCTTCACACCACCAACAAAAAGGAGAATCTCATATGAATGAGGAAAATGCACTGCGGGATAAGCGTGCCTTTGGCCATTTTATTGCGCAGAAGCGTAAGGAGGCAGGGCTAACACAGCACGAGCTGGCAGCCCGCCTTTATCTAACAGATACGGCGGTATCCAAATGGGAGCGCGGTGTGACTTATCCGGATATCACGCTGATCTCTTCCATCTGCGAGGCGCTGCATATTACAGAGCATGAATTGATCACAGCCAGCGAGGATCTGCATCAAAACGAACTGGAGAAGCAGGCGCAGAAATATCAGCGCATCAAACAGGGTTATCGCCATATTATGCTTGCGCTCTATGGCCTCTCCCTGCTAATCTGTTTCATCTGCAATCTGGCGATACAGCATACGCTCTCCTGGTTCTTTATTGTGTTGGCGTCGGAAGCGATCGCCTTTTCTTTGACGGTGATGCCCGCGCTGGTTTCAAAAAACCACGGACTGTGGACGTTGGGGTCTTTTTATCTTTCGCTCAACCTTTTATTGCTTATCTGCCGGATTTATGCAGGCGGTAATTGGCTGGCGGTCACCTTCTGTGCGATCACGCTCGGTTTTGCAGTGATTTTTCTGCCGCAGGTGCTTCGGCAGGTTCCTTTGCCGCAAACGCTATCCTCCCATAAGACGCTGCTTTGTTTCCTCGTGGATACGCTGCTGATTTTTGCGTTGGTCACGGTGTCGGAACTGATGATGGGCTCTCCCGCCCGGTTGCTGCCTGTAGATTATCCAGTCGTGCTTTATGGCATTACACTGCCCTGGCTGTGCATGGTTGTCATCCGCTATCTACGTGTCAATCCATTTTTCAAGGCCTCCATTTGTGCGGCTGGCACGGGCATCTATTTCTTTTTTACGAACAGTATCCTGCACACGCTCATTGACGGCGCGCCGTTTACTCTTCCGCCCGTCGATTTAAGCGCTTGGGGCGACCCATCATTCTGGGCAAATCCGGCCTATGGAAGCGTGCAGAATGCGAATATCTGTTTTGTCGTGACGGTAGTCTGCATAGGCGTCGGTCTGCTATTTGCCGCTGGCGGCATCGCTTGGGCATTGACACGGAAGAATACAAAAAGCGCAGGAAGATCCACTGCCAAATAGAATGGCGGGGCAGGAGAGGCTGCGGCTGTAGCCGATCTTCTGCCACACAAAAAAGCAGGCCCGATGCGCAAATCATGCACATCGGGCTGATCTATTTATTTCTTTCGGCTGACCGGCATCCATAGCTCAACATATCCCTTTTGAGGCGTGCCGCCGTACATCTCCATCTCGGGGCCATCCGTTTTTTCAAATTCCGAAGCCGGGAGCCATTCCTGATAAAAACGCTTATACAGCCTATCCATCGGTTCCGCCATATTCCAATCTGGTATTTCTGCGGGGAATACGGCCCATGTAGCGGCCGGCACTTCAACAATTGTGTAGCCCTCCGTTCGGCTGTCCGGCGTGACAAAGCTGCACTGCATATAGGGATATGTGGTGTCGTCAACCTTCCGGTAGTTCATAATTCCATGGATCCGGCACATAGCTTGGGTAAACATGGTATCGTAAATGGGAAGCTGCACTGCACCTGCGTCCGCAAATAGTTTTTCGTAAAGCCCGCTTTGATGATTGGCATTCCACATTTCACCGGCGCTTGCATAATAGGTTTCATCGCCAACGGTTGAGATCAGGCCTTCGATGCCGAATAATTGGAACGGCTCCGTTTTCACAATGCGGTAATTCATTTCTCCAACTCCTTGTATGGTTATTTGAAAGGTGATGGGGGGAAACAGTCGCAGGGAAACGTTTGAATTTTTTCGCTTCGCTTGGCGTAACGCCATGAAATGCCTGAAACGCACGCGCAAAAGAAACCGGCGAATCGTAGCCGTATTTCAGCGCTAGGTCGATCACCTTGACGCCGCTTTGCTGCAACTCAAGCGCGGCTAAAGTCAGCCGCCGCCTGCGCACATATTCGACAAGCGATAGATCAGCGATAAAGGAAAACATGCGCTGGAAATTGTATGCGGAACAGCCTGCGAGCTGGGCAAGCTTCTGATAATCCAGCTCCTCTGTGATATGCTGCTCAACGTATTCGATGGCAGCGTTCAGCCGTCTTGAAACATCCAAGTTTTCCTCCCCCTTCCTTTTAACAATAGCATACAGGGCCGACAGAATGATTTCGCAACTTTTTCTGCACAGAATCCGTGTTGTTTCTATCATACCTGTTTTTTCCATGGTTTGAAAAGTGTGTTTCGATCATGGCCAGCATAAAAAATGGAAGCCTCTATCGCATCCACTTCGAATGATTCCTGATCAATTTGCGCTTCCCTTGCCGCTTTGGTATAATAGCATCAAACAAATTTTGTTTGATGCATGGTATAACCGTGTCGAACAATTTGTTTGATGCATTGAAAAATAAATGTGATTCAGGAGAATGAATGGGTATGCTTTCCAAACAGGCTGAAAAATTGCTCCCTCTCGTTCAAAAGCCGGGGCGCTATACGGGAGGGGAACTCAATTCCGTGATGAAGGAGAAAGATGAAGTGGAGATCCGCTTTGCCTTCTGCTTCCCTGATACCTATGAGATCGGTATGTCCCACCTCGGCATCAAAATTCTATATAGCCTTATCAACGCGCGTGAGGACGCCTGGTGCGAGCGTGTTTTTGCGCCGTGGACGGATATGGAGGCCCTCATGCGGGAGCGCCATGTGCCGCTCTATGCGTTGGAGAGCGGCGACCCTCTGACA
>ENA-OQDT01001512-OQDT01001512.1-human-gut-metagenome-genome-assembly--contig:-NODE-1512-length-13334-cov-3.021277_pt1 | contig 13334 bp, 15 predicted proteins | sample MGYA00242786_ERZ504617 | MGnify/ENA primary metagenome ERZ504617 (study PRJEB26092, sample SAMD00036337) | human gut metagenome | host: Homo sapiens | study: EMG produced TPA metagenomics assembly of...
TCAGATGTGCCCGAATTTTTGAGGCGTACGCGGTGCGTACGTTGATAAAATTCGGGTGCATCTGGCGAAAAATCAGCCATAAAAGCAAGTGCAATAAAGACTCCGAGAGTACATTTTTATAAATAAGCTCTGTTTTATATAAATTTCTGAAACATATAACGATTTCAAAATACCCTTACGGGGTATCTTTACAGTAGTCACTATATACCCTTATGGGGTATTTGTCAATACTGTTTTTTCATATCGGAAACAAAAAGATTAGTTACTGTGGACAGAGTAAGCAGCAGTAACACAAAAAAGAGCTCTCACAGAAAATAACCGCCGGTAATATTCTGCCGGTAATTATTTTTCGCGAAAGCTCAAAGACCTATACTCTATGCACTTTTCTTCTGACAAAATAAAAACAGGTGACCTGCATAATGATCGTCAGCATCCAGGATGCAGGATAGGAAATAAACAGAACAGCCAGTGATCTGTGATGCGGGAATATTCCAAATATCCATACGATCCTGGTTCCTACTGTTCCGATCACTGACAGGATCATTGGAACGCCGGAATGTCCCATTCCACGCAGGGCACCCGGAAACAGATCCATAATCCCGCAGAGAAAATAAGGTACGGTAGTGTAAGACAGGATTTCCAGTCCGCAGCGGATCACTTCCGGATCGGCAGTATAAATCTTAAGAATCTCAGAACCGAAGAAATATGCACCGCATCCAAGGGAAAAGGAGGTAACTACGGAAATAATAAGACAGTCGACCAGAACCTATCCATACGTTTAAATTTATGCACACCATAGTTCTGACTGGTAAAGCTCATACATGCCTGTGTGACAGAGTTCACCGCCACTACAGAAAACCGAAAATATTATTGGCCGCCGTATACCCTGCCATGGCGGTCGATCCAAAGGAGTTAACCGAGGACTGAAGCAGAGCATTTGACAGATTAATGACTGTGCTCTGGATCCCGGCCGGAATCCCAACCTGGAAAATCTGTTTTAAGTAAACAGTATTGATCCTTAATTTTCCAAAATGAAGCTGGTAGCTGGTTTTCGATGTACGCAGACATCTGAGTACCAGAATGCAGGAAATTAACTGGGAGATCACAGTAGCAATGGCTACGCCCGCCACATCCATATGAAACATGATCACGAGGATCAGATTCAGTACTGCATTTACAACACCGGAAATAACCAGAAAGATCAGTGGACGTTTCGTATCTCCTACAGCCCGCAGAATCGCAGCTCCATAATTATAAAGCATAAAAAACGGCATACCCAGAAAATAGATTTTCATATACAGTGCAGACTGTCCGATCACATCGTCCGGGGTACCCATCAGTTCCAGAGCCCATCTGGAAAAAATCAGTCCCACAAATGCCATGACGATACCGCTTACCAGTGCAAGAGTTACAGCCGTATGAACGGTATCTGACATTTCCCGGTCTTTTCCTGCCGCATAGAACCGGGCAGCAAGTACATTCGCACCAAGTGAGATACCAATAAACAGATTGGTAAACACATTGATCAGTGCTGTGGTTGAGCCTACGGCTGCAAGTGCCTGACTTCCGCTAAATCTTCCCACCACTATGATATCCACAGCATTAAACATCAGCTGCAGGATTCCGGACAGCATCAGCGGCAGTGAAAAGGAAATCAGCTTGTCCATGATGGTTCCGTTACACATATCTATTTCGTATTTATTTTGTTTCACTTTTATCTTCCACCCTCTATATCCAAATTGATATGGGCTTCTGTAGAAGTCCTTTATATTGCTGTTCAGAAACAGCCATCATTTTTATTCTGCAAGGCTTCCGAAATAATAGAATCCCTTGCAGGTATCCAGTTTTACTTTTACATATTTACCGATCAGATCCTGACATCCCGGGAAATGGACCAGAAGGTTATATTCTGTTCTTCCTGTAAAGATACCTTTTTCTCTGCTTTCTTCCTCTACAAGGATTTCCTGAACAGTTCCCTCGAAACGAGAAGAAGCCTTTCGGCCTTTTTCCTGAACCAGAGCAAGAAGACGGTCAAAACGGTCTTTTACCACATCCTCAGGTACCTGATTCTCCATTTTGGCAGCAGGTGTGCCGCTTCTTTTGGAATAAATAAAGGTAAACGCAGAATCAAAATCGCATTTTTCCACAACGTCCAGAGTATCCTGGAAATCCTCTTCCGTTTCTCCCGGAAAACCTACAATGATATCTGTAGTAAGGGAAATATCCGGTACGGCATTACGGATCTTGGCTACAAGCTCCAGATACTTTTCTTTGTCATAACGGCGGTTCATGATCTTTAAGATTCGGCTGCTTCCGGACTGCATGGGAAGGTGGAGGTGATGGCACACTTTTTTGCTCTCTGCCATTGTCCGGATCAGTTCATCAGACAGATCCTTCGGATGGGAAGTCATGAAACGGATTCTCTTTAATCCTTCAATTGCTTCCACCTGTTTCAGAAGCTGTGCAAAAGTAACCGGATGTTCCAGTGTCTTTCCATAGGAATTAACGTTCTGTCCCAGAAGCATAACTTCCGTTACACCGTCAGCCACCAGACCCTTGATCTCTTCTATGATCGCCTCCGGTTCGCGACTCTTCTCTCTTCCTCTTACATATGGTACAATACAGTAACTGCAGAAATTATTGCAGCCAAACATAATATTGACACCCGTTTTAAAGGAATATTTACGGTCAGAAGGCATACCCTCCACGATTTCATCAGATTCCTTCCAGACATCAATGATCTGTCCCTCCGTATTTAAGCTTCTGTAGAAAAGCTCCGGAAACTTATGGAAGTTATGGGTACCGAAAACCAGATCAACAAAAGAATATTCTTTGTGGATCTTCTCAATTACTTCCGGCTCCTGCATCATGCAGCCAAACAATACAATCTTCAGTTCAGGATTCTTTTTCTTAATACTTTTCAGATGGCCAAGATGACCGTAAATCTTCAGGTTTGCATTCTCCCGGACTGTGCAGGTGTTATAGATGACAACATCTGCATCTTCTTCTCTGGATACTTCTGTATAGCCCATACGTTTCACGATACCGGCCACTGTATCCGTCTGCAGGGAATTCATCTGGCAGCCTGCATTCTGGATAAAGAAAGCTGGCGCCTTTTTATATTTTTCCTTCACAAGCTCTGTACATTTATTGATATATTCTAACTGTATTTTACTTTCCTGTGTATTATTATTCACTATTGATTCCTCATCTTTCTGTTTACAACATTTCGGGGCACTCTTTTTATCATACAGAATCTATGGCTTTATGTCAAACGCTAATCTCTGTTTTTACATGTTTTTATTACTTTTTATTTTCAGAGACTGTTTTTCTTTGACTGTGTGACGGATTTATGCGTTTGCCAATATGCCGCTGTTTAGAGAATAGAGATATTCAAGTGGAATCAGACGCAGTTCTTCCATATCGTCTTTGCGGTATTCCGGAATCTCAATTGCCAGAGAGGGCTGGCGGATTACTTCCGCATAAAATTGTTCCGGAGATCCCATCTCAGGTTTTGCTCCGGCTTTTTGACTCTCGCACCACCTGCGATTCCTTTTTCCAGACGATAGCCGGAACATTTCTGTAAATGCCTTGCCAGTCTGTAATTTTCTGATTGTAGGCAAAGCCTTTCTCCTGTCTGCAGTAAACGATCTTCCCTCTGGAATAACTGAATGTAAGCAGGCCAAGGCTTGAATATTCCTGAAAAATGCTGATCAGGGCACGAGTCTCATTCTCACTGGCAGGCTCCTGATTCACTCTTTTCCGCTGATAATAATTTGTCGGAAAATTTCTGCGCAGATCAATTCCCCTGGCATTACATTCATACTCTTCCACAGGCCTGTCCTGCATTTTCAGCATCTGTCTGTGGATGGGATTATGTATGGCACCATATCCGTATTCACATATCTCATAGCTGTCAGGATTCAGCATGGGGATCATACAGATACGAACCTTATCCAGAAGTTTACGAACTTCATAACTTTCTCCGATAGTCCAGTTGCTTTCATAGGATCTGCAGTAATCTTTTGCAACGGATAAAAGATATTCCGGGAGATTTCTGTCTCCGCTTTCCACTCCGCTCAGACAGATAATGCAGGTATCACCCTTTCCAATCTCAAGCATGGGGATCATTCTGTCATCATGACTTCTTCCGATCACTCTGAACTGGACAAAATTTCCATATCTCTGTCCGAGTTCCCACAATGCGAAGTATATTTTTTCATAAGTTCCCATCTGTTCTGTTGACATACATTCTCTCCTCCTTTTTGGCAAATGTTCAGCAGCCTGGATCAGATTCCGGATTCTGACCTGTATGGACGGCTGAATGGCTGCCTTATTATTATATATATGAAAAGAGACAGGCCATAAGACCTGTCTCTTAAAAATAATTGGATTATATTTACATTTCTTTTTTACGTCTTCTTATCAGTACGTAACCACCTGCAAGAACAGAAGCTGCAGCAAGATGCCAGCATAGTTCCGACCGGTGATTCATCACCTGTGGATACTGCTGATTTCGCTGTTCCGTTTGTTCCGTCTGCATAGGTTGTCGGAGTTACATCTGTAGTTCCTCCATCTGTAGTTCCGTCGCCGGATCCGGTTCCGTCTCCGTTTGTTCCGTTTGCACCTGGTGTGGTAGTGGCCTGTGTCAGAGGAGCTGCCTTGAACTGATAGGACAGAACTTCGGAAGCATCTGTTTCCTGCCAGTCATTTCCACTGTATACTTGTTTATTATATTTAATATAGATGGTATATGTTTCTCTGTATCTGTATAAATACCATCCTTTGCACCAATCTTCCATGATGGATTCCATGAAGATGGATTGGAAGACATACTCCATCCTGAAGGAACCCATCTTACATCTCCCTCTCCTGGATTATTATTCTGTGTACCCGCACCAATTACCTTGAAGTCATAAAAAGTTTTGGGATAGAACACAAGTGCTTTCTCAAATCCCTGTACAACACTCTCTTTTACATCGGGTACTACCGGAGTATGAGATGGTGTAGGTGTAACAGGACGTTCTTTTGAAACCGGCTGGAACAATACAGAACCATAATTGCTCTTATCCTTATCACTGATCACACATACATAAATATCAACATCATAGTCAGGAAGATCAGTAACTTTTGCTGTTACATTTGTATCAGCCTCAATAGGCGCGCCTACTCTGGAAGTATCGATTGTCGGTGCTTTCTCACCACGTTTTACCCAGTCAATATAATAAGTACCTTTGACATTTGACTGGAACTTAATTTTAACAGTATCACTTCCTGACCATTTGCATTCTTTTCCTGTTACTTTCAGTTTTTCTTCTGCAGGAGTTGGGGTAGGGGACGGTTCTGTTGTACTGACTAAAGTTCCGTCTTCTCCGATTTTAAGGCTAGAATCTCCCTCATATGTAATCTGAGAAAGAACATCTGCCAGTTTCACATCAGTAACAGCGTCACCCAGCTTTACGACTGTTCTTCCGGCGTTAGCCTCCTGAACAGCAACACCAATGGCAGAACCTGTAACAGCACCGCTTACATTGATTACACCGTCTTTGGCAAGCACAAGGTTACTTGCAGCTTCAAAAGAATTTGTAATTGTATTTCCTGTAACACTTACGGTTCCACGAATATTGACAGTTCCCTCACTGTAAATTGCACCGCCTGCTGCTGCGGAGTTTGCTGTGATAGTACCACCCAGAAGATATACATTTGCACCGGCAGCATTGTTGACCGCACCGCCATTTCCGGTTGTGGTATTTCCTGTCAGAGTTGTACCGTCAATCAATGCATAATTACCGCTTACTACTTCTACAATCGAACCGGTAACGCCATCGCCTGTACCCTCAACAGTTAAACTGCCTGAACCGATAGCATTTCCATCTGAAGCAGTCACAGAACCGCCTGCCATCTGAAGATTACCACCACTAACAGTAAACATACTCTCAGTAAAGCCTGCTGCACGTTTGATCGTAGTATTATCTTCAGCAGCAACCAGCATGATATTCTTTTTTCAGGGACATTTATTGTATTGTTGACTTCAATGGTTCCTTTAATTTACATAAGTAGGCTCACCATTTATCATATCCTCACAGTCCGGTACTGCTGCGAACGCTTCTTCCAGAGAAGTAAAGGACTTTTCGCCAATCACAATCGCAGAACCTGCCTCAGCAGCCTGCTCATCAGTTTCTTCAGCAGCCGGTGCCTCTGTAGGATCAGCTGTTGTTTCTGCAGGAGTTTCAGCCGGATCTTCCGGTGTCTCGGTTGGATCTTCGGCTGGTTCCTCAGGAGTTTCAGCCGGGTCTTCAGAAGGTTCTTCTGTATCTGCAGAGTCAAGTTCACCCTCCAGTTCACCTTCGGCTGATGTCTCAGCAGCAGTATCTGCTGCAAATGTGGCTGTCGGTGCCATTCCTACAGACAGGGCACCTGCCATTAATAATGCAAAAAGTTGTTTTTTTCTCATTGTATGTCCTCCCATAGATGAGTTTTAGTTAAAATCACTACTGACACCATCCGATTTCTTATTCCCCACGAAGCAGTCAGTAATCCCAAATCTGAATTGAAGTATAGCACATCTCTCAGAAAAAATCAATGTGCTGTCTATGGGCGTACCTGTCCGTTTCCATAGATGATATATTTCGTTGTGGTCAGAGCCAGAAGTCCCATAGGTCCCCTCGCATGAAGCTTCTGTGTGCTGATACCGATCTCTGCCCCGAAACCGAATTCAAATCCATCTGTAAAACGTGTGGAGGCATTGACATAAACTGCCGCAGCATCCACCTCATCCAGAAACTTCTGTGCATGTTCATAATTATTGGTAATAATTGCCTCTGAATGTTTTGTATTATATTTATTGATGTGAGCGATCGCCTCTTCCACAGAAGAAACCACTTTAATAGAAAGAATATAATCCAGATATTCTTTGCCCCAGTCTTCTTCTGTTGCGTGTACAGCTCCCGGGATCAACGCATAAGCCGCTTCATCTGCGCGGATCTCCACATGTTTCTCCTGCAGACGCTTTGCAAGGACTGGAAGCAGGGCATCCTTTACATCTTTATGTACAAGAACAGATTCGCAGGCATTGCAGACGCCTACTCTCTGAGTCTTGGCATTCATGATAATGTCTGCTGCCATCTCAAGGTCTGCGGTTTCATCCACATAAATATGGCAGTTTCCAGTACCGGTCTCAATCACAGGGATGGTGCTCTGCTCCACTACGGCTTTGATCAGGCCTCTGCCGCCTCGCGGGATGAGTACATCCACATACTGGTTCATCTTCATGAATTCTGCTGCTGTCTCTCTGGATGTATCAGAAATCAGCTGAATCGCATCCTCTGTCACGCCCTGTTCATTCAAAGTTTCCCTGATACAGTTTACAATGGCCTCGTTGGAATGGATCGCATCACTTCCACCCTTTAGGATTACTACATTACCGGTCTTAAAGCAGAGTGCAAATGCATCCGCAGTTACATTCGGTCTTGCTTCATAGATAATTCCAATCACGCCAAGAGGTACTCTCTTCTGCCCGATCAGCAGTCCGTTTGGGCGTTTTTTCATCCCGGTTACTTCCCCGACAGGATCATCCAGGGCTGATACCTGGCGCAGGCCCTCTGCCATTCCTTCAATCCTGCTCTCTGTGAGAAGAAGCCTGTCGATCAGCCCATCAGGCATATGATTCCTTTTTCCGGTTTCCACATCCAGCCTGTTGGCATTGATCAGAGTCTGTGCATCCTTTACCAGTTTGTCTGCTACTGCAAGAAGTACTTCATTCTTTTTGTTTGTAGAAAGATTTCTCATTTCTGTTTCAGCTGCCTTCGCATTCATGCCAAGGCGGTTCAGCATTTCATTCATGTTCAGGTCCCCTTTCAGTCAGTAAGATAGCATATCTCCTCTTCTGTTACTATGATCTGCGGACAGATATCAGTAGGTTCTGTGGGAACCTCCGGCAACATCTGAAAAGAAAATGCAATGGCAACTCTTTCAAGCTGCGGATGTTTCTCAAGATAACGGTCATAGAAGCCACCACCGTATCCGACTCTGTGGTTTGCTCTGTCAAAAGCTACTCCAGGCATGATCATAAGAGCCTTGGACCAGTTAACGATCTCCCCTGATACAGGCTCAGGAATCCCAAAATATCCGGGTTCCAGCCGGGCAAAGTCTGTCAGCTTATAAAATACCATATCCTTTCCCACAACCTTGGGAACTGCAACCTCCTTGCCGGTCTTCCATGCTTCTTTTATAAGATACTCTGTGACAACTTCATGGTTGTAATCTGCATATACCAGAATGCGGTCCGCATTCTTAAATGCAGGAAGTGCGGTCACTTTGTCAGTGATCGTGAGGCTCATTGCCTCTATCTGTTCATCTGTGCGCAGCTTTCTTTCTGCGAAAATCTTCTTTCTAATGTCTTTTTTTGATTCCATATTTTTCACCCAGATTAATGATTGTTCCGTCTTCCTGCTGAACATCCACATTGTCCAGCTGAGCGCGAAGGTTCATGCGGACAGATGCAATATATTCCTTGCGCAGCAGTTCTCTTTCTTTTTTCTCTTCTTCAGTAAGCCCCACACTTTTGGCCTTATGTGCAAGTGCATTAATGCGGTCGATTTTCTCAACTTCCATAGTTCTTCCTCCTGTTTTTTGTCTGCGGCAGTCTGTCTGTAAACACTGCCATTTACTTTGTGAATGTCATTTGGCACCGGTAAATTTCCGGTATTATAACAATCTGTCAATAATATCGATCAGATAAACTTCTTCTTTGGACTGGCTTACAAACAGCGTACCGTACCTGCGTCCCTCTGTGATCTTATGGATAATATGGAAATCAGCTCCGTTTGCGATCACCATATCTACGCCTGCTGCAGAAGCGATCTGTGCTGCTGTCAGCTTAGTAGCCATTCCGCCGGTTCCTACCTTGCTTCCGGACGTACCTTTTCCCATGTTAAGCAGATTATCATCCAGATTTTCTACCACATCAATGAATTTTGCATCAGGATTTGTATTGGGGTCATCTGTAAAAAGACCATCAATATCTGATAACAGGATCAGCAGATCTGCCCGTACAAGTGCAGCAACCATTGCAGACAATGTATCATTATCTCCGAATTTCTCCAGATTCTGAAGCTCATAGGTGGAAATGGAGTCATTCTCGTTTACAATGGGAATCACTCCCAGGCTGAGCAGTTCATCGAAAGTATTCTGAGCATTCTTTCGGTTAACATTATTAACCATAGTATTTTTGGTCATAAGGATCTGAGCGGAAAGCTGATTATATTCAGAAAAAAGTTTCTGATAAATCATCATCAGTCTGGCCTGTCCTACTGCTGCACATGCCTGTTTTCCTTTCAGTTCTGTGGGTTTCTCATGCATTCCAAGAGCTGCCACACCTGTTGCTATAGCTCCTGAAGAAACCAGTATGACATCTTTTCCCTGATTGCGAAGGTCACTGAGCTCTCTTGCCAGCACTTCCAGTTTGCGAAGGTTCAGTCTTCCTGTCTCCGAATGAGTCAGGGAAGAAGAACCGATCTTAATTACAATACGTTTTTTATCTTTAAGTCGTTCCCGGTAATTCATCTTTTTGTTACTCCATATAAATATATTTTTGTAACTGTTCAGTGTCTTTACAGTTACGAGACAAAATCCATCAGAAATTGCCTGCAATAACAGAATTTGAAGATCAGCGTGTAATCCCAAGCTCCTCCAGGGCTTTCGCCTGTTTTGCCTCCATGACTGCCGCTTCCCCGGGAGTCATATGGTCATATCCCAGCAGATGCAGCATACTGTGTGCAACCAGAAAACAGAATTCTCTTGTCACACTGTGTCCGTATTCCTCTGCCTGCGCAAATACCTTGTCAACTGAGATCATGATATCTCCAAGAAGAAGTTCGTCTGTATCCAGATCAAAGTAAGATTCATCTTCCTCCACAATATCATATCCTGCCGGTGTCTCAAAAGGAATCATAGGGAAGGATAAAACATCCGTAGGTCTTGCGATATCGCGAAACTCAGTATTAACTCTCTCAATCTCTTCGTTATCTGTAAGTACAAGATTCACCTGTGCATCATAGGGACATTTTTCCATTTCAAGAACCTTGTCAGCTACCTTTACTGCCAGTGTCTCATAGTCGATCCCCAGTTCACGCTCTGTCTCATAATCAATCTGCATGTTCATCGTTCATTTACCCCGTTTCTGCGTCTTGCCGGTCTTTCAGGTTTTTGTTTCTTCTCGTAGGCATCATAAGCCTGTACGATCTGCTGTACCAGAGGATGACGGACAACATCCTTGCTGGTAAGCTGGCAGAAGCCAATGTCATCTATTTTTTTCAGTACTTTCATTGCCACGTCAAGTCCGGATGTGGCATCTCTTGGAAGATCTTTCTGTGAGGCATCTCCGGTGATGATAACCTTGGAACCAAATCCGATACGTGTCAGGAACATCTTCATCTGTGCCGGAGTAGTATTCTGTGCTTCATCGAGAATGATAAATGCATTATCCAGTGTACGTCCGCGCATATATGCAAGCGGTGCAACCTCGATCAGGCCGCGCTCCATATTTTTCGCAAAGCTGTCCGCTCCCATGATCTGGTACAGTGCATCATAGAGTGGTCTCAGATAAGGATCTACCTTGCTCTGCAGATCTCCCGGAAGAAATCCCAGCTTCTCACCGGCCTCAATAGCAGGACGTGTCAGGATGATCCTGCTGACCTCCTCATTTCGGAAGGCTGTGACAGCCATTGCCATCGCCAGATAGGTTTTGCCGGTACCGGCAGGACCTACACCGAACACGATCATTTTTTTGCGTATCTGTTCTACATAATCTTTCTGCCCCAGTGTTTTGGGCTTGATAGGTCTGCCCTGTATGGTGTTACAGATAAAATCTTTGTCTATTTCTGTGAGAACTTCGTTTCTCTGCTCCATTGCCAGAGAAAGAGCATAATTGACATTCTGTTTCGTGATCGTGTTGCCTCTTTTTGCAAGTACTGTCAGTTCTTCTATCAGTTTCTTCGCAGAAGCCGCATTCTGTTCATTGCCAAGTATCTTAAGGATTCCGTCTCTGGAGATCACTGTCACATTCAGTGTTCTTTCAATTAGCTTAAGATGCTCATCAAACTGGCCAAATACATTTGCTTCCAGTTCTGCGGGGACTTCTGTGTGTAATTCAATAATATTGCCAGCCATCCTGTGATGTCCTTTCCTGTTGATAAGTTAATAATGGATTATTGCCTCGTTTATGGACGATAATCAAAGTCCGGTTAAAACCAGATGCATCCATTGTAACACCTCCCTGCAACTTTTTAAATACAAATTTTTATGGAATTTTAATGTTATCCGGCTTTTTTCGCCTGTCTGTTCGATGATAAGCAGGGTTCCTCCGGTAATGCACAGAGATTCTGTCAGCCTGGTAGTAATATGATTTTCATCTGATCTTAATGCCATTTTGAAGCAGCTTCTTTTCATATTGATGAAATCTTCGCACAGCTTCCTTCTCGGCTTCTTTTCCTGGTATAGGTTTCTTCTTTTATTGTATAATCAGTAGTTTCGGTCCATCCGTATCCATACAGGAAGTATAAAAATTTTCTGTGATACGCAGAGGAATTTCCTCTGTGATACGTTTCTGACCTGTATGTAATGTCGGATACAATCCCAGATACCAGTGCCCAAACCGGAAGTACATTTCTTTTTTCATTTTTGCCGGCAGGGATTTCTGTACGGTATTTTAATGGAAATTCCTGATAATAGGAAATTTGTCTGGAAATAAAAATATCCGCATCTGCATGAACGTATTCCTTTCGCAGGACTTCCTGACTGTCATTCATGATATGAAGTTCCCCGGATACCAGAAGTTCCCCTTTTTTGCAGGAATCCCCGGGCTTTTTTAACGGTATGCCCCTTCGGACGATCATATCTGTGATCACTCCGTCCTTGTCTGCGAGCAGATTACAGGGTGAGGTATTACTGTTGGTTTTTTGGGGGATAATTCCTTCCTGGATATTAAGAATCAGACGGGTTCCTTCTATTCTGGCAGATACCCAGGTAATCTCCGGAAAATTTTTCCGTACAGCTGCTGCAACTTCTGAACAGTTGATCTTTTTTTTGGACATCCCATGGTTTATATCCTGCTTATCCAGAAAATCGAGGATTTCTCCGGTACTGTTTCTGACATTTCCTTCAATATGGATATTCCAGATTCTCCCTGTCAAAAAAAATATCAGGATACCTCCCAGAATCATGCCTGTAAAAAAAGCCTTTCTTTTTTATTCCTTAAAAAAAAGAAGGGCATTCCCCGTCTCTGTATGATCTGAATATGTACACCTGTTTTATTCCGGAGAGGTCTCAGGCGAAAGAAATCAGCGGCCTGCATTTGTGCCATAAGCTGGCCGTCCTCTCTGTACCGGATCTTTTCCATATAAACTTTTCTGCTTTTGCAGAGATTCAGAAAGCGTTCCAGATTTTCTCCTCTTACAAGGATGATCACATAACCATATATTAATTTCAAAAATTTCAACATTCGCTGTCACCCGCTTTTATATCATAAATACTTCCCGTCACTTTCATTGCACTGGAATTGTACCAGCGGATTTCAAGATTTTTCCCGGATATGGTCACTTTTCCGCAAAAAGACTGTATCACAATTTCAGAAGGTGTATATTTTAAAAAACAGATTTATAAATTTTTCGATAACAGCTTCCGTCTGACCGGTCAGTGTGACGATCGTTTCATTATATGCCAGATCAGGCGGAAGTTCTAATGCCAGCACCATCCGGTTTTTCCATTGTCCTGCTTTTTTCATAAAAAAAGCTCCCCCGGCTTTTACTATCAGTCTATGCCGGAAGAACTTTCTTTAAAACACGTTTCAGCAGCAATCATCGAAACAAAACCATAGAAAACCACAGAATTGTATTTCCACCCAGATTATATTCCATAGATTCACGCTCTACAATCTCATTTACTACTACACCATGACTTTCCAGACATGGATGCATCCGATCAGGATATCTGCATGGCTTTCCCTCTTTATAGGCACATTTTTCACAGATATCACAGGATTCTGTAGACAGGATGTAAGTTTCATACCCTTCTTTATTCAGATATTTTCCCACCTCTGTAGTCAGGTCCTCGTGTGCCCGTCTTGTAGAAAGCATTTCTTCCATGTTCATGATATCCGAAACTTCCGCTACACTGGAAAAGAAAACAGCCTGAGGATAACTTTTTATTTTTTTTTCACATTCCTGCAGGGTTCCTACTGCGGGGGGACAGGCCCAGGTAGAATCATAACGTTCGCATTCTTCTTGGCAGATCGTGCGCACGCGTTCCTGAATTGTAATATCTTTTGTGTCCAGTAT
>ENA-OQDT01001514-OQDT01001514.1-human-gut-metagenome-genome-assembly--contig:-NODE-1514-length-13310-cov-2.639839_pt1 | contig 13310 bp, 12 predicted proteins | sample MGYA00242786_ERZ504617 | MGnify/ENA primary metagenome ERZ504617 (study PRJEB26092, sample SAMD00036337) | human gut metagenome | host: Homo sapiens | study: EMG produced TPA metagenomics assembly of...
ATGGCCTGCCTGGCGCAACCGTTTGATCCACGCGGTGAGCTGCGCATGAATCTGGCCGGTGGTGAACACCGGGTAGTGTGCGTCTGTGATGAAATTCTGGCGCAGGCGATGAATCGCACCAAGCGCGGTGCCGAAACTCGAGCAGTCGTCTATGGTCAGCAACTCAAGGGAGCGCGCGACGCCGTCCGGATGCGTCGTGATGAGCACAGATGCGTCCTCCGGGCCCTCCTTGCCTGCATGGAATGCGAGTACATGCTCGGTACCGAAGCCGAGCCCGGCGAATTCACGAGAACGGTCGACCACGGCAGCGGCGCGCCCACGGGCATGGAGCCGCTTCTTGCCACGCGGGTCGTATGCCGCGTACACATTGAACAGACGCCCGCGCATATCCTGCACCACGGCCTGCTCAATGCCGACCGCACGGTCGGTGTCGTTATCCTGCTCGCTATCGCGAACCCCCGCCACGGACACGTTCGGCATCGTGGCAGAAGCCAATGCCGCCAACTTCAGATTGCTTCGCTCACTCACAGTGCAATCATGGCATGCACACGGTACAAAATCCAATGATTGCAACGCTTTACGTTCGTTGTGAACGGGCCGTGAACCGTGGGCATCGTCGTTCCTCCACGCACCTGCTACAACTTTCGCCGCTCCCGTGGCACAATGGCGGCATGAGCGAAACAGCACAGCCGAATGCGGGCACAGACAACGGGGCCCCGCACCATCGCACACAGCGAAGTCGAAATGGGCACGACCTCACCTGAGCGCATACTCGCCACGCTCGATGACGCCCAACGCTCGGCCGCGCTGGCAGTGGACGGCCCGGTGCGCATCATCGCGGTCGCCGCGCCGGCAAGACGCGAACAATGCACGCGGCGTATCGCGGTACGCATGCGCGAGCGGGGTATGGGATCCCACCCGGGTGCTCGCAGTGACGTTCTCGGTGAAGGCGGCCAATGAGATGCGCGAGCGTCTGGACGCATTGCAGGTGCCGCGTGGAGTGCGCGCATCCACGTTCCATTCGGCCGCATTGCGTCAGATGCGCGAGGTGTGGCCCGACATCTGCGAAGGGCCTTTCCCCGACGTCACCGAAGACAAAAGCGCGCTTGTGGCCCAGGCACTGTATCGCTTCAACGGAATCAGGCCGAAGGAGCAGCCGAAACAGAGCGTGTACGAGGTGGGTGCCGAAATCGATTGGTGCAAGGTCTCGCTGATCACCGCGAAGAACTATGCGCGCGTGTGCGCTGCGACGCACCGCACACCGCCGGCCGGTCTCGAACCGGGCCAGTTCGCCACCGTCTACGAGCAGTACGAGGCGGAGAAGAACAGTCGGTTCGAGATCGATTTCAACGACATCCTGCTGTTGGCATGCCACGTGCTCGACGCCTTCCCCGACGTCGCCAAGCGAATCCGCAGGCAGATCGGTTGGCTCACCGTCGACGAATACCAAGACGTCTCGCCGTTGCAACACCTGCTCATGACGCGCTGGCTGGGAAGCAACCGCAACATCTGCGTAGTCGGCGATCCTGCGCAGACCATCTATTCATTCGCGGGCGCACCAGCTACTATCTCGAGCATTTCGGCAAGGAGTTCGCTCCGCTCACCGCTGATATCGCGTTGAACCGCGACTACCGATCCGTTTCACCCATTGTCGGCTACGCGAACCGGGTGCTTGGCGGCTCCGCGCAACGACAGGACTACATCAGGCTCGAATCTGGGCGCGGAACCGGCTCGCGCGTGATGAGCCGCATCTACGAGACCGACGCAGCCGAGGCCCAGGCGGTCGCACGGCAGATCTCGCGCATTCTCGCGCAGGGAGGCAACGCGAGCGACTGCGCGGTGCTCACGCGCGTGGGCGGCCAGCAGACCCTTGTCGCGCAGGCGTTGAAACAGGCGAACATACCCTACCGGCTGCGCAGGAACATGAACTGGCAGTCGTCCGCGCTCGCCGGCACGGCACGGCAGGAGACCGCGGAGACATCGAATGCCGGGGTGGAGCAGCTTGGCGTGGAGAAGGGGCGCGTGACAATCTCGACGATCCATGCGGCCAAGGGCCTCGAATACAAGCATGTGTTCGTGATAGGCCTGTCGGAGGGGCTATTGCCCTACAAGCCGCAAAGCGATGACGGCGATGTGGAGGAGGAACGGCGTGTGCTGTACGTGGCGCTGACCCGTGCGGAGGACACCCTCCACCTGTCGTTCGCCAAACGATCGGATTCGCAGACCACCTATGTGCGACGGCTGAGCCGATTCCTGCAGTAAGTGCGTGAATTCGGCAACACCAATGCGAACGGGGCCATCCACTTCAAATGGAAGGCCCCGTTCATGTATGAGGTTGGATTTTGGGTTATTGCTCAAGTGTACCGCTATCAGGGTCTTCACTGGCACTGTCACCGGAATCTCCGGATCCGTGCTGGTCCCCAGAGTCGCCGTCATCGGCATCTTCTGTGGATTCGCCCTCACCGGTGCCGTTCTCGGATTCGTCGAGCAGTTTGCTCAGCTCGGCGTCCCAATCGATGTCGTCGCCGTGTTTGGCTTCCGTCGCATCTGCCTCGGAATCCGCATCCATACCGTCTGCATTGCCTTCCGGCTCGAGTGCCGGCAGCAGGTCGGGATGCGACCACATTGCGTCACGCGCCTCGATGCCCTGCTCGGCGGTGATGCGCTCCCACAGCTGGGCCGCCTCGCGCATGCGCTTGGGGCGTAGCTGCAGGCCGATGAGATTCTCGAACGTCCGTTCCGCAGGGCCGCCGACGGCACGCTCGCGGCGCATCATCTCGCGCAACTGCTCGATGTGGGGCAGATGCGCCATGCCGGCGCGCCACAGCACACAGTCGACCCATCCCTCCACGAGCGCGAGCAGCGTCTCAAGCGAGCGCATCGCGTCTTTCTGCTCGGGAGTGTCTTCACCCATGCCCACATTCGTGAGATTGAGCGCACTCGACAGCGAATCGGGGTCGAGCCCCTCGACGTCGCGCAACTCGTCCTCCATCGCATCCAGATCGATGGCGATGCCGCGGGCATACTTGCCCAACAGCGCCTCGAACCTTGGCATGAGCCACGGCACGGTGGCGAAGAGACGTGCATAGGCCTCCTCGTGGAGTGCCAGGAACGTGGTCACCTCATCGACACCGATCTCCAACGACTTCGCGTATTCCTCCACGTTCTGCATGATGAGGCCACCAGCCTTGTTCTTCAGCAAGGCAAGACCCTGGTCGAAGGAACCACGCACCTCATGGGAGAGCGCACCGGCTGCATTGCCCAGCTGCATGCTGAACGTCGCCTTCGCCAACTGCTTCATCAGCTTCTTTGGGTCGCGCATGCTCTCCGGAATCGGAATCGGGATGGGCCCGGCGAACATGCCGGTGATCTCGCCTCCGAACTGGTCGCCAAGACGCTCGTTGATCACGGCGTTCATGGCGTCGGCCATTGACGAGGCGACCGGAGAGGCGAACTTGGCCCACTGCTCGATGGTGCCGTTGAGCCAGCTGGAACGGGTGAGCACACTCGCCTCGCCGTCCACCGGGTTGAATTCGGTGGCGGTGTCGAGCCATAGATTCGCCTCGCTCATCGCGCGGCGCATCGTCTCGCCTTCGCCTGCCGTGACCACCTGCTCGCTGTCTTCGCCGTTGACATATTGCCCGGCAATCGTTTTCGCAATGTTCACGTCGATGGCCGCGTTCTCGTCGGCCGTCGGAGATTGTGCTGTGCTCTGGGCGGCGTCAGTGGGGGCGCCCGCATTGGCGCTATGGAAGCCGGCCGGATTGGTTCCCGCCGCATTGCCCGGTTCACCCATACCGAACATGGAGCCCATCGGAGTGTTGCCACCCATGAACATCTGCATCATCTGCTTCATCTGTTCCGGACTCGGAAGAGATGAGGAATCCTGGCTCATCAGCTGCTCGCGCAGCGCATCGGGCAGCATCGACAGCTGCTGGAATGCCTGTTCGCCCTGTACCGGTCCAAAGCATTCGATAAGCCATTGACGGATCGCGTCTTCACTCATGGCAGATCCTCCCCTGTATGTCCATAAAGTCCGTATCTAGCATTTCTACTCACAATACGGGCTAAATATTCCGAATGCATCATGGCTGTGGATCGTAGTGGAGCATGGCGGCCAAGACCTGCCCATACTATGGAGGCATGTCTTCGTTGAACCCACCCGAGTCAATCTCGCAAGTCGATTCCGATGTCCCCGGAACGCCCGGCCGTGGTCATGGCGTGTTCCGTCGTCTTCGCGCGCGCTGGCACAATCGGCCCAAACGCTATTTCATAGGCCTGTTCACCTTCCTGCTCGCGTTGTGCCTCATGCTTGCGCCGAGCCCGTACGTGGTGGAGAGCCCCGGCCCCACCGAGAACGTGCTCGGCAAGGCCGATGGCAAGGAGGTGATCTCCGTGAGCAATGCGACCACTTACCCCGATAGGGGCGAACTGTTGCTCACCACGGTGAATGCAAGCGGCGTGCCCGGCTACCCGATCTCGAACATCTGGGCTCTGATCGGTTGGCTTGACCCTCATATGAACGTGCTGCCGAGTGAGGCGGTGTTCCCGGTGGGGCAGAGCAGCGAGGAGTATGATCAGGAAGCCAAGGCGGATATGGACTCGTCAATGGAGGCGGCCACAGCTGCCGGTCTGGCCTATGCGAAGAGGCTGGGAGCCAAGGTGTCCGATGCCGACGTCTCAATGCACATCGAAGACATTGGAGGTCCCTCCGCCGGCATGATGTACGCGCTCGGTCTGGTGGACAAACTCACGCCGGAGAATGAGACGAATGGCGTCACCGTGGCCGGCACCGGCACCATCGACAAGACCGGCAAGGTGGGGGGCTATTGGCGGCATCGATCTGAAAATGATCGGTGCCCTGCAGGATGGCGCGACATGGTTCCTTGCCCCCGAGGAGAATTGTGATGAGGTGGTGGGGCATGTGCCGAACGGCTTGCGCGATGTGAAGGTGTCGACGCTTGAAGAGGCCTATACCGCACTCGTCAAAATAGGCAAGGGCGACGCGGATTCGCTGCCGCATTGCACGGTGAGACGGGCCGCGGACCATAATATGGCCGGAGAATGATCGGCTGAGTGGAGAGGGATGCCCGGCAAGTGTCCGAACAGTCACGATTCATTCGCGCATGGCTTGTAAACAGGCCTGTTCCATGGCTTTGGTATATTTACGAGCGTGAATCAAACAGCATCAGACAACGCTGAGGAGTTCGGCTTCCGCCAAGGGGACCTGGTCCAGGAATGGCTCTGGGACGATGACGTGGATGACTCGATCCGAGAAAAATCGAAAACTCACCAATGAGGATCTGGTCGACGAGGAATATGATTCCGCGGTCGACGGGGCGATTATTTGGTGGCGCGATGGCGACGACGAAGATGAACTGTCGGACACAATCGTAGATGCTTACGCAGTGCTGGGCGACGACGGCCCACTGTGGGTGCTCACCCCCAAACCGGGCCGTGAAGGGGCTCCATCACCGAGTACGGTGCAGAACGCGGCGAAAACCGCAGGTATGAATGCGGCGACTCCGCTCACCGTGAGCGATGATTGGAACGGTATTCTGCTGCGTGCGTTCGGCAAAGGCAGATGAACGGCTGACTCCTTGGAATGAATCCGAATTCCATGGAGTATCCATGCACAGTCATCAAAGGCCCGGCATGTGCCGGGCCTTTGCGTATGCGACGACGGGATTCAGTCACAAGGTGGACGACGCTAGAGCAGGCAGGCAACCAGCAACAGCAATGCCGCACAGACGAATACAATGAGCGAGTCGCGTGTGCGCGGCAGCTTGCCATGTGCAATGGTGATCGCCACACCCATGCCACCTGCGACGGCGAAGAGCGCGAAGACCACCCAGCGGATCGTCTCGCCGGATGGGTCGATCACATGGAACAGGGTGAGGAACATCGGCACGAGAATCAGCGCGGCAAGCGACATGAACACGATTGCGAGCACACGGTCCGCCGTGCGCAGCGAACGGTCATGATGCTGCGTGCGCTTCAATGAGTCGACCTCGGCAGTGAGCTCTTTGATTCGGCGGTCGAGTTCGACATCGCACCATTTGGATTCGCGGTCGAGACGCGCGATCTGATTCTCCAGGTCGTCAATCCGCTCATCGTTCTCGTTCGGTTTGCGCACAAAGGAGGGGATCAGATGCGGCAGTGAGGAGAGTTGGTTGGAAACGCTTTCGAAAATACTGGTCATACTGCCGAGTATAGGAATCTAGAGAAGCGCCGGAGGCGATATGGCTTACGGAGAAGAAACGTGGGCGATAAGGGACTCGAACCCCTGACATCCACCGTGTAAAGGTGGCGCTCTAACCAACTGAGCTAATCGCCCGCAACAGACCACTATACAGGAGGGGTGGAAGAGTCGTGGCAGATGCGACGACTCGGATGCGGCATGTACGCCAACCGACTAGAATCGTCAAAGACAGGCGGTCGCGATGGCGGCATACGCAACCGCGAGCGTAATGGGTCTGTGAGCGAACGTATTCTTGAGCTAGGTTTGTAGTTCGTCGGGCTGCATGGCATGCCCAGACAGCCCACGGCACACAGTATGGAAGGAACGTCGATGGCGCAGGAACAGGAATCGAGCAGCACATCCACCAGCATTCCCCGCGTTGGAAAGCATTCCAGGGGGTATGATCCACGTCAGGTGGATGCCTTCGTGGCCCAGGCCCATCGACTCTATGACGAAGGCGATCCCTCGCTCACCTTGGCCGGCATTCAGAATGCCTCGTTCGCCATGGTGAAGGGCGGGTATGTGCCGGCGAATGTGGATGCCATGCTCGACCGTCTGAAAAGCGCGTTGTGTGACAAGCAGACGCTTGCCGAGATCAGCGAGCTCGGGCGGGTGGCCTGGAAAGCGCAGATGGAGGAGTCGCTGCGCGAATTGCAGCGCCATGCAGACCGTGACCACGGTGCCCGATTCGCCTCCGGTCAGCACAAGATGCTCTCATACAAGCGCAAACAGGTCGACCAACTCATCGATGACATCATGGACAAGGCGGCCTATGAGCTGTCCGAGGTGACAACCGACGGAACACATCCGGCGGTGGGCAACGACCCCTACCCGAATCTCAATGCAAAGGCCATAGAGAATGCGGCATTCACCGTGGTGAAAGGGCCGCGCGGCTATGACCAGCGACAGGTGGACTATTATCTGGCAACCTGTGCGGATCTGCTCGGCCGGCTGGAATCCTACCAGCGCCTCAATGAGAACGGCAGCATCCCGGCATCCGGCACGGTGGAACGCCCGGCATCGGCGGCACCGGTGAACGGAGTCAAGCCATTGTTCGCCAATGTGCCGCAGACGCAGGGAGATGAGCCGGAGAATCCGGCGACATCCCCAAGCATCGCAGCCGACGGCTCCAATGCGCCGGTTCAGGCAACCATGGGGCAGGCGGATTCCACGCAAGGCAGTTTCGACGAACTCCATGCTCAGGAGGAGGCGATTTTCAACGCAGGCACCGCTGCCCCATCGCCGGTGATTCCGCCGGCCACCATCAGCCAGATGCCTGCCGCGCCGGTCGCGGCAGCTGCCTTGCCGTTCTCCGAGGACTCCGCGCCAACCGAGACGATTGCCCCGGTGGTGGAGGATCACGACACGCCATCCGCAAGCACATTGGGTCCGGGAACGCATAGTGCCTCGCATGCCTCCCTTTCGTCCATACAGCCGATCACACCGGCACCGCGGACCATTCCGTCGTATGAAAGGGCGGTGGCCGCACAGACGCCATCCACTCCCGCCACCCAGACCCCGAGCGATTCGAATGCATCGGATGACAAAGCCGACAATGCCGAGACGGTTGCACCGACACAGATGAAACCGTTCGTCGCCGAGCAGCCACAGACCTCCGAAACGTTGTCGTCGTTGGCATCGATGGTGCATGAGACCTCGAGCATTCCGCAGAGCTCAAGCTCCTTGGACGAGGCCAAGTCAATCTTCGACACGCTGTCGGTGCCGAAGCTCACCAGCGTATCGATTCCCGACCTGCCAATGCCGTCATCGGCCCACACCTCAACGGAATCCACTGATCAGTCGCAGAATTCGGTGGAAACGAACGACGACGCCGTGCGACGCTATATTCGTGAGAGCCAGATGAACATCGACATCCCCGATCTTGCGTTCCCCGATGCGCCGTCGGGACGTGACTCGGCCCCGAGGCAGTGAATCAGCGGGCACATATTCACACAAGGATTGAAATCTGAGGGTAGAACGCTCAATGGAAGCAGAGCATCAACGAGTCATCATTCTGGGATCCACCGGTTCAATAGGCACCCAGGCACTTGACGTGATCAACCGCCATAGAGATCGGTTCGAGGTGGCCGGTCTGGCTGCCGGAGGCTCACATGTGGAGCTGCTGGCCGAACAGGCCGCCTCGTTCCATGTACCGCTTGTGGTGGTGTCGAACCCGCAGGCCGAGGAGCCGCTTCGGCAGGCATTGGACGCCAAGGGCGCCCACGCCACCCCAGATTCGCAGTGGGCAGGACGAGGTGGTGGCACTGCGGTCGGCTGGCCGGGCTTCCGTGGTGCTCAATGGCATCACCGGATCCATAGGGCTCGAACCGTCGATTGCCGCGTTGCAGGCCGATTCCCAGCTCGCCCTGGCCAACAAGGAATCGGTGGTGGCCGGCGGCCACCTCCTGTTCGATGCGCAGACACGTGAACACCAGATCAATCCGGTGGATTCGGAGCATTCGGCCATTTGGCAGAGCCTGCGCGCAGGTACGCACGCCGAGGTCTCCAAACTCATCGTCACTGCCTCGGGCGGCCCGTTCCGTGGTTGGACACGAGAGCAGATGGAATCCGTCACCCCGCAGCAGGCGCTGAACCACCCGACGTGGAACATGGGGCCGGTGGTCACCATCAACTCCTCGACGCTCATGAACAAAGGCCTCGAAGTGATCGAGGCGAGCAGACTGTTCGACGTGGCCGCCGACAACATCGAAGTCACCGTGCACCCGCAATCCATCGTCCACTCGATGGTCGAATTCTGCGATGGCGCCACGATCAGCCAGGCATCGCCGCCCGACATGCGGCTGCCTATCGCCTTGGGACTCTCCGCCCCGGTGCGTCTCGATGACGTGGCACGCGGATGCGACTGGACGAAAGCCTCGGAATGGACGTTCGAGCCTCTCGACAACGATGCGTTCCCGGCGGTGAATCTTGCCCGGCAATGCTTGAAAGCCTCCGAGAAACACACTACGGTGTTGAATGCGGCCAACGAGCAGGCGGTGCACGCCTTCCTTGACGGCAGGCTGGCCTATCTCGACATTGTGCCGAGCGTGGCTGAGACGATCGAACAGATGGATGCGCAGCTGAGCGCGAATCCGCTGTTCGAATCGGTGGCCGAAGTCGAGGAGCTCGAGAGGGAGGCACGCGTGCGCGCCAACGAGATCATCGCCGCCAAAGGATAGTCTTTCGACATCCGAGCAGGCGATAGTCTGCATACACAAGACACAACACACCAGACACAGAACACGCGGGATCTGGCGCGGGCATGCCGTGCAGTACCGCAGAAAGAGTTCCAAACAGGTATGAGTGAGCCAACGTTCCGTAAGACAGGTGAGGCGGCGGTGAGCGAGAGCCCGCTGCATGCGCGCCGCAAGTCACGCCGCATCATGGTGGGGCCGGTGCCGGTCGGCGGGGGAGCGCCGATCTCCGTGCAGTCCATGACCAACACGAAGACCTCCGATGTCGGTGCCACACTCCAGCAGATCGCCGAACTCACAGCGGCGGGCTGCGATATTGTGCGCGTGGCGGTGCCGAATCAGGAGGATGCCGATGCGTTGCCGAAGATCGTGGCGAAATCGCCGATTCCGGTGATCGCCGACATCCACTTCCAGAGCAAGTACGTGTTCGAGGCGATCGACGCAGGTTGCGCGGCAGTGCGCGTGAACCCGGGCAACATTCGCAAATTCGACGAGGTGGGTCCGCAGATCTGCAAGGCGGCCACAGACGCCGGCATCTCGCTGCGCATCGGGGTCAACGCCGGTTCGCTCGACAAGGAGCTCTACGCCAACGTACGGCGGCCCCACGCCTGAGGCGCTCGTGGCGTCCGCCCTCAAGGAAGCGCGCATGTTCGAAGATGTGGGTTTCCACGACTTCAAGATCTCGGTCAAGCACCACGACCCGGTCACCATGGTGGAGACCTACCGACTGCTCGCCTCCAAAGGAGACTGGCCGCTGCACCTGGGAGTCACCGAGGCAGGGCCGGCCTGGCAGGGCACCATCAAGTCTTGCGTGGCATTCGGTGCGCTGCTCGCCGAAGGCATCGGCGACACGATTCGCGTCTCGCTCTCCGCGCCTCCTGTCGAGGAGGTGAAAGTGGGCTGCAAGATCCTGGAATACCTCGGTCTGCGACCGCGCAAGTTCGACATCATCAGCTGCCCGAGCTGCGGGCGTGCGCAGGTGGATGTGATCCAGCTCGCGAACGCCGTCACGGAGGGGCTCAAAGGCATCACCGCGCCGATTCGCGTAGCCGTGATGGGCTGCATAGTCAACGGTCCGGGCGAAGCGCGGGAGGCTGATCTCGGCGTGGCGTCCGGCAATGGCAAGGGACGCATCTTCATCAAGGGAGAGGTGGTCGAGACCGTGCCGGAAGACAGAATCGTGGAGACGCTGCTCAAATACGCCCATGAGATTGCAGCCACCATGGGCGAGAATGAGGATGGCATGGGCACCGGCCCCGTCGTCATGCCGCTGACCGGCGAGAATCTGCACCGGAAGCCAACCGCGTAGAAGCTGTGCCCGCCGATGCGCGGGGAACAGGAAACCGACAAATCGATAGGATTCAGCGTGTCCAAAGCTCACGAAATACCGGAGCGGCAGGGCTTCAGCCGCACACGTCGGCTCATGATCACACTGCCGATCTTTATCATTCTGCTCGGCGTGCTCGTCATGGCGTCGAACTACACGCGACTGCCGGCAGACAACACGCCCACCGGACAGACGTTCGCCACGCTGTCGCCGAACACCGAGGTCACCTTCGATACACGTGAGCAACTGCCCAAACAAGGTGCTTACAAGGTGCATGAATGGCATCAGGCAATCGATGCGAAACAGCCGAGCACCGGCGACGTGCAGCGCATCAACATCAACTTCCGGGAGCCCGAAGGTGCCGGAGACAATCTGCCGGCGGTGATGTTCTTCCACGGCGCGGGCTACGGCACATGTGACAATTCGTTCGGCGACATCGCCACGGCAATGTCATCCGCCGGCTTCGTCACAGCGGTCATAGACAAGCCGGTGTGGAACACGAACGACACGACCCGTGACTATGAGGGCTCCGCGGTGATCTACGAGCAGGTCATCAACATGATGCGCGGATTCAGGAACGTGAATCCGAAGGGCGTGGGACTCTATGCGACGTCCGAAGGCGCGTGGATTGCGTCATACGTAGTGCAACGGGACGAGCAGGTCGCCTTCCAGGTGCTGCTTTCGCCCATGGTGTTCTCCGCCCGGCACGCACTCGCATTCCTCGCCGTGCAGGACTTCGCCCTTGTCGGCGCGAACGAGGGGTACCAGTCGATAGTGCGCCGCGTGTTCTCGCTCGACCTGCCGGCCCTGGGATTGACGAACGCCGACCTCAACACATCGGTGCCGGCCGCCTACCGCATTCCCACCCTCGTGGCCTATGGGGCGAAGGACGTGATGACCGCACAGGTACAGGGCTTCAAAGACATTCTCGAACAGGCACACAAAGCCGGCAATTACAATGTGACGCTGCGCAGCTACCCGATTGCGAACCATGTGCTGCGTTTGGGAGACGAGGCGATGGAGAACACGCCGTTCGCCGACGATTACATGCGCGACACGGTGTCGTGGGTGGCCGGCACCTCGCGGGGCCTCACACAGACAAGCGAGCCCGTTGCAGGAACACCGCTCTACCAGTCGATCGCAGTGCCGCTGGCAACTGCATTCACGTCCTGCGATGACGTGGTATGGCATTGTGGTGATGGGGCTGAACCTCATCATGATGCTCGTATCGGCCGTTCTGCTCGTGGTCACCCTCATACGCGCGATCATGCGTCGAGTGCGCCACCAGTCACATGGCATGGGCATGCGCAAACCGTTTGCACGCGCGCTGAGATTCACCGCGATAATGACGGCGGCTGCCGGTCTGCTCTTCCTGGGCGGTTTCGCGGAAGTGGTGATCGCCGTCGTGCAATTGGCGTGGGGCAAGGCTCCCGATTCTAGTGCCGGCATGATGTACTGGAGCTGGCCCGTCACCCAGTTCGCCTGCGTTCTCGTGCTGTGGGCATGGGCGTCGATGATAGAGCGAATCATTGAGATCTGGTCGCAGCGGGGACTGTTGCAATGGCCTATGAATCGCGACGCGTGGCGTGCGCTCGTGCACAACGACGATCCGATCATCGCGACCAGCAGATTCGGCCGCGTGTTCTTCTGGATCCTCACCATCACGCTGATCTCGATGCTGCTGTGCTTCTCCTTCTGGGGATTGTTCAGGTTCTAGGGAGCCGGCTGCATGGCATTGTACAGGGACGAGGCCGTGGTGCTGCGCACCGCCAAGCTCGGCGAGGCCGATCGCATCATCACATTGCTTACCCGCGACCACGGCAAGGTGCGTGCGGTGGCGAAAGGCGTGCGTCGCACGAAATCGAGATTCGGGGCGCGCTTGGAGCCGTTCATGCGCGTCGATCTGCTGCTGGGTGAGGGGCGCACCTTCGACAGCGTGCGGCAGGCGGAATCCATAAGTGCGTATGCCGGCGGCATCACGGGAGATTATGCCACCTACACTGCGGCCAGTGCGATGTGCGAGACCGCGGCCGATCTGCTCCCCGCCGAGCACGAGCCCGCGGCAGCGCAATACCGCCTGCTCATCGCCGCATTGGGCGCATTGAGCAGGCATCTGCATGACCCTCAGGCCATTGCACTGTCGTATATTCTGCGCGCAATGTCATTGGCCGGCTGGACCATTCGCCTCGACTCGTGCGTGGTGTGCGGCAGTCAGGACGTGGAGTTCTTCTCGGCTTCGGCAGGCGGCGCAATGTGCCCGAATGACCACACGCCAGATGCCGTGCGCGTGCCGGTGCATGTGTTCGACCAGTTGCGGGCGCTCGAACAGGGGGATTGGCCGCAGCTCGACATGCTGCAGACGCCCGACCCGCGGTGCGAGAACATCGTTCGCGAATGGGCGCAATACTACCTTGAGCGGCCGATTCGTTCTCTGCGCTTGCTAGATTAGAACCATGGCTTTTGATGCAGTGGACTACAAATCCTTGAGCGTGCCGGCCGCGCCGTTCTCCGACCCCACGATTATCCCGGATTTCCCGAAGAACAAGGT
>ENA-OQDT01001515-OQDT01001515.1-human-gut-metagenome-genome-assembly--contig:-NODE-1515-length-13308-cov-4.492451_pt1 | contig 13308 bp, 11 predicted proteins | sample MGYA00242786_ERZ504617 | MGnify/ENA primary metagenome ERZ504617 (study PRJEB26092, sample SAMD00036337) | human gut metagenome | host: Homo sapiens | study: EMG produced TPA metagenomics assembly of...
TGTTGCAGAAAGCGGTAAGAATGCGAAAGCTACAAAAGAAGTAAAAAAAGTAAAATCACTGGAAGTTGCAAGAAATGCAGACAAATCAGAAGTATGGGGAACAGTCAAAAGCGATAGTTTAAACATGAAAGGTACCAGAATTCTTGTAAAATACAGTGATGATACGGAAGCACAACTGATTTTGTGGTGCAGATGAAAACTGGTATCTTTTATGATGAGGTTTACGAAAGTTACAATATAGATGTCGAGACAGAGTATGTCGGAGACAGTGATGAGAATGGTACGTGTGCAAATGGCGAGCAGAACGTAAAGGTCAGCTATCTGGGTGCAGAGGTTGAAGTACCGTTTCAGATTACAGGGATTTCCAAAGTGGATCTTGTATCAGCACCGAACTCAGTAGAATATTATGCAGGATATGATTCTTCTCTGTTTTATTCTGGCTTGAAAATCAAAACACTTTTATCGGATGGAAGAACGGTTAATATGTCCTATAAAAGTTACTATGAGGATGAAGACGAGAATGAATATTATGGTGTATGGTTGAAGGATAATGGATCTGTAGTGACGGAATGCAGTCCATATATAGATGATGATGAAATATGGGGAAGTAATGGAATGAATGCGGGTCAGCATACAGTCAGTGTAGAGGTAGGAGGCAAGAGGACAAGCTTTAACATTCAGGTAAAACAAGTAAAAAGCATTTCTATTAACCAGTTGCCGAAATACACAGAGTTATATGGTGAAGAGAATAGGTCTTACAGTCTGGATAGAATGAAATTGAATGTGACTTTTTCGGATGGAACCAGTAAAATACTTGAGTATGATGATGAAGACTGGAGAGATCCGCAGGGAAATATTCAGAATGTAAACATTACAACAGAGTATAAAGGAAACTATCGAGTTGTAAGTGAGAATGAAAAATATTATGCTTATGGAACCTGGAGAGTTGAAATAAAACTGGCAGGAGCAACTACTTCCTATAATCTTGTGGTAAAACCATATGATGTAAAACAGGAAGGAAATATTACGTTAGGTCAGTTACACCAGTGTGTTCTGAAAGAACATCAGGTCAGCAAATTTAACTTTACTCCGACTGTGACAGGAATATATGGTCTGCGATATATGGGTACGAGAAGTAATTATTCAGCGAGCCTTAAACAGGGAACTTTATATTGCAACAGTACAGGAACAGGATATTTGCTGGAGGCGGGAAGAACATATACACTGGAAATAAGAGGCAATGATGTTTATCGTTTAGATAATGTGCTGATTTTTAAAATTATGAAGAGCGATGAGTTTGCGCTGAATCCGTTAAAAGCACCGGCAAATGCTGCTGTTAACTTCGACAAAGAAAGTAACAGCAAATATTATACGTTTACTCCTGAGGTAAGTGGTACCTATTCATTTTATTCCGATGGTGCAAATAATGATTTGGATCCGGAAGTTACGATGTATGTTGGTGATCTGTCAAATTATGTAATAGATAGTGATGATAACAGTTATGTAGGACATGGTTACAACTTTGGACTGAAAACATATCTGCAAAAAGGGCAGAATTATATTTTCGAGGTGTCTGTCAGAAATGGAGAAGAAGGGACGCTGAAAATTAACCTGAAGCAGGAGACAGAGGATCATGTACATCAGTGGTATGAGAGTTATCATACAGAGTCAAACTGTGTACAGCATGGAAAAAAAGTCCAGAGATGCTCTGCATGTGGAATCATGAATGCAGAAGCACTTCCATTAAAAGCACATGCTTATGGTGCCTATGCATTGACACGTAAAGCTACAGCGCTTACACAGGGAGTACAGGCGAGAACCTGTTCTGTATGTGGAGATCAGGATGCAGTTTATACGGCAAAATTACCAGCAACTATAAAACTCAATGCAAAGAGCATCGTGCTGAAAACAGGACAGTCCACCACAGCCGTAAAAGTCAGCGGTCTGGCAGAAGGTGATGCTGTTGCATCCTGGAAATCCAGCAAGCTGTCAGTCGTGAAAGTCAACAACAAGGGCAAGATCACCGCAGGCAAAAAGACAGGAAGTGCAGTTCTGACTGTTAAATTAAAGAGCGGCAAGAAAGCGACTGTCAAAGTAAAAGTTCAGAAGAAAGCTGTTACCACAAAGAAAATCAAAGTGAACAAGAAGAATGTAACACTGAAGAAAAATAAGAGTTACAAGATCAAAGCAACGCTGAATCCGATCACTTCTTCTGATAAAGTGAAATTCACCAGCAGCAATAAGAAAGTTGCAACCGTAAATGCAAAAGGTGTAGTGAAGGCAAAGAAAGCCGGAAAAGCAAAGATTACGGTAAAATCCGGAAAGAAGAAAGCAGTAGTGACGGTAAAGGTCAAATAAAGTAAGCAAATAAATAAAGCAAATTCAGAAATTATCCCCCATGCAGGAAAGCAGAATCCTGTGTGGGGGGTTTTTTTCTGAAAAAAATAAATAATTTCTCTCAAAAAAATAGAAATAATTTGTAATTTGGAACATTATACCATATAATTTTATATATCAGATGGGAGATAACTCTCACCTACAGATGTCTCGCAGAATGTAAGAGGCGTTCTTGAGAAAAGCAATAAGGAAGCAACAGAAAAAGGAGAATGGACATGAAAAGATGGAAAATTGCAGTGGCGCTTTTGTCAGCAGCACTGGTAAGTGTGCCGGCATATGCAGCCGGAATGGAAAATGTACAAAGTGTACAGGCAGAAACAACAAAGGCACAGTATCAGGAAACAGCAGTCAGAGAAAATAAGGAAATCACGACCAGAGATCTGGATGATGGTGAAGATGATGACGAGGTAGTAAAATCCATTACTATACAGAAGATGCCGGATAATACGGAATATCTGGGACTTACAGCATTCTATGATCTGGATGTCGAAGGACTACAGATTCGTATTGATTATGAAAGCGGTTCCTATGAAGTACTGGATTACACGGACGGAGAATGGGAACATACAGAAGGTATTGAGTATTGTGATATCTGGAATATAGAGTTCAACTATGCAGGAGATTATCTTAATCCGGATAATAAGTATTATTTTTCTTATGGAAATCAGAAAGTCAATATTTCTTATGGTGAAAAATCAGCAGAGATTCCAATCTACATTGACCAGATCAAAAAACTGGAAGTGCTCAGTGCTCCAACCGCAGAATATTATGAAGGCTATGTTATGGGGCGTGTGATGAGAGAAATGGGACAGATTCTGGATCTGCGCGGAATGAAGATAAGGGCAACTTCAGAAAAAGGTAAGGTGATTCAGCTTGAATATAAACGCGTAATAGAGGATGAGGATTCTTTCCAGGAAGGCTGGTTTAATGAGGAAGGAGAAAATTGTTATACATATGTGTACGATTCTGAGTATATTGGAGGATGTACAGAAAATGGTGGATTTGCAGCCGGTATGCAGAAAGCGAGACTGGAATTTGAAGGTGCAACCGCAGAATTTAATATTAAGGTTAAAAAAGTAAAAAGTCTTACTGTGCTGAGTTTTCCAACGCTCAAAGAGTTTTATGGAGAAACCACAGATGAATATGACCTTAACGATAAAGCAGATGGATTGAAATTCCAGGTAAACTTTGAAGATGGAAGTACGGAGGTTGTGCACTACAAAGGAGAGGGTAGCTACGGATGGTTCAATGAAGATGACGACCTTGTGAAGGCTGAAGTCAAACTTGTATATAAGGGAAAATATAAAAATAACAAAGAAGGCGGCGATTTTGCCTATGGAACATGGCCGGTAGCTATTGTAGTAGGGGGCAAATCTGTTACTTATAATATTGATGTGAAACCGAATCAGGTAAAAAAAGAAACAGCAATAACGGTTAATCAGACATATCAGTTCCAGGTGAAAGAACATCAGGCAAATGTGTATACCTTTACACCGCAGGAGACAGCGTTGTATTATGTCGATTATGTGGAAAATGAGGATGATTCGGGCAGCAGTTGCGGCTTATTGATAAAAGCAGGAAACCGTGTTTGTGATGAATTTTATGGTTCTTGGACAAAGAATCAGGCAATTCTTCAGGCTGGACAAACGTATACATTTGAATTTACGGATGGGTATATTGATCCACAGAATGATAAGATTATTTTTTCTGTGAAAAAAGAGCAGAATGTTTCTGTGACAGCATTAAGGGAAGGTACCTTTGATTTTAGCTTTGCATCGGAAGAAAGTAATAAAAAATATTATTCGTTTATTCCAGAAGTAACAGGTACTTATGTGATCCAGGCAACCAACAGTTATGAAGATCTTGCACCGGAAATCAAATGGTATGCAGATGATATAAATATATTATTGGATTCAAATGAGCTGGAAGCGAATGAAAAATGGAGAGCAGATGACCGGGAATTAGAATGTTATTTACAGAAAGGTCAGAAATACATTTTTGCTGTAGACCTGGAAGCTTATACGGATGATGATGTAAGCGGAACGTTCCATATGGAGATCAAACAGAAAAAAGGAGGATCATGAGCATGTATGGAAAACATCCGAAGAAATCCCATCTTCCTGTTTTGTAACGGGTCTGAATATACAGAAATGTGAAAAATGTGATATCGTATCCGCAGCAGAAACTCCAACGGCACACTCTTTTGGTGATTATGTGGTAACTGTCAAAGCTACAGAATCAAAAGAGGGCAATGAAGCGAGAACCTGCTCTGTATGTGGTTATGTAGAAAACAGGGCAATCCCGAAGCTTCCAAAAACAAATAATTCAAATGATAAGAACACAACTCCAAATAAACCGGCAACCATCAGTCTGAATGCAAAGAGCATCGTGCTGAAAACAGGACAGTCCACCACAGCCGTAAAAGTCAGCGGTCTGGCAGAAGGTGATGCTGTTGCATCCTGGAAATCCAGCAAACCGGCGACCGTGAAAGTCAATAACAAAGGCAAGATCACCGCAGGCAAAAAGACAGGAAGTGCAGTTCTGACTGTTAAATTAAAGAGCGGCAAGAAAGCGACTGTCAAAGTAAAAGTTCAGAAGAAAGCTGTTACCACAAAGAAAATCAAAGTGAACAAGAAGAATGTAACACTGAAGAAAAATAAGAGTTACAAGATCAAAGCAACGCTGAATCCAATCACTTCTTCCGATAAAGTGAAATTCACCAGCAGCAACAAGAAAGTTGCTACCGTAAATGCAAAAGGTGTAGTGAAGGCAAAGAAAGCCGGAACTGCAAAGATTACGGTAAAAGCAGGAAAGAAGAAAGCGGTAGTGACCGTAAAAGTAAAATAAAGTAAAAAATCCTTCATGCGAAACAAAGACAGTTTGCATGGAGGATTTTTTCTTTTTAAACTCTACCAGTATCGAATAATCGCACGGATTGTTGCAAAGTCATAAGGTGAAGTCTTGATACCGCCTACCGGGTATGCGGCTTCGGTCGATGCGTGTACGATCAGACCATTTCCGATGTAGATGCCTACGTGTGAGATTGGCTGGTAATAAAAGACCAGATCGCCCGGCTGGATGTTGTTTACGGAAACGACTTTTGCTGTGGCATATTTTGTGGTTGTACCGTCGTAGCCGATCGCCTGCTGGTCAGCAGTACGTGGAATTTTGATGCCAAAGTGACTCATAACGGACATGGTAAATCCGGAGCAGTCTGCACCATTTGTCAGGCTTGTGCCGCCATAGACGTAAGGGTTGCCGATAAACTGTGTCGCATAAGCGGCAATCTTCGCACCAAGTGCCAGGTTAGAGTTAATGGTATCGTCATCGGTCATGTAGCCATTGCCATCGAAGGAATAATAAACGTTGTCAATGATCATAACCTGATTTTTGACCATCTCCCCGGTGGTTGGCAGGAAATAGAACGTGGCAACAGAGTTGTTGTACCAGCCAGTCACCATAATGCCATTTCGGTCAAACAGATAAGTTTTTGCCGTTCAGGTTTGTGATACCGGTTGCTTTGCTTCCATCGCTCTTGAAATAGTAGGTATTATCGCCAATGGTCATTTTCTGGCTGGTAACTCTCGCTCCGGTTTCGCCTACGTAATAACTGTCAACCCACTGATTGTAGACAACCAGACCTTTTTTCATTGACATAATAGTATTTGCTTCCGGATTTGACCCACTGACTTTTGACAATCTGATAGTTGGAATCCAGATAATAAGTCTTATTTTTCTTTGTCCAAAGACCGGTAGCACGTGTTTTGCCGGTACGGTAGCCATTTTTATTTACGTAGTAAGCACCTACCCAGGCTTTGGCGGCCATCTGACCGTTCGATTTGAGATAACGTCCGCCAATCCAGGTATCGGTTACCATGTGCCCGTTTCCGTCCATATAGTATTTTTTAGAATTCACGGTAATCCAGCCTTTTACCATCTTGCCGTTCTTGGTGCTGAAATAGCAGGTATTACTGCCAACCTGTGCAAAGCCGGAAATGCGTTCACCAGCCGCATTGACATAATATTTGCCGCCAATGAGTTTATTGGTGTACATACGGCCTTTTTTGTTAAAATAATAATATTTGCCTTTGATCTTTTTCCATTTGGAGGCTGCTGTGCCATCCGTCTTGAAATAGTAGGTATATTTGCCGATCTTCTGCCAGCCTTTGAGCATCAGACCGGTTTCTTTGTTAAAATAATAATAAGTTTTGTTGTACTTCAGCCAGCCGGTGTGGCGTGCACCGGTTTCTGGATCCATATAGTAGGTCTTATCACGGATGCGGAGAAATCCTTTTGCAAGGTTGCCTTTATAGTCGTAGTAATAATAATTGCCGTCATTAGTAACCCAGGTACTGGTATTTTCCGTGACACCCGGAATGGACGCATTGCCGTTGGAGTCTGAAGCATTTCCGGAAGAAACAAGATTTCCGATATTGTCAAAAGTATAAGAAATACCTTCTGAGGTTGTTATGGCAGTATTGACTGCCATAGAGCCATCTTCGGTTATGTAATAGCCATCAATCCAGCGATTGGCAAGCAGACGGCCTTTGGAGTCAAAATAGTACCATTTTTGCTGATCAGTTTCCAGCCTGTCGCAGCGTATTTATTTTTATTGAAATAGTAAGTATATTTGCCGATTTTCTTCCAGCCAACCATGTAACCAGGTGCGGAAGACACGGTGTACCATCGTCCGTAAGAATCTGCTTTCCACTTTGCCTCAGCCTGTATGGACGGATGAAACATAGTAACCGCCGCAGCCAGAGCCATGGCAATCATAATTTGCTTTTTCATAAAATGAAGCTCCTTTTTGCAACCATCCGAAGGTTCAGGATGATTTTTGAATCTATGTTAAAAAATATTACAAAATTGTTACACTATAATAGAATTTTACAGGATTTCTGTTGGAAAGTCAAGAGAAAACACATATTCTTATGGTTTGCAGGACAGCGTTGGAATGCTTCTTAAAAAGTTTACGTCTGAAATTTGAGAGAATTATGGAAGGAAAGAAATGGATCGCAGGTGGGGCAGAAAATTGCCCCGCCAGATCCAAATGTTCCGCTTGTTATGCCTTCTTGGTCTGCATTCTTTTAATGACTTTCAGACGGGTGAATTCTTCACGCTCTTTTTCCTCCAGTGCATTCTGAATGTCTTTTGTAAGAACGGTGTAACGAGGGATGGTGATGTTTTTCAGAGCGTTGGCACGCTTCTGAGTTTTCTTGATATTGTTTGCCAGTCGATAGGCTGAATTTTCAATCATGGAAAGCTTGATGGAAAGCTGCTTTACTTTTTCAAATGCGGCTTTTGCCTGATCCAGTGCAATGTTTGTACTGTAATAGGCATAAGTCGGGAGAGTAGGCTTTGTATCGGCTTCCACCAGAGGAATCTCCGTGCCCATGATACTTCTTGTACGGATGCGGATGGAATCCTCAACCGGTACGGAGTAGGAGATTTCTTCTACAAGACTGATGCCCAGTTTGATGTTTGCCATCTGCAGTGCGGCATAAGCCATGCGGAAGGTAGAATCGATTTCTTTCTGAATGGATTCTGCCTGCTGGATGAGTCCCATAAGTTCCCTGATCAGAATATTTCTTTTTTTGTCCATCAGCACATAACCCTGTTTGGCAAGTGCGAGGGAGTTTTTTGCCAGAATTAAATTGCCCTTCGTAGGGAAGGTATTCGGATCCATAGGCTCACCTCTATTCGTTATAATATTTATCCAGGATCTTTGTATCGATACGGTCAAGTTCTTCTCTTGGCAGCATACGCAGAAGTTTCCAGCCAAGATCAAGAGTCTCAACGATAGAACGGTTCTCGTCCTCGCCCTGTCCGACAAAGGTATGCTCAAATGCTTGTCCGAACTTCAGGTAAGTTTTATCGAGCGGTGAAAGTTCGTCCTCACCGATAACGGATGCCAGGGCTCTCGCATCTCCAACTTTTGCGTAGCAGGAGAATAACTGGTTTGCAACGTCCTGATGATCTTCTCTTGTGTAACCTGCACCGATGCCGTCCTTCATCAGACGTGACAGGGAAGGCAGTACGTTGATCGGCGGGTAGATTGCCTGTCCGTGAAGCTGACGGTCCAGTACAATCTGGCCTTCGGTGATGTAACCGGTCAGGTCAGGGATCGGGTGTGTGATATCATCGTTCGGCATAGTCAGGATAGGGATCTGTGTTACAGAACCTTCGACGCCTTCTACGATACCGGCACGTTCGTAGATCGTAGCCAGCTCACTGTAGAGATATCCAGGATAACCTTTACGGGAAGGAATCTCGCCTTTTGAGGAAGAAACCTCACGCATGGCCTCTGCAAAGGATGTCATATCGGTTAAGATAACCAGGATGTGCATGCCCTTTTCAAATGCCAGATATTCTGCTGCGGTAAGGGCAACCTTCGGTGTGATCAGACGTTCTACAACCGGGTCGTTTGCCAGGTTCAGATACATGACTACGTGGTCAGAAACACCGCTCTCTTCGAAAGTCTTGCGGAAGAATTCTGCTACGTCATATTTAACACCCATGGCTGCGAAAACGATCGCGAATTTCTCATCGGAGTTATCACCCAGGGAAGCCTGCTTTACGATCTGAGCTGCCAGACGGTCATGCGGCAGACCGTTTCCGGAGAAGATCGGAAGCTTCTGTCCGCGGATCAGAGTGGTCAGACCATCGATCGCGGAAATGCCGGTACGGATGTAGTTACGAGGATACTCACGGGTAACCGGGTTCAGCGGCAGACCGTTTACATTGATGTGTGCTTCCGGATAGATATCACCCAGACCGTCGATCGGCTGTCCGATACCATTGAAGGTACGGCCGAGGATGTCCAGTGATACGGCAAGTTCCATAGGATGTCCGGTCAGCTTTGTATGGGTATTTTTCAGGGACATACCTTCATTTCCCTCAAACACCTGGATAACGGCCTTGTCTTCATAAAGCTCTACGATACGGCCGAGTTTCTTTTCATTGTTGTCTACAACAATCTCTACGATTTCTTCAAAGGAGGCATTCTGCACGCCTTCCAGAACGACCAGAGGGCCGTTGATCTCGTTCAGGCCTAAATATTCAATTGACATTTCTTTCCCTCCTAAGCGTTCTTTTCAAGTACTTCGTCATAGAAACGATCAACTTCTTTGCGGTATTCATCGAACATATCCAGACGGTCATTTGGAACATCGTATTTTACAGAAATGATGCGGTCAAAAATGTTGCTTTCTTTCAGAATGGACATTGGCATACCCATGGTAACCAGGGTTTTTGCCTTTGTGTTCAGATACAGGATCAGGTCCATCATCATAAACTGTTTGCGGATCGGAACACAGGTATCGTCTTTGTGGAATGCATTCTGCTGCAGGAATCCCAGACGGATGACTCTGGCAATCTCCAGTGTCAGTTTCTGGTCATCCGGAAGCACATCACTACCGATCAGTTTTACAATCTCCATCAGGTTGCTTTCCTGGTTCAGGATCGCCATCAACTGATTTCGTTCATCCACGAAATTCTTGTCGGCATTGTCGCGGTACCATGGTGCCAGGTCATTTACATATTCACTGTAACTGGTCAGCCAGTGGATGGCCGGGAAATGTCTTGCATATGCCAGGGATTTATCCAGTCCCCAGAAGCAGCGTACGAAACGTTTGGTATTCTGTGTGACCGGTTCGGAGAAGTCACCGCCCTGAGGGGAAACCGCACCGATGATAGAAACGCTTCCTTCGGAACCATTTAAAGTCTGCATCATGCCGGCACGCTCGTAGAAAGCGGAAAGGCGGGATGCCAGGTAAGCCGGGAAACCTTCCTCTGCAGGCATTTCTTCCAGACGTCCGGACAGCTCTCGAAGTGCCTCAGCCCAACGGGAAGTGGAGTCTGCCATGATCGCTACATCATAACCCATATCGCGGTAATACTCAGCCAGTGTGATACCGGTGTAGATAGAAGCCTCACGGGCAGCTACCGGCATGTTGGAAGTATTGGCGATCAGGGTAGTACGGTCCATCAGAGGTTTGCCGCTTCTTGGATCCACCAGTTCGGAGAACTCTTCCAGAACCTGTGTCATCTCGTTGCCACGCTCGCCACAGCCGATGTAGATGATGATGTCGGCGTTGGACCATTTTGCGATCTGGTGCTGGGTCATGGTTTTTCCGGTACCGAAACCGCCAGGGATAGCAGCAGTACCGCCTTTTGCGATCGGGAAGAGAGTATCGAGGATACGCTGTCCGGTGATCAGCGGTTTGCTTGCTGCGAATCTTGCAGCAGTCGGACGCGGAACACGGATCGGCCATTTCTGGGCCAGTGTAAGTTTTTCTTCTTTTCCGTTTGCAAGCTGAACGGTTACAATCGGTTCGTTGATCGTGTATTCTCCATCCATTGCAACTTCCAGTACAGTACCGGAGATATTCGGAGGGACCATAGATTTGTGGACGATTGCCTGTGTTTCCTGGACTTCTGCGATGATCGTGCCGCCGGAAACAAATTCACCCGGTTTTACTGTGATATGTGTCTGCCATTTTTTCTCTGTATCCAGAGAATCTACGCTGACACCACGGCTGATATACTTGCCGGAGGATTTTGCGATCTCACTTAACGGACGCTCGATACCATCAAAAATGTTGTTGAGGATACCAGGTCCAAGTGTTACGGAAATAGCATCGCCGGTAGCCTCTACCGGGTCACCAGGACGCAGTCCTGTGGTTTCCTCGAAGACCTGAATGGTCGTGATATCGTTTGTCAGACGGATAACTTCGCCTACCAGACGTTCTTTTCCGACGTAGACCATTTCAGCCATCTGAAATCCTGTGTTGCCTTTCAGGTAAATAACAGGACCGTTAATGCCGTAAATAGTACCTGTTTTATGCATTTGTAGCACCTCCGTTAAATGAGAAGTCTGCTTTTAACTTTTCCAGTTTGGAAGCAAAAGAGTTGTCGATCAGGATGTTGCGGTCCTGAAGAACGGCTCTTGTGCCGCCCATAAAGGAATATTCGGAAACGGTAACCGGAGCTCCGGTTGCAGCCTGGAGACTGGAACGTTTGTCGGAGTCTGCAGGGTCAATGTAAAGGATCAGTTTTCCGGAACCGGCCTCTTTCTGAATGTTTTTGATCTGTTTGATCAGCAGCTGCTGATATGCTGAAGTAGTCATGTAATCTTCAAGCTGCTGTTTTACTTCGACAAAAAGCTTTTCTTTCAGTTCATTCTGTTTCTGTGTGATCTTACGTTTGATCTGAAGCTGCTCTTTGGAAAGAGCCATATTGTTGCTTCTCTTCAGATTGTCGCTTTCTGTTTTTAACTGTAAATCAGACTGGCGAAGAGTGGTTGCTTTGTGTTCTTCTTCCACCTTGGTAAGATTTACTTTATATTCTTCGATCATGGCAGCAGCCTGTTTCCTGGCTTCTTCCAGAGAAGATTCTTCAAAATATTTAAGCTTTTCTTCCGTAGTCAAAATATCTCACCTTCTTTATAATTTTATTCCGATTGCTTCGCTTACATAGGAAGTGATAAAGTCCGGTTTCCGGCCGGTACCGTGACGGTCCGGGATCTCGATGAGCAGTGGAAGACGGCGGTTTAAGCGTACATCGTCGATAATATCCGGAAACTCCCGACCGAATTTTTCGGTCAGGAGAATAATACCGTTTTCTTTATTGGCAATTGCATCCTCCAGTGCTTTACGAAGTTCTGCACGTTCGTGTACGATACAGCCTTCTACACCTGCCAGACGCATGCCGGTCAGGGTATCAACGTTATCACTGATTAAGAACATTTTCATAAATTGATTGCCTCCTGATATGCGAACAGGAAATTAAAGTTTACCAAGGATCATGAAGGAGATGATCAGACCGTACAGAGCGATACCTTCGGCCATAGCTACGAAGATCATGGATTTACCAAAGATGCTTCCGTCTTCACTGATAGCACCCAGAGCAGAGCTTGCTGCGTTTGCAACGGCGATACCACCGCCGATGCAGGAAAGACCGGTTACCAGTGCTGCTGCCAGATAACCCATACCGGCTGCCAGACCGCTTGCAGATGCAGAAGCAGTATCGGCTGCCATTGCTACGGAACCGTCGCCTGTGAAGATCATGATAACGGCAAGAGCCATGGTTCCAAAGAAGAGGAAGCAGTTGATGCCAAGTGTGGTTTTGAAGCGTCCACGGTTCTTTTCACCGATCAGAAATGCTGCGGTCGGTACGACGATGCTCAGAAGCAGTGCTGCGATAAAAATAAATTTTGTAATAGCTGACATAATAATTTCCTCCTTAAACGTAAGTGATTTGTAACGCTTCAGTACCTTTTCTGTTGCTTGGGAGGTACTGAAAGTTATTAAAATTCACAAATAATTTTTTTGATATTTAATCAACAGATTTTTTAACAAATGGTGTGAATGGATGTCCTTCGCCTTTGTAAAAACGACTGAACATTTCGTAGTATTCCAGACGCAGTACCTGGATACCGACGATCAGACCTTCCATTGCACATACAAAAATGTTGCCAAGTACGATAACAAACCAGTTGATGTTTCCGGATTCGGCACCGGCAAGCATCAGGACTACTTCCATCATAGCTGCGTGGCTGACGGCGAAAGCACCGATACGCACGAAGGACAGCGTGTTGGAGAAGTAGCTCAGCAGTACATCGAACAGTTCGAAGAATGCAGTTACAAGGAACATGCCTTTTTCTTTTGGCATAGCGTCCGCTTTTTTCTCAACCAGTTTGCCGAGCGGTTCTTTGAATCCGATCAGGATCAGAGGAACGACAAACATTACAACCAGAACGCCTGCAGCCGGAACTGTATGACCTGTCATAAACAGGAAGACAACAGCAACGATTGCACCATAAAATACAAAACCGGCAATACCGTTTGTATCAAAGAAGATGTTTTCAGCATCTTTTTGTGGACTGCATTGATAATATGCAGAACCATCGTT
>ENA-OQDT01001516-OQDT01001516.1-human-gut-metagenome-genome-assembly--contig:-NODE-1516-length-13306-cov-3.160027_pt1 | contig 13306 bp, 14 predicted proteins | sample MGYA00242786_ERZ504617 | MGnify/ENA primary metagenome ERZ504617 (study PRJEB26092, sample SAMD00036337) | human gut metagenome | host: Homo sapiens | study: EMG produced TPA metagenomics assembly of...
TCAAAAAAATCTCAGCAGATAAAATTGTTTACGTGTTATTTGGGGTTAACGTATTTTATGTGCCCTGTTTATTATAATAACAAGCTGGTTGCTATTGCCTACGGCGGTGGCATTGCTACAGAGGCGCAGACAGTGCCTCAGGAAATTATAGAACGTTATAATATACCCTTAATGCCTCAGCGTAAGCTGCAGCGGATAGGGGAATTGCTGGTGCAGACAATGGCTCTGGTAAATTTTGATTTAAATGTTGTTGAAAATATTGGGGCGGAAAAAACTGAAGCTGATCTAAATGTTTTTAACGGTATTTTGAGCAGGCGTGAAGCAGAAGTGGCAATGCTTATCTGTCAGGGATTGAGTAATAAACAGATTGCAGAACAGCTTTTTATCAGTGAAAAAACCATAAAAACACATGTCAGCAATATCCTGAGCAAACTTGATATTAAAGATCGGATGCAGTTGATTTTGGAGTATTGCAGGATAGTACCTAATGCGTAATAAAATCGAATGGGGCAAAGAAGATGAGCATAAAGAAAAAACTGAGTATTTTTGTTTTGGTTTTGCTATTGGTACCCATGCTTTTATTAGTACTTTCAACGCAGCATTTTTTTGACAGACAGATCCAGGAGAATGAACGCAACTATTTACAGGTTGCGATGAAAACTGTTCGTAATGATATGGAAAACAGGATGGACGAGATGAGAAAAGCAGGATTGCTTTTCGCAGGTGATTCAGATATTAATAAAGCCATGTATGATGATAGAAACAGACTTGCTATGGCTTTAAATAATTTAAAACGTAATTTTAATTATCTTGACTATGTAGTTATTGTAGATCGAGAGAACCGTATATTGGCAAGCAGTTCTCCCTATCTGTTATATCCAGATGGCAGTGCTGTTAAAATCCTGGCTGCCAGCAGCATGCTGTTTGGGAAAATGCATGTATCAGAAGAAGTTGTCGGGCTTGAAGAACTGTTTACTAAAGATTCATTTGAATATGACAATTTTTCGATCAAAATACTTAACCAGTCTCCGGGGGCGCAGGAGTATCTGCATAAAGCTCTGATGGGTATAGTTGTAGTACCGATCAGAGATAAATCTGCTGATAACGACGTTATCGGAGCTATTGTATTATGTGATGTACTTAATAATGATAACTACTTTGCTGAGCGCTACAGCAGAAATCTGGATAATTCATTTCTGGCTTTTTCCATTGACGGGATAAGGATTGCCTCGAATATTCAGACTGATACTAAAAGTAATTTTGTCGGCAGCAGGGCCCCGCATGAAACAGGTAAATATTTGGAAGACGATAAACAGTATTTTGGAAAAGTGGATGTCGATGATGAAATACATGTTTTTTTAGATCAGAAAATTTTTAACAGCGCTGATGAACCAATCGCTGTTGTAGGAATTGGCATCCCAGAAGAAAAATTTTCGGGAATTGTCAGTAATAATTATAAGTATGTCTTAGGTCTTTTTTTCTTATGTCTGTGGGCCATGCTTATTTTAGGGCAGCTGCTGGCTGAAAAAATAAGCTGTCCGATTGTGCATGTTACCGATTTGACTAGAGATTATTATGAAAAGAATTTTGGTAACAAAGCAATACTTAATGGGAAAAAGGATGACGAAGGTGCTATGCTGCAGGAGATGTTTGAAAAGTTTACAACTCAGTTAGAACTTAGGAAACAGGAGAGCAAACTGTATTTAGAGCAATTGGAATGTGAGCATCAGCAACAGAAGCAACTGGCGTTTGAACTGCAAAAAACAATGAGCAGCTTGAACTTAATGTTGCGGAAAGAACTAAATATTTACAGGAGGCATTGAATGAGCTGAAGAAAGTAGATGTGGCGAAATCCCAGTTTATGGCGAATATCAGTCATGAATTGAGAACTCCGCTAAATGCTATAATCGGTTCTTCTGAAATTTTAAAGGACGATATATTAGGTGAACTGAATCAGAAACAGAAAAAATATGTAGCTAATATTTTCAGCAGCAGTACTCATCTGCTGCAGCTGATCAATGATATTCTGGATATATCCAAGATCGCCAGCGGGAAAATGACTCTTAATTACAGCGAATTTTATTTGAAAGAAATTGTTTTGCAGACTGTGGAAAACGTGAAAAGTTATGTGACAAGTAAACAGTTAAAAGTAAAGTTGAAATTTGAACCTGATGATTTTATGATCGAAGCTGATGCGGCCAAGCTAAAACAGATTTTATATAATCTGTTATCAAATGCAGTAAAGTTTACCGGAACTGGCGGGCAGATAGAAATCTATGTTTATAAGCGTGAAGATGTTGCCGAATTTATTGTGCGCGATAATGGTATAGGTATAGCCGAGCAGGATCAGAAAAAAGTATTTGTGGAATTTGAACAGGTCGACAGTTCTTATACCCGTGAATACGAAGGTACAGGACTGGGTCTGCCACTGGTAAAAAAGATGGTTGAGATGCATGGTGGATATGTCTATTTAAAAAGTGCTTTAGGTGAAGGAACGGAAGTAATTTTTTTGATTCCGCTGCAGCAGGGAATGAAGAAACAGTGAAAGGTGAGGTGCGTAAATGAAAACTGTTTTGATAGTAGATGATAATATTAAAAACCTGGACTTGTTTAAAGATTTTGTTGAAAGCTGGGGCTATGAAACTGTTACTGCCCAGCAGGGGAAAGATGCTATCAGTTTAGCTGAACGATATCTGCCGGATATTATCCTGCTTGATGTCATGCTGCCGGGAATGAGTGGATATGAAGTTTGCAGGGAATTAAAAGAAAATACAAAAACGCAGCATATCCCCGTGGTAATGATTACTGTTCTTAATGATATTGCGGACAGGATTCATGGCTATAAAATAGGCGCTGACCAGTTTTTGGTAAAACCTGTAGACTACAATGAACTGCATGCTATTTTAGACAGTTTATTTGGTAAAAAAAGCATGTTTGATGAAATGGAAAGCAGAGGCACAGTTATTGAGAGCCTGAATGTTTTGCTGAAACAGTGTTTACCATCGGAAGCTGTGGTTGTTGCTGACCGCAAATTTCATTATTGCCGTAAGCTGTGTGACTATCTCAATCTATCTAAAAATGAAACTGAGCAGGGACTGCTGCTGGTACGGATACAGGATATCATCGCTACTTTATGTAAACAGAAGGGGACTGTCCCCGAGGATGAAATGACTTTTTTAGAGCCGCTGAAAATGGACAAATGGGTTAAACCACTGTTGCTGTATATTCGCGGCTATTTGAACGGTGTTGATGAAACCCTGCAGAGAAAAATTAATGAATACCATTTAGAAAAGCTGGCCGGTATCAGTTTTGTTTTAGACCGCTATGGCAGTATTTTAGTAAGTGAAAACGGCGATGATAACAAAGCATTGTTAAAATTGCGGCAGGAATGCAGCCAATATGCCTACCCGGATGATGTGGTAAGATTATTGGAGCAAATCGTCAATGATGAATTGTTTATGAAAAGTTTAAAAGATAAATAATCGGTATGAAGCCATAGGACTAAAGTATTAGTCCTATGGCTTTTTTGTATTTAATAATACGGCCTAAGGCTCAAGAAGTCAGCTGGAAAATATTGTACAATCGAAACAGAAAGTAATGATACGCAAAGCTTTTGGCAGAGAGGAAGATTTTTATGGCAAGATCATTATCCCCTATAGGTGTTCAACAGGATTTGTCAGGTCGTATTTTTGATATCCAGTCTTATTCTGTACATGACGGTCCCGGTTGCCGTACGCTGGTATTTTTATCAGGATGTCCGCTGCGCTGCGAATGGTGTGCGAATCCGGAAGGTTTAGAGAATCGTGTACGGACTTTATTTAGGGTAATGAAATGCATCAACAGGACTCAAGACTGTACCCGGTGCATCCCAAAATGCCCGCATCAGGCAATCTCTATCAGCGATGAAAAAGAAATACCCCTGGCAATAGACTGGGAAAAGTGCAGACATTGTGAAAGTCATGAATGTGTGGATGCTTGTTTACAGGAAGCTTTTGTCCCGGCTTCCAGAGATATGAAGGTTTTCCGAACGATGAAAAATTTTTTGACCGTGACAGGCATTACTGGATCTGGGTAAAGGTGGGGCTACTTTTCAGCGGCGGCGATCCTATGTATCAAAAAGATTTTTTGCAGGCGGTACTGAAGGAGTGCCGTAATGCTTATATCCATACAGCGATTGAAACGAGCGGATTTTTCCCTCAGGAAACCTATTTGACAACTATGAAATATGTTGATTTTGCATTTAATGATCTGAAGCATATGGATTCTGATAAGCATAAAGAGAAAACCGGAGTTCCAAATGGACTTATTTTAGCAAATATCGCGGCATTGGCACAATCAGATTGGCCGGGAAGACTGGTCTTGAGATCGCCTGTTATCGAAGGCTTTAATGACAGTAAAGAAAATATGGCGGCCATTGCAGAGTTTATGCACAGTGTTGGTTTAACGGAATTCAATCTTCTGCCATTCCATCGTCTTGGCGATTCAAAATGGAAGTCTTGTGGTATGGTTTATCCTTACAGTATGTATGAAGCTACGCCTCCTGAAAAATTAGAAGCTTTGCAGAAGGTGCTGCTTGATTTAGGCATCAAAGCCTATGTTGGTTCTGACACCCCATTTTAAAATTCCTCAATAAAACAGCGGCAGCGCATTGGTTTTGCTTGGACCAGTGTGCTGCCGCTGTTTTTGTGTTTAGGACCTGCTAGTACCTGAGGTGTAGCAGCGTTTGATTTTTTCAGACTTACAACTCCTACTGGCGGCTCAATACTTAAGATTTTTCGCATAGTACACTTAAGGCAACCTAAGGATGCAGCAAGCGTGAATACTGAATGGATGACTGCTTCTAAAAATGCTGCAGGTCTTATAGTGAATTTTATGTAAAAAAGGAGGATTTATTATGGCAAGAAAACTCGTTGACGTATTGGAAGAGCAAGGTATGTCCTTGAATCTCCAAGCTGGCGGTGAAGCGCCGAAAGAGATGGTTGACCGCGAAGTAAAAGAAGGTGCTACAGAAAGAGCTGCTAAGTTGAAAGATATTTATCTGCAGACATTGTCTTCTGTAACCTGCGAATTTCCCTATTGGTATAACCGTGTATTTCAGGCTAATGAGGGTGACATTATGGAAGTGCGCCGCGGCAGAGCATTAAAGGCGGGCTTCGAGCATTTGACTCCCAGTATTTATCCAGGTGAGTTGCTTGTTGGTGCTAAGACCCAGTACTATCGTGGTTCTTTCCCGATGCCGTGGTTATCTGAAGGATTCTTTATGGCGAAGGAAGACGAACTGTACCAGGCCGCTTTAGCTTCCGGTTCTGCCAGTGCTGACCAGGTCAGTGCTTATGGCGCTGGTGGCGGCAACGTAACTGAAAGTTTTGGTAACGTTGTTTCCATTGCCGGTAAATATGGTATCCGCAAAGACGAAGTTCGTGTTTTAACTAAACTGGCTCGTGAGTGGGTTGGCAAATCTGTGGATGATGTTGGTCATCGTTATGAACAAATGGTTCCGGAATATCCGATTAAAGAAGCTGTTATGCGCAGCCTGATTTGTATGTTTGATTCCGGCTATACACTGCCGCAGGGCCGTGAAGTAATCAATTATTTCTATCCGCTGCAATATGGTTATGACGGTTTGATCAAAATGTGTGAAGAAGGTATTGCAGAAACTGCAGGACGTCCTGACGGTGATGGCATTATCGGTATGAGCAGGCTGTATTTCTACGAAGCGGTCAAACTTGTTTTGGAAGGTATCCAAACATGGCATCTGCATTATGCTGATGAAGCCAAACGTTTGGCTGCAACTGAGAAAAATGCTAAACAAAAGAAAGAATATGAAGAGATAGCTGAGATCATGGAGCATATCGCTCATAAACAACCACGTAATTTCCGTGAGGCTCTGCAAATGATTTATATGGTCCATATGGCTTCTGTTAATGAAGATGCTATTTCAGGTATGTCGCCCGGACGTATTGGACAGGTATTATGGCCATGGTTTGAGCAGGATATGGAAGCCGGACGTATCACTGAAGCTGAGGTATTGGAACCTTTTAGAATGCTACCGTGTGAAAAATGACCTGTATTGATTGTTTTGCTTCAATGGGTGTTGTTGGCGGCGTACTTTCCGGCAATACTTTCAATAATGTCTGCCTGGGAGGTTGACCCGTGACGGTCAGCCGGCTGCCAACAGACTGGAAATGCTGCTGCTGGAAGCTGGTATGACTTGTCAGACCACACAACCGACACTGTCAGTACTGTATGATGATAAATTGCCGGAAGAATTTCTGTTGAAAGCTGTAGAGTGCGAAAAGAGCGGTACCGGTTATCCGGCCTGGATGAATAACCGCGGCGGTATCGAATTTATCATGAAAAATTACGGGCCGGAAGGTATGAACCTGGAAGATGCCCGTGCCTTCTCGATCGGCGGCTGTTTGGAAACTTCACCTGGTATTTGGAAAGAACTGGAATTGAATGGCAAGAAATATTGGATCCCGGGCGGCGCAGGTCAGCCGACTTCCGTAGGTGTACATTTTATTTCCAATCCGAAAGTTTTGGAAATGGTTCTTACCAATGGCTATGACAGGCGTATTGATTTGCAGGTTCTGCCACCTCATAACAAAACATTCAAAACTTATGAAGAATTGTATGAACAATTCCTTGAATATTATGATATCGTCATCGATTGCCTTGTAACTACCAATAATATTCAGCATGATGTATGGCGTAAACATAACATGTCGCTGGTAAATTCCTTCCTGAAACCTGACTGCCTGGCAAAAGGCCAGCATATTGGCAATATGGGCTACCGCTACAATGCTACTTATAACATTGAAGACACTGGCACTATCAATATGGTCAATTCTTTGTACAACATTAAAAAATTGGTGTTTGAAGATAAGAAATATACTCTGGAAGAACTTACAGATGCGCTTATTAATAACTTTGGCTTCAAAAATGCTGATGAAATCGGCAGCTTCTCGCTTGAAGCTCAGGAAAAACGTGATGATGATGACGGACGTTACGATCAGATCCACGCAGATTGCCTGAGATCCTTTAAATATGGCAACGATATTCCTGAAGTCGATGGAATTCTGGCTGAATTTGAAGACTGGTACTGTGGCTGCGGCGATAAATATGAATCCTTGTACGCTAAGCCGTTCTATGTTTGCCAGATGTCTGTATCTACCCATGCTCCGCAAGGTGCAGCAACACTTGCATCTGCTGACGGGCGTCTTTCCGGTACCACTTTTGCTGACGCTTCTATGTCTGCATATCCTGGTACTGACCGCAATGGTGCCTATGCATTATTTGAATCCGCTACTTGCTGGGATCACAGCAGATCTCAAAACTCACAGATGAACCTGAAACTGCATCCGAATGCAGTAAAAGGTATCGAAGGTTCTAAGAAATTGTTGGATCTGACCCGTTCTTACATGAGAAAAGGCGGCTTCCATATTCAATTTAATATCGTCGATTCTAAAGTTTTGAAAGATGCTCAAAAACATCCTAATAACTATCGTGATTTGTTGGTACGTGTAGCCGGCTTTACTCAATACTGGGTAGAAATCGGTAAACCGATCCAGGACGAAGTTGTTGCAAGAACCGAATACGAAGGAGTGTGAGTCACAATGGCTAAAATAATCATGCTGATTGCCGTAATTTTACCCCTATTGACGTTGCTAAAGGTATCTGCCATGCCAATAACGACAGTATTATCCTTATTGACAGCGAAACCTGTCCGATGTTTACGCCTATTGCTAAATGTAAATGCTGCAAATGCTTTATAGAAGCTGACGAAAACAACATTGGTATCTGCGATGGCTTTAAGAAAAAATGACTGGACTTACGGTGATTTGAAAGCCGTATATTGCGAACAGTTTACAAGTAAATAAGTCTATTACAATACTTCCTCCTTAACTAAAGTAAGTTGGCGGATGCAGGAGCCTGCATCCGCCTCTTTTCAAAATGGAGCTGAAATTTGTAATTACTATTAACTCATAATCTTTTATAGATTTTTGAGACGAAGGGATGGTTTATATGGATGCGAAAAAAACCTCTTATTTTGTAGTCGTTGCTGCGTGGCTGGCAGTATTTTGCCTGTTTGGTTACCGCTCTACTTTTGCTATCCTGGCCGGGCCAATGTCGCAGACGATGGGTTGGACCGGGGCACAGGTATCGTTAGGCTATTCGCTGATGATGAGCATTTATGCCATTACAGCGTTCTTTAGCGGTATGATTTTGGATAAATGGGGTACAAAACCTGTTTATACTATTGCCGCAGGTTTTTTGTATGCTGGGCTTTTATCTGACAGCGAAGGTTGAATCTTTATATTCTTATTATGCGGCTTATGCTATTTTTGCCGGTATCGGAACAGGTATGCTGTGGGTATCATCTACCATTTCCATTCGTAAATGGTTCGTTGGAAAATATTATGCCAAAATGTGGGGTATTGCTTTTGCCGGTGCCCCAATGGCGCAGATCGTACTCAGTTTGGGCGTGAAACCGATGCTGGTCGAAAATGCAGGACAATGGCGTGATGCAATGACAATTTTGGGTTGGATTTCGCTCGTAGCACTTTTACTGGCGGCATTACTGGCAAAAAAGAACCCGGAACAGTATGGCTTACATGCTTTTGGCGAAGTTCCACCTGCTAAAGGCACGGCAGCCCAACAAGAGTATCCCTGGAAAATTGGAGAGGCTTTTAGCACGTTTCCGATTTGGGGTTCGATTCTGGCATTTTTGACCAGTATGGTTGCTGAATTTTTGATTTGGACTCAGGTCGTTACCTATTGGACCAAAGATTTGAAAATGACTTTAGATAATGCAACTAACCTTTATATCATCATTGGTATCGCCGGTATCTTTACGATGCCGCTTTTGGGTATCGTATCTGATAAATTAGTTGTAGCGATGAAAAATGAGATCAAAGCCAGAAAAACAATGCTTATTTTCGGCCCGGCTGTAGGCGCAGTAGCTTGTTTGCTGCTTATGACAATGGGACCGCAGTCTACCACTTTGGGTGCTTTGATCTGCGTACTGTTTGCAGTTTATTGGGCAATTGAACCGGGTGGCGTCGTTGGCTATGCCGGTGCTATCTATGGGCGCGTCAGTCTGGGCAAATTGTGGGGGCTTGCCACCCTGATTGTTATGGGTATAGGACCGGCGCTGGGCAGCTTTATGGGCGGATATCTTGCCGATACTACTGGTAACTTTATTGCTTCTATCAAATTTGCTCTCTGTTCTTTTGTTCTTTCGGCGATTATAGCTTTTATTTTACCGCTGAAAATAAAAGTGCCTGATCAACAGGGTGTAGTTTTAGAAGAAAACGAAGACTATACAGAATAAATAAGATTTTAAAACAGTACTGTATTTAGAAAATATTTGTTTAGGGGCTGGAAATATGAAAGTATTGGTAATTGGCGACAGCTACGGTTTACCGCGATATGCAAAAAACAGCTTTAATGTAGAACTCGATTACGCAGGAACATATCCCGAGCAGCTGCGCAGAATGCTCAGCGCAAATTTTACCGAGGATGTATGTCTGGTAAATCGCTGCCGCCATGCTAATACAAGCTTAAGTCTTATAAAAGGCGAGGCCAATGAAATAGAATTTTTACGCCCGGATTATACGGTATTACAATTGGGTCTGGTAGATTTATGGCCGGCGGAAGGAAGAAAAATCTGGCCGCTTTACTCTGAACAATACGGTCGTGACCCTTGGGTAACGCCTGATGAATATAAAAATAATCTGCAGCTTTTTCTAAATTTTGCCAAGAGCAGAGGGAGCAAAGTGATTGTTATCAATAATCCTCCTGTAGAGAAAGTCCATCTGTTAAAACATGCAGGTTTAGAAAAAAAGATCGTTCTGTATAATAACCTGCTGACAAGATTAACGCTTGGTAAAAGCGTTAATCTACTGGACTGGTATGACAGGATAAAAAGTCTGGATGGGAAATGTATTTTTGGCAGTGATGGTATCCATCCTACCAGAGAAGCGGCAAATTTACTGGCACGATTGTTACTGCAGCAGATAAGCTTATTTGAGGACGGTGTTGTAAATGGATAGAAAACAGCTTTTGGAAAAGATTATCGCCCGTGAAGCAGCGATGTTTATCGCTGTTAAAAGCCAGTGAACCAGCTGATTGCCAGGAAATGCTGAAAACTTTTTATCTGATGCGTGAAATGAGCCATTCGGTTTTAGCGGCTGATACACTGACATCGTATTTACAGGACCTGGAAACGGCAGCGGCGGCAGGGCGTAACTTAATGACAGAAAAATATGCCCGTATGGAAAATTTGATACCATCATTAAATGAAAATGAATTGATTTACAAAATAGTAGATATAGAAAGAGAATGGCTTTCTGAAGTACATAAAAAATATCCTTTGACAATAGCTGTTGAAGGCGGCTTTACTACATACGCAGTTTGCGAATTGGAAACGTATTCTGATGCAACTTTAAATTTATATTATCGTGATATCTTTTTAGCCGCGACACAAAAACGTAATTTAGTTGAAGAACGTTACCAATATCTGTATGGTAATTTAGGATTTAAAGATTTGGAGGAAGTTGAAGCTTTAGCACAAAAGCGTGCTGCTGTAAAGGAGTGAAAAATATGCAGAGAAATGAGATCATGCAGCGGATCATTGATTTGGAGACCGAAATGTTTATGAGTGTCAATGCGGAAGAAGCTGTTCCTGCTAATACCATACCTGCATTTAAGGAAATGCGCCGTATGACATATTCTGTTTTATCGGATAAAACAGTTGCTTTGTGGCTGTGCGATTTGGAAACAGCGAAAAAAGACGGACGTAATGTTATGACTGAAAAATATGCTTTGATTGGTGATCAGATACCAACCCTGCGGGACAATCCACAGATCGAAAGGATCGTTGATATAGAAGAAAAGTGGATGAATGAATTAGCCTTTAAATATCCACATGCTGTTAAAAGAGAACGGGCTAATGCGGAACTTTTTAGAAAGTATGCGTTATGTGAATTGCAGACATGGTCACCTGCTGCAGTAAATTCGTATTTTGAAGATATAAAAAAAGCTATGGAAGAAGGACGAAATTTAGCAGAAGAACGTTATGATAATCTGTATCAGAATATTGGTAAAGGAAGGTTGCGGGATGTTGAAGATTCATTAAAATAAAATTTTTCGGTAAGGTTTTTTGTTTATACAAAGAACCTTACTTTCTGTTATAATGGTAAACAGAACACTTAAGAACGGAGTGGTATGATGCTGCGGAAAATTTTATTAGTGATGAATTTGATTTTTATACTTTCAATGGGCGTTGTCTGCGCTGCTGAAAGAATCATATGAAGTGCCTGATGGTGGTTGTACTGTCAGTTACCTGAACAGTATGCAGTAACAGTTGTGGAAAGGCCGACCGATCCAAATGACGAACTTGGGGTTCAGGTCGCGCAGCTTTCAATAAGTGACCCTGTTAATAAATCGATGACAATGCATGTTATGGTGGAAAGCAGTAAATTGACAAAAGAATTGCCCGACCTGAATTATAGACCTGGCGGAGTGATGAAGGACTATTTTGCGGAAAATCTGCAAAAACAGCGGTTGGCAGGAGCCGGTAGTCTCAGGTGAGCTGCAGAATGGGAAGATGTATTTTATTAAATTCAGCAGCTATATAGCTGACAGCGTAGGGCAGAAATATGACGGACAGATTTATGCCACCCTTAAGAACGGTAATTTGATTTATCTGATGATAATGAGTAAAGAACGGGCTTTGACAGCGGACGAAAAAAACATTTTTTAGAAACGACTGTCAAAAATTTACAGTTTAAAGATAATGTACTGGTAAATACCAATGCACAAAATAAATAAAAGGTTCCGTACGTTAAGTACGGAACCTTTTATTTATAAAACCAAAAAACGGCTGCGACTCGCACCACCGTAGTCGCAACCGCTTTTTGAGGTTGAAAGGATGAAAATAATTGAGAGAGAAGGGAGGAGGTATTGCATTAAATGCTTTTGCCTTGTCTATATAATACATTATTGCAATAGGGTTTGCATCTTACAATGATTACATAATCTGTTTAATATAATTACATAATTATATTAGGACTAAAAGTTTTTCAAGCTAAACCTCAAAAATTATTTTGCTTTTTACGAGAAGGCTTGATAAAATGCCATTAAGAATTGGCAGGTGGTGGAAAAATGCAGACAGTGGCATGTTTTGGTGATTCTTTGATTTATGGTTTCCCTTTTGGCCCGCGTATATCGTGGCTTGCCGAAGCTGAAAAACTCACTGGAGATAAATTCTTGAATTATGGAGTATGCGGGGATTGTACAGACGATATTTTATCCCGCCTGAAAACAATGCCTTTGCCGGCTCATATTAAACATATTTTGTTTCTGGGAGGAGCTAATGATATCATTCAAATGCGTCCGCAGAAATTTATTCTGGAAGATTTGGATAAAACCTTGAGATATTGTCAGAGTAAAAACTTTGATTTGGGTATTGTTTTGCCGCTTGTAACAGCGGAAAGCAGGTTAAACGAATATATTTTACCGCTGCGGGATGTAATAAGCGCACGTTTCGCAGAGCGGGCCTGGTTGTTGGATCTGCAGCCTGCTGTTGGACTGACTGCTGCAGAACTGAAGGATGCTTATCTGGATGGCGTACACCCGACGGCAGCCGTTTACAGGGCGATGGGAACATATGCTGCGCCGCTGCTTAGAAACTGGCTGGAAAAAGATAATAGTAAATAAAGAAACTTTGCTTTCACTGGCCTTTTTGTATTATAATAAGGAAATAGATAAGTAGGCAGGCGTTAAATTTAACGAGACATTTATGCTGAATATTTAATTATTGAAGATAGAGGAGAATATCATGTTTATTGATCGAGCGAGAATATATGTCGAAGCAGGTGCCGGCGGTGACGGACGCAGCAGCTTCAGACGCGAAAAATTTGTTGAAAAAGGCGGCCCGAACGGTGGCAATGGCGGTCGTGGCGGCGACGTGATTTTAAAAGCTGATAAAAATCTCAATACTTTAATTGATTTTCGTTACAAAAGAAAATTTGTTGCCAAACGTGGCGGACACGGCGGTAATTCCAACTGTACAGGTCCACGTGCCGATGATGTGATCGTAAAAGTACCTCTTGGAACTTTAGTGCGCGATGATGCTACCGGTGTGCGCCTGGCTGATTTGACTGAGGACGGACAGGAATATGTTATTGCTAAAGGCGGCCGTGGTGGTAAAGGTAATGCCTGCTATGTTACAAGTACCAACAGAGCACCGACTTTTGCAGAAAAAGGTGAACCGGGCGAGCTGCGCTGGATAAAGCTGAGT
>ENA-OQDT01001517-OQDT01001517.1-human-gut-metagenome-genome-assembly--contig:-NODE-1517-length-13281-cov-4.182758_pt1 | contig 13281 bp, 12 predicted proteins | sample MGYA00242786_ERZ504617 | MGnify/ENA primary metagenome ERZ504617 (study PRJEB26092, sample SAMD00036337) | human gut metagenome | host: Homo sapiens | study: EMG produced TPA metagenomics assembly of...
ATTCAACAGGTCAGAATAATTGAACTTACCCTCATTAAACTGCTGATTCATAGAATTAAAGCTCTTCTGCATACAATCCGTGCAGACATGTATGTTATTGGGAAGTTCGATCATCGGACCGGCCTTGCTCTCAGGTCTGCGGCAGAGAAAACAGAATTTTTTCGGATTTGTTTCTCTTTTTCTCTGTATCTTCGCTGCTGTCTATTATTTCATCATCATTATAGTTCTCGCTCATAATGACTCCTTTCTATATCCTCTTATTCGTAACAGTACAGTGCTCCTGCAGGATAGCAGGCTGCTGGATCATTACGCTTATTTAACTGAATTATATCATACAATTCCCTTATAACAAAATGAAAGTTTTATAAACACAAAAAGAATCCTGCCTGGGTTACTGTTCACTGATAATATTATAAAAGACACCGCCGCATGGGCGATGTCTTTTGTTTTATTCATTGTCCGGTCTGGTGCCGAGAGTCAGCTCTATAGTATTTTCTTCATATTCCCCATTAGTGGCTCTTGCAATAACTGCCTCAATCTTCTCTCCCGATTTATAATACTGCAGTTTATCCAGCAGATCATCACCATCACTGACTTTCTGTCCGTCGAATTTTACGATGATGTCGCCTTTACAGATACCTGCCTCCTGTGCCGGAGAATCATCCTCCACACTTCTTACAAAAGCACCTGTGGGCATATTATACATCTCAATTGCCTCTGTGGTCAGATTGGCAAGACTTACTCCCAGATATCCTTTTTTGCTGCTGTCTACTTTCTCCCTGGTCTCACGATTCATCAGTTCTTCCAGAATAGGCTTTGCCTTGGAAATAGGAATGGCATATCCCATACCTTCTACAGCACTGTCTGCGTATTTTGCAGAATTGATGCCGATCAGCTCGCCTTTCATATTCAAAAGTGCACCACCACTGTTACCCGGATTGATTGCCGCATCCGTCTGGATCAGTCCTGTACTGTTCGTTCCATCATCTGTAGAAATCGTCCGGTTCAATGCACTTATCCAGCCTGATGTTACAGACTGACCATATCCAAGCGCATTACCGATCGCAACTACCTGCTGCCCTACTGCCAGATCATCCGAACTTCCTATCTGAGCAATCTTGATCTGATTTAAAGTGTCCTCAGGGATATCCGATTTCTTCACCGCAACTACTGCCAGATCATTATCAGCATCTGTACCCTTAATCTTGGCACTGACCGCATCCTCTACATTCAGATCTCCATTATCTCCCGCATTCACAGTCTCTGTCTCTGCATTTGCCACATCATCCCCGATAAAGCAGACACTCAGAGTTGTAGCTCCATCCACCACGTGATTATTCGTTGCGATCAGAAGCTCATCATCATTATCTCCAACGATAATCCCTGAACCTGTTGACGCACTCTTATATTGGTGGGAACTATATCCGAAAAAGCTTGGTATTTCCTGAACACTGACCGTAGTGATCGCAACTACAGAAGGCATGGAAGCCTGAGCCACTGCTGCTACTGTTCCATTCTCAGAGTCAGACAGCACCTTATCGGCAGTGCTGTCATCTGATGCCGTTTCCTGAAGATCCACACTGTCTGTAGTTTTAATCTGCACCGAAGACTTACCTGTATTCAGGAATCTGTCTGCTGCAAAATTTGCCGCCTGAAATACAACTGCCGCCACCAGGCCAAAGATCACAGCCAATGCGATTGTCGCCCCTGCTTTTTTCTGAAAAGAATTCTGATTTCTTCTGTGTCCAGAGGGACCGGATGGTTTCAAAACAGTTCTCTGTTCTTCATGGAACTGATAATGTTCATATCTGGGCTGCTGACCGGAATCATCTGTTTTTTCACCCAGGTTTCTTTCATCATTCATGTAATCTGCTCCCTTCTGTTCCTGTATTACTGTTTATCGGAACACTCCCCGAAATAAACAATGATCTGTAACTGTTTTATTTCTGCACAGTTACAGCAATTCTTCTCCTGAACTCTGGAATCAGTATATCAATTAATTGTGTTCAAAATGTGACAATTATCGTAAATTGGCGTGTCTTAAGGTCATCCTCTTACCTTTATTTTCTGTTCCAGTAATATGGACTCATGGTACATGCAAGAACAACTTTCCGGGGAAGTTTTCTGTATCTTTTCCCCAGAAAATATCCTGCATATTTCATTCCGCTCTGCCAGATCAGCTGAGGAATCAGCCAGAAGTGTCCCGTTCTTATCAGATAGCCCAGGCTTCTTTTTACCAGACGGATTCCCTCTCCCTCAGAAGGTACTCCTTCAAAAATTTCCGGATGCTCTGCCTGGGATACTCCCAGATCGAAGTTTCTGTGAAACTGCTGCCTTCCGGAATAATTATGGGAATGATACACTCTCGCATCTGCTGCATAGACAACTGAATAGCCTTTCTGAATCATTGTTCCGGCACAGATCATATCTTCATTGAAAATCGCCCGCTCTGTAAAACCGCCTGTTTTCAGATAAATCCCTTTATCATAGGCCGCACACACATTAGAACAGAAATAGGTCTTGATCCCGTACTTATCAATATCAGCCAGCGACTTTACCGAGGACTGCTCCGGATAATTAAAAGAACGGGTATAACGTTCCAGAAAGCGACAGTCTGCCCTGGGTAATTGTCTTGCATAGGCTGCTCCTGCACCCGGATTTTCACTGACAGCACAGACAAGATTTCCAATTACTTTTCTGTCAGCAGGGAGAGCATCCTGTGTCATAAAGATCATAATATCTGCATTCGAAAGTTCTGCTGCCCTTCTTCTGGTTCCGCCATGATCAAAATCCTTCTGTTCCAGGTGATGAACCTCAAGGATCGGACATTTCTCCCATTCTCTGTTCCAGTACTGCTCTCCCGTATTCATAACCAGAATCCTGCGAGGACGGTATTCCTGTTCTTCCAGCCTGTGCAGCAGTTCTCCAAATTCTCTGCCGGGACGATAGGCAGGAATGATTACATCAACTGTCGCAGTGTCATTATATTTTTCCTTATGCGTCATCCTCAACACTCCTTATCTGAAAAGAGGACCATCCTTTCCAACAGATGGTCCTCTTTTCTATTATTTATATTTTTATAGCAGTTCCCTCTTACTGTTCTTCAGAACTTGCTCCAGAATCATCGCTGAATCCATCGTCGCCGCCGGTCTCATCTCCACCGGTGTCATCGCCGCCGTCGTAGTCTCCACCACCAGTGTCACTGCCGGTGTCATCGCCGCCATTATCATAACTGCCGTCATCACCACTGTTATCATAATCGCCACCGCCGCCATAATCTCCGCCGCCATTATCATAACCGCCATCATAACCACCGTCATCATAATCATTGTCATAATCATAATCGCCGCTGTTATCCGTACTGCCGGAGGTATTATCGCCGGACCATACAAAAGTGTCATTTGCATTTGTGGTATCAGTGTCCTGTGTCGTAGTCTTGGCTGCATCATCCAGCTTACTTTCTCCGCCGACGATCTCAAGTATCTTATTACTGCGGGCCACTACCTCAGAAGACGGAGTATAACTCTGATCATCATACAGGAACTTGTGAAGTTCAACTACATTGTTCTCAAGATCAGTAGGAACAATAATACTTCCCTTGATATTGGAGAATTTAAACTTCTGCGGGAATCCCGTACTGTCTGTAAATTTATATCCGATCAGAGTCGGAATAAGTCCCAGAATATCCTGCTTTGAAAGAGATGTTGTAACCATCGGGAATACATCATCCATAATCTTAAAGATAGAAGAAAGACCTGCTATCTTCGCCTTATCAAAGAGCATTCCAAGTACTCGTCTCTGACGCTCTGTACGTCCCATATCCAGACTTGCAGTATAACGGATACGGCAATAGGATGTCGCCTGTACGCCGTTCAGATGATAAGTTCCTACAATTGCTTCCTGATCTTCCGGCTTTGGCTCCGGTTTCTCGAGCGGAGTGTAGTCTTTTCCTGTCAGCTTGGATGTTTCCACGCAATAGTTATTCATATGTTCAATTTCCGCATAAGATAACGGAATATCAAGACCGCCAAGATCATCTATCACTTCTACAAGTGCGGAAAAATCAGCCGTCGCATAATCGGAAATATCCAGATCCAGGTTTGTATTTAACATGGTGATCGCCTGTTCCGGACCACCCAGCGCATAGGCTGCATTTGCCTTCGTATAGGTATCATCTCCAACATTGAGAAGTGTATCTCTGTATACGGAAACCATACGCACTTCTTTTGTATCGTTGTTTACACTCACAATGATCATGGTATCACTGTTCTGTGCAGAATACTGGGAGCCTTCCCCTCTGGTATCAATACCAAACAGCACATAGGTCTTGTATCCTGTCATCTTTGGTGCTTCCTGGTTTACGACTATTTTTTTCCTTTTTCAGTTCCGGCTGCTCGATCTTATCCAGCCTGGAAGAAATCTGTCCATACACATACAGCCCGCCAATAAACAGCAGCAGTACAATGATCTCAAGCACAAACAGTACTTTTTTCTTTTTTCCTGGTTTAGCCATGACTTTTTCCCCTTATCTTAATATGCATTTTTGTTTATAAATCCCTTGAAAAATGTAAGGAATATAATCTTGATATCCAGCCCTATGCTCCAGTTTTCAATGTAATAAAGGTCATATTCGATTCTTTTTCTTATGGATGTGTCTCCGCGGTAACCATTCACCTGAGCCCAGCCGGTAAGTCCCGGGCGAACCTGATGTTTCACCATATATCTCGGGATTTCTTCTCTGAATTTCTCTACAAAAAACGGCCGCTCCGGTCGTGGTCCCACAAGGCTCATGTTACCCTTCAGTATGTTGAAAAGCTGTGGCAGTTCATCAATACTGGTGTGACGCATAAACTTTCCGATGGGTGTTACTCTTGGGTCATTCTTTACTGTCCATGCCTTCTTCTCTTCCGATTCCGGCTGTACTTCCATGGAACGGAACTTATACATCCGAAAAGTCTGGTTATGAAGTCCAACCCTCTCCTGTTTATAGATCAGTGGTCCCGGTGATGTCAGCTTAATGATAGCACACATTAACAGCATCAGCGGTGAGGTTACTATGATTCCAACAATAGACCCTGCAATGTCCATCGCCCGCTTGACCAGTGCATTGAATGTATTGTTCAACGGTACATAACGGATATTGATAACCGGAAGTCCCAGTATATCTTCTGTATATGGTTTTGTCGGAATGATCTTATTATAATCCGGGATAAACTTGGTGTGTACTCCGGATTTTTCACACAGTGCTACAATCTCTTCCAGGCGGTAATATTCACTTAAGCCCAGAGTGATCGCTATTTCATCCAGCCGGTTCTCCGGAAGTATTATATTCAGATTGGCAATCCTTCCAAGAACTTTGATTCCCTTGTACTCTGTTCCTGCCGGAACATTGTCATCCAGTATTCCGCGGATCACATATCCCCACTGAGGATTGGCAAGAACTCTGTCAATGTATTCCTCTGCTGCGCGGCTGTATCCCACACAGATCATCTGTTTCTGATTCAGTCCCTTCTCTCTCATATCTCTCAGAAGAGCGAAAATCAACATTCGGGCACACCACTGAAGCACAATATTGATTACATAAAACATAATATAAGTAGAACGGGAAAAATCGCTCTCATCTATCATGTAAAATGTAAACATCAGAATAAGGAGCCCAAGCGAGTTGGCCTTTACAATATTAGCCAATACAAGCCGACGCCCCTGCATCCGCATGGGAGTATACAATGTGAAAGCCTGATACAACAACAGATAAACCGGTACAATAAAAACCAGCATCAGCATATACTGCTGAAAGCTTCTGGTTCTGACTGCTGTTGCTGCCATAGGACCAACAAAACGGATCAGCCATGCCAGAAAATATGACAGTACCAGTACAATTGCATCAATGATCATATGGAGACGACTGAAATTCTTTTCATTGTCCTTTAGCAATCTTTTGTCACCTCATTTTTTTATCGTTTCTATATTATAATAGTTGTTTTATAAAAGCAATAAAAATTTATCTTTCTTTCTTATCATCCGCACAAACGCCTGAAGATATTCACCCACAATTCAACTTGAATCCCAAAATAGTTTGACAGATTTTGAAATTTAAAAGGTATTTTATGATTTTTTTGCTGATCTGGAATCCATTCTTAATTCCCGCAATATACTCTCTTCCGAATCCTTTCAGCGTAAAAAACAGAATTTTGATTCCAAATCCTGCAACAAGAAACGGAAGATTGATAATAATCTGTAACACCGGCATATTTTTGTATATCAGATAAATATTATTTCTGGAAGAATACCGGATCTTGAACTGATTATATCTGGATCCGCTGGTACCGCTTCCCACATGGTATACCATGGCATCAGGTGCATACCAGTTTTCATATCCGTAGATTCTGGCCCGGTATCCCACGTCCATGTCCTCCAGATATGCAAAATGTTCTTCGTCAAAATATCCCAGTTCATCAAAGATCTTCTTTCTGTAAATAGCAGCTCCTGCGCAGGAAGCAAAAATCTTCTCTTCCTTTTCATAGGTATGGATATCTTTCCCCTTACCTCTTGCATAAGCCCATCCAAGCGCGCAGTAATAGTTTCCTGCATCATCCAGCCTGTCCCTGTCATGAAACTGAATCATTCTGGCAGCACAGGAGAAAGCTTTGGGATGCCTTTTGATGGCTGACAGCATTTCTTCTATAAAATTCTCCGTTACTTCAATATCATTGTTTAAAAGCAGTACATAAGGTGAGCGTGATGCTCTGATCCCTTCATTGACCGCTTTACAGAATCCGAAATTCTCCGGCAGTTCGATCAGATGGACCCATGGATACCTTGCAGCAACAAAAGCACAGCTTCCGTCATTGGATCCATTATCCACAAGAATTACATCAAAATTGCTTACAGTCTGACACTCCAGACCTGCAAGTACGCCATCCAGATAAGCCATCCCATTAAAATTCGGAATGATCACTGATACTTCCTGCATGATTTCCTCCCCGTCTTCTCTTTTTTGCTGTCCTGCTTCTGTCTCCATTCCCGGGATTGGCTTCAGAGAATAATTCCATTTGGTAAGAGACAGGTTTTTGTTATAACAGGGATCTCCGTTTTTGAGAATGTCTATCCAGTGACATCGCATATATTCAATCTCCGTCTGAAAACGGCGCACTTTCTCCTTGCTGTCCTCAGCTCCTCTGGTCTTGATTCCATATGATAAAGCTTCGCATAGGGATCATATACGATCAGATAGCCATTTTTTCTTACTTTCAGGCAAAGATCCACATCATTAAATGCCACAGCCAGTTCTTCTGTAAATCCTCCTGCCTGCTCAAAAACCTCTTTCTTCATCAACAGACAGGCGGCAGTCACTGCACTCATATCCTGAAGAAGGGATGCCTTATGCAGATAGCCGGTACGGTCCGCAGGCATATCTACGAACATATGCCCCGCAATACCGCCCATTCCGATCACACATCCTGCATGCTGGATTGTATTATCCGGATAAATGAGCTTTGCTCCGACACCGCCCACTTCCGGACGCTGACACACTCCAAGCATTTCTTCCAGCCAGTCTGGATTGATAGATTTTACATCATTATTCAGAAAAAGCAGATATTCTCCCTTTGCATGCGCCGCAGCAAAGTTATTAATGGCAGAATAATTAAATTCTTTTCCCCATCTCAAAAGATGGATCTTCCGGTTTCTGGAAAGCTCTTTATAATATCGGAAAATCTCATCAGTGGTACTGTTATTCTCCACGATTATGATTTCAAAATTCTGATAACCGGTATTCTTCTCCAGCATTTCCAGACAGGTCTGAAGAGTCTCTTTCTCGTCTTTGTTTGGTATGATAACAGACACCAGAGGTTTTCCCTGCACCGGATATTTCACCCGGTAAAAGCCCAGATCCTGTGTATGGCTTACCTCGCCTTTTGTACCTGTTCTCTCAAGATGAGCTTCTATTGCTCTCTTGCCGGCTTCAAATGCGTACATTTTACTGGCAGGATTATCTGCAGTGGAGGCTTTGTGTGTTCTCCAGTGATACAGGATTTCCGGAACATGTAAAACCTCTCCGGCATTCTCCGTACAGCGGAAGATAAAATCGTAATCCTGAGCTCCGTCGAATTCTTTTCGGAAACCTCCGGCCTTTTCTACAATACTCTTTTGCACTACAAAAAAGTGGCAGATATAATTATTGGAACGCAGGAGATCCAGATTAAAATCCGGTTTCAGATGTGGCTGAAAATGCTCGTCCAGTTCTGTTGTAACCTTATCCTCGTCTGTATAAAGCGCATCTGCCTGCGGATGATCCTGCAGTATTTTCACGATCTCATATAATGCATTGGGTGCCAGCAGGTCATCATGGTCAAGAAGCCCCACAAATTCACCTTTTGTCATTGCAAACGCGCGGTTTGTATTCTCTGCAATGCCAAGGTTCTCTTTGAGATTGCAGAATCTTACCCGGGAATCTCCGGCTGAATATTCTGCCAGTACTTTCTGCATCTCCTCATTGTCAGGACTTGCATTTACGATACACAGCTCCCAGTTTGAATAAGTCTGAACGATCAGTGATTCTATCATCTGTCTCAAAAATTCTACAGGTGTCTGATAAGCCGGAACTGCAATGCTGATCAGCGGTGAATAATCAAATTTCTGTTTCCTCTGTGTTTCCAGTGTTTCCTCCGTCGGAATGTAAGCCCGGTACCATAGACCATATGGTACTTCTTCCGGTTCAAAACGTTCATGCAGCCTGATCCAGAATTCCTTTGGTCCATAATGCTTCATGTAGCGGAACCCTTTCCGGATCGTATAGGGGGAAAGCTTCCTGAACATTTTCGTCCACTGGATTTTTCCTCCTGCAGATGGTTTTTTACTCATATGATAACCTCGATTTTTACTATGATTTTTTATTTTAACATTGTATGATATTTTTTGCAAGAAAGGAGAGAAATGTGTTATACTGTTATTGTTTTTATGGTTACTGTTCACTTACAATGAACAGTAACTTTTCAATATTTTTATACACAGGAGTATTATATACCATGATGATAAAGAAAAAAAGAATCACTGCAGCCCTGCTGGCTCTGGGACTTGGTGCTGTCACCATGTTTTCACAGTTTCCGGTATCTGCTGCTGAAGAAACAGCCCAGAATACAGACGCCGCCGCACAGACAGCAGATCCGTCTGTCGTAGTCACCAACGGTATCGACGGATGGCCCCAGGCTTCCGATATTTCGTCTGCCGCGGCAATTGTAATGGAAACTTCCACAAACACAGTCCTGTATTTCAAAAATGCAGATCAGCCTCTTTACCCTGCAAGCGCAGTCAAGATTATGACCTGCCTGGTTGCTCTTGAGAACAGCAGTCTGGATGAACAGGTAACCATGACTGCAACCGGTGTTTCCGGTGTTACTGACGGAGGAGCCAATATTTCCTCACAGTTAGATGAGGTTTTCACCATGGAACAATGTTTATATGCCATCATGGTTGCCTCTGCCAATGATATCGCACTGCAGGTAGCTGAACATGTGGGAGGTTCTGTGGATGCTTTTGTACAGACAATGAATACCCGGGCACAGGAGCTTGGCTGCACCAATACTGTCTTTACCAATCCTACCGGCCTTCCTGATGAGAACCAGCATATCACCGCCCATGATATGGCTCTGATCATGGAAGCAGCTATGGCAAATGACACTTTCCGCACCATTGCAGCAACTACTTCCTATACACTTCCGGCAACAAATGTTTCCGGCGGTGAACGTGTACTTACAAACAATTTTACCATGATCAACAGCGCCAGCGACGGTTATTATGAACCCTGTATCGGCGGTAAGGAAGGGTACACAGAAGCTTCCGGAAGTACCCTGGTATGTGAAGCTTCCAAAAATAACATGAAACTGGTATGCATTGTATTAAATGGCGCATCCGGTGTTACCGATGATGAAGCGATCGCGCTTCTCAATTATGGTTTTGACAATTTTGCACCCCTTACCATCGCAGACGATGATTTTAACCGTCTTTCCGGTGGTACAGTCATTGCACCAAACGGTGCCACAGAAGATAATCTGACCACAGAAGATACTTCTTCTGACGGACAGATCACACGCCAGTATTACTTGGAGGAACGTCTCCTTGCGCAGCTCGCTCATCGGGGTGCTGAATTCCTCCAGCTCGCCCGCGAGCACGCGTTCTTCCAGCGCCGTCGCGCGGTCTTCGATCTCCTCGAGGCGGTGCAGGTCCCTGGCGATCAGCAGCTCGAAGAAGTCGTAGAGAAATCGTCCGACGCTGTTTTCTATCAGGCGTTTTTCCTTGACGATGTGCTTCAAATAAGGCTCGGCCATCTCTCCGTCGTCCACCAGCACCACGCGGTCCTTCGTCACGAGATAGCCGCAGCAAAGGCGCGTGCCGTCCCTGCGGCCGCGCGGCAGTGCGAGCGTTCCGCTCAGGCAGTTGGAGCGCACCTCCGCCTTGCAGACGTGCGCGTCCCGCGCGCTCGGCGTACGGTGCAGCACCGCTTCGAGTCCCGGCAGCGCCGTTTCGTGCGCCAACTCGTCCGAATTCAGCAGCACCACCGCCGCGCCGCTCTCCGGCGCGCGGTCCAGTGGCGTCAGCGTCTTGCCGATCGCATACCATTTCATACCCGTTCCCCCAATGCGCTTCTTTCTCTCCCCCATTGTAGCAGAATATGAAAAAAGTACAACGCCCCGCCAGAACTTTTTCCCGCAGCGCAATATTTATGATAAAATTTGTAAAGCGTGAACTTTTTTGTTATCTTTTGCGTCTATATGGTTGGAAGATGGAACACCCCACACACAAAAGGAGGAAATTTGGATGAAACGAAAATCTCTTCGCACGCTTGTTGCGCGCTCCTTGCGTCTCTTGCGCTCACGACCTTTGCCTTTGCTGACTCAGGGCCAAAGCCCCAGCTCACCGTGCGCGTCAAAGACGCGCCGCAGGAACCCTACTACCTCGACCTGCTCGCCGAGGGCAACTGGGACGCGAGCGAGGGCAACAGCCGCCTGAAACAGAGCACCGTCATCACGAACAGTGACGGCAGCGAGACCACCGTCCCGCTCAACGAAGATCTCCTCGCCCTGCTGCTCGACAATATTCCCGCCGGATGGCACGCCTGCACGGCACAGGGGACCTTCGGCGCACCGATCTTCAGCCATCTCTTTTCCAGAGGAACGGACGCCTCTGGCAATGCACTGCACTGGTTCGGCTACGTCGGTGTGCCGAGCACTTACCGCATCATCCTCGTCACCGAATCCGGCAAGGTCTGGGTCTCCGATATACTCAATCGCCGCGTTCTGCAATCGTCCGTCACGGTCAACTGGTCGGACGATACGTCGACAGTCACCGTTTCCGTTCCCTCAACCATCCCCGGCTACTTGCTGCAATTTCTTGCGACACTCGTGCCGACGTTTCTCATCGAGGGCGCGCTGCTGCTTCTGTTCCGCTATTCGTGGAAGAAAAAACTGGGAAGCGTTTTTTACTTGTCAACGTTTTGACACAGGGCTTTTTAGCCGTTGCATCTGTATATGTCACCGCACACAGCGGCGTGAGCGCTTGGTATTTCTTTTTCTTCCTGCTTCCGGCGGAACTCATCATTTTGCTTGTCGAGCTGTATCTCTACGCCGGCTGCGGCTTTCTCACCGGCCACAGCAAGGGCCGCGCCGCGGCCTATGCGATCACGGCCAATCTGGCTTCCGCTGTTCTCGGCTATTATCTGGCCGAGCCTGTCTGGCGGCTCGTTGTCTCGATCTTATGATTCTGTTCACATAACGCCAAGGAGGAATTCGCATGACCGACCAAGTCTTTCCTGATCTGCCGCAAACTCCCCCGCCCGAACCGCCCGCCGATCCTCCCGCACAGGAGGAACTGTCCGAAGCCCTCACGCCCGCGCAGGAGATGGCCGACGCGCTCTCCGCGCCCGAAGTAGAGACGCCCGATGTGAGCGATTCGCCCTTCTGCCGCGCGATGGGCTTGATCGCCGGCGGCCTCGCCGTCACCGGCGTGACGCTGAATTTCTGGAACCTCGACGTGCTGCTGCCGCTGGTCGGCACATTCTGCCTGCTCGTCGGCTTCCGCGCCCTGCGGCGGGTCAACGGCTTCCTGCGCGCGGGCTATGTCTGCGCTTGCCTGCACATGCTGCTCCTTTTTGTTGAGCTTGGGCAGGATGCCGTGATCTACCGTGCGGACACCGGCCTGGCGGCATTTTTCACCGTCGTTGCCGCCGCCGTGCAGCTCGTGCTGCTCTTCTGCCTTTGGCAGGGCCTGCTCGATATGCAGCGCGACGCAGGCATAACGCCGCCTGCCGCCCCCGCCGCGGGCGCTCTATTGCTCTGGTACATTCTGCTCTATGTCGCAGCGGCATTGTTTGCCTCGCTTTCCCTGTTGCTCGGCGCTTACCTCGTCTGGTATTTCTACCTGGTCGTCCGCCTCAAAAAGCTCTCGAAGTCGATGGCCACGCAGGGCTGCGCCATCAAGCCGATCAAGGAGCGCTTCTCAAATCACAAGCTCGTCGGCTCGCTGCTCGCCGTCCTCGCCGTCGTCATTACCTGTGGCTTCCTGTTTTTCGGCTCCTACCGCATGGACTGGACGCCCAAAGAGGCCAGCACCGACGCACAGGTGATCGAAGCCCATGAAAGGCTCCTCGCCCTCGGCTATCCCGAATCCGAGCTCAACGACCTCTCCGACGAGGACCTTCTCACCTGCCTCCGCGCCGAGCGTGTGCTCGTCAGGGAGTGCACAGGCAGCGCTTATATCAACTACTCCAATAAGCCGCAGACGAATGACGCCTTCCACCTGACCATCGTTGCCGTCCAACGGCCCTTTGACCGGCTGTTCGTCGCCTGTCATTTTCGCTGGGACGATGGCGTGCGCTTTTACGGCACGGAGAGCCTTGCCTTTGAGCCACACCACGACAGCAACTCCTGGTTTGCCAAAGAGTTCTCCGGCCGGGTGTTCTATGACAGTCCGGACGGCACGACCTATACCGCCCCTTACATTGATCCCGGTACGGAGCAAGCCAGCCTCAGCAACTGGTACATCAATTGCTTCAAGCAGATTTACTGCGCCGACGTCTCTTTCCCGAACGATGGCACGAACCAGCGCGGCTACGTCGCCTGCGCCCTCTCCAACAACATCGACGAGTTCACCAAATTCGAGGGACTATTCTATTATGTCCACCAGAACGGCCGCTTCCAGTACCCGTGAAGACCGCGCGCGATTATCAGACTTCAACGTCAACAGGCCCCTCCTCTACAACGCACCGTTCGAGCGGGTGCAGGATTA
>ENA-OQDT01001518-OQDT01001518.1-human-gut-metagenome-genome-assembly--contig:-NODE-1518-length-13278-cov-3.668694_pt1 | contig 13278 bp, 11 predicted proteins | sample MGYA00242786_ERZ504617 | MGnify/ENA primary metagenome ERZ504617 (study PRJEB26092, sample SAMD00036337) | human gut metagenome | host: Homo sapiens | study: EMG produced TPA metagenomics assembly of...
GGACGGCGCACAATGTGTTTTGATGATCTCGTTTGAGCACATAAATGCCCGCGAGATTTGACGGGCCACAGCCACACCGATTTTCCAGCGCTTCACCACGGGCCAGCACGGCGAGCGCGACCGCCGCCACGACGATCACGGTGATCGACCCGGAAAGCTGGGTGAGCATGCAGCATCACGCATGGTCATGCCGGGGGTCATCACATGCGCGGTGATCCAGCCGTATACTGCGGTGTCCATGCCGAGTATGTGGAACCGGCACACCGCGATCGTGAACCACAGCGCGCCGATCAGGCTCAGCGCGCCGATAATCTGCCAACAATGGTTTCCCACGAACAGCGAATCCATAGTGCCAGACTAGCGGGCAGCCCAATACAATGGTGTCGACGACAACGATGTACGAAAGACGTGTCAGGAGAGCAAATGAGCGACATGGAAGACCGCATGCACACCGGCGAGATGTACCTGCCTCACGATGAGCAGATTCTCGCGCGCCAGTTCGACTGCCTTGAGCGGCTCTACGATTTCAACCAGACGCGCCCGCACGAGCTCGACCGCCGTGCCGAACTGCTGCACGACATGTTCGCCGAGATCGGCGACGCCTGCTACATCGAACCGCCGTTCCACGCGAATTTCGGCGGGGCGCACGTGCACTTCGGCAGCGACATCTACGTGAACTTCAATCTGACCTGCGTGGACGATACGCATATCTATGTCGGCTCGCACACGATGATCGGGCCGAACGTGACGCTCGCGACCGCCGGGCACCCGATTCTGCCCGAACTGCGCGAGCGCGGCTACCAGTACAACATGCCGGTGCGCATCGGCGAGAACTGCTGGATCGGCGCGGGCGTGGTCGTGCTGCCGGGCGTGACGATCGGCGACAACGTGGTGGTGGGTGCGGGCAGCATTGTGACGCGCGACCTGCCGTCGAACGTCGTCGCCGTGGGCAATCCGTGCCATGTGCTGCGCGAAGTGGGCGAGCGCGACCGCGAATACTATTTCAAAGATCGCCGGATCGACTGGAATGAGATGCGCGCCGACGAAGCCGCCCACTGACGCTACAATATGGGCGAATATGTGCGCCGCGCCGCCGATTGCGTCGCGGTGTTTGGCGTTCGGCAAGCGGAAGTGAAGTGAGGTGTTGGCATGCGCGCGCTGAGGCGGTTCTACCGGCGCAACCGAACATTGGTGACGTGGGCGGTGCTGTGCGCGGCGTCGATGGCATTGGTGGGCCATGTGACCTGGCTGCCGGGCGCGGACTCGCTGTTCACCCCGGTGAGCGGCGTGAGCAGTTTCGTGCTGAGTCCGGCGGCGGGCGGCGCGCTGCTGTGGCGGCAGCGTTCGCGGCGCGCAATCCGCTGGTATGTGGTCGCCGTGCTGCTCGGCGCCAGCATGCCGATGCTGTGGGGATATTTCCGCAACGAGTGGGCGAATCTGCAAATGCCCACGACGCTTGACGGTGTGGTCGCCACGGTTTCGTCGCTCGCTCCGGCGATTCTGTTCGCGCTCGGCGCGTTCTGCGTGTACCGGTATGCGCTCGGCGGGCGTCGACGCCGGCGTTGGTAGCGTGCGTTTGGCGCGGGCGCGGGGCGGGTGGTGCGTGCGTCTGTCGCCGACGCTGGTTTTGGTGACGCGTGCGTTTGTTGCCGATGCCAGCGCTCGCGTTGGTGGCGCGTGTGTCTATGAGGTCATGGTTGCAAAAGGGGCATGTCACAGTGTTCTGGAGTGCCTGCTCGGGATTGAAGTTGCAAAAGGGGCACGTCTGTGCGCTCCAGGATGGCTCGCTTTGCAGTCCCGGCCTCACGTGAGCATATTCAGGCATCTTAGATAGTCAATCTGAGATTATGCCTGCAAAGGCGGCACGTGGATCCGCTTGTTATGTGCTGCTCTGAGATTGGTATTGCAAGGGTGGCACGTTGGTGTGCTGCATGCGTGCTGTGTTGAGATTGAAACTGCAAGGGTGGCATGATGACGCGTTCTGCGTGTGCTGTGTTGAGGGTGGTATTGCAAGGAAGACCATTTTCTCTGCGTCTTCGCTGCTCGTGCTGCCAGTGCGATGGCCTATGATCTGCAAGCAAGAGAAAAGGCCGGCGGTTCGTGTGCCGCCGGCCTTCCAGAGAGAAGAGAAGAAGAAAGAAGGGGTCAGCTCTTGAGCTGATGCCTATATTGTAGACTTGCAATGCTTGAGGCTAATATAGAGCATCCTGAGAGTTTGCTGTGAAATTGAGCCAGGTCGATTTCCTGCGCTGTTTCGCAGATGCGCGGCATATTGCGTGGGTTTTTCGTAATCCATGTCGTTTGCAGACCCCGCCGCGGTCCGGTGCGCGGACGCTTCCGAAGACCCGGCCGCAAGCGGGTGCTTTCTTGGCTCCTTTTTCGGAAGACTCCGTGAAACATGCCGTGAAACTGCGGTTCTGCGGTCTGCTATGCGGAAGCGTCCGTGAGATTGACCGCGTAGGGAGCAGTTTATGGTCGGTTGTGCGGAAGGTTCCGTAAAACAAACCGCAGATTTCAGCGTATGCGCAGGCCCGATCAGCTTGCCGGGCGCGACGCGAACTAATTCTGCGGCACTGCGCCCTCCTGTGAATCCAAGAAGACCGGCACATTGCTGTCGTCATACTCATAGATGCCAATCGATGCGGTGCTCGGGTCGTGGGCGTTGTTGAAGACGCCGATTGAGGTCTTGCCCACGTACTGAATTTCCTTGCCGCTCTTCATCAGGGCCACGCAGTCTTCGTAAGATTCGCATTTCTCGCCTTTGGTGGTACCCGAAACGGCCATGAGGTTCTTCTGCACCGTCTCGCTGTCGGCCGCGCCGCCTTTCTCCGCGGCCAATGCGGCAAGGACCATGGCGTCGTAGGTCTCGGTGTTATAGGTGTAGATCGTCGTGTCGGGCGCGATGGTCTTGAGCGCGTTCTGGAACTCGGAGGTGGGGTGTGCGCCGGGAATCGTCCCCTTCGAACCCTTGAGCAGCCCGCTGGTGAAATCCTTCGAGTGGTCGACCATATTGCTGTCGGGCATATAGAGCTTATGGGTGTCGATGCCCTTGGCCGCCAGTTCCTTGACGAGCGGGATCGTCTGGTCCGCCGCTATGACCAGCACGGCGTCCGGATTCGTCGCCTTGATGTTCGTGGCGATGGATGAGAAGTTGTTCTCGGCCGGGTCGAAGGTCTCCGTCTCGCCGTACACGACGTTCACCCCGCCTTCTTTCAAGGTTTTGAGCACTTCTGCGCGCAATGAGATTCCGTACTCGTCGTTGAACACCGCGATGGCAAGATTTTTGATGCCGTCCTGTGCGATGAGATCTCCCATGACGACTCCTTGCACGGTGTCCGGCGGGATCGTGCGGAAGAAGTAGTCGTCGAGTCCGGAGAACGCCGTGGATGTGGCGCCTGGCGAAATCATAGGGATTTTCGACGTCGTCACTTGCTTATAGGTGTTCTTGACGACCGAGCTCAACGGCGGGCCAATGACGACCGACGGGTTCTTCGAAAGTACCGACTGCACTGCTGTTGCGTTCTGGTCCGCATGCTCCGCGTCCGAGGTGTCGGCCGTGATGGTGCTGATCTTGTTGCCGAGCACTCCGCCCGCTTCGTCAATGTCCTGCTCGGCGAGCTTCATGGTAGAGACGTTCGAGGGGCCCAGATATGCCGCGGTTCCGGTGAGCGGGAACAGACCGCCCGCAACGAAGGTGTCTTCCGCCGCATTTGCCGAGCTGTCGGCTGTTCCCGTGCCGCATCCCGACAATGTGAGCACTGCCGTCGCCGCCATTGCGGTGGCCGTGGTGCGCCATGTCTTTCGATTGGGCTTGTTCATTTGAATCGCCGTTTCCTCTCTTGCTTGGACCCGAATGCCTTTCGTCCCCTGATTGAAGGTGTGGTGCGAGTCAAGCTGGTGTGATTCACGTTCGCGAATTGCAACGGACGGTGCTGTGACCGCCATTCGATCATACGATCGGTGAGCGCATGGGCAGATCTGCCATAGAATTTTTAGTTATACGATTGTCTATTTATATATGCAATTCTGTGAATCTGCAGAGTAGATTATCTGCCGCTCGTTACGAGATGTTCGCAGAACGTTAATGGTTGGTAAATGGTTTATCTTTTTATAAAAATGCGGAAGTAATTTTGCTGTATTGATATTTTTAGAGAATAGTGTGCAGATTGATGCCGCTTCTGTATTGGATGCAAATTCCGCGTCGTCGTCTGCGGTGGTTTTCTGAGGATTTTGCGGCCTCGGTCATGGGGAGATTGCTTTGCGGTCTGTTATGCGGAAGATTCCAAGAGGATGACCGCGGAGATGGCAATCTGCGGCATGTTGCGCGGATGGTTCCGTAAGCAGTGCCGCGGCGGGGGCGATTGGCGGTCGGTTATGCGGCAGATTCCGTGGGATGGACTGCGCAATGGTCATCGGGCAGCGAGCGTGGGCCACAGCAGGGAGGCCATGTCGTGCGCCCAGGTGTCGTGGGAGGAATCTGAAAGCGCTTTGGCGGCCATCATCGATCCGATGACCGTCTGGAACAGGAACGGCACGCTCACATCTCCGCGGAATGCGCCAGAGGAGACCCCGCGACCAATGAAATCGGCGAAGCGCTGCTGGGCGGGCGTGACCACTCGCTCGGCGAGGTTCGCGAGGTAGTCGTTGCTCGACGACAGCACGACGCCGATCGCCTTGAGTCCAAGTTCCTCGTCGAAACAGTCGACAATGCATTTGAGCACACCGCGCAACCCGTCGAACGTGGTGTCGAATCCGCTGAAATCGAGCGGCTCGCCCACGGCGACCGAGAGGTGGCGCAGCAGGTCGTCGGTGTTCGCGTACCGGCGGTAGATCGTGGTCTTCGCCACGCCGGACCTTTTGGCCACGGCCTCGATGGAGACCGCGCCAATGCCTTTCGCGAGAATGAGCTCGAGCACGGCGCGCGTGATCTTGCCGTCGGTGCGCTCGCGGCGCAGCCCATGCCGCGGAATGCCAAGCGCCGGGCGGGGGCGCGGGCGCGAGCGGAGGAAGCAGCGCGCGCGGCGGAAGCAGAAGCGGAGGAAGCGGAGGAAATGGAATGCATGGCGTCACCTCATCCCAACAGCTTGGTGCGCTCGACCCTGGCTTCATACCAATGGTTGAAGCCGAGCAGGCGTGGCGCAGCACCAGGCCAATGAACAGCAGCGGCACGAGGAACAGGGCGAGTTTGCCCATGGCGATCCAGTAGTCGTTTTCGTAGATGCCGGCGATGGCCCCACGCATCGCGGTGACCGAATAGCTCACTGGCAGCCATGGGCTTATATCGCTGATGAAATGCGGCAGAATCGAGAGCGGGTAGGCCGCGTTCGAACCGGAGATCTGCATGACGAGGAACAGCACGCCTATCGCCTTGCCCACGTTCGCGAACGTGGAGACGAGCGTGTACGTGAAGAACGAGTACACGATGGAGCTGAACCACCCCACCAACATGAAGAGCCATGGGTGCACCACCTGCACGCGTAGGAAGAGCAGGGTGCCCGCGCAGGAGAATGTGCTCTGCAGCAGCGCGATCGAGACGAACACCCCGTAGTGGCCGAGGAAGATCTGCCATGGTTTCGGGTTGCCGAGTTCGCGCTGGCGTTTGCGTGAGATGCCGATCTTCAAGGTGACCACCAGCAGCAGCGCGCCCACCCATAGCGGAAGGAACGTGTAGAACGGCGTGAGCGCGGCGCCGAACGTGTCGACCGGGAACAGGGCGACGCGCTTGAGCTCCACCGGCGTGCTCAGTGCGGTGCTCAGCGTGGCGGTGTTGCCGCTGAGGAGCTTTTGATGGTGCCCATGTTGCCGCTGTCCGAGTGCCTTGGCGAACTGGGTGTTGAAGTTCGTGAGCTCCTTCGCGGCGTCGGTGAGCTGGGTGGCCGCGTTGTCGATGAGCTCGTGCACCGAGTCGAGCTGTTTGTTCGCGTCGCTGGCCGTGCCCGATAGGCTGTCGAGTGAGGAGTCGAGCGTGCTGACGGTGCCGTTGAGCGAGTTCGCCGCGTCAGAGAACGCGTTCGTCATCGCGGTGAGGTCGGGCTTGATCGTCTCGTCGAAGTCCTTGGAGATCGACGAGACCGACGATTGCGCCTTGCCTGCGAGATCCTTGATTTCCTGCCGGGTCTCCTTGCTGGAGCCGACCTTGGAGTCGACGTCGTTCGCGGCTGTGGTGAGACGGTCTGCAGTCTGGTTGAGGTCGTCGGCCACCGCGCCGATCCGGTTGATGAACGCCTGCACGGCGGATTTCGCCACCGGTCCCAGATTGTCGGATTTGTCGAGCAGTTCCTGCAGTCTGCCGCGCGTGGTCGCGTACGCCGTCGCCTCGGTGCGCACGTTGCCGGCGAGGTTGTTGATTGCCGCAGACGTGTCGCCGGCCTGCTTGTCGACCGCCGAGAACAGCTCGTCCACACGGTCGTTCAGACTGCCCAAACTCGTTTTCGAGGTGTCGATCGCCGTGCCGAGCGCATTCACCGACGTGCCGAGCGCGCCGGAGAGGTCGCTCACGCCGGTTTTGGCGGCGGAGAGATCGTCGACTCCCGTTTTCGCGGATGCGCGCGCGTCGGCGATGAGCTTGTTCGAGCTGGCGAGCAGCGTTTTCGCGGAGTCGGTGAGCGACGAGTATGTGCGCAGTACCGCCGCGCTGTCGTTCAGCATGCCCGCGAGGTCGGCTATGTTGCCGTTGAACGACTTGAGCCGCTGCTGGTATTCGGGCTTGTCGAGCATGTCGAGCATGGACGAGGCCAGATTCAATGCGGTGTCGGTGAGCGTTTTCGAGAACGTCTGGTTGATCGTGGCGGCGATGGTGTCGGCGCCCTGGCCGGTCACCTTCGGGGCGAGCGCGTTGAGTTTCTCGTTGTTGTAGTAGTCGAGCGTGGCGTGGTACGCGTCATCGGTGAAGAACGTCATCATGTTCTTCGAGAAGTTCTTCGGAATCACCACGGCGGCGTAGTATTTGCCCGATTTCGTGCCGTCGATCGCCTCCGCGCTCGATTTCGTGAACGTCCAGTCGAGCTGCGAGTTCGCGCGCAGCGTGTCCACCACCTGCTCGCCGATGTTGATGCGCATGGGCAGCAGGTCGCCCTTGTACCCCTCGTCGTCGTTCGCGATGGCGAACTGCAGGTTCTTCGTGTTTGCGAACGGATCCCAGCAGGCCGCCACGTTGAACCAGGTGAACAGGCCGGGGATCACGATCAGGCCGATCGTGATGATGATCGAGACGATGTTGCTGGTGAGGTGCCGCACGTCATCGGCGAAGATCTTCGCGAGCATGCTCATGCCGAGTGCCTCCCGTCGTGGTGGTTGCGCCGGCTTGTGCTCCCGCGGTGCTTCCTCTGCCGTTCCGGTTGCGCAGTTCGTTGAGATTGAGGTCGAGCGTATCTTCCCGATGGTTCAGATCGCGCTCCTCGCGCCTCTTCTCGGCGCGTTCGCGGCTGTTGCTCGCCGCGTCCGGCCTGAGCTCGTCCGCCGGCACGGTGATGTGGTGCCGGTTGTTGCCGAACACGCCCTGCGCCATGATCATGTCACGCAACGAATCCTCGCTCAGCGAGCCAAGCTCGGTCTGCCGGCGCAGCGATTCGCGGATCGACTCGACCGTCATCAGGAAGATGATGATGATCAGAATCCACGCGATCCATGTGGCGAGCGCCACGAGCTTCGAGCCGTCGGAGGCGCCGACGAACGAGAAAACGATGAACAGGACGATCGGCACCGCGAAACCGGCCACGAGCGCGCCGCGCATCAGCCGCGGGTAGAGTGTGGCGAAACGCTTGGCGCGGCGTTCGATGCGCCTGCGGTATTCACCGTGATCGGCGAGCACATGGAGCGCCTGCGCGAGGTCGAAGCGGTTGGCGGGCATGTACACGCGCTCGCCGACGATCATGTCGCCCTCATGCACCTCGCGGGCGAACAGGTGGTTGAAATTGCCGAGCCAGGGGCGCACCACGAGTCCCACGAAGAACGCGATGGCCGTGAACAAGGCGAGCATGAGCATCTTCGTCAGCCAGTCGCCGTCGTAGAATCCGGCGATCGTCTCGCGGAACGCGTTGATCGAGTAGGTGAACGGGAAGAACGGGTAGAGCGCGCGGTAGAAGTCCGGCATCATCTCGATGGGGTAGAGGCCGGAGGCGCCGGGAATCTGCAGCATGACGAGCGCGACAACGAGCGCCTTGCCCACATGCATGAACGTGGCGGACAGCGCGTAGGCGATGGCCAGGTAAGCGAGCGAGGTGAGCCATGCCGTGAGTATGAAGACGAACCGGTTCGCGCATTGCACGCGTATGATGAGGTCGCCCACCGCGCATACGATGCCCTGCAGTCCGGCGACGATCGCCAGCAGTAGGTAGCGTGCCATGTAGGTCTGGTTCGTCGTCACATGGCGTCCTTCAAGGCCTTCGTTGTCCACTTCGAGCTTGAACAGCACCATGAGCATGAACACGCCCACCCATAGCGCCAGACTCGTGAACAGCGGCGCCATGCCGGATCCGTACGTGTCGATCGGGTAGAGCGTATGCGTGTCGAGCACGGTGGGTGAGAGCATGAACGAGGCGATCCGCGAGGCGTCGAGTGTGCCGTTCTTGCTGCCGAGCAGGTCCGAGAGCACGTTCGTGTTCTCGAGCGTCTTCAGATCGGTGGTCACGGTGTCGATGCGTGTGATGAACTTGCCGAGCAGGTCGTCGGTGCTGTTGAGCGAGCTGGAGGTGGATTGGCAGATCTGCGTGAGCTGGTCGAGGATCAGGTTCGTCTGCCCGGTGAGCGACTGTGTGCCGGTGAGGAAGCCGGAGAGCGTGCCTGCGGTGCCCGAAAGCGTGGCGAGTCCGGAATTGAGCTGCGGTATCGCGCTCGAATTGATCGTGTTGCGTGCGCCGGAGAGCGCGTCGACCGTGGTCGTTGACGTCGCGGAGAACTGGTCGACCGTGCCGAGCGTGCTGTTCGCGGCTGCGGTGGTGGAGTCGTTGAGGGTGGTGAGCGTCTGCAGTGTTTGCGCGACCTTTCGTTCTCGGCGCTCAGGTCGGTGACGATCTCGTTGATCTGCTCGCTCAGCGGGTTGTCGGGGAGCGCTTTGAGGTCAGCGAGGATCTGCGCGTTCGTCTTGTTCACGCTGGTGAGTTCGTTGAGTGCGCTGCCGGTGGCCCCGCTTGCGGTGAGCACGCCGTTGGCGACACGGGTGGCCGATGTGCTCGCCTTGCCGCTCGCCTGCAGGAACAGATTGCCGCCTTGGTCGAGTTCGGTGGACAGGTCGTTGCTGAACGAGGTGATACCGCCCTGCGTTTTCGTGAGCAGGCCGGATGCGCTGGTGAGTCCTTGGGAGGCGCTTGTGGCGGCCGAGTCGACGCCGGCGAGCGCCTGTTTGGCGGCCGTGGTCTTCTCGTCCACGCCGTCGAGTGTCTTGCGCAGATCGGCGATCATCGTGCGCGATTTGCTCAGATTGGCCTTCGTGGCGTCGAGCTTCGCCACGGTCTGCGCCACGGTGGCGTTGCCCTCCTGTGTGATCTGCACATTCGTTGTGTTGATCGTGTCGGTGACCGCCTTGCTCACGGTGGAGACGAAGGCGCTGTTCACTTGGCGGTCCACGGTGTTCGCGCCGACGTCGGTCATTTTCGGCGCGACGGCGTTCACTTTCTCGTTCACGTAGTATTCGAGCGTGGGGCGTTGGCCGCTGCCGGTGATCACGGCGGCCATGTTCTCGCTGAAGTTGCGCGGGATCACGATGGCGGCGTAGCAATGCCCGGATTCCACGCATTCCATGGCCTTCGCCTTGCCCAGGAAGGTCCAGCCGAGCTCGTGGTTCTCTTTGAGCGTGCTCTCGATCTGGTCGCCGAGCTCGAGCTTGCCCATCATGGCGTTGTCGGCGCCGGCGTCTTCGTTCGCCACGGCCACGGTGATGCCTTTCGTGTTGCCGTATGGATTCCAGAAGCCGATGATGTTGAACCAGGCGTAGAGCGCGGGAATGAAGGTGAGGCCGAAGATGATCACCCAGGCGGCCGGATTGATGATGAGTCGCTTGAGGTCGCGCCGCAGAATGAACCATATGTTGCGCATGACTCCTCTTTCGCCTCCTTCCGCTTGGGGTGCGTGTACTTCTCAGAGATACGGTATACGTAGCGCTACGGACATAGTAGCGTTATTCTGCTCAAGGATTCGCGTGAAGCTCCTCGCCATCTCGGATTTGTGTCCGGATTATGGAAATTGTTCCGGTGATTTCGCGAAACCCTTGTGCGCGCGGCGCATTCTCAATACATTGTGAATCGTTCGGAACCGCGGTGCGGGCGATTACGCCACGGGGCTAGCCCGGCGTTACGCGGTGTTGCAGTACGAGACGAGGAGGCGAAGGCATGAGCGACATGGAACGAGATGCGCGGAGGCGTGAGGTGCGGGCTGCTGGCGGCACCCGTCTGACCGTTGCCGATCTGATCAACGTGGGCGTGTTCGGCGCCGTCTATTTCGCGCTCGTGGGCGTCGCCGCATTGGCGAGTATGGCAGTGTTCGGCGTTGCCGGCAACATTCTGCTGCCCGCCATCGCGGCCGTGCTCGCCGGGCCGGTGTTCATGCTCATGGTGGCTCGGGTGCGCAGATTCGGTGCGATCACGCTCATGGGGCTCATGCTCGGCCTGTTCCTGTTCGTTTCGGGTCACTTCGCGACCTCGCTCGTCACGGCGATCGTGTTCCCGCTGGCGGCGGACTGCATTGCCAGATTCGGGGCATGGCGTCGCCCATGGGCGCTCATGCTGAGCTATGTCGTGTTCAGTTTCGGTTGCACCGGGCCGATTCTGCCGTTGTGGATGATGAAGGACGCCTACATTGCCAGCCTTGAACGCAAAGGCAAGGACGCTGCTTACATTGACGCGCTGTTTGGCGCGGTGAACGGCACGACCTTCGTGGTGGCGATGGTGGCGATTGTGATCGGCGCGCTGGTCGGCGGCCTCTTCGGCATGCGCCTGATGCGCAGGCATTTCCTCAAGGCGGCCGTGGCATGACGGAGGTGGTTGTTCCACGTGAAACTCGCGTGCCGATTCGTGCCACCCGCGGCGTGCTGCACTTCGACCCGCGCGTCAAGCTCGCCATGCTTGTGGTGGCCAATATGATGATGTTCCTGCATGTGGGGCCGTACGCCGGCATGATGGGAGTGCTGCTGTTCTCGCTGCCCATGCTATGCGGGGGCAAGATCGCGCTGGGCATGGGCATGCTGGCCTGCTATGCGATGTGCCTGGGCGTGGATTGGCTCGCCGCGGCCGTGGCAGATGCGGCACCCTGGCTGCATGTGCCGGGGGCGTTGGCCGCTGGTGGCGCAATGATGCTGCCGTGCCTCATCGCCGGCATGGCGCATTCGCAACCACGCCTCCCGGCGAGCTCGTCGCCGCCCTGAGGCGGTTGCATCTGCCCGATGCGGTGGTGATTCCGGCGATCGTGCTGTTGCGGTTCTTCCCTACGATCGCGCGTGACTACCGCATGATTCGCTGCAGCATGCGCCTGCGCGGCATCAATGTGGGAGGCTGGGCCATGCTGTGCCACCCGATGCGCTCGCTCGAATACGTGCTGGTGCCGCTGTTGATGAACGCGGCGAATGCGGCGCACGATCTCACCGTCTCCGCCCTCACCAAGGGCCTCGGACGGCGACGTGCCACATCCAGCTCCGCCATGCTGCACATGCAGGCAATCGACTGGGCCATGCTGGCATTGTGCTGCCTGCCGCTTATACCATGGCAGGCCTAGCACGGGTATGGCGGGCGAATGACGGTGATGGCTGTGATATTCAAGGAGGGGTATGAACGGGACTCGATGTGCGTTGGATGGTTGCTCGTTCCGGTATGCGTCGGATGAATCCGCTGACGGTGTGGAACGCGGAGTGCATGCGATCGACCATGTGTCGCTGCAGGCACGTGCGGGCGAGGTCGTGATGCTCGTCGGGCGCAGCGGGTGTGGCAAGACCACGGTGACCAGACTGCTTAACGGGCTCGCGCCCGAGTATTTCCGGGGGAGTCTGCACGGTGAGGCCCGCGTGGGTGGACTCCACGCCGGCGTGGCGGCGGTGGAGGACTATGCGACCGAAGTGGGGTCGGTGTTCCAGAATCCGAAAACACAGTATTTCCATGCGAACTCGACTGACGAACTCGCGTTCCCCTGCGAGAACGCAGGCATGGAGCCCAGCGAGATCCGCCGTCGCATTCGCGAACGGCTGCGTGCGTTCGACGTCGAACATCTGCACGACCGCAACATTGTCGACTGTTCCGGCGGTCAGCAACAGCAGCTGGCGGTCGTGGCGGCCACGATGCTCGACCCGGGGGTGCTCGTGCTCGACGAGCCGACGAGCAATCTGGACGCGGAGGCCATGGAACGGTTGCGCAACATGGTCAAGCGGCTCAAACGCGACGGCATCGCCATCGTGATCGCCGAGCATCGGCTCGCATGGGTCGCCGATCTGGCCGACCGGTATGTTGTGTTCGACGCCGGTCGCGTGGTCGGCGAATACACCGCGGAACAATTCCATGCGCTGCCCGAGTCCCAGCGGCGTGCATGGGGTCTGCGTGCGCTCGAACTGAGCGGGCCGCGGGGACAGGTCGAGCGGATCGCGCAACGAGCGGAACCGTCCGGCGAGAAGCCGGTGATCGCAACGCGTGGTCTGAAGGTCGGGTATGAGCGGCGGCGCCTGTTCGGCCGAACCAAGCGCGGATTCGTGCGCGAGGTGGGCGATGTGAATCTGTTCGCCGGGCAGATCGTGGGGCTCATAGGGCGCAACGGCGCGGGGAAGAGCACATTTGTGAAAACGGTGTGCGGGCTGGTCGAACCGGTGGCGGGCGAGATTCTCGTCGATGGGCGCGCGGCGAAACCGGGCAGGCTCTCCGCGTTGTGCGCGATGGTGATGCAGGATGTGAACTACCAGCTGTTCGCATCGAGCGTGCGCGAGGAGATGCTGCTCGAGGCGATGCAGCATGTGCGTACGGCCGAAGATGCGCAACGGGTGCGCGAGCGCGCCGATGGGATTCTGCGACAGCTCGGTCTGCTCGACTTCGCCGAACGGCACCCGATGACGTTGTCGGGCGGCCAGAAGCAGCGGTTGGCGATCGGTGTGGCGCTCATGGGCGAGAAACGGGTCGTGGTGCTCGACGAGCCGACAAGCGGGCTCGACCGCCACCATATGCTGCAGGTCGGGGCGCTCATGCGCGACCTGGCTGACCGTGGCGTGTGCGTGCTCGTCGTGACGCACGACGACGAGCTGGCCGCCGAGGTGTGCGACCGCATCGTGCGGTTCTGAATGCACATGCGGGCCCGGCGATGCGGTCGGGGCCC
>ENA-OQDT01001519-OQDT01001519.1-human-gut-metagenome-genome-assembly--contig:-NODE-1519-length-13278-cov-3.329100_pt1 | contig 13278 bp, 15 predicted proteins | sample MGYA00242786_ERZ504617 | MGnify/ENA primary metagenome ERZ504617 (study PRJEB26092, sample SAMD00036337) | human gut metagenome | host: Homo sapiens | study: EMG produced TPA metagenomics assembly of...
GGTACAGCTCATAGAAGCCGTGCAGCTCGGAATTTTTCAGGATCTCGGTGTGCAGCGCTGCCACGCCGTTGGTGGAATGGGTGAAGTGGATGTCCATGTGGGCCATGTGCACCCGGTCGTCCTTGTCAATGATGGCAAGGCTCTCGTCCTCGGTGCGGGTGCGTGCCAGCGCATCCAGCTTTTCAATGATGGGCATCAGCTGCGGCACCACGGCGTCCAGATAGGCGCGGGGCCACTTTTCCAGTGCTTCGGCCAGAATGGTGTGGTTGGTGTAGGCGCAGGTCTTGGTGACGATCTCCACGGCCTCCTCAAACTCGATGCCGCGCTCGCCCAGCAGCCGGATCAGCTCCGGGATGACCATGCTGGGGTGGGTGTCGTTGATCTGGATAGCGGCGTAGTCCGCCAGATCATGGAAGTTGCAGCCCCGGGCGGCACACTCGGCCAGAATGAGCTGTGCACCGGCAGAGACCATCAGGTACTGCTGGTACACCCGCAGACGGCGGCCTGCCTCGTCGGAATCGTCCGGGTAGAGGAAGAGGGTCAGGTTCTTGTCGATGGCAGTCTTGTCGAAGGCAATGCCGTCATGGACGATGCTCTCGTCGATGGTGTCCAGATCGAACAGGTTCAGGGTGTTGGTGCGCCCCTCGTAGCCGGTAACCGCCAGCTTGTACAGCCGGGCGGTGTACTCCTTGCCCGCCAGTTCCACCGGGTAGGTGGTGTCGGTCTTTTCCGCCCAGCTGTGGGCAGTCAGCCACGGGTCGGGCTTTTCGTTCTGCACGCCATCCTCAAAGGACTGATGGAACAGACCAAAATGGTACCGCAGACCTACGCCGTCGCCGGGCAGGTTCAGCGTTGCCAGAGAGTCGAGGAAGCAGGCAGCCAGGCGCCCCAAGCCGCCGTTGCCCAGAGATGGCTCCGGCTCTACCTCTTCAATATCGGAAAGGCGCTTTCCGGCAGCAGCCAGCGCAGACCGGGCTTCGTCGTACAGCCCCAGATTGATGAGGTTGTTGGACAGCAGCTTGCCAATAAGGAATTCGGCGCTGATATAGTACAGCTTGCGCCCGGTGACCGGCCGCACGCGGTCGGCGCTCTTCTGCCGCACAAGTTCCAGCAGTGCCAGATACAGCTCCTGATCGGTGCAGTCCGCCAGCAGCTTGCCGGTGATACTCTGTAACGTTTCGGTAAAGCTCATAAAAGCATCCTCCTTTGCTAGGGTGTATCTGAAAAGTAGAAAATTCAGTCTATTTCTTTGTTTTCAGATACACCTTACGGAAAACAGGTTTGACATCTGTACTCCAAGATATACCACATAGAACGATCAAAATCTTGCCTAAAAAGTGCAAACTATGGTACAATCCTATCATCGGAGGTGAGACGATGCAAAATCAGGCTTCTTTGCAGGAGACAAAACAGCACGGAGCCGTGCGCTTTCCGTTCAATCTGTACCCCTGCACCATTCCGGGGGATTTTCAGCAGGTGGCACTCCACTGGCACGAGAGCATGGAACTGGTCTTTGTCAAGCAGGGCATGGGGCTGGTACAGGTGGGCGTGGTGACCTACCCGGCCTACCGGGGGGACATCTTTATTTTTGCCCCGGGCACGCTCCACGCGCTGCGGCAGGCAGAGGGACAGCGCATGGAATACGAAAATATCATCTTTGAACCGGAGTTGCTGGGCGGTGCGGAGGACCTTTGCGCCGAAAAATATCTGCTGCCGCTGCAAAGCGGGCGGCTGTCGCTGCCGGTGCGGCTGACTCCGAACGATTTGTGCTATCTGCAAGCCGCCGCCTGCCTGCGGGAGCTGGAAGATGCCAACCGCGCCAAGCGCCCCGGCTACGAGCTGCTGGTAAAAGGGGCGCTGCTGCGCTTTCTTGCCCTGCTCATTGCACAGGGCAGGCAGTGTCTCTCCACCGAAACCGCCGACACCCAGCGGCTGAAAACCGTGCTGCAATGGCTTTCGGCGCATTATGCCGAGCCGCTCCGGGTAGCCGATGCCGCCGGGGTCTGCTCCTTCAGCGCCAGCCATTTTATGCGCTGGTTCCGGCAGATGACCGGGCAGAGCTTTATTGCCTTTCTGAACGAGTATCGGCTGAACACCGCCGCCGAGGCGCTGCGAACCACCGATGAGACCGTGCTGACCATCGCCTCCCGGTGCGGGTTTGAGAATCTTTCCTATTTTAACCGGGCGTTCAAGGCGCATTTCGGCATGACCCCGCGGGACTACCGGAAAAAAATAAGCAAAGCGCTTGACAGCTGCGGCTGTATGGCGTATGATGTGGGCAGCGGCTTTTCTCGGAGTGAAAAGTTAGTCAATTCTAACTATCATTTTATAAGATATTCCTGAAAGAAGGTATAAAAATGATCCAGACGACCGTAGAAGTAGGCGGCATGGCGTGTTCCATGTGCGAAGCCCATATCAACGATACCGTGCGCAATGCGTTTCCTGTGGAGAAGGTCTCGTCCTCCCACGCCAAGGGCAAGACCGTGATCCTTTCCAAGGAGCCGCTGGACGAAAACGCGCTCCGCGCCGCCATTAAAGCCACCGGATATCATGTGGGCACCATCCACAGCGCACCGTATGAAAAGAAGGGGCTGTTCTCCTTTTTCAAAAAGTGATATGTCCCCCGCCGTGTTCAGCCGTATCGACAAAAATAAGGCGCAATACTGATCTCTACCAACCATTCTTCTTTTCACCTCTTTTTTGTTTTCCACCCACAGAGAAACACCCCCGGCAGCCGCAATGGCCGCCGGGGGTGTTTCTGTATCTTTAGATTTGCACTCGGCTTTAGTGGACAAAGCCCACGAACACCGGGCAGAGCACGGCGGTCAGCACACCGGCTACGGCAATGGAAAGGCCGCTCATGGCACCTTCCACCTCGCCCATCTGCAGCGCCTTGCTGGTGCCCACGGCATGGGCTGCCGTGCCGATGCCCACGCCCTTGGCGATGGGGTCGGTGATGTGGAACAGCTTGCACACGGTCTCGGCCAGCAGTGCACCCACGATGCCGGTGACGATGACGATGGCACCGGTCAGGGCGGCAATGCCGCCCAGCTCAGCGGCCACGTCCATGCTGATGGCGGTGGTCACGGACTTCGGCAGCAGAGTAGCGTACTGCTCCTGGGTCAGGTCCATTGCCAGCGCCAGTGCAAAGGCGCTGCCCAGACTGACCAGCGTGCCCACCGAGATGCCCGCGATGATGGCGGGCGCGTTCTTTTTGAGCAGATCCAGCTTTTCATACAGCGGGATGGCCAGCGCCACCGTAGCGGGCAGCAGCAGGTAGCTTACCGGCGCGGCGCTGGTCTTGTAGTCCCCGTAGGGGATATTGCACACCGACAGAAAAATGATGACAAAAATACTGCCCAGCAGCAGCGGGTTAAAGATGGCCTTGCCGGTCACCCGGTTGATGAGCACACCCAGCCCAAAGGCTGCCAGCGTAAGCAGCACGCCCCATGCCACAGAGCCGGTCAGAAAGTCGTTCAGCAGCTCAGTCATGGTCGGCCTCCTCTTTTTTATTGCGGGCGGTCAGCGCCTGCGTGGTGCGGCCTGCGGCCGCCATTACCAGCACCGTCACCGGCAGAATGGCGATCAGGATGGGCAGCAGCAGCTGTCCCATCTCTGCCCACAGCTCCATGATGCCCGCAGCGGCGGGCACGAACAGCAGCGGAAAAATACCGGTCAGATAGGTGCCGGTCTCCTTGACCTGCTCCAGCTTTACGACCCCGGCGGTCAGGGCTGCCAGCAGCAGCACCAGACCATACACACTGGCAGGCACCGGCAGCGGCAGCACCGCGTGCAGCACCTCGCCCAGAAAACAAAACGCGAGAATGCGCCCGAACTGAAAAATATACTTCGTGTCAGAACTCCCCTTTCTGGTCTTATGGTCTTATAACGAACAGACAACGGGCTTTTTGCCCGGAATTTTCTGTCTCACACAAAGTAAAAGTATACCGCGGACTGCCCGCTCCATCAACCGTAAATCTTGCCAAGAAGTTCTGCACCTTTTGCGCAGAACTGTACAAAAAAACGCACCGGTGCAATTCCAGTGCGCAAGGTTCAGATCACATAATCGTTGCCGGCCTGATCCGGCAGGGCAAGGTCTGCCAGTGTGATCTTGCCAAAATAGTCCGAGATCAGATCGTTGAGCCCCTTCCACATCTCGTAGGTGCGGCAGTTGGCCATCCGGGCGCAGGCAGAAGCCCCGTGGGTCAGGCAGCTTACCGGGGCAAGGCTGCCCTCGGTGAGCATCAAAATCTCGCTTACCGTGTACTGATCCGGGCTGCGGGTCAGCCGGTAGCCGCCGCCCTTGCCGCGCAGCCCCTCCAGAAAGCCGTTCTGCACCAGTACCTTGAGGATGTTCTCCAGATACTTTTCCGAGATCTCCTGCCGGGCGGCAACTTCCTTTAAGGGAACATATTTTTCAGACTGATGCTCCGCGAGGTCGATCATCACCCGCAGCGCATAGCGTCCTTTGGTCGAAACGATCATAATCCGTACTTCCTTCCGGTCAAAATTTATTATAACCCATTATACAACAGGGTAAGTCACTTTTCAATCCCACTTTTTTCAAAAAACCCCTTGACAAGCATGGAAAACAGGGCTATAATGCCATCAAAACCCACAAACAATGTTGGTTAAAAGGTTTAGAGGGAATCACAGCCGGGCACCCCGGCACAAGACAGGGCTACACACCCCGTAACGATATCAGAAAGAGGGACAAGTATTATGAGCAAGATCTATACCGCCGCAGATCAGTTGATCGGTCACACCCCGCTGCTGGAGCTCAGCCATATTGAAAAGAAGAGCAGCTGCCCGCCCACGTTATCGCCAAGCTGGAGTACTTCAACCCGCCGGTTCTGTGAAGGTCGCATTGCTAAAAAGATGATCGACGATGCCGAGGCCAAGGGCCTGCTGAAGGAAGGCTCCGTCATCATCGAGCCCACCTCCGGCAACACCGGCATCGGTCTGGCTGCCGTGGCAGCTGCCAAGGGCTACCGCATCATCATCGTGATGCCCGAAACCATGAGCGTAGAGCGCCGTCAGCTGATGAAGGCCTACGGTGCAGAGCTGGTGCTGAGCGAGGGTGCCAAAGGCATGAAGGGTGCCATTGCCAAGGCCGATGAGCTGGCAAAGGAGATCCCCAATTCCTTCATCCCCGGCCAGTTCGTGAACCCCGCCAACCCGCAGGCACACATCGAGACCACCGGCCCCGAGATCTGGGAGGATACCGATGGTAAGGTCGATATCTTTGTGGCAGGCGTTGGCACCGGCGGCACCGTGACCGGCGTTGGCAAGTACCTCAAGAGCAAGAATCCCGATGTCAAGGTGGTGGCTGTTGAGCCTGCTTCCTCCCCTGTGCTGAGCAAGGGCACTGCCGGTGCACATAAGATCCAGGGCATCGGCGCAGGCTTTGTGCCGGACGTGCTGGACACCACCGTCTATGACGAGATCATCGCCGTGGAGAACGACGATGCCTTTGCCACCGGCCGTCTGATCGGCCACAAGGAGGGCGTGCTGGTGGGTATTTCCTCCGGTGCTGCCGTCTGGGCTGCCATCCAGCTGGCAAAGCGCCCGGAGAACGCCGGCAAGAACATCGTTGTTCTTCTGCCTGATACCGGCGACCGCTACCTGTCCACCCCGCTGTTTGCGGAATAATCCCCAAAAGACTCTCCTCTCCCGCTCTGCACCCCGCAGGGCGGGAGTTTTTGTTTGGGGACAAGACGATTTGAAATGGCTTCCGCTATCGGGTTGCGGCACCCAGCATCCGCATCGTGCCTTGGGCGGCACTTGCGTCTTGCTGGCCGCTGCCCCAACAACTCCTCCCTGTTTCCGCCGCTGGCGGCGGTCGTCGTCGTTGCGCTCTAGCCATATTTAGCGGAATAATTATTTGATATTTCGCGTTTGGAGCGACCGCGTTTGCGGAGCGTAGCGTAGCAATGAAAGCCCCAGTGGGGCTTTTAAGCGGCAGAGCGGTCTGCGTTAGCAGATGGAGGGGCTTTGCCCCGACAAGCTCTGCGGAGCGCTCCAAACGCTATTTTCACAGAAGGGGTCGTAAAGGGAAACGGCAGGTGCAGCGCCGCTTTCTGCGAAAGCGCGGCGCTGCCGGCGTGCCCGCTCCCCCTTGGGGGAGCTGTCGCACAGCGACTGAGGGGCTTTGAATCGGCGGAGCCGGAAAAAACGGTTAAAAGATCTTCACGCCGAACAGGCGTGAATCTTCAGTTTTTTCCGGTGTAGCCCTCCTCTTTGGGGTTAAAAGGGGCGAGTAGCCCCTTTTTCGTGGCTCCAGCGCGTCGAAATCGCTGGCACTTTTCTGGTTCTCTTTTGGTGTCAAAAGAGAACATCCCCCGTCCCCTCCCCTTTCCCCTCACGCAATTTTATGCTACAATACCGGTAACAAAAACGTTTGGAGAAACGCCCATGCTTTATTATGCTGCCCCCATGGAGGGGTTCACGGACCGGGTCTGGCGGCAGACCCATCAGAAATGGTTCGGCGCACAAGGCGCTGCCGACCGCTATTATGCGCCGTTTATCTCCCCGCCGGAGAACCGGGTGCTCATTAAAAAGAAGATGGCAGAGCTTGCCCCGGCGGCAAACCCGGGTGCGCCGGTCATCCCGCAATTGCTGGCGAAGGACGGCGAACTGGCTGCGTGGATGATCGGTCAGCTGCGGGCGCTGGGCTATACCGAGGTGAACCTGAATCTGGGCTGCCCCGCCGGGACGGTGACTGCCAAGGGCAAGGGCTCCGGAATGCTGCGGGACCTTGCCAAGGTGGACGCCTTTCTGGACGGCGTATTCTCCCATGCCGAGGGCCCTGTCTCGGTCAAGACCCGGCTGGGCGTGGAGAAACCGGAGGAGTTTGCCGCCATTCTGGAAATTTATAGCCGCTACCCCATCTCGGAGCTGACCATCCACCCCCGGGTGATGCGGCAGCAGTATCGCGGACAGTCCGACCGCGCCGCCTTTGCGGCTGCGCTGCCCCGGTGCACCATGCCGGTGTGCTACAACGGCGATGTGACCACCGCCGCCCAGCTCCACGCGCTGGAAGAGGAGTTTCCCACCCTGTCCGGCATCATGGTGGGGCGCGGGCTCATCGCAGACCCTGCACTCTTCCGCAGGGCGCGGGGCGGTGCACCCGCCGCCAAAGAGGAGCTGCGGGGCTACCTGACCGACCTGTACCACGGCTACACTGAACTGTTTGGCAGCGCAGGCTGCGCCATCAGCCGGATGAAGGGGCACTGGTTCTACCTCATCCACTGCTTTGCCGGGGCTGAAAAGCTGGAAAAGCAGCTGAAAAAGCTGCGGGAGCCGTGGGAGTACGAGGTGGTGGTGAACCAGATCTTCACCCTGCCGCTGGTGGAAAACGATTAAAATGGTCTCCAAAACCATCCTATCCATAATAAATGAGGCTTTTCCCTGCGACCCCACCCGTGAAAATGGGGTTCAGGAAAGTCCGCAGACTTTCCTGAACCCCGAAATTTAAAATAATCTTTCCTCTGAACATGGCCAGAGCAACGCGGAGGCCATTCCCAATCGTCCCACGCGCAAAAAAAGCCCGCCGTCTTGCAAGACAGCGGGGCTGAAAAGGACCGTATTACACGTTGAGGTAGCTGCGCAGCATAGCCTGCAGCAGATCGTCACGATCCACCTTGCGGATCATGGCACGGGCATTCTTATAGGTCGTAATGTAGGTAGGGTCTTCGGACAAAATGTAGCCCACCAGCTGATTGACCGGGTTATAGCCCTTTTCCTTCAAAGCATCGTACACCTGTTGTACGATCTCGTGGATCTCATAGTCCTTTTTATCGTGGATGGAGAAAATCGCGGTTGCGTCTCCCACGCAATACACCCCCTTCGGTTGAAACTAGTCCCATTGTACACGAAATGCGCCGAAACTTCAAGATAATTACGCTGGATTTGCACATCCTGCACAAAATTTCCAGCAATGTTCCGGCAAGATGAACGATGTCCGGGCGGCATTCTGCCCGCGAAAGGAGCCTTTGTATGCTTTACGGCATCGGCTGCGACCTGTGCAGCCTTTCCCATCTGGAAAAAAGCCTTTCCTCTGCCCACGCAGCGGCCTTTGTGCGCCGGGTGTACGGCCCGGCCGAGCAGGCGGCGCTGGGGCTTTGCGAAGCCTCCCCCGCACCGCTGAACGCTCACCGCCTTGCCAGCGCCGCCGCAGATTTTGCCGCCAAGGAGGCCTTTCTCAAGGCGGCGGGCACCGGTCTGCGGGAGCCCTTTTCTCTATGTGAGATCGAGGCCGTCCGGCAGGAGAACGGTGCCCCGGCCTACCGCTTCAGCGGGCAGACCGCCGCATGGGTGGCGCAGCACCGGCTGCGGGCCCGGCTCTCTTTAAGCCACGAGGGCGGCATGGCGCTGGCCTTCTGCACGCTGGAAGAGGAAAGCTGACCACCCCTTGTGCATACAATGGAATATCGCCCCCAGCACTGCATAAGCCGCACCCCGCCTGCGCATACTGAGAGCAGACAGGATGCGCCGGACGCATCACATAGCGGGGCACATCCTCCAGACAAACAGGAGGGAGATTCCATGGAGGTACACAGAGGAGAAGTTTTCTACGCTGATCTTTCGCCGGTGGTGGGCTCGGAGCAGGGCGGTGTGCGCCCGGTGCTGATCGTACAGAACGAGATCGGCAACCGGCACAGCCCCACTGTGATCGCGGCGGCCATTACATCCCGGCTGGACAAGACCCGCCTGCCCACCCACATTAACATCCGGGCGGCGGACACCGGCCTTGCCAAAGATAGCGTGGTGCTGCTGGAGCAGATCCGCACGCTGGATAAGCACCGCCTGCGGGAGCGTGCCGGGCAGATCACCGCCGCCGACCAGAAGCGGGTGGATCAGGCACTGGACGTAAGCCTTGGGCTGAGCTCGTACTGAAAAACGATCTGGAATGCGCTCCGCTAACGGGTTGCGGCACCCAGCATCCGCATCGTGCCTTGGGCGGCACTTGCGTCTTGCTGGCCGCTGCCCCAACAACTCCTCCCTGTTTCCGCCGCTGGCGGCAGTCGTCGTCGTTGCACTTTGCGCATCATCAGCGGAAAAATGATTTTTAATTTGGGGTTCTGAAAAGCCTGCGGGCTTTTCAGAACCCCTTTTTCACGGGAGGGTCGTAGAGGGAAACGGCAATTGCAACTTCTCCTCTATACCACATGAAAAAGGGATAGCCGAACCCACGCGGGTGTTCTGCTATCCCAAAATACATATTATTACTCGATCAGGCCGTTGAGCAGGGTCAGGCACTTGCGGCTATGCAGCTTGCGGATGGCCTTGGCTTCGATCTGGCGCACACGCTCACGAGTGACGCCGAAGTCGCGGCCGACCTCTTCCAGCGTGCGGGGACGGCCATCATCCAGACCAAAGCGCAGGCGGATGACCTTTTCCTCGCGGGGGGTCAGGCTCTTGAGTGCCAGATTGATCTGCTGTGCCACCATGGCGCGGTCGGCTGCCTTGCCGGGTGCTTCGGCGTTCTCATCGGCGACAAAATCGCCCAGAGAGGAATCCTCTTCCTCACCCACGGGGCTTTCCAGACTGGCGGGCTCCTGTGCCATGCGCTGGATCTCGCGCACGCGCTCCACGCTCATATCCATGGCCTTTGCCAGCTCCTCCGGGGTGGGCTCGTGACCGTTCTGGTACACCAGCTGGTTGGTGGCCTGACGCATCCGGTTGATGGTCTCCACCATGTGCACCGGGATGCGGATGGTGCGGGCCTGATCCGCGATAGCGCGGGTGATGGCCTGACGGATCCACCAGGTAGCGTAGGTAGAGAAGCGGAAGCCGCGGTCGCAGTCGAACTTCTCGGCGGCCTTGATCAGGCCGATGTTGCCCTCCTGAATGAGATCAAGGAAGGCCAGATTATGGCCGACATGCTTCTTGGCGATGGACACCACCAGACGCAGGTTTGCCTCGCTCAGGCTGCGGCGGGCGTTCAGGCCATCGCGGCGGGTCTTGAGCAGCTCCTGACGGCGTTCCTCGCTCAGGGGGCCGTTCTCCACGGCCTCCATGGCCTTTTCCTCGTCTGCCTTTTCCTCGGCATCCTCGGCAGACTTTTCGCCGTCCTCGTCCAGATCCTCGGTGTAGCTGCGGCTGTTCTCGTCCTCCTCAAAGGAGAAGCGGGCGCTGTTCTTCTTGATGTACTCCGGTGCGCCGTACTTCTGGCGGTCTGCCTGCAAAATATGTGCAGCCTCGGCACCGGCATGGATGCGGCGGCTCAGCTCCACCTCCTGCTCGGCGCTCAGCAGCGGGATCTGACCGATCTGCTTGAGGTAGTTCTTCACCGGGTCGTCCAGCAGCTCATCCATGGCAGCCTTCAGGTCTGCCGGGTTCTCCTCGGCATCCTCTTCGTTTTCATCGGCAAGGCCCATGTCATCGTTGTTGTTCTCGGCATTCTCCACCTCAGCAATGATGCTGTCCACGTCCAGACTCGGCTCGTTCTCTTCCTCCAGGACCTTAATGCCGCGCTCCTCCAGCAGGGTGTAGAGGGTGTCTACATCCATGCGGCATTGTGCCGCCAACGCCTTGGCCTCCTGTGCAGAGAGGGTGCCCTCGCCCTTAGTCAACAGTTCCTTCAAAGTCATGCCCATTTTTTCTCTCCTTCCCGCTCCGGGGAATTTCCTGTAATATTGCCCTGTGCATCAGATCACAAGGCCGCCGTTCACCCCAAACACCTGTCCGGTGATGTATCCGGCATCCTCGCTGGCCAAAAAGACCAGCAGCTTTGCAACTTCTTCCGCTGCCCAGGCGGCCCACGGGGGTCTCCTCGGCCAGCGCCGCCTTGTCCTCGACGGTAAAAGCCGCCATCATGTCAGTCTCGATGACCCCGGGCGCTACGCAGTTCACCGTGATGCCGCTGGGGCCCTCTTCCTTGGCCAGTGCCTTGGTCAGGCCGATGAGCCCGGCCTTCGCGGCGGAATAGTGCACCTCGCAGCTGCCGCCGGTCTGGCCCCACATACTGCTCACGGTCAGAATGCGGCCCTGCTTGCGGCGGATCATGCCGGGCAGTGCCAGCTGGCACAGGTGGAACGCGCCGCTCAGGTTCACGTCCAGCATCCGCTGCCACTCCTCCGGGGTGATGTCGGTAAACAGCTTCTGCTGCGCGATGCCGGCGTTGCACACCAACACATCCACCCTGCCCATGGCCTGCTCCACCGCGTGGAACGCCAGCTCACAGCTGGCGCGGCTGGCTACATCGCACTGGATGGCGATGCACCCGGGCAGCTGCTGTTCCAGCGCAGCGGCAGCGGCGGCGTTCTGATGGTAGAGCACCGCCACCTGATACCCTGCTGCCGCAAAGGCGCGGGCAGCGGCAGCACCGATGCCCCGGTCGCCGCCGGAGATCAGTACCCGGCGCGCCGCAGCGGGTGCGGCAGGGGCAGGCCGCTCTTTTACAGGCTCCGGCGCAGGCGCTTCGGGCAGCTCCACCGCAGGCGGCTCTGCAGGCTTTTCCAGCGTGATCACCCGGGTGGGCTCGTCCACCGCAGGCGCTGCCGTTTTTCCCAGCGTCATGATGCGGGTAGGCTCGTCCGCGACCGGCTCCACCGGCGCTGCCGGCTTTGCGGCCGGTGCGGCAAGGGGCTCCGGTGCGCTCTCTTCCTCCGGCACCTGAAAGGTCAGTTCAAACTCGTCCTCGTACAAGAGTGTATCCCTCCTGTTCGGTATTCTCGGCCGGGCGCAGTGCCCAAACCGGAAAAACCCTGTGCCCATCCCCAGACAGTGCAGCGTTCCGTTTATGTGTCCGGCAAAGGTCCGGTGCTTTGGCGTGCCTGCCTGCAGTTGCGATGGGTTTCGACAAGATTCCATTGAATAATATACCACAATCCAGCCCAAAAAGAAAGTGGGAACTGCAATTTTTTACGCAGTTCCCACTATTTTTCCTTATTTTCCCCTGTTTTCGGGCACCGGGGGCTTCCAGCGGGGTCTGCCTGCCCGCTTTTCCCGCAGGGAAACAAAAAATGCCTGCAAAAGCTGCTGCGCCTCGGCCTCCCGCAGCCCCTTTTCCACCACCGGATGGTGGTTGAAGGGCAGGGCGAACAGGTCGGTCACCGAGCCGCAGCACCCGGCTTTGGTGTCGGCAGCACCGTACACCACCCGGCGCAGACGGCTGTTGATGATGCCGCCCGCGCACATAGGGCAGGGCTCTAAGGTAACGAACAGCTCGCACTCCCACAGCCGCCAGCCGCCCAGCGCCTTGCAGGCGGCATCAATGGCCAGCAGCTCCGCGTGGTGCAGGGCGTTTTTCTCGGTCTCCCGGGTGTTGTGCGCCGTGGCGATCACCTCGCCGTGCCGCGCCACCACCGCGCCCACCGGCACCTCGCCCAAGGCAGCGGCTTTAGCGGCTTCTTCCAGCGCAAGACCCATCAGTTCAAAATCGGTCATGTATTCCATCCTCTCATCCCATCGCCAGCACCAGCAGGTTGTTTGCGCTGTGCAGCAGCATCCCCGGCCAGAGATGCCCCGTGCGGTCTGCCAGCCACCCCAGACCCAGCCCGCACACTAGCGCATAGGCCATGGCGGCAGCGCTGCCGTGCTGCAAGGCAAACAGCGCCGCCTGCAAAAGAACAGCCTGTCCCCTGCCCAGCGGCTGCGCCCGGCGCTGCACCGCGCCCCGGAACACCCTTCCTCCGCCAGCGGAGCCAGCAGGCAGACCCGGAAAAACCGCGCCGCGCTGCCGGGCGGCACGGGCAGCAGCACCGCCAGCACCTTGCCTGCCAGCAGATACCCCACCGCCCAGCCAAAGGCCGAAAGCAGCGCGGCGGTGCGGGGGTTCAGCTTGTGCATGATCGGTCTCCTCCTGCTGTGATTCGTTCCCGGTTATAGTACCATATCTGCCGCCGGGTGCGCAAGGTTTGGGCGTTCTGTCGCGGCAAATTTATGCAAATCATTGACACATCGCCCTAAATGGTGGTATAATGATTTCCAACCTTTTTGATGAAAGCGTCGTATATACTGTATTTTACCGGTAGACCGGAGGTATTATTATGATCCGTATCCTCACCGATTCCGCCTGCGACATCCTGCCCGCCGAGGCGCAGCAGCTGGGCGTGACCGTGATCCCCCTGAACGTGACGCTGGAGGACGGCACCGTCCTGCGGGACGGCATCGACATGACCCCCAGCGAATACTATACCCATCTGATCCACCCATGCTTATTCTGATGTAGAAGCACTTATTGCAACAGATGTCAATCCCTGCGAGATATCTCAGACTAATACTTCACCCAAGGAAATGACTCTGCTCATAATAGAAGACAATGAGGATGTA
>ENA-OQDT01001520-OQDT01001520.1-human-gut-metagenome-genome-assembly--contig:-NODE-1520-length-13275-cov-3.064649_pt1 | contig 13275 bp, 12 predicted proteins | sample MGYA00242786_ERZ504617 | MGnify/ENA primary metagenome ERZ504617 (study PRJEB26092, sample SAMD00036337) | human gut metagenome | host: Homo sapiens | study: EMG produced TPA metagenomics assembly of...
AAACGCGGGATCGCCATGGCGCACACCATGGCAACTGCCAGCAGCGCAGCCATGAGTTTTTTCATTGCTTTTTTCATGAAAAAAGCCCCTTTCTTTTCTGCCCCTTGCCGCCCCCCTGCGTTTTGCACAGGGGGTAGGGGTGTAGTTTTGTTTGGTCTATCGCGTAAACTTTGCGCTGGGCGGGCGGGGCTCAGCCCCGGCACGCCAGCAGAAAAGTGCAGTTTAGTCATCTGCTCTCCCTTCGCGTCTGCGCTTGCGGTGGATAAAACTATATGCCAGCGCGGTCAGCATCATTGTGCCGCCCACGGCTGTATACGGGAGTGTACCGGTGCCGCCGGTAGAGGGGAGAACGTAGTCAGAGTTGTCATTGGGGGTGTTTTCGCAGTAGTAGTAGAAGCTGCCAAACATCTGCCCTTCAGCCAACTTGTACTCGCTAAAGGTATCTGTACTCTTAAAGTCGGGAACGCCAGAGGCCGTGTAGCTGTGACTATTGTCAGAAATTACAAAATAATGGTAATTATTCGGTGTCCGATAACCATCAGGCGCTTGTGTTTCCTTCAAGCGATAGAAGGTGTTAACGTCCAGACTGCCAAGCGTTACGTTGCCGCTGGTGCTGGTCGCGCAGTTGCCGACATTATCCCAAGAGGTTCCGTTATACTTTTCCAGACTGAACTCTGCACCGGGCAGAACCTTGTCTGGCGTGCCGGAATACTTGACGATGGTCAAGCGGTTGGAGTTGAAGTCGATACCGGCAGAAGCTCCCGAACTGGAAGTAAATTTGGTGTTCGAATCCTCATAGCTCCACTTGCCATTCAGTTTTGCAGTGTTCTCAAAGGTGAAGGTAATGCCTTTAACCAGACCTTCCGTATTAACTCGGTAATGGAAAACCAGCACAAGCGGGGTGCTATCGGGTACCATTGTCCATGCCTTAAGCTGGTGGCTGCTATTGCTGCTGTACTTGGAATAGTAGGTGGACGTGTCAACGTTATTTCCGGCGGCATCGTCATCAAACTTTCCGGCTACACAGGTAAGGTCTGCACGCCATGTGGTTGCTTCCAGCGTACCATCTGCCTGCAGCTTGGCATCAAAAACAGAGATGCCTTCCAGCGTTACACGCTTGGTACCAGACCCATCAGCCCACAAATCAGAGGGCACGGTCATGACGTCTTGCAGATCCATGTCGGTGCCATTGTTCAGCGTTGCACCGTAGGGGTTCAGCTTGACCTGATAGGTCAAAAGACCGGTGGTTTCGTCAAAAGTACCGCTCTTGCCAACAACTCTGCGCGTAACTGTTTCGGTAAAGGAGGTATCGCCGATCTTTTCGCCTTTGCGCTCGAACGTTGCATGGTTCGTAAACTTTGCGGTATTGTTCTCGTCCCAGATGTCATGACAGGTAGTATCCAGCGTGGTGTCGTAGGTGATAAAGATATGGCTTTGGATTTTTTTCTTAACATTGTCTGTATAGCTGAATGCCTCCGGCGTCATGGTAATGACCATCTTGGTAGAGCCGTCTGCCAACTTGTTTACAGCAACTGTATAAGAGGTAGTGGACGGGGAAGCGCCATTGCAGTTGATTTTAACGCTGTTTTCGTCCAGAACCAGACCCTTGGGTATGGTATCGGTAATGACCCATTCATCGTCATCGATCCATTCGAGAATTCCTTTTTCGTTGATCTCAATCGTCCAAGGCAGCTTTGCGCCGGGCTGCAGGGTAGTGCTGCCGTTGCCGTTCTGAACATTATTCCAATTAAACTCACCGGCATACTTGTAGAAGTATTGAATCATGTCGGAGGTTTTGTTGACCTTCTGCTCAGCAGATACAGTGCTGCCGTCGTTGATGTAGCAGATGTTTTCTACAGCTGCACTGCTGCCGGGCAGGGAATCGATCTTGACTTTTGTTGCGTAGGTGATGGTCAGCGGGCCGGTCACACCGGAGCCTTTGAAGTTGATCGTAAACAGACCCAGATCTTTGCCATAGTCATCTTTTTTGCCGGAATCAGTCCATTCTGTGATCTTCACACTCTCGGTGACGTCGTGGCCGTCTTTGTCTGTTACCTTGATAGAGCTAAGATCAATCTCCTGTGCCTTGTAGTTCTTTTTGGCATTATTATCCCAGAACGTACCGCTATAATCGTAGTAAATATAGCTGTCGACGTTTTCCGCGTTGATGGTGCTCTTCCACTGCAGGGTGGCCTCTGTACCATTATTAGTCGGCTCACCAACTGCCTCTTTGGTAAGAACATCTGAGTCGATGTGGACAGTGCCTTCAGAGCTGCTGTCCAGCCCACCGCCCTCCAGATTGCCGGTGTTTTGACATCCAGACCGGTCAGAGGGATAGCTTTTGTGACCCTTGTCTGGTAGGTGATCTCATACTTGTTGAAGCCTAGCTCAAGGTTGTAGGTGAGTTTGTGGTCTGTACTGTTGTAGACATCTGTTGGTTTGGTCTTGGTCTCATTGCCGTCTGCATCGGTCTTTTTGACCTTGAAAGAATTGGCAACAAATTCCTGATTTGTGTCGATCGTATCGGTAAATTTAGCGTTAGCATGGCAGATAACGCATGACGTCACCGTTGTTGATCTTGATCAGTCCATGTGATGATCTCGCCGTCTTTGCTGAGCTTGCCCGATTTTTCAATATCCTTTGTTTTGATAGAGGTGGAAGTACCTTCTACATCATCACCAAATTTGATAAAGTTTTTAAATCGTCCCCGTTGTAACTTGTGCTGCCAAAATTATCAGCCTTGACGCGGTAAGTGATGGTATAGGTGCCCTTTTGCAGGGTCTGACCACTAGTGCCCAAGGTGATCATTTTGCCCGTACTACCTGTGGTATCTGCCCAAGAAATGTCGGGCGCAGAACCATCCGGGCCAGTAACTTGGAGGAAGGTGTCAACATAGTCGAAGGTGACCCCGGACGGATTTGTGAGTGTATCGGTCAGCGTCAGGGGGGCTGCTCTGTCCTCCTTCAGGGTAAGTTTTACAGTGTAATCAACGTAAGCATTCTTGCCGTCGTACTTAAGCCCGGCAGATTGTTTATCCAGACTGAATTTCTTTTCCTCGCCGGGCGTGGTGCTTTCTTCGCGCTTAATATAAATGGTGACCTTTGCTTTTTCGTTGACCTTAAACTCATTGCTCCCGCCGGTCGTGACCTTGGTTTGGTCCCACCGGAAATCAAAGTTGACTGTACTTCTGACCTTGGTGGTATTCGACACCTGATCCTGATGAATAAAATCACGGTCATAGGTGAACAGGACGTACCACTTACCGTTTTCCTTTACAAACTGGTAGGTGCCACAAACGCTGCCCTTTGGACCGGTATAGTTCGGATCGATCAAGTCGCCAGTTTCCGAAGCAACGCTCTGCAAGTCAAAAGCCTCCGGCAAAGCTACTTTAACCTTGTAGTCATGGCTTGCAATGTCCTGAGCCGGAATATCCTTCAGTTCAAGGTAGCCGTGCATTTGGTCAGTGACAACGCTGGTGGCAACATCAACGTATTGGCTGCCCTGCTGCTTCTGAATCTTGAAATCAGTAACATAATTAGTACCGTCCAAGGCAGAGCCAACGGTCGTGGTGCTTACGGTCGTGGGCTCACCCGCCAGCGTAAGCATATCGGGGGCTTTCAGTGCGCCGTCAACGGCAGAGGAGAGCATCTCGTCTGCGTACTGGGCGGCGGCAACATCCACCACGGCCAGAACCTCGGCGTTGGAAAGGGTGACCTCAGCCACCTTGCCGTCCACGTCGCCGGAGATGACGGTCAGGGTGTTCTCGTCCGCCTCGCTCACGATGCCCACGGTCTCCACGGGCTGAGCGTCAGTCACGGTGGTGGTCTGCGGCTCGGCAGCGGGGGATGCCACGCTGGGGATAAGGGTGTCCGCGCCGGATGCAGAGGTGCCGGTGCTGTCCACCGGCTTTGCGGCGGGCTGCTCCGGGTTGGCGGTGTCGGGGAGATCGGGGGTGATCATGCTGTCGGCAGCGGGGCGTCCTCGGCGGCGGGGGCGGTATCCAGCGCAGAAGCGCCGGAAGTTCAAGCTCTGCGCCGTTCTCACCCTCAGCGTCCATGCTGAACAGGTCGTCCAGATCGTCCGCTGCACCATCGGCGCTGCTGTCCACAGCCACGGTGCGGGTGACGTACTTATTATAAATAACGATGTCGCCCACATTGGCGGCGCTGCCGTCCTCGCCGTCCAGCAGCCAATCCATGTCGCTCATGGAGCTGCGCAGGGCAAGCACGCTGGCCTCCTGCGGGATGGCGCTCTGGGGGATACCGGCGTACTTCAGGCAGTAGGAGAGGAACATCACGTCCCACTCGCCGTAGGGGTTGCCGTAAGACTGGCCGTAGCGGGAGTAGTAGTGCAGGGTCACGCCGTCTGCGGGGTCGATCTCGAAGTTTTTCTCGCTCTGCTCGTAGCCCAGCTGGGTCTTTGCCACGCTGAGCAGGTCCTCGTCCCAGTTGCCGGTCATCACGGCCTCGGCGTTGGCGGCCTGCCACTCTTCGGGGGTCTCAACGTCGGCGGAGGTGTCGCTCAGGCAGGCTACAGTGTGGTGATGCTCCGGCAGAGGGCAGGTAAGCACTTCCTCGTAGCAGGCGTCAGTGTGGTGGTGGTAGATGGGCTCCACGGTGTCCACCGTCGGCTCCAGTGCCACAGGCTCGGCCACAGCCATAGCCGCCAGCTCGCGCTCTGGGTGGGCTCCACCACCTGCTCCACAAGCTCGCCCTCTTCCAGTCCACAGGTCAGCTCGTACTCGGTGGTATAGCAACTTTCGTCGTGGGTATGCTCAAATTTGTCGCAGATCAGGCTGCCATCCTCGGGGTCGAAGCAGTCGTCACCGTGGACGTGCTCTTCCTCCATGCAGGTCAGGGTCTGCACCTCGGTGTAGCAGTCCTCGGTGTGCTCGTGGGGCACAAACTCGATCTGCGGCTCCAGCGACAGCGGCGCGGGCTCAGCCTCAACGGTGGGCTGGCTGGTCGCAGCAGCGGCGGCCACCTCGTCCGCATTTTCAAGCTCGCCTTCCTCGTAACCGCAGGTGAGCACCTTGGTGTAGCAATCCGCGGTGTGGGTGTGCTCCTCCTCGCCGCACTGGTACTGCGCGGTCATCGAGATGCCCACGCCATGCAGCTGCCAGTTGACGAACAGGGTGGTGATCATGGCAAGTGCCAGCACAAATGCGGTGTAGCGCCGCAGGGTGTGCCGGTTCTCACGGAACCGCTCCATGTACGTTTTAAGAATGTCGTTCATAACGAAATACCTCCTCCCGGGGTCAATGGATCAACGAGAAACTGGACAAGGGCCATATCCGCAGGAAAACCCTGCCCACGATCTGGCTTTTTTCAACGCAGCCTATCACGCTGCTGCGGCTGTCGATGGAGGTGGCACGGTGGTCGCCCAGCACGAAGTAACGGTTTTCCGGCACCTGATAGGGGAACCGGATGTCGCATTCGCCCACGGTCAGCGCGTCCACATAGGGTTCGTCCAGCGCCACGCCGTTTACCGAGACTACGCCGTTCACGTCCATATCGATCACATCACCGGGCTGCCCGATGATGCGCTTGAGCAGCAGCTTGTTCTGCCAGTAAAACCCGCATAACTCACCGTTTTCAATGTGGTTGGATTTTACCAGCAGGATAATGTCTTTATCATTTAATGTAGGGTACATGCTGTCGCCGGAGACCTGAAGCACCGGCAGAAACAGCGTAGCCAGCAGCACGGCTGCTGCGGCCACCACCACCAGAATATAGATCGTACTGCGCAGCACCCGCTGGTAGCGGCTCTGGTACGCAAGACGCTCACGTTCTGCGGCCACTTCCTCGGTGGAAGGGATGGAAGCGAACCGGATATCGCGTTTTTTCATGTTTCCTCCGAAGGCAGGCCGTCAGTGCTGCGGTATTGATCCAGCAGCTCGTTGGCCTTGTGGTCAAATGCCTGCCAGCGCTGCTGCACCTCCTGCTCGGCGCGCTCTACCATGGCCTTGCAGTCGGCCTCGGTCTGGGTGCGTTTTTGCGCGGCGGCGGCGGTCATGGCGTCGCATTCCTGCTGCGCCTGCGCTTTCAGGCTGTCGGCGTCTGCCTGTGCCTGCTCCAGAATGCGCTTGGCCTCGCTGCGCGCCTGCGAAAGGGTATTGGCGGCGGTGGCGTTGGTGTCCGCAAGACTGGCCTGCACCGAGTGCAGATAGTCATCGGCGGCGGCCTGCGCGGCGGCGAACACGTTGTTCAGCTCCAGCGCGGCCTGCGCGATGGAACCGGCGCTTTCCAGCCGGAGCTGCCGGTCCTGCAGCTGCGCGGTAAGCGCGGCGTTCTGCGCCTTGAGTTGGTCCTCGCTCTGCTTCAGCGCATAGATGATCTCTATCAGTTCAGCGCGGTGCATCCGCCGCAGTTCACGATCTGCCATTTGCGTACAAACTCCCGAATGTAAAGATAATGAAATTTTTTTCGAAAATACCGAAAAAACTTAAAGAAAATGCCTGAAAACTCACTTGTTGCCACGCAACTTGCGCAGCTGGAGAGACCTTTTATAAACTATCTTATTTTAGCACATTCCATGTAACAACAATATAACAAATCAGACACAAAATCAAGAGATAAAGCCCAAAAAATATCGCATTTTTTTGCTTTTTATATAGAAAAAGCCCCAAAAAACGACCACTGACCCCCCCAAAAGCTTAAAAAGTTTGTTCACAATTCTGGAACGTGAAGTGCTGCGCAGTAATGCACTGAATTACAGCGTGTACGAAAACGGGAGCCGCACTTTTCGAAAAAAGCGCGGCTCCCGGATCTGAACTTTGGGGTGATGCTTTTACTTGCCGAAGCTGCCCAGCAGGCTGTTCAGCGATACAAAGGACTGGTAGATGACGTTAACGTTGTTGATGATGGAGCTTGCACCGGAGAAGATGCGGGCAATGTAGTTGAACACCTTGCCGATGTCCAGGAAGGACTGATAAGCGTTGCTGGCGCCGCCGTCCAGATAGGTCATCTCCTCGGCTTCGATAGCGGAATAGCTGGCGGGCATTTTCATGGTAGAAGTAGTCATGGTAAAATCCCTTTCTTCAATGGTGTCATTGCGTTTACAGCAGTGTTCAGAACATGGTGGCGACCAGCAGGGTAGTAAGCAGGGCACCGGCCACAAGGGCAGGGCCTACATACTTCTGCCACTGGGCGGCAGGCTGGGTGGTGGGCTGCGGCACGGTAGAAGTACCGGCCTTGGCAGTCCAGTGGGCGTAGATGGTGGCGTCGGAGGTGAACACGGTGGAGGTGGTCACCTTGCTGCCGCCCACCGGCTCGGTGTACCAGCCGTCAAAGGTGTAGCCCGTCATGGTAGGCTGCTCGGGCGTGCTCTCCAGTTTGCCGGACAGGTTCGTGTAGGTTACCACGGTGGAGCAGATGCCGCCTTGGGCATCCATACCAATGGCGTACACGTTCTCTTCCTTTTTGCTCCCTGAAGTTTTGTCGGCGGCAAATGCAGCCGGCAGTGCGCAGCACAGCAGCGTGAACAGGCAAAGCCCGACCACCAGCGTTTTCAGGAATTTTTTCATGAGATCCCTCGCTTTCCTTCACAAAGATGGAGACACTGCCCCGCCCGGGGACAGCCCGGACATCGGCGTAGTTTCTTCAACTTATTTTTATCACATCCAGTGTACCAGAACCGCAACAAAAAATACAGTCTTTTGAGAAAATAATAAGAAAAATCAGGAAAAAAATAAATTTCACCTTTGCAATATGAATCTTGTGCCCCCTGCGGACATGTGATTTTTTGAAAAACGCGTCCCGCAAAACTTGCCTTTCGTAAAAACATGGAAGAATATGGAAAACGCAGGGGCCCGGCCGCAAAGCCCAAAAACCGACCCAAACCGCCGCAAGTGCGGCAGACAGCGCACAGAAAAAGCTGCAAAAATGCGGCGCACCTCTTGTGGAACAGCGGAAAATATGCTATACTGTTTTGCATGATGCGCCATCGCCAAGCGGTAAGGCAGGGGACTTTGACTCCCCCATCGTAGGTTCGACTCCTGCTGGCGCAACCAGAAGAAGGCCGCTGCACAGGAAACTGTGCAGCGGCCTTCTTTATTTTTGTTCTCCGGTAGCTTGAAGTAGCCGCGGTATTCGTCCGAGTAGATCTTGCTGCCCATACGGCTCACACCGCCGTACAGGTGGGTGCGCATCAGCGGCTCAATGGCGTCCAGATCCTTCTCACGCAGGATGCGCAGCATCTCGGCGTGCTCGCTGACGACGCTGGACACGTTGCGTGCACCCACGATGTCCAGACGGATAAAGCGGGAATAGTCTGCCTGCGGACGGGTCATCTGCTCCCAAAGGTACTCCTTGCTGGTCTTGTGGAACCAGTACTCGTGCATGGCAAGGTCGCAGCTGAGGAAGTGGTTGAAATCAAAGTTCTCCGGGTCGCTGCGCCCTGCAGCGGCTTCCAGCAGCATATTATAAAGGTGTTCTACCGCAAGGATCTCCATGGGTGAGCAGCTCTGCACAAAGTCCCGGAACACCATGCCCTCCACCGCAACACGCTGGAAGATGAGCTGGTCCACCACGCCGGTGTCGATGGCGGTAACAATGGTGCCCTTGCAGGGAATGATCTGCACAAAGCGGTTCTGCTCCAGCCGCTGCAAAACGCTGCGGATAGGAGTGCGGGAAACGCCGAACCGCTTGCACAGCTGGTTTTCGCTCAGCGCTTCCCCGGGCAGGATCTTCAGTGCGCAGATCTCGTCCTCGAGAATATGATAGAGCTCATCAGTGTGCTGTAATGTAGCCATAGTTGTTCTCCATTTATCCGGTAAATATAAGCTTATTATCATTGTACCGTTCCGGCGACAGAATGTCAATGCTTGAATAGAAGTTTATGACAGCTCTTGTATACAGGAATTTACAATCGGGCAAAACACGGATCTTGTAGTGACGAAACTGGTATATTAGATGAAAACACCAGAAAAAAGTTGAATAAATGCTGAAAAAAAGGTGAATATTGTGCCAAATGCACAAAGAAACCTCAATAAGTTCAGTGAATATTGCTTTTGTGGAAATATGTATTTTTTGTTACGATAGCAGCACGAAGTAAATGCTGTATACAGGTTGACCGGCAAAGAGACAAGCACGAGGCAGTTTCCCGGCGGCCTGACACAAGTTGGAGGACAATCGTATGAAAAAGATCTCTCGTCGCAGCTTTCTGAAGGTATCCGGCGCAGTGGCCGCAGCAGGTGCAATGGCAGCCTGCGGTGGTTCTGCCTCTTCCACCACCACCGCAGCACCTGCAGCCAGCTCCGCAGCCAGCTCTGCAGCCGGCGGTGATGACAAGTTTGCCTCTCTGGGCAGCTTTACCATGACCGTGGGTCATGCACAGCCCGAAGGCAACCCCCGCTTTGTCTCCATGGAAAAGTTTGCCGAGGATGTGGCTGCTGCCACCAACGGCCATGTGAAGATCGAGGTTTACGGCAACGGCCAGCTGGGCACCGAGAAGGAGATGCTGGAGCAGGTGGTCGCAGGTACCATTCAGGGTATGCGCGGCGGCCAGTTCGACTTCAGCCCCCGCCTGCTGATGTTCACCCTGCCTTTCCTGACCAACACCCGTGCACAGGTCACCGCTCTGCTGCAGAGCGAGCTGGCACAGAAGGTGTGCGCTGAGGCCGAGGGCGAGACCGGCACCGTCATCATCAACCTGTGCGATGCAGGTGGCTACCGTCAGTTCTCCAACTCCAAGCACCCTATCAAGGCTCCGGCAGACCTGAAGGGCCTGAAGATGCGCACCAACGGCATGAAAACCATCGACATGACCTTCCAGGCCATGGGCGCTACCACCACCACCATCCCGTACTCTGACCTGTACATGGGCCTGAAGACCAGCGTTGCAGACGGTCAGGAGAACCCTTGGGTCAACGTGGAAGGCATGAAGTTCTACGAGGTGCAGAAGTACTTCACCGAAGTGAACTACCAGTTCCATCCGGATCCCTTCTATGTGAACGCTGCATGGTGGAACGCTCTGCCCGAGGAGTTCCGCGATGCCATCACCGAGTGCGCTACCGCTATGGGCGAGTACAACGACCAGCTGATCGACCAGAACTCCAGTGCTGCAAAGCAGACCATCGTGGACTACGGCTGCGAGGTGTACGAGCCCTCCGCAGATGAGCTGAAGGCTTTCCAGCAGGCTGTGCAGTCTGTGTACGACAAGTGCATCAGCGAGGGCATCTGCACCGCAGACGAGCTGAAGGAGATGCAGGATATCGTTGCAAAGGCATAACCGCTTGCGCGTATATCGTTTTTATTGAGGCACGGGGGCAGCCTTCGGGCTGCCCTTTCTCAATGATAAACCACCCACAACATTACAGGAAAGGGGCTGAGCACAATAGAAGCGCTCAAAAAATTCGGGAAAAAGCTGTTTGACCTGTACTTTTTCATCGGGATCGTCGCTATGGCACTGCTTGCCGCGCTGGTCATTTTTACGGTCATTGCACGCTACTGCTTCTCCCTGAGCTGGAAGCAGCTGGCAGAGTTCAACACCACCCTGTTTGCCTTTACCACCTTCTGGGGCATGGGCATCAACGTCATCAAGGATGAGCACGTCATGATCGACATCATCTACGACGGCGTCAAGCCCGCCCGCAAGCGCTGGCTGGCCATCGTCAACTATCTCATCGTACTGGCCGTGGATCTGGTATTCACCTATCAGGGCTTCAAGTATGTTGGCGTTGCAGGCAAGCAGATCAGTCAGGGCATGGAGATCCCCATGATGTATATGTACGGCATCATGCCGGTGTGCGGCATCATCTGTGCCATCTGCGTCGTGATCAAGATCATCACCCTGTACAAGGCCGATATTTCCTACTTTGCGCCCAAGAATCAGGCGCTGAGCCGTGACGACGCATAAGCGGAAAGGGGAGAATACACAACTATGGCAATGCTCATCCTTCTGGTGCTGCTGATCTTCTTTGCCGCGCTGGGCATCCCGCTGGCTTTCGCCATCGGTGCTTCCTGCGTGACCTACATCCTGATCTATGCACCTACCTTTATCACCATGCTGCCGCAGCGCGTGTGGAACGGTGCCTACAGTGAGCTGATGATCGCCATGCCGCTGTTCATGCTGGCTGGCGAACTGATGAACACCGGCGGCATCACCCAGCGCATTATTAACTTCTGCATGGAACTGCTGCGGCCCATCCGCGGCGGTCTGGGCGAAGTGAACATTGTGGCTTCCATGATCTTTGGCGGCATTTCCGGTTCCTCTGTGGCCGATACCTCGGCTCTGGGTTCCATCCTGATCCCCGCCATGGAGAAGGAAGGCTACCCGCCGGAAGCTTCTGCCGGTATCACGGTGGCATCCTCTACCATGGGCATGATCATCCCGCCCTCCACACCCATGATCGTTTACTCCATGATCTCCGGTGCATCGGTGGGTGCGCTGTTCGTGGCAGGTGCCGTGCCCGGCATCCTGATCGGTCTGACCCAGCTGGTGCTGGTGTACATCATCAGCGCCAAGAAGGGCTGGCATCCGGAAAAGGTCAAGTTTGACGGCAAGCGCGCCGCCAAGAGCCTGCTTTCCGGCATCCCTGCCCTCATCATGCCGCTGTTCATCATCATCTGTGTTTCCTTCGGCGTGTGCACTGCATCCGAAAGTGCCGGTGTGGCCGTGCTGTATTCCATGCTGGTGGGCTTCTTCGTCTACAAGGAGCTGACATGGAAGGGTGTCTGGGAGGCTTTGAAAAAGACCCTGATCTCTTCTTCCTCCATCATGCTCATCATCGGCTTCACCACCATCTTCACATGGGTGCTGACCATGCAGAAGGTGCCGCAGACGGTGGGTGCCTTCTTCATGTCCCTGAACATGCCCGCATGGGCCATTGCGCTGATCTTCGATGTGCTGATCCTGATGATCGGCACCTTCATCGACGTCAGCCCGGCCATCCTGCTGCTCACTCCCATCCTGCTGCCGGTCATGGTGCAGTACGGCTTCTCGCCGCTGCAGTTCGGTGCCATGATGATCACCGGTCTGGCCATTGGTCTGGTCACCCCGCCGGTCGGCATGTGCCTGAACGCCTGCAACAAGATCAACCGTATGCCCATCATTGAGATCTTCAAGGGCGCAGCGCCCTACGTGATCTGCAACGTGATCGTTTTGATCTCCATCAGCCTGTGGGGCCCGCTTACCACCGCCCTGCCGCAGCTGCTGGGCTACAGCATCTTCTGAGAGCAACGCGTATACCACTTATAAAAACAGGCAGCGCTCCCTTGCGGGGCGCTGTTTGTTTTTTTTGCACGCAAACAGGCGGGACCGTTGTATTTGACGGACAGATATGGTACACTAAGACCACTTATGTACAGGAATATAGGAAAAGAGGAATTAAATCATGGATACGCAAAAACAAAAGCGCAGCGCCTTTTCCGGCAAGATCGGCTTTGTGCTGTCGGCCGCAGGCGCTTCGGTGGGTCTGGGCAACATCTGGCGGTTTCCGTACCTCGCCGCGAAATACGGCGGCGGCATTTTTCTGCTGGTGTACATCGTGCTGGCCGCCACCTTTGGCTACACGATGATCGTGGCCGAAACGGCACTGGGCCGCATGACCCACAAAAGCCCGGTGGGTGCCTTTGGAGCCTTTGGCAAAAAGGGCGGCCTGCGGTTCGGCGGCTGGATCAATGCGGTCATTCCCATTCTGATCGTGCCGTACTATTCGGTCATCGGCGGCTGGGTCATCCGCTATCTGTCGGAGTATATCAGCGGCCATGGCAGTGAGCTTTCGCAGGACGGCTACTTTTCCAATTTCATTTCCAGCGGACTGTCGGCAGAGGTGTGCTTTCTGATCTTCACGGTCTTTACGCTGGCCATCATCTTTGCAGGTGTGCGTAACGGCGTGGAGCGTGTTTCCAAGGTGATGATGCCGGTGCTGGTGGTGCTTTCGGTGGTCATTGCGGGCTATTCGGTCACGCGCCCGGGTGCGTTGGAAGGTGTGAAGTATTTTCTGGTGCCGAACGTGGCAAACTTTTCCTGGATGACGGTAGTCACGGCCATGGGCCAAATGTTCTATTCGCTGTCCATCGCTATGGGCATTCTGGTCACCTTTGGCTCCTATATGAAAAAGGATGTCTCCATTGAGGAATCCACCGAGAACGTGGAAGTGTTTGACACGGCCATTGCCATTATGGCGGGCCTGATGATCATTCCGGCGGTGTTCTCCTTCTCCGGCGGCGACCCGGACACCCTGCAGGCCGGTCCGGCGCTGATGTTCATTACCATTCCCAAGGTGTTCGAGAGCATGGGCTTTGGCCATGTGGTGGGCATCCTGTTCTTTTT